>Ga0181566_10000018_pt1 | contig 115505 bp, 89 predicted proteins | sample 101ome_15_FD_133762 | JGI IMG/M metagenome (GOLD analysis project Ga0181566, IMG submission 133762) | Coastal salt marsh microbial communities from the Groves Creek Marsh, Skidaway Island, Georgia - 101402AT metaG (megahit assembly) | ecosystem: Environmental > Aquatic > Marine > Intertidal...
GACGACGACGACGACGACGACGACGGACGGACGGCGATGACGACGACGACGACGACGGCGGCGGCGGCGGCGGTGACGCGCGCGTCGACCGCGCGTGGGTCGAGCGCGGGCGCGCGGACGGCGGCGACGCGACGCGCGCGTGGATGGCGGACGGCGGCGCGCGCGAGCGCGAGCGGGGAGGCCAAGTTTCGAGTGCGGTGCGTGCGAACGAGGCGAGAGGGGGGCGGGGTCGGGGAGGTCGACGCGCGTGGAAGGGTACAGCGGCGGGCGCGCGCGGGGGTGGAGTCGGCTCGAGGCGTGGGAAGGGGTCGATTGATGCACGATGATGATGATGTTTTAGCTTTGAAATTCTTTCGAGCGGAGACGAACGAACGAGGGCGCCGTGAGGCGTGCGTCTCGATCGACGTCGAGAGACGCGAACGGATGGATGACTGACTGACGCTCGACGCGTTGGCGACGCGTTCGCAGGGAGGATGAGGGATCGTACGGACGAGACGCCCGCGTGGGCATTTTGGGCGGCGGACAGCTCGGACGCATGCTCGCCATCGCGGGGGCACCCATGGGGGTGCGATTGAAGGCTTTGGATCCCACGGAGAACGCACCGGCGTCGATTACAGCGACGCAGGTGGTCGGAAGTTTTCGGGACGAGGCGGCGGTGAAGGCGTTCGCGGAGACGTGCGACGTGGTGACGGTGGAGATTGAGCACATCGACGTCGAGGCGTTGAGACAATTGGCGGCGGCTGGCGTCGACGTGCAACCGACGCCGGAGACGTTGGCGACGATTCAAGATAAATACGCGCAAAAGGTGCACTTCACGAAGGCGGGCGTTCCTCTCGGGCCGTACGCGGATTGTCCAGACGCCGAAGCGCTCGAGCGCGCGGCGAGCGAGTTTGGGTTTCCGCTCATGCTCAAGTCGAAGCGTTTGGCGTACGACGGTCGCGGTAACGCCGTGGCGAAGACGGCGGCCGATCTGAACGATGCGGTGTCCAAGTTGGGCGGGTTCGAACAGGGTTTGTACTGCGAAAAATGGGTTCCGTTTGAAAAGGAGTTGGCCGTGATGGTGGTTCGCGCGAGAGACGGCGAGACGCGCGCGTACCCCGTCGTCGAGACTGTGCACGAGAATAACATTTGCGACACGACGACGACGCCGGCACCGGTGCCTAATAAGGTGGCCGAGGCGGTTCAAGAGGCTGCGAAGCGAGCGGTCGCGTCCTTCACCGGTGCGGGCATCTTTGGTGTCGAACTCTTCCTGTTGAAGGATGGTTCCATTCTTCTCAACGAATGCGCGCCGAGACCGCACAACAGCGGTCACTACACCATCGAGGGCTGCGCTTGCTCGCAATACGAGAACCACTTGCGCGCCATCCTCGGTTGGCCGCTCGGTGACACGTCGCTCAAGGTTGGCGGCGCGGTGATGAAGAACATTTTGGGCGACGGCGAAGGCGACGAAGCCATGGGTCGAGCGCATCGACTCATGGGCGCCGCGTTGGCGACCCCCGGTGCGAGCATTCACTGGTACGAAAAGCCCGATATGAAGCTCGCGAGAAAGATGGGTCACCTCACCGTCGTTGGATCGAGCGCAGCCGTGGCGACGGAGCGTTTGGAGACCATTTTGCGCGCCGCCAACGGCGACTCGACGCCTGCCAAAAAGGCGCCGCAAGTCGGCATCATCATGGGTTCCGACAGCGATTTACCCACGATGAGCGCCGCCGCGGAAGTGCTCGAGTCTTTCGGCATCGGGTGCGAAGTCACCGTCATTTCCGCCCATAGAACGCCCGAGCGCATGAACGAGTACGCCAGAAGCGCGCACACGCGAGGCTTGCGCGCCATCATCGCCGGCGCCGGCGGCGCCGCGCACTTGCCCGGCATGGTGGCCGCCATGACCCCGCTTCCGGTGATAGGGGTTCCCGTTCCATTAAAGTATCTCGATGGCATGGACTCCCTCCTTTCCATCGTCCAAATGCCCAAGGGCGTTCCGGTGGCCACCGTGGCCATCGGCAACAGCGCCAACGCCGGTCTCATCGCCGCGCGAATCGTCTCGGCGTACGAGCCCGACGTGTGCTCAAAGATGTTGGCCTACCAAGACGACATGGAGAACGTCGTCTTGAACAAGGCGAGCAAACTCGAGGAGCTCGGTTACAGCGCGTATCTCGATCAAATGTAGAGCGTCGCGGCGTTGAAATGAATTTACTTCCTAGCGGTCCTAATCCCGACGTCCTCTTAGCGCGCCGCACGCCCGTCTCGACGCGCAAGACCGCGCATAACGCGTGCAACGCTCACCATACGTCTCTCTCGCGCGACGCACGACGTCGCACGCGCTCTCTCCGCGCATCTAACGGTGATGGAAACGTTCGCCGCGTCGAGTGGCGGCGGCTTTTCAGCCGCGCGCGCGTCGAGCGCCGCCGGCGTCTCGATGCGCGGCTCGTCTCGATGCGCGCCGGCGATGCGCGCGTACGCGCACACGCGTGCCTCAACGCGCGCGTTTGACGGGGAAGGACGCGTCCCTCGCGCGCTATCGGCGCGAATCGTCTCCTCGCCTCGGCGACGGGTCGCGGCGCTGTCGGCGGTCGGACGTTTCGTGCGCGCGATGAGCGGTCAAGACGACGGAGACGTCGACGGGTTGATCGATATGCACGATATCGATGGCAACGACGAGGACGGGTCCGGTGGAGACGCGGCGTCGGCGTGCGTGCGCGTGGACGCCGACGTCGACGCGCTCTTGGCGAGCGTGCGGACGACGACGGCGTGGGGGGGCGAGTGGGCCGAGTTTGTCGTATTTCTCGTGCGTTTACAGAGTTTGGGATACACGGGCTCGAGCATCAACGGTTACGACTCGAGCGCGGCGAGTTCGATGGATTCGAAGACGCCGGAATGGGCGAGAGGCGTGAGCGGCGGCACGGCGGCGGCGAGCCCGAGCGAGTACGAAGAGGAGGAAGATTTAACGCCGACGGATGGAGGAGAGATAAAGCGCTTAGCCTTATCGTTCACGCGAGATCGACCGGACTTGTTCGCTCGATTACCGGACTCGCTCGTGTATCAATTGATCGATTGGCCGCTACCGAGAAGGATGAATAACCGAAAGCTCAACGCGGGCTTGCAGCGCCTACGAGCGTCCATGGGTATGGATGTCTCACATTTGAGGGGCAAGTGTTCGGCGTGCGACAAGCTTCAAGACAGGCAAGCTAATCCAGCATTGCAGCTCTCGGATTTGATGCGCGTTCTGTTGGCTCTGAATGAAATCGAAGACGCGAGCGAGTTTGTCGACTTGCCGCCGAAGGAGGCGGCGACGGAGTGCATTCGACGCTTATTGCGCATGGCGGATTCGGAGAAACCCGCGCCGGAAAACATGCCGATCGACACGTCGACGGTTTCAATCAAGCCCGCGTCCGAACGCCGATCGAACAGGGATGATCGCCGAACGTCCTCTCGAGGCGAATTCGGTAGCCGGTTTAACGACGACCGGCGCTTCGACGATCGTTACGGCGAGAGGGGGGGACGCGGTCGAGATCGCGACCGAAGTCGTGAGCGAGGATTCAGGGACGATCGTCGTCGTTTTGACGATAGGTACGACGATCGACCGCCGAGATTCGATGGGAGAGAGCGCGGACGACGTGAGTTTGAAGAATTTGGAAGTCGTTTCAACGATCGAGGCGGAGGCCGAGGCGGAGGCCGAGGCAGCGGCCAAGGCGGCGGCCGAGGTGGCGGCCGAGACGGGGGCCGAGGCTCGTTCCGTCGAAACGACAGGAACGATCGATTCGATAATCGTTTCGACGACCGACCGCCGAGATTCGAGAGAAGAGACCGCGGCCGAGACGGATTTGAAGACTTTGGAAGTCGTTTCGACGACAGAGGCGGCGGCCGCTCGTTCCGCCGAAACAACAGAGACGATCGTCCACCGTCCCGTCGCCCGGACGATCGTTTCGACCGTCGAAGAGAGCATCCGTCGTACGATAACGAAGGTTTTCGTCCACGACCGAACCGATCTTTCGACGACAGACGACCTTTGGATTCTGGAAGACGCTTTGACGACCGTCGCCCGAGCGAGCGACGAGACAGAGACAGAGACAGAGACCGCGGCTGGTCCGGAGATCGACGCTCCGACGACGTCCAAGTGTGGCGCCCGGACGATGACGATCGTCGAAACCGCAACGACGATTGGTGAGCGCGACAGAGCTGTTGTAATGTAGTGGAATCAAACATTCGCATTCGCGCACGTCTCGCGACTCTTCCTCGCCGCCGCCGCTCCCAGCTCCCACAATCCGAGCCGCGCGCGCGTCTCTCGACGCACCGCTCGCTCGCGAGACATGCACCTCGCGCGCGCCTCGCTCGTTCCACACCGTCTATCGATCGCGCGTCGTCCTCGAACGGATCGCGAGGCGCTTCGACGAAGATGCGATTCGTCTTCACCGATGACGTCAGGCCGAAGAACCGACGTCTCACCGCGCGCGCTCGAGGCCTCCACCTCGTACGTCCCGTCCCCGATGGACGTCGACGCGCTTCAAAATCAACTCATCGTCCTCTCCGCCATCGGCGCGACGACGGCGTACTGGTGGTTCGTGCTCGTCCCGAACGCGCGCGTGTCGCTGGCCAAGAACAAGAAGACGGGCGCGCTCCGAACGTACCTCGAAGAGCTGAAAACCGACGACTCGCGACCGATCGAGCGATGGTTCTTTGAGAAATGGTTGCGTAAAATCGATCCGGAGACGCGGTATCTCCTCAGAGACGACGATGTCGACGAGACGGTGGAGGGCGCGTCGACGTCGCCCTCCGCCGCGGCGGCGTCCCCGGCGCGAGACGCCGACGCGCCGAGGCGCGAACCATCGCTCGAAGAGATCTTACGCGCCGCCAAGAAGACACCTAAATTTTGGTCTCTCGATAATCCCGTCCTCGTCGGCACCGGTCTGAGCATCGGCGTCGCCGCGCTGTTCTCTTCGCCGCCCTCGTAGACTTTTGTACTAGTAGAGCAGCGCCAGCCGCCCGCACGAAGCGAGTCCCGACCGCACTCGTCGACGCCGATCACCGACTCGACGCGAGGTTCGACGGACACGAGGTTCGAGGCGCGCGCGCACTCGGTGATTCGTTCGCGCGTCGTCATGTCCGCGCGCGCCGTCTCGCGGGCGAACGTCGCCGCCGCTCGCGCGCTGCCCTCACGGCGGCGGCGGGACGTCGGCCCCGCGCGTCGCGTCGTCGCGCGCGCGTCGGCGTCGGCGGAGGAGATGAAGATACTCAAGGAAGCGACGACGAGATTGCGCGAGTGCGCCAAGCGCGGAGCGGCGGCGACGGCGGTGGATGTGCTCGTGGGATTGGGAAGGGATGGGGTGACTCCGGACGCGTTCGCAACCACGGCGTGCATCTCGGCGTGCGTCAACGGGAAGAACATGGAGCTGGCGCAAAAGGTGTACGATGAGATATTTGAAAAAGGTGTGTGCGATCCGGACGAGGTGGCGGTGGCGGAACTGGCGAAGGGGTACCTGAACGCGGACCCGCCAGGGTGGGGACGCGCCATGCAGTTGGTGAACGGCGCCAAGGACAAGTACGCCATCACGTTGACGAGCGTGACGTATAACGTGCTGCTTCAGTGTTGCAGTGCGACGAATGATTTAATGCGGGCGGAGGAGATCGTCGATCGGATGGTCGACGAGGAGGTAATCGCGGACATGTTTACCTTGAAGGCGGTGGAGAAAAGACGCTCCATTCGAGCGTACGTGAAAAAACAACTGCTTTTGTAGTACATCATAGGCTGGCTGGAATTTTTAAAAATCATCAATCGTGTACTGTACACATTTCAACATTTCGGCTAAGAAGAGTCAATCATCGCAGCTTGTTCCCGCTTCCTTGGAAGGCTTGGAAGCTGGATTTACCCGCGTCGTCTTTTCCCTTGGATTCTTCCTTGTCCTTCACCGCCGCAGCCTTTTCCTTCTTTCGTGCGATGGCTGCAGCGCGCGCGCCGCCGAAAACAACCTTACCGCTCCGTTTTCTATCGATGTCGGCGTCTGGATCCGGTTTCTCCGGTTCTTTACTAGTCTCCCCGCCGAGAACGCCGCCTTGGCGAAGCTGTTGCCATTCCTTGGTGACGCGCAACGACGTCGTCGGAATTTCCACCTCTTTCGGTGCAACTTCCGAGATTTTCTTCCCGTCTAATCGGTTGCCACTACCGGCGAACGCCAAGAAAGTCTGCGTCGCCGGTTGCGCCGTCTCTTCAGCCTTGGATGACATTCCAGTTTTGTCGTTGGTCGCCGTGTCCTTGTTGCCTTTCGGCGCGTTGATGGCTCCCGAGTTCGTATCCTCAAACTTTGTGTTATCCGGTCCGTAAGGATCCACGTAATCGAGCGGCGGCGCAAAATCGACCTCGCAATCCGTGTCCACGACGCCGATGGCGTCGCCCGGTTTCGCCTCGACGACATCGATGAAATACTTTTTGTTGTTGTAATGAATGACGAAAGTATCACCGACCGTCAAGCACGTGTACTGACGAAGCGTCGTCTCCAAAACCGCCTTCGGATTGGAAATATCCAAGAAATCCTTCGTCTGCGGCTGTAACTTCACATATGTGCCCTTCGGCAACGTCGTGTAAGAAAATTTCACGATGTCCCCCTCGCCCAAGAGTAAATTTTGCATCATCCAATACGGCAGATACACCACGCCCTCGTCCGCGACGAATTCTAACACCCCACAGTGCGTGCTCTTTCGCTCCTTGGCGTTCGTTACCTCGAACAACATCGGATAATCATCAATCTGCATGCGCGTCAACCGCTCGAGCGCGCTCGGAGGCAAAATCACTTTATCCCCCAACTCCAACTGCGGTCGATCGATAAAGCTCACCGGATACGCGCGATACGACGCGGTGAATCTCCCACCGCCGCCAAACCTCGAAAACATCGCGCGCGCCCCCGCCTCGTCGCTCGGTCGTCGTCAACGTCCGCCCGCGCCCGAACGAAAGAAATCTCACAAAACCCACGCGTCGCGCGCGTTCGCGCCTCTCACCTCGCCCGCGTCTCTCCGCCGCGACGCGCCGCGACGTCCCGCGTCACTGCACTTTCTCCTCTCTCTCGCGCGCACACGGACACTGCACGAGACGCGCGACAAGATCTGACGTCCCGAGGGAAGATTTTCGATTTCCCACCCGTCTCGAATTTCACATCGATTCTCGTCACTCGGCGACGTCCTTCGTCGCGCGCGCGCGTCCGTCGACGCCGACGAACGAGCGCACGACGAGAATCGATGCCACCGCGTCGATCGAAGCGCGCGAGAGAGGACGAGGCGGATGAAAACGATGAAGACGGCGCGCGGGCGCGGAGGCAGGAGCGAGTGCGCGCGTGGGCGGCGGCGAACGAGCTCGACGGTTCGGGGGGGAAAGCGAAGACGACGACGAGGACGGGGAGAGGAAAGTCCCCGTCCACCGCGTCCGCGTCGGCGGCGTTCGCGATAGGCGGGACGAGCGCGATGAAACGACCGGGAGTGGTTCGAGGGATGTTTGACGAGGACGCCGACGACGAGGACGACGAGCGGGCGCCGAGGAAACCGCCGCCGATTTTCGATGACGACGAGGACGAAGAAGAGATAAAAGGTAGGAATACGAAGAAGGCGAAGACGGCGACGTCGCCGGTGAGACGTCGAGGACGGAACGCGTCTAGGAGTAGAGAAGAGACGACGGATGAGGAGGAGGACCCGTTGGACGCTTTCATGGCGAAAAATGACACCGCGATGGACGAGGAGATCGCCAAGACGAAGCAGCGAGAGGAGCGCGAGAAGGCGGAGAAAGAAGTCGCCAAGGCGGAGAAAGAGAGCGGCGCGGAGGTGACGCCGATGGAGGTGACGGAGGAGGAGGCTCTGATGAACATGTTCGCCGCTGCGGGCAAGGCGGCGGCGAGAAACGGGTCGGGAGGCGCGGCAGCGGGAGGCACGTCGACGTCGAACAGACCGATCATGTTGGGCGCGAAAAAATCCGTCGTGGAGTTGCGCCCCGTCGTGCCGACGGTCGCGAGCAAGTACGTACCGGTGAAGAAGGTGAGAAAGGCGTCAAAGAAGACGCAAGCCATGAACGACGTCTTCGACGACAGCGACGGCGAATCGGAATCCGACGATGAAGATGCGAAGAAGGGCGTTGATAAGACTGAAGACAGTGGTAAAGAGGGCGGCGCAGATGAGGAAATCGATGACGATGACGACGAGGCGTGGGTGAGAAGGCAGACGGCCAGACTGAGCAAAACCGAGCGACTCGGAACCGTCAATCACGACGAAATCGATTATCAACCGGTGAAAAAGAATTTCTACATCGAGGCGAGAGAGATTGCGTCCATGACAAAGGCTGAGACTCGTGCGTTGCGCATGGATCTCGATGGGATCAAGTGTCGCGGTAAAAATGTCCCCAAGCCCATCAAGTCGTGGGCGCAAGCCGGATTGAACAATCGCGTGCACGAGTTGATTCGGCGGTCGGGATTCGAGAAACCGATGCCCATTCAGGCGCAGGCACTTCCGGTGATCATGTCTGGACGCGATTGCATCGGCGTCGCGAAGACTGGCAGTGGGAAAACGTTGGCGTACATTTTACCGATGTTACGTCACATCAACGCTCAGGATCCGCTCGCCCCTGGCGACGGTCCCATCGGGATGATCATGGGACCCACGAGAGAGTTGGTGACGCAAATCGGTAAGGATTGCAAGCGCTTTGCGAAACCGTTGGGGTTTGCCGCGGTCTCCGTGTACGGAGGCTCGGGAATCGCGGGACAAATCACAGAATTGAAACGAGGCGTGGAGATTGTCGCGTGCACGCCTGGACGCATGATCGACCTGCTCACGACTGGCTCTGGGAAGATCACTAATCTGCGTCGAGTGACGTACATGGTGCTCGACGAAGCGGATCGCATGTTTGACATGGGTTTCGAGCCACAAATCACGCGCATTTTGTCGAATCTGCGTCCCGATCGTCAAACCGTGATGTTTAGTGCGACGTTTCCGCACACCATGGAGGCGCTCGCCCGCGCGGCGCTCGATAACCCGGTTGAGATTCAAATCGGTGGTAAATCCGTCGTCAATTCTGACATCGAGCAGTTGGTCGAGGTGAGACCCGAGGAAGATAGGTTTCTTCGAGTCTTGGAGCTTCTCGGAGAGTGGTACGAGCGCGGAAAGATTATCATCTTCGTGGCGAGTCAAGACAAGGCGGATTCTACTTTTAAAGAACTCTTGAAGAGCGGGTATCCGTGTCTCAGTCTACACGGCGGTAAGGAACAGAGCGATCGTCACAGCACCATCTCCGATTTCAAATCCGACGTGTGCAACATCCTCGTCGCCACGTCGGTCGCCGCGCGAGGTCTCGACGTGAAGGATTTGAGGCTCGTCATCAACTACGACACGCCCAACCACTTAGAAGATTACGTCCACCGCGTCGGAAGAACCGGTCGAGCGGGACAAAAAGGCACGGCGGTTACATTCATCTCCGAAGACGAAGAAAAGTTCGCGCCCGATCTGGTCAAGGCGCTCAAAGAATCCAAGCAGAACGTTCCCAGCGACGTGCAACGAATGGCTGACGAATTCAATCGCAAGCGCAAGGATGGGTTGGTCGGAGCCGCGGGCTCTGGTTTCGGTGGTTCTGGCTTCAAGTTTAACCAAGAAGAACAAGACACGCTGCGCAGACAAAAGCGAGAGGCGGCCAGAGCCGCGGGATTGGCGGTGGACGACGGAGAGAGCGACAGCGAGGAGGAGCCCGTCTTTGGCGGCAAGGCGGAGGACGACGACGGACCGATTTACGCCTCGGTCGGCCCGTCCGGTCAGGCTGCGGCGCAAGCCGCGGCCGCGGCCGCCGCGCAATCCGCACCACCGCCTCAACCGGGCGCGCAACCGTTGAACGCGGCGGCGCCCGGACAATCCGGCTTGACCCCTGCGCAAATCGCGCAAGCCGCCGCGCAATCCGTCTTTGCCAAGTTGAAACAGTCGGCGCCGGGGCCGCCTCGCACGGCGGCGCAACTCGCCGCCGCGCGCGCCGTCATCGGACAAACCTCAGCGTCATCATCCATGACGCCCGGTACTCAAAACGCCATCGCCATCGCCCAGAGTTATGCCCTCGCGCACGGCGCGTCCGCCGGCGCCGCCAAAGCCGCCGCGCTCGCCGCCGCCCTCACCGCGCAGCACGCGCGTCCCGGCTCGAAATCCAAACCCACCCAATCTGGTTCACACTTCGAGACCGAATTAGAGATAAACGATTTCCCTCAATTCGCCCGATACAAGGTGACGCAAAAGGACACCCTGGCGCAAATCATGGACCACACCGGCGCCGCCGTCACCGCCAAGGGACAGTACGCTCCTCCGGGACGTCCGCTCGCCCCCGGCGACCGCAAGCTCTACCTTCTCATCGAGGGTCCCACCGAGCGCGTCGTCAAGGAGGGGAAGAGTTACGTGAAAAACATCATCGAGGGCATCATCGCCAAGCAGGCGTTGCCCGGCGCCGCCGGTCAACCGCAGGGTAGATACAGAGTCTAACGACGAAGAGGCCACCGACTTGCACACCCTTAGACTTCAACTTTATGATGAAAGCCTTACGATTGAATAATAGATGTAAAGCTTTATGCCTCTGTCATCTTAGTAATGTTAGTCACCGTCGACGAAATAAAAAATTCCTTCCCCCACGTTATAACCGTCCGTCCCGAGCGCACGTTCCGACACACCGCGTCGCCCGCGCGACGATGCGACGCGTCGCCCGCGCGTTCATCGCGCTATGCGCGCTCGCGTCTCTCGCACCGCGCGCGCGCGCCGCCGTGAACATCTCGGACGTCTCCGTCGCGCCGGCGCCCTCGCTCGACGTCCGCGGGCTCACGCTGGATGTCTTCACGTACGCCGCGCCGCCGACGCGCGTACCGGATATTCGAGGGGGGACGCCCGCGCACACGACGACGCGTGACAGCGTCTCCGTCGGTGCGCTGCCGCTCGCGAGCGGGAGCGTGAACGCGAACGCGTTGGCGCGGTTTCGAGGACGCATTCGGCCCAACGTCACGGGGACGACGCTCTTCGCGCTCGACGTGAACGCCGGCGGATCGCTCTCGCTGAACGGGGGGGTGACGGCGACGTCGAACAAGGGGGGGAATATCACGGGATGGAAGTTTCTGCGCGCCGGGGAGGATGTGGAGATGGAGGCGATCGGGTACAACGGGGCGAGCGGGAGCTTTTCGATGACGCTGTATTGGCGCGAGCCGATGTCGAGCGCGCTGGTTCGAGTGCCGGCGACTGTGTTTTATAAGAGTTTGGACGCGTGCTGCGCGTGCGTGTGCGGTGAGAAACCGTGCAGGTTGTCGGAGGATCAGACGGTGGCGGAGTGTTTCGAGAGGCGGGAGACGAGTGGGGCGGGAACGAGCGCGTCGTCGGTGACGTCGTTGGAATCCGTCTTTGGCGTGCAGTGACTTTTAGTTAGTTTGAAGTACTTGTAGTTAGTTGTGATTGTAATTGTACTGTACTCGTACTGTAAATAATAGAGTTACATGTCGTTTAGATGGTGATCTTTGTTTCAGCTCTGGAGGCATCGCTTCGGTTCGGAGAAGTATCTTTTGCCGCGGGAGAATCAGCCGCCGACTTGTTGGATTTCTTCGCCGACGTCGGCGTCTTCGTCTTTCGTTTCGACTTGGCCGGCGTGTGAATGGGTGTCGTGTTATCGGAAGATTCATTCTGAGATGAGTCTGTGATAGCTTTTGCCTTGGCCTTGGCTTTCACCTTGGTCTTCGCCTTGGCCTTGGCTTTGGTCTTCGCCGCGTCCTTCTCGGAAGACGAGTCTCCGGAACCCGATGGGACCTTATTCGCCTTCTTCTTCTTCGCGAGCGATTTGACTCGCGCTGATTCGTCCATTTTCGCGATTTTGGTTTTGTCGTGCGCTCCGTTCGTCGAGTGAACTTTCTGCGCAGCGGGCGGCTGTCCCGCCGGGAGTGGAGGTTGCACGCCGGGCGGAACGCCCGGGGGTAACGGAGGCGGTGGCGTCGGTGGCAAAGGGGGCTGCATCGTGTAAGATGGAGCCCCAGGTGGCATGGGTGGTGATCTAATCGGAACTCCGATTGGCACTCCAGGTGGTACCGGTGGTGGCATCGGGCTCGTCGGAAGCGGCGGTGGAGGTACGTTTGGCGGCGGCGGCGATGGTCGTGACTTCGCGGAACTCGACTTGCGAGGCTGAGGTGTAGTTTTCGGACAAGGAAGCACGTCGAGACTTTTCCTCGATCTCGGTTCTGGTAAGCTAATCGCCTGTGTTTTCGAAGAAGTTTTTGCGGGGCTAATGTGAGCCTTTTCCACGGATTTCTTCGCCGCAGAACCAATTGGTTCGGGAGGCGTCCAGAGCTTCTTCTCTTCACCCGGCTCTCGCTTCGAATTCCTGAGATGTTCCGGTAATTTGGCGCTACTAAAAGGAGTCTTGTGCTCTTTCGGTCGAGCAATCACCTTGACTCGCGGCGATGACGCGGCACCATTATCCTTGCGAGGTTCAGGAATGGAGCGGTCATTTTTAGCATCTTGCATCAACCAAGCCGGCGGCGCCAGCCTCGACATGTCGTCGCCCTCCTCCAGCCACTCACCGTCCCCCTGTGTGATGTGTAACTTCTCTAACGCACCCTCGGCGATGTGATGGACTTCGAAACTCCTCCGAGGAGCCTGAGCCGCCGGCGCCGTCACCGGTGGCAGGTCCGGTTCCTCTTTGCGCCTCCAACTCTTCTCGCGGTCGGGACTCGCGCGCTCCGGTCGCCCGAATCCGTGATCTCGATCTCTCCAGCTACGTCCGAGATCTCTTCCGGAACCGCTCATTCGTTCACCGCGATCGCTCGATCGCCAGTTGTCGCCGTATTCTCTCCCCCCGAAGTCGTGACTCCTTCGCCCCCGTTCGCCGTCGTATCCGTATCCACGCTCTCTGTTGCCATCGTAGCTCCCTCGATCGTCTCGATATCGATCGTGATGATAATCTCTTCGATAGTTCTCATCTCGATCGTCTTTCCAGTTCCCAGTGCCGTTCTTCGGTACTAAACGCGCGTTTGGGTCCTGTCCTCCGTGTTCGAAACGTTCGCTCGGCAGCTGCACGGGTTTCGGAACGCCCACCCGTCCGATGGAAACGAACCGCCCCAGTTTTGGGGTATTATTATTCGTCCTGCGCGTCGAGAGCGCGTCGAAAGCGTCGCCGTGGGTCAGTGTGCGCTCGTCCGGGCCGTCAATGTTTTCAAGTTTTGATTTTGGTTTTTTCGAAATCTCGTTACGTGAATTCCGTCCCTCGCGCGTCTTCCGATTTCTCTCACCGCGCGCTCGAGCGCTCGCGCGGTCGATGAAAGCGTCACGCATCGCATCCTTGCGAGCGCGCGACGTCTCGGCGCGATCGCAGTCGCGCAGACGCACCTCGTGGTCGACATTTTCTATCTCGACGCTCTCGTTCACCCTTCGCCGCGTTCAGCCGCGCTTCGACGCGCGCGCGGGTCGAGCGAGACGACCGATCGATGAAAGCGTTCGTATAGCCTCCGTCAAGCGTCCTCGAGTGAATCCGACGACGTCGCCGAGGCGACAGCGGCGAGCAATGCGGTGAAATGCAAATTCGAAAGGACGCAGCCTCACAACTCGCGCGTTCCGCCGTTGTGTCGCGCGTCATGTCGATGAGCGCCGCCGTCTCGCGCACCGCGCCGCTCTCACACGTCTCCGCGCGCGTTCACCGTCGTCGCCTCTCGCGCGCGTCGACGCGCGCGACGACAGAATCCTCGACCACGTCATCGTCCTCCACATCATCGTCGCCGACGCCTCGCGTCGGCATCGTCGGCGCGCACTCGTCCACGGGCAGACTCCTCGTCGGTCTTCTCTCTGCGCGCGTGGGCGGGGCGAACGTCGCCGTCGTGTCCGAGGTGCTCGACGGCTTCGTGCCGGATGACATGCCGGAGGATATCTTTGTCAAGCGGTTCGGGACGACGCGCGCGGAGATGGAAAAGTGCGTCGTCGTCGACGAGAGCGCGGCGGAGGAGGTCGAGAAGACGATCTCGGAGTGTGATGTGGTGATCCTGGCGCACGAGAACGGGGCGAAAGCGGCGGTGGCAGCGAGCGTCGTCGGACGTGGGGCGTCTAAAGCGAAGCGCGTCGTGGCTCTGTCGCGAGTCGGGGTGAATCGACGCGGCGAGAAGCCCTTCGACGAGCAAAACAAACCCATGCAAAAGATGGTGCAGGTGGGACAGATGAATCTACCCATCGGTGGCGATGTGGACGGGAGCAAGGGCGTTTTAGATTCGTTCGCGGAGGCCGAGGCGACGCTCGCCGAGGCGTCCGAAAAGGTTGGGTTCGACTTGACCGTCGTTCGGTCGGGCCAATTGCGAGGCAACGGTCCGCTCTTACTGAGCGAATACTCGGCGCGTTTGGTCGATAACATGTACGACGTTAAATTCCAGGATTTGTACGTCAAGCGGGGGGACACGAGCGAGGGGTACACGAAGCGCTTAAATTTGGCCCAGTTCATGTGCCACGTCTCCACCACGCGAATGAACGACGCTCCCGAGGATGTCGAAGTGTTGAGCGTCGTGACCAAGACAAACTTTTTCGGCGAGCAAACGCTCACGCCTCCGACCGATCGCGAGCGTCGCAAGGGTTACGATATGGCGAAAGGCAAGGCTCCGGCGGCTATCGACGTGTCCGTTATCGAGGAACTCCTCTCTGCAATCTAGCGTTGATTAATCTTTCTATCTATACCCATTGCTATCATTGTTAATTGACCTATTCTGAATCCGATGAAGAGTCGTCCAACATCGAGTCTAGCATCCCACCCTTGCGTCTGGGTGCGTCGTCGTTTGTCTTGGTTTTCTTCGCGTGTGACGTCCGCACCATCTCGTCAATCTCTTTCCCTTTCGCCGCGCTCTCCGCGCGCAATCGCTTGAGCGTGTCGTGTTTCGTCTCATTCTTTAACGCCAACGCCGCCGCTCGAGCCTTCGCGGCAGCCTCAGCGCGGCCTTTCGCCGCCACTCCGACGAGCGTCTCGACGTCGGCACCTCCACGAATGACGCCGCACGCCGAAACGCGAATATCATTCGGCACCTGCTCCCCCTTGCCTCGATGCGTGAACGCTTTGAAAATCTCCAATCCACTCACCACGCGTCCCACAACCTGACTCGACGCGTCCAAGGACTCACACGCGTGCGTGGTGATAGAAAATTCTCCGCTCGTTCGATCCGCGCCCACGACGCCCGCACACGCGTGCGTCAAGTCTCCCTCCGTCTCCAGCGTCTTCGTCCTCTTCTCCAGCCTCTTCGGCGCGAACACCACTCGCAATTCATCGTCCACTCTGCTGACGACGCACGAATCTCGATAACACACGCCGTCGTCGTCGCCCTCGTCCAGTCTCGCCTCGAACCGTCTCGCCGCTTTCGGCGCCGCGTCCTCCAGCATCTCAATCACCACCGATCCCGCGGGCGCGCCCGCCACCTCGATGTCCAAGAAGGCTTTGACGCGCATCGCGTCGCTCTGCGTCGTTTTCTTCACGCGCGCGCGTCGAGCGAGGTCCTCGTCGTCGCGCTCGAGCTCGGGATGCGCGCCCGTGCGCGTAAACTTTTCCATCAGCAACCGTCGCTCCGCCGCGGTCGGGTTCGCGCGGTCCTTGCCGCGCTCGCCGATGGCGAGCGGCTCGAACTTGGTCATGATGGTTCGCTCGCGCGGCGGCGCGCGGTGTGGCGCAGAGTGATGAAGTGCAGGCGCCGACGTCGACGCGAGTGATGAAGTGCAGGCGCCGCCGGCGTCGACGCGAGTGACGGCCAACCGACCACTCTTCGCGCGAGACGCGAGGGGAGCGGGGACGACGCGCGAAGACGGGAATAGAAGTGAAGGTCGGTGCGTGACGTGATGATGCTGACTGCGATGGTATTGATAATCTGGTCAATGTTTCAACGGTGGACCTGAAAACTTGTCAGAGGAGTGTGGTCAAAGGCACAACTAGGTGAAACAACTAAGCTACTGATGTGGACTTGTCGGTGCCCAAAGCGTTCGCCAAAACGGCCGCCGCGGCGAGAGTCTCGTTCTTTTGTTTTAAATTCGCTCTTCTTTGAGTCTTGTTGACGGCTTCGGCTCGCTTTTGGTCGGCGGTCATCTTCAGCCGCCGTCTTTTGGAACGCAACCGTTCGCGCTCTCTCTGCTCATCCGTCTGCTGCCTTCGCCGGCGTAAGCTTCTGAGACGCTCTCGTTCCCGTTTCTTCTTCGCCTTGAGAGCCTTCGTCACCTTGGCCTCGCGCTCTATCTCGGCGCGAAGATTCAAGTTGGGCACGCCGCCGCCCAGTAGACCCTTCAACATAATCGCCGCCCCGTTCGCCGTCCCTCGCGTCACCGTCCCTTGATACGTGCCTCGGACGTCATTTCTCAGTCCGACCAACGGTCCATCGGCGTCCGCGTCGCCCCAAGCCCCGAGCACGTCCTTCGCCCACGCGCCTCCGACGTCCTCCCCCGGCGTCCCCGCCACATCTGTATAAAACGCGCGGTTAAACGCCTCGCGCGCGTTCATGTCTCCCATCGACGATCTGCACCGAAAACCCGTATCGCGTCCGCGCCGCTTCGTTCGTCCACCGCGCGCGACGCCACCGCGCCGCGCCCCCGATCGACGACTGCCCGATTACCCCGATCGACCGATGACAGACGATCACCGCCGCCCACCACCGCGTCGCCGTCGCGCGCGCTCGATCGCGCGCGCGACCCGACCGTCTCGTTCGTCTCGATGCCGACGCCCTCGCGCGCGCGCTCGACCTCGCGCGTTCCCGCGCGCGAGTCTGCGGTCACTTTTTCCCTCGTCGCCGATTCGTGGACGTGGACGTGTGGGCAAAGCGGGCATTCGGGGACGCACCTCGCGCGCGAGCGACGACCGCGCGACATGTCTCGCGTCTCGGTGATGCACCGCGCGCGCATCGCGCCGGCCGTTTACCCCGGCGCGCGGACGCCGTCGTCGACGCGAGACGCGCGCGCGCACGGGAAGAAGAATCTGAAACGCAAGCAAGAGCGAGCCGCCAAGCACAAGAAGGAGCTCGAGGGATTGGCGTCGCGACAAAATCAGGACGAGGATGAGGGCGAGACGACCGTCGGTACGTCGTCGTCGCCCTCGGGCGCGCCGGCGCACGAGACGCCGGACATGGTGTTTCACGCGTTGGACCTGGGTGGGTCTTACAAGACCAAGACGGGCGAAAAGCTCTTGACGGGGAACGTCATGGTGCACGACGCGGCCAAAGCGCTCTTTAACGCTCCGTTCGCGTGCGCGAGTCACGATAAGGATGATGTGTTCAATTATGGGAACAAGGCGGCGCTGGCACTCTGGGAATTACCGTGGGCACAATTCGTCGGGATGAAGAGCACGAAGAGCGCCGACGAGGGCGACTCGGCGACGCAGGCGGAGCGACGGGCGCTCTTAGACAAAGCCGCGAGCGATGGGGTCATCACGAATTACACGGGCGTGCGAATGAGTTCCACGGGGGCCAAGTTTCGAATCGAAAACGCGACGGTGTGGACGATGAATGATTCCTCGGGTACGAAGACGGGCCAGGCGGTGCGTTTCGATAGGGTCGTCCATCTGAATGACGACGGTTCGGACGGCGACGTTCGCGTCGTGGACGAGGAAGGCAACTGGGTCGCTGCCCCCGTCGTAGAAGAACCACCGCAGATCGACGAGGCCGCGATTCGCGAACGAATCACCGAACTCACCGCCGCCGTCGACGCTCAAGCGGTTGTCGTCAGAGGTTTGAAGGACGGAGGATTGACGAACGCCGACGACGAGGTCAAGGCTGCGGTGAAAATCCTGCTCGATCTCAAGTCTGAACTCTCCAACGAAGAGGCTAAGATTGATTGATTGATCACCGATTCATTCCGCCCGCGACGCGACGCGCGTACGAACCCACGCGCGTAAACGTAAAAATGTAAAATGTAACGGCGACGACGTCCCGGTGCCCAGCCCTCTCCCCGACGCGTCCCTCGTCTTCCCCAATCGACGCGCGCGCGGTCGAAAGTCGAAAACAAACGTCAGGTATCGGTACAAAACTGGACATTACAAAATATGCGCGCATCCCCATCCTCTCTCTCGCGCCCACGAACGCGATCGAGGCATCGATCAACAGCGCGTCGCCGTCCTCGTCAGCGCGGCGTCGCGTCCTCCTCCTCCGCGTCCTCCACGCTCGCGCTCTCGCGCGGCGTCGAGTCCACGCTCCGCCGGCTCTCAGCGCGTTCATCCATGCTTCGTCGTCGAATGAATTCACCGAGGTCTTTATTACTGTCCGCCGTGTGCCCGTGTGCCATGGCTTCGATGTATCCCGGCAACGGCGCGGGATGATGCTTGGGTTTCCCGAAGAGCAAGCGCGCGAAAAACCCGCGCGTGTGCGGCGGTTTCTTGTCGTGCGTCGTCATATCGAATGAGAATTTTTCTGTGCGCGTTTTGGCGTCGCGTTTTGGCGTCTCCCGTGGTCGCGTCGGCGTCGGTGCGTGCGGGAATCATTCGAATCATTCGCGGGAATCACGCATGATTTCGACGGTTGCCCTTTGTTTTGAGATATTTCATGGGTCAGTAGTACTAGGGGCGACGGGCGCGCTCGAAGGGCTCGTCCGTGCGATCGTGATCGAGCGAGCGGTCGGTCACGGGACGAGAAATTGATCGTCGTCGGCGTCGATGTCGACGAGGAGCTCGGCGCGGAGTTTGGCGCTCCATCGCCGCGCGGCGAAGACTTGGTGGGCGAGCGCCGTCTTGTGTGCCTTGGAAAATTCCGGGTGCACGGCCATCCATCGACGCGCCTCGGACTCGGGGACGTAAAAGGCGTCGACGTAGGTGTCGACGTAGCGCCATTCGATGGAGGCGGAGGGTGGGGCGAGCTTGGTGAACTCGGCGCGGAGGGTTTTGACGTCGAGAGTCATGAGGGCGCGACCGGTGTCGGTGCATTTTTTGACGCGGCTGAAACCGTCGACGAGGGCGTCTTGGATGACGCTCGCGGCTTGTCGCCAGAGGATGGTCAGGGCGTCGGGCGCGACGTCTGCGCACGCGAGTTTGGTGGTGAAACGCAAGAGTTCGGCTTGGACGTCGTCCACCCACTTGTTGTGTCTCGTCGGCGCGTCTCGAACGTTGTACTTGCCGGCAAAGGTGGAATTGACCAAGGCGAAGCTCGGATCGCCGTCACCGATCGCTTCGGGGCAAAAGTCGATGTTCAAGAGGAGAGATGCGACGTTCTTAAACACGTGTTCGCGCAAGTCATCGGCGGCGGCGACGGTGTGAGAGTAGAAACGATCCGCCAGGGCGGCGTCCTTGAGTGGGAGGGATCGTTTGACGCGCGTCTTGATTCTCTTGAACTCGTCGGCGACGCGCAAGAGCGACTCGAGGGCGACGTCGCGCTCTTTCAAACCGTAGAAATTAGCGTCAGACAACATGTCCATCGAACCCTGCGCCTTTTGCGCCGTGGGACGAATCGCCATGACGCCGCCAGAGTTTCCAAGTCGAGAAAGCGTGCCTCGAAGGCGTGGCGTCATGTCGTGACAATCGGGTAACAACGCCTCGGTGCGTCCGAACGCGTTGAACGTCTTCACCAGGGCGAGCTCGAAGAGTTGACAGATGCCGTTGAAGATGACCGGCACGCTCGGACGCATCACTTGCATGAGCGCCAAGTACTCAACGATGCCTTGGAGTATGTAGAGCGAAGATGCGGTGATTTTCGCGCCCGCTCGATCCAACCCAGCTTGCGCGCCGTTCTTGTCTTTACCGACGGCATCGTCCGCGTGCTCGCTGGAATCATTCGATACGTCTTCGAGCGCGGAGTCTTGCGCCTCATCGTCCTCGACGACATCCTCTTCTGCCGTCTTCGAGTCGGTTTCATCCGCCTCGACGACGTCGCAAGGTTTAGAGAAAGCGTCATCTGCGAAAGGATTCGGTTGATCGACGTACTTGGCGAAAGATTGCACGTTCAGCTCCTGTTCTGACGAAAAGCTCGTGATCATGGTGTCGCCCAACGTCGTGCCGAGCGCGTGCGTCTTTTGCCCTCGCTGCAAAGCGTTTCGCAAATCGTCGCGCACTCGACGCACCGCCGCGGCGGACACCGGAATCCATCGTTCGTTTTCGAGTACCGTCTTCGTCGCGTCCAATCGAGCGCTGTGCAACGATTCAAAGTATCTGTCACCGATTCGTTCGAGCTGCGCTCGCAGCACTCTTGACTCTTCCCCACAGAACGCCTCGGCGCAGTTTATAAAGATGCGACACATGTCAAACACCTCTCTGAACGCCGCGTTGCTCGGCGCAGCCGAAGCCTGCAACAAAGCGGCGAGACGTACGCTCGCCATCTCTACAATTGGTTTACGGTTGATTTCCAAGGCTGCGATCAACGCGCTGCTCGTGTTGATCGCTTCCGTGTCTGAACCGTCGACGACTTCGCGCATCGTGTTCTCGCACCACTCGGTCATTTTGTACGACGATAGGAATATTTCGTGCAAACACTCGAGTGTCTTGCGAAGGCAAGGCACGAATTGCATGGGCGATAACTGCGAGCAGAGTTGCTTGTAACCCATCCTATTTTTACGTCTCGTGTCGGCCTCGTCTTGACTGCTCGAGAGCATCGCGTGCAGGCGCAGCACGCCCTCGGTTTGCATCTCCACGGCTTTCAAAAAGGCGTCTTGAATCTTATCCGCCAAATGCTTCACCTCGGGTCCAAGTTTAGGATACGTATCGTACAGCTTTGTAAACTTGGCGGCGTCGAAGGTCCCGCATAAATCTATCAATACGTTGTCCACGCACGTGACGAGCTCCCACCGCAAGGCGACAAAGTCTTCTCTCAACGTCGACGTACACGTCAACGCATGCATGTTTTCTAAAATCATCCAAGCTTTCGAGTACAGAGACATTGCCTCGGCATATTCCGAAACGTCCAACCGACTGCGAATCTTTGTCTCGCACATTTGACAAAACTTGATGTTCTCTAAAATCTCCAAAACTCCCGTAATCGACCCCTTTGTCGTGTGGGATCCCTGCACTCTCAACGCACTCTTGACATCCGTCCCCACGCGTTTAAGTAAACGACGCGAATTGCTCAACAACACCCCCGACGCTTCCAGCGCGTCGTGAATCTCGGCAATCTTATTCATGCCCTTTTCGAAATCCTCCCCGTGCGCCAAGATCTCCTTGTTGAGCGCCGTCGACACGCGCTCGACGAGTTCTGACAGACGCTCTTCCTCTTTACTCAGGTCTTCTACCGTGAAATCAGAACCGAGACGATTCAAAGATACCAGGACTGGGTCGAACGAAGGTTCACTCGTCGACGGTTCGTCAAAGTAGCCGCGCTCAAGTCCGTCGACGAGGATGTCTCCGTCTCGTCTCTCCTCCCCGCCCGCCGACTCGCGCTTCGCCTCCGCTCTCGCCCGTCCCGCCTCTAACGCTCGTGATATCTCTGGACTCATCACCACCGGACTTGCCATCAGTTCCACCGGCGGTGCGGGCGAACGCGTCGCGAACGGAGTCCCGTTCGCGACGCGCGCCGGCGCGCTCGGCGACTCGCCCTCCGTCCTCACGGCCCGTCCGCGAACCGGTGTCGCCTCCGCGCTTCGACACCCATCGGACGCGTGTCCCGCCGGGTTCACCACCGAAGTCGCCCTCGCGCGCATCTCCGCCGCTTTCACCTTCATCCTATCCATGAATCCCATGGTTCTATCTCCGTCCCGCCTCCAACAGATTCAACGCCTCCTCGGTAAACTCTCTGAAATCCGGATCCGCCTTTGCCCGCTCCAGCGCCTTCCCTCCGTCCACCGCCTCGTCGATCGCGCGAATCACCTCTTGTAACCGCTCGCTGCGCAGCTTTTCTCTCAATCGCGCGTCGTTCGCCGCTCGCTCAAAGTCGGCTCGATACAATCGCGTCCCGAGCTCGTCCTCGGAGTCCTCCTCGAACGATCGAACCGGTCGTGCGCGCGCCTCCGCGGGCGCCTTCGCCTCGACGATCGGATCGACGGTCGTCTCTCGCGCGCACGGCGTCTCTGCGACGTCGTCGAACGAAGGTTTCGGGCGTCAGTCGTCGCGAATTCATTCGTCTCTGGGCAATCGACCGCTCGGCGCGCGGCGTCGGTTCGAGCGCACCTTTGTGCGATTTAAAACACTTGACGGAGCAGTACGGCGCGCGACAGGTTGGACACTTATACGAGGAGTTCTCGGACGCGCACTCGACGCACGCGCGGGCGCCTGGCATGTGCGACACTGAGGCGGGATGCGGAATCCAGTCTACGGTGCAGTCGAGTCGCGGGACGTCGCGGCTAACATTCATACGCGGTGACGAACACGTCGGGACGCGACGTCGGTGCGGTGGCGGTGCGAGTATCTAAATAATCTCTCGCGATGACGAAGAGGTTGGCGGACCGACGCCCGGGTCTGGCGACGACGCACGGAATTGAAGAGACGCGCGCGCACGCGAGCGCGGACGAGCCAAACGCGACGGCGAATGAAGAAGCCTCGCCGAAGGATCGATCGTCTATTGCGGCGAGAATCGTGATGTCTCGAGCGCTGATGAGGGAGGAGAGCGGACCACCGGTGGAATACAGCGCCACGTTGGAGAAGGTGGCGGCGGCGGGCGTTCCACCTTGCACGACGACGAGGAAATGCGCTCCCACGGCGTCTCGACGTATGAAATCTCTGGAGACGGAATACAACGCGTCCGTCGTCGCGCCGAAACAGGCTGATCGAGAGTTGACGCCGTGAACGGACCACGGATTGTACAAAGGATCGGATAGACACTGTCTGTGATCGACGCGCATCGGTTCGAGCGTCGTCGTCCCCGCGACGCGACAGTTACCGTCTATGAAAACCTCGGGCGGTGGTCCAGTCGGTCGTCGTACCCTCGGCGCGATCGTCGGCGGCGGTACGCTTTGCGGTACGAGACGCGACGAATCCACACCGCCGAAACGGACACCGTTTCTGCGCATGATGAACGCGGGCCACTCGAGTTTTTGGTACTCTCCGAGCGCGTCGACGTCCCCGTCTCGCGCGTTCGCGTCCGGCCAAAAAGCTATCCGCATAGACAGCGACAACGCGTCGAGCGATCGCACGTCGTCGAACATGCGCTGCGCGTTCACCGCGTTCGCGTCGCCGTCGACTTCCACGACGGCGCGCGTCACCGTCCGATACGCCTCCTCCGAGCGCGTCGCCACGACCACCATTCTCCCATTCTTCCCCACCCTCGCGTTCGCCGAATTCACCGGCCATCCCCCCTGCGCGCTCATCACGCGTCCTCCTCTCGCGTACGCGTAGACGACGATTGAAAAGTACCGCGCGTCGGTCGGCGGTCGCTCGAGTTCGATCACCAACGCGTCTTCCGCGCCCAGACGAAACGTCGACCGTCCGCGCGCATCGAACGCTCGCGCGTACACCATCCCCGGATTCCCAACGGCGTCCACTCCGGCGCTCGTCCCTCCGACTCCCGCGCTCGCGCTCGCCGCGCGCGCTTCGTACTCGACGTCGTGTGTAAATCGAACGCGCATCTCCTCGTTCGCGCGATACGTCCCTTCGCTCACCGTCTCCACCGCGCGCGCGAACGACGACGACGACGACGCCGAGACGACGACCGCGCGCTCGACCACCGTCACCACCACGGTCACGACGACCAAAGTCACCAAAGTCACCGTCCACGCCGTCGTCTTCACCGCGCGTCGGGCGTCGATTCGACTCCTCATCCTCGTCGTCCCATCCGTCGTCGTCCCATCCGTCGTCATCACCGGTCGTCCCACCGCACCGAGCGCGTCGTCGTCGACCGAACCGAACCGAACGCGTCCGTTCGTTCGTTCGCCACGTACGTCACCGCGCGTCGTCCACCGCGCGTCGTCCGTCACGTCGCGTCATCGCGCGAAAAGACATCGATCGTCCCACGAGTCGTGGGCGCGTGTGCTGGTGCAGAGGGATACGTCGAGCTGAATAGAGCGTGTACGTACTACAGTATGCAATTGTATTTTTATATCATTACAATAGACTTTCATAGATACTGAATACGTGTACGCGACACGAACCAAAGGTACGTCTTTTAGGTACGATTTCCACCCGCGTCCCCCCACGCACGTACTCTATTAACACAAAAATACGTAATAGACGTACGTACGTATAGACAAAAAAGTAAAAAAAAACACGCACTCAAATACTCAGACTTTCGATACGTACACGAAGACCACGAGTGCGAACGCACACGCATACCTGTCAGTCATCCATCGACGACGGTAAGCCGCGCGACGACGCGGTGTCGACGTCGCGGTGCCGCGCGAGAGCGGCGACGGACGACGCGTCTATCGAACGGACCTAGGGACGGACGGACTTAGGGACGGACCGAGGGTGGACGCGCGGACGCGCGCGCGTCATGCCCGTCGCGTCGCGGCGTCGGCGCGCGCCGTCCGCGTCGACGCGCGCGACGGAGACGGGCGTGACGCGCGCGCGACTCGGGGGAGATGGGTCGGCGTGCGCGAGGGGTGCGCGCGCGCGCGATGCGAGCGTCGACGACGACCACGGCGACGGTGAACGGTGGAGACGACCGATCGTGGACGATGCCCGCGGGCGAGGGGCGGCGGAGGGCGTGGGGGAGTCGACCGCGACCGCGCGCGGGGAGGCGCGGGCGGGACGACGAGGGAGGGGTTCGGGCGACGCCGGCGCGACGGATGAGGAGGACGAGGATGCGGAGGCGGCGCGTGGGACGACGAGAGGGGGCGTGAAAAGGAAACAGTGCGGAGGGAGGGATGGGTCGGTGGAGACCAAGGCGACGGTGAAGTCTCCGGGACGGGCGGAGACGCGCGTGTTGTTTGAGGATAGCGCGCGCGCCGAGTTGTTGACGTCGGGACGACAGGCGCGCGAGAGGTGTTCGACGCCGACGACGGTGTCGAGCGATGCGGCGACGATGACGACGTACGCGAGTGGGAGCTCTCAGAAGGGTAACAAGCTGATGCGGTTTTACATTGACGGGGATCGACGACGCGGGTCGACGTCGGCGCCCAAGCAAGCCAAGGCGACGGCGGATGGACATTTACAGTACGCGTTGCACGATCCTCTGACGTCCGAGTATAGAATCGTATCGCTCTTGGGAGAGGGTACGTTTGGTCGAGTGCTCGAGTGCTGGGACTTTGTCACGGAGAGTGTGTGCGCCATCAAGGTGATTCGCAACGTGAAGAAGTATAGGGACGCGTCCATGGTCGAGATTGAAGTCTTGAAGGCGCTCGTGGCTGCCGCTGAGTCGGGTGACGTTGAAAAACATCACTGCATTAGATTGAAACGCGCGTTCGAATATCAGGGACACGTGTGCATGGTGTTTGACAAGTACGGACCGAGCCTCTACGATTTGATGCGCGGAAACTCGTACAAGCCGTATCACCCCAGGGCGGTGCAACGCATCACGCACAAGCTCATCGAGGCTGTGAGATACGTGCACTCGCTCGGGATGGTGCACACCGATTTGAAGCCAGAGAACGTGCTACTCGTTTCCAACACGCTCGTATACAGTGATGAGTACACGATTCCGCAAGATTTCTCCATTCGTCTGATTGATTTCGGAAGCACGACATTCATCAATAGACACCACAGCGCTGTCGTGTCTACTCGGCATTATCGCGCGCCGGAGATCATCCTAGGATTGGGCTGGTCGTATTCGTGCGATATGTGGTCGATCGGGTGCGTGATTATCGAACTGTTGACGGGGGAAGCTCTGTTCCAAACGCACGACAACGTCGAACATCTCAAGATGATGCAACGCGCGCTCCAACTCGGCGGATTTCCTCGGAGCATGATCATGGGCATGGATGAAAAAGTTCGCACTTTTTTCTTTGATAAAAAGTGCTCGGTGAAATGGCCGAACGCGACGACGGATCATGAATCGATCACCGCGCTCAATAAGACTGGCGTCGTTGAATTCATGGTGTGCAGACACATTCCCGCCGTCAAACCGAGAAAAGCCTTTCTCAGCTTGCTGTCTCAGCTGATGAAGATGGACCCCAAGACACGAATCAGCGCAGAGGCGGCGGTTTACCATCGATTCTTCCTGGAAGACGTCGATCCACCGCCGAAGTCGAAGAAGTGAGGCTGCCCTTCACGAGCAAAGCGAGGATGCGCGGAAACGCTCCCCCCCTCACTTTCGCTCGCGCGCCAGAACGCTCGCGCAACATTACTAACGCTCGCACGCCCATCCATGGGACTCATGGTACTACCTTTCCGGCTCGCATGTAGCAAACTTGTAAAGTACGCAGGACTATGCAGCAGCATCGTTTGGTGAAAATCTTTCTTCGTGTATTTATTATTATTCGTGTACAAGCGCTAAACAAATCGCTATCGACGATTTCGGGTTCACCCTTCACCTCCTCCGCGTGATTGGTTTTACCACTCTTGTCCTTCCACACGTTCGCCTTTTAGTCGAACGAGTCCGCGGTGAAATATCCACGAGCCGTGGAATCTTCTTCGGGTCGCTGTCCGGTTCATCCTGGGAGACCTCCTCCTCGACGACCTTCTCAGCGGCTTCGTCGCCCGCGCTCTCGTCCGTGGGTTCCACGCCGTCATCCTGTTTCGCCTCTTCCCGAAAAACACGCACGGGTCGAGGATGAACGTGGTGGTGACGAACATGGATGCCATGGACGCGGACGCCCTCGCCGGGAGGGCGCAAATTCTTAGCCACTCGTTTCCACGAGACCGGCAAGCCCGAGAGGAGAGAACAGTTGCATTACGAATATAACGACCCGAAAATCATCATCGAGGAATATCTCGGGGACGTGGACGATTTAAAATACCACGCTAATCATAGTCGTCCTCGTCCTGACCCACGTCGTCCGCAGTCGCGGCGAGCGATCCGGCGAAAGGAGCGTCGAGAGACCCCGCGAGAGTACCGGTACCATCTAAACTCGCCATCGGAGCTTCCTTCTTTACCTTTGCGCTTCGACGTTTCGTCGGCTCTTCGTCAGATTCGTCGTCGTCGCCGTCCGTGTATCTCTTTCTCACAACGCGACCAGACCTCGATCTCGTCGTCTCTCTCGCTGGAACGATCTCATCCGGATCAAACTCTTCGTCCGTCTCGCTCATCTCGTCCACGAAATCCTCCTCATCATCGATAAAATCGTCGTCCTCGGTCTTCTTTTTCTTCTTTGTCGTCTTCGTCTTCTTCTTCGCCGCCGCCTTCGGCTTTGCCCTCGGTTTCGCCTTCACCGTCTTCGGTTCCGCGTCCAGAGACCCACCGGTGAGATCACCCAAATTCCCAAGATCCCCACCGTTCCCTCCACGCTTCTTCCCTCGCTTTCCCGACTCCTTCCCACCGTCCTCCTCTCTCGCCTTGAGCTCCGCCTCGAGCGTCGCGAGATCGGGCGGCGGCGGCAGATCAGCCGCCGACTCCACGATGTCGCTCAAAAAATCAAACGCCTCGGGCACCATCCCGACCGCCCCTTTTAAATGCGATCCAGTCACCGTCTTCGCGCCGTGCAGCGTCGCGACGTCCGCGCACACGCGCACCAACTGCGCGACGAATAATTCCAGCGCCTTGGACATGACCACGGGCGCGGGACCGGCGATCTTTCCAACGTCCTCGTCGCGCTGCATCATGCGCTTGATGCGCGCGGCGAGCGGGTTGGAGGACTTTTTCGGCGGCATCGTCGCGGCGCGTCGGCGTCGACGACGGTGGCCGCGCGGTGGATGATCGATCGTTTGTGACGCGCGGCATTCATCGTCGCGACGAGTCGTGGGAACGAATGCGCGCGACGATGACGCGCTCGACGGTGGTGGCTGGAAGCGCGTCATCGTCGGGCGTCGTGACGCGACCGCGACCGCGCGCGCGACGCGCTCGGGGTGGGTGCGCGCGCGCGATGCGCGAGACGGCGACGGCGGCGGCGGCGGACGAGGAGGAATCGATGTCGATGCGGGTGGAGATTGCGGAAAAGCCCGAACATTGGCGCGCGATCGATGGGTTTTTATCGAGCGAACGGGCGAATGAGTTGCGAGGGGTGTTTGACGCGCGGATGGAGGACCCATTGCGCGTGGATCCGGAGCGATTCGTGTGGGATTATTGGCACGTGCCGAATCAGTACACGCTCTTGCGAACGCCGGCGGAGGACTATTTCGGAGAGACGCTGTATCGTGAGCTCGAGGACGCGCTGTTGGCGTACGGGAAAAATGAGTTGGGGTGTTCGTCCATCACGCCGGTGTGGATGTCGTGTTACGTGCACGGGATGCGACAGGAATTGCACGCCGACGTGCCGCACGGGCCGTTCGCATTTGTGTTTAGCCTGACGGCAAACGAGGACGGAAAGTTTCAGTTTCGCGGTGGTGAGACGCAAATAATGCGCCCGGAGCGTTTAAATTATTGGAAGAATTTTGATTCGGGTCAAATCATCGAGCGAGGACAAATCATGGAAACGATCGCGCCCGACTTTAATAGACTGTTGGTGTTCGATCCGAGACTGCCTCACGGCGTGACGGAGGTTTTCGGGACGCAAGATCCGAGGCACGGTCGTCTCGTCTTGCACGGGTGGTTTAAAGATCCCGAGCCGTCGTTCACGGGCGCGCTGACGGAGGAAGACGCGTCTGAAACGCTCGAAGTCGCGCTCGCGGCATTGTACGCGCGTCTCGTCGAGCTCCCCCGCGCGAGCGGCGTCGTCTGCGCCGCCATCACCATCGCCCGCGACGGCGCCGTCACCAATCTTCGATGGACGTGCGACACCCTCACCCCGATTCCACTCCCGGAGCTCCCGAGCGAGACGGAGATACGAGACGCCATCATGCTCGACATCGCCGAGGCGCTCTTGGAGCTCAAATTTCCCGAGAGCTACGGAGAATCCGTCATCACGCTCCCCTTTTGTTTCGAGTAACCGCATACAGTAGCGTAGGTAGAACAGTGTACATTGTCCATTCCTTTCTTTTTCACCTCTCTCGAGCGTCGGCGCTCGTCCCCGTGTCGTCGGTCAGTCGGTCGGTTGGTAGTTACCGCCGCGCCGTCGTTTCGGCTCGCCATCCCGCGCCTCGGCATGGCCGTCGCCGACGTCGCGGGCGGCGGCGAAGACACCATCGTGGACGTTCACGCGTACGCGCTCCCCGACGCGCGCGTCGTCGACGTCGTCACGCTGCGCCCGCGACGTTGGCCCGAGGAAACCTCGACGGCGGAACGCGATGAGACCGGTCGCGTCGCCTGGCGCGCGCTCCCGACGCTGTGCGCGTACCTCGCGTCGAGCGCGGGTCAGAGACTCGTTCGCGAGAGGCGACGCGTGCTCGAGCTCGGCGCCGGGTTGGGAACGCCGGGGTTGTTGTGTTGGCGCTCGGGAGCGGCTCTCGAGACGACGACGACGGATGGGAACAAAGAGGTGGTGGACGATCTGAAACGGTCGATAGAGATGAATCGGGCGCGTGTGGGGGATGCATTAGACGCGCTCGGTTCGATCGAGGCGAGAGAACTGGCGTGGGGGTCGAAGATGGGTGGAGCCGGGAGAGCGAGCGGGAGAGCGAGCGCGCCGCTCGTCATCGCGAGCGACGTCGTGTACAGCGAGCGTTCGGCGCGAGAGGTGCTGGAGTGCGTCGACGGGATGTTAGAGGAGGGTGGAATATTTATTTTGGGGTACGTATCGCGTTGGTGGTACGTGGACAGGGCGCTTCACGAGGCGTTGACGGATGGCGGGTGGTCGACGACGGCGGCGCGCGTGGCGAATTTCGACGAAATCTGCAAATCCGAGACGCTTCAGGATCGACCGTGTTTGCTCATCATCGAGCGTGGACGTCCGGAGATGACCGATCGCACGATACGCGCGGAAGAACCTTCGTCGAGCGCGAATCGCGAGTGGTTCGATGAGACCGACGGAAGATTTTTGATAACGCCGATGGATGCGCTCACCGAGAGCTTTGACGTCGATTTGCGCGAGGCGATCGACACGCACGGCCATCGCGTCATCAGTCTGGAGATCAACGGGAAAGGTCCGTTTAGAATAGAGAACGCAACGCTGCGCGTGACGTTGGACGCTTTCGCGACGCGCGTCTCGGAGATGAAACTCTCGGCGTTGAAAATATCTCACTGTTGGCTCGACACCGACGGCTGGCGCGAGGTCGGAAACTTTCTCGCCGCCGCAAAGACAATTCAAACGCTCGAGATTCACGACGAAGACATCGATGGCGACTCTGTTCACGCCATGGTGAGCGAGGACGCGCGATGGACGCTTGATTTGAAACGATTAAGTTTCAGCAGGTGCGAACGCTTCAAGACGTCGGCGGCTCGCGCTCTTCGGTCGGCGTGGTTTCCCTCCGGCGCTTCGAATCTCGAATCTTTCGAGATTTCGTACTGCGCCGTCGAAGACGAGGGCGTGAGCGCGCTCTGTGAGATGCATTTGGAAGGCGTTCGTCGGTTACGGTTCGCGAACGTCGAAATGTCCATGCTCGGCGCCGCCGACGTGTCGAGGATGCTCGGCTCGTGTAGATATTTACGGGAGCTCGATGTGAGCGGTAACGATGAGTTCGGCGCCTTCGGCGCCGCCGAGCTCGCAGATTTCTTGGGAAATATCGGCGAGACGCTCGACACGCTGGATTTACGAGGATGTAACCTCGGCGATAATGGGTTGACGTGGCTGTGCGAAGCGCCTCTCGGCTTGCGCGCCGCGCCTCGACTCGAGACGCTCCGTCTGGGATCGAACGGCATCGGCGACGACTCCATGGAAGCCCTGGCGACGTTGCTTCGTCACCCATCACTCCGCGCGCTCCAACACCTCGATTTATCCAACAACTCCATCTCCTGGCGCGGCGCGTACGACCTCACCGACGCGTGGTCCCCAGACTTCGCAGCGCTCGGCGGCCCATCGCTGCGAAGTCTCTCCCTCAGAGGAAACCCCATCGGCGACGACGGCGTCGACGCCATCACCGACGTCATCGATTCCGACATCGACGCCAATGCCTTTCTCGCCCTCGAATCCCTCGATCTCACCCACTGCGACCTCGCGTCGCCGCCCCTCGCGCTCGTCGAGGCGCTCGCGTCTCCCGCGCGCGTCGCCGCCGCCGCCGCCCGCGTCCTCCTCTCCGTCTCAACGCCGAGATCGAACGAAATCCTAAACGAAAGCGTCCCCGTAGATCCCTGGGACGATCTCGCCACTCGCTTTCCGTCGTCCTCCGTGTCGTTCAGGGTCGTCTCGTGAGCGTCTCGCGTCCTAGTCAGCGTTGCAGTCAACACCCCCCCCATCTCGGCGAGCTGTTGGGTGTTCACGCCGCGATCGTCGACGAAGGCGTCACCTCTCGGCACTCGCTCTCGACGTACGCAGCTCGAAGAAAGCATGCCTCGACGATCTTCCGTCACCGCGACGACCGCGCTCGCGGTCGGCGCCATCGCGTGCGCGCTCCCGGGCGCGCTCGCGGGTTCGAACGCGCCGCAAGCATTTCCGCGCGATTGCATCAAGGAAGCCACGCTCGGCAAGTGTGTCGCCGGCGATAAGATTTTCGGCGATAAGCCGGATCCGAAGTTCATCGACGCGATGAAAGATCTCTTGTCCCACCCGTTGATGAGCGGTCCGGACGACGCGGCGACGCTCAGCGGTTTGTCAAATTTCGCCAAGAAAGCCAAGAAGCAAGCCGCGAAGGTCAAGGTTGACAAAAAGTTGAAGAAAGCCGCGGAAAAAGCCAAGAAGGTTGCCGACGCTCTGAAGGGCGACTCCGACAAAAAGCAAAAGGAGACCGATGAAGTGGAAAAGGCTGTGAAGACGGCTGAAGACGCGGTAGAGGCGGCGAAGAAGAAGCTCGAAGACGCCATGAAGAAGGGAGACGCCAAAGCAATCAAGAAGGCGAAGGGCGCGCTTGACGGATTGAAGGGTAAGGCTGATATCCAGAAGAAGAAATTCAAAGGTTTCAAAGAGGCCGCGCAGAAGGCTGCCAAGGCCGCACAGAAGGCTATTGAAGACGCGAAGAAGTCTCAGGACACCGCGCTGGCTGAAGGCGAAATCCCCGGGGATATGTACACTGAAGGCGAAATCCCCGGGGATATGTACACCCCCGGGGACTCGGAGAAGTTGTCCATCTTGAAGTCTGCCTTACAAGGTTGCGACGTGTCTACGATTGCGCAGTGCATGACGGATTCCAACGCCCCGGAAGCTCAAGCTAAGGGCAAGGAGATCAAGAACATGATCTCAGGTTCGAAGTGGAAATCTATTGATGTGGCGTGCTCCTACAAGAGCTTGACTGGCAAGCCGTCCTGTGAGGATCTGTTGAAAAACAAACCGAAGTTGACGATTCCCCGTCGCGCGCGACTCGGTGCGGAGCAAGCTCAAGGCCAAACTGGCGCGGCTTACGTTGCCGTCATCGCGTCTGTCGCCGCTTTCGCTGGATACACCGTGTATCAACGTCGTCAACAGGACGAGCCCTTGCCTACGTACGAAGGCTACGGTGCCATGTAAGCGTCGGTGGTTTTTTCAAATGATCAGGACAAACTACGTCGTTCGGCTGCCACTTACACAATAACAACAATAACAAGTGACGATGAAAAGATTGATAACGTAATCCTGAAACGTTGCTTTCGTTGATGCTTGCAGTTTTTACTTGGAGCAGACATTTTTTGTCTGCTGCTCCCGTTTGCAGCTTTTTTTTGTTATCAATATACAGTACCACTTTATATCATGACGCATCTTGCGTCGTTCCCACACAATCGAGCGACATAGAAATGACGAGCGACGAGGTCGGACGAAGGACCAGTGAGGACTCACTGAATAACGGTTTCGACGAAGATGCGATACGCCAGGTGCGTCTTCGCCGCGCGAACTTATCGAGCTCGTGCCGAGCTATATTAGGAACTCGTTCCCGTACAGTCGAGTCATACGCGCATTGACCGGCGAATCTTCTGCTTTCCTGGATAGATAATCGAATCACTACCTCCAGATGATTCCTCGGACGCGTGCGCTAAGAAACTCCAAGAAGAATGTGAGAAGGTGAGGGTCTCTCTCGCCGAGTCTCGAGCTCGAGAAGAGGCTTTGATTGCCAAGTGCTCCGCACTCGCTGCAGAATGCCGAGGACAGGCGAGAAAGATGATGACCTCGCTCGATTTGTCGAAACAAGATCACGCGACAATCGACGCTTTGAAGTTAGAGCTCGAAAATTCTTGGGCGACGATAGATGAATTGCACGAGAGCGAGTTGGCGAGTGAACAAGAGGCGAGCGAGTTGAGATTGGAAATAGAGCGCTTGACTCGGGATGACGATCGAACGGCGACGCATGAACGGAGCTCTACGGATGGAACCGATACCGGAGGCCCCTCTGCTTTTCAACGTACGAGCGCGCGCCGAGTGGACACTCGCGAGATGCAGAAGATACTGAGTGCCAAGGAAAGTCTCACTGCTGAACGAGATGAGCTCCTCGAGCAAACGGTGAAGCTCCGAGAGGATATCAACAAGTTTGCTGAGAGGACGCGACGAGCCGAGATGTCCAAGCTTGATTTGGACCTCGAATTGCAAAAGGTCCGCGACGCGATGCACGCGAGCGCGATGGAGGTCGGGCGCGAAAAACGGGCCAAGGAACGTCTTGAGCAAGAAACGATGGAGGTGAATGAGCGTTCTCGACAACGCGAGGAAGAAATCAAAGAGTACAAAGTAAAAATGACCAAGGCTGAGGAGATGATACAGAAATTAGAAAAAGAAACCAATACGCAACACCGCCGCGCGGAAGCGATTCAAAAGGAATTGAATTTACTCGCAAGCAAGTCTGACAAGCTTCATCGTAAACTCGACCAGATGAGAGCGAAAAACAAGAGCGCCGAAGACGTGAACACGGCCAAGATGCACGAGATACGGGCGTTGAACGTTGAGATTAAAAATTACGAACGCGAAAATGATAAACTATCGAAGAGGTCATCGCAACTGGAAGCTAAACTACGCGTTGCAGAGCAGTCAAAGTTGCACGCAGACGACGCAAAGGATTCGCTGAAACAAGAGGTTCAAATGTTGGAACAAAAGTTGGAGCGACAGAGAAGAGATTTAGAGAACGAGCAGCGACGAAGGAATGATTTACTTCGAGAGCGCGACGTGCTCCTGAAGACGACGACGCAGGCACAAAACGCCACCAGTCACCAACAAGACTTACTCCGCATTCACAAGTCGCAGCGACAAACGTTGGAAAACGAGCTCAAGAGTTTCAAGGTTGACGCCGACAAGCAAGACTTGAAAATTAAACAGCTCGACCAAGAGCGAGCAAAGCTGTCAATGGATGTTAAAAACGCCGTGTCGCTGCAAGAAAAATACGAGCACGACATCGATGAACGAGAATCTCGCATCGCTGACCTTCAGAAGGAGTTGCGAGAGGCTGAAACCGAAATCAAACGCATCGAAAAAGCGTACGACGCGATTCGCGCCGATCGTAATACTCAGTCAAAGTTTCTCGTGGATGCGCAATCGAAAATCGCGGATATTCAACACGCGTGCGCGATGAAGACGTCTAAAATAGACGCATTGCAGGAAGAGATTCGAGCGAAAGAATCCATCATCGCGAGCGAACGTTTTGAACACCGTAAACTGGATCGGGAACACGAAGCGCTGACGAGACACGGCGACAGGCTGCATTCGACGCTTCGAGAGACGCAAGACGCGCTCAAAAACGCAACCGACGAGACAAAAACGTTACAAACGTCTGTGTTGTCCCTACGCGATCACTGCGCGGCGCACAGAAAACAGATCGACGACGTCAATCGAGATCGTGACGTGCTCAACGCGCAACTCACCCAACGCAATCAAGAGTGCACGCTGCTCTACGAAAAGGTGAAAATTCAGCAGAGAATTCTCAATCAGAGTCAGACTGAGTACAAGGAGCGCGTTCACGAGATTAAGATGTTGAAACTTCGTTTGGCGTCCCACGCGCGTGAGCTTGCGTCGCTTCGAGAAGCCGCCGCGAGCATCGACGCGCTCAAGCAAGAGGTGCAAGCGCTCGATCTCGAGCTCATTCACGAGCGCACCAAGGTGAAAGCGCTGAGTGAAGAGCTCGAAACGCCCATGAACGTGCACCGTTGGCGACAACTCAAAGGAAGCGATCCGAACATGTACGAATTGCTACAAAAAGTGCGAGTGTTGCAGCGTCGACTCATCACCAAGACAGAGGAAGTCGCCGCCAAGGAGATTCTTCTCGACGAGAAGAGCAAAGTGCTCACGGAACTTCGCGTCGTGCTCTCGCGTCAACCCGGTCCCGGCGCGTTCGAGGAGTTACGCGAGACGCACGCACAGATTAAAGATAAATCGCGTCAAATCAAAGGCTTACAGAGCGAGTTGAAGATGTTCATCGCGCACCGAGACGCGTACACGCACGAACTCGGCGCGCTCCACGAAGAGTTGACCGCCTTGAGGAGGAAAAAGTCTGAGAGCGAGTCGGCGGCGAAAAGGGGTTCGACGTCCCCTCGCACCGTCGTTGTTGCGTCCGCGTGACGCGCGCGCGTGCACGAGTCGTCGTCTCGTCTCGTAGTCATCGTCGTATGTACAGCACTGGGACTTTTTTGACATTACAGACACAACTAAGCAAATTCTCTACTTGGCCTCGAGCGCGGCCACCATGGCGCTGCACACGTCGATACCGATTTGTGCTTGCGCCTTTTCGTAGTCATCCTTCGCGCTCGCAAATTTACTCTGATGTTCCGCCAATCCCTTGCGCACCGCGTCGCCGTCGAGATGGTCCACAGGCACCGCCTCCACCGCGCAGATATCCGCCGTCGAGTCGGCGTGTACAAAGGCGAACCCACTGCTCACGAAATACTTCTTCACATCCTTATCGTTCACGTGCACGCTCACGACACCCGGTCTGAGTTGCGACACCGTCGGCACGTGGCCCGGAAGAATGCCGAAGTCGCCCGTCGTCGCCGGCACGAGCACCATGTCAACCTAGTTGGTAGTGACGCGATCCCGGGTCAGTCGCGTTCCCCTCACGCTCGACGCGACGCGAGACGATCTCGACGCGCGGACGCGGTGCGAACGCGCGATACAAAATGAATCGCATCGATCGCGAGACTCTGTGTGCGCGAAGACGACTCGCGCGCGTCGCGGGTGACGAATGAATGCGTTCACAACCGCGAACCCCGGTCGCGATCGAGCGCCGCGATCCGAGGTTTCGATCGACGATGTGCGCGCGCGCGTACCTCTTCACCGTCGTGCGGCGCCTCGTGCGGCAAGTAAAAATTCAATCGCAGCTTTTCCGGCGTTCCCGCGGTCGTCTCTCGCATCGCAGGCGCGGCGGCGAAGCTCGACGTGGTGGACGGCGCCTCCATGGATGGACTCGTCTTCGCGGCTTCAAACTTTTCCATAAAGGCGTCGATGGAGGCTTGCGACGCGGTGGTGGAGAAGGGACGCGCGCGGGAGACGACGGAGGAGGATCGGCTCGCGGCGCGCGCGAGGGCGCGCAGGGTGGAGGCCATGGGCGTCGGTCGGTGTGTGCGGGACGGTCGCGCGCGCGCGCCAGCCCCAGTCGTGCGCGGCTGGCCATGTGTGTCTGTATAGACATTTTGGTTATTTTATACGATATTTCCGGGGAGATTTATAGTTTTATGTCTATCGGGCGCATTTCGATGCATTCCAACACGAGTGAAGTGACGTCGTCGTCATCGTTCGTCGCGGTCGGTCGGTCGGTCGGTCGAGCGTTGTCGCGTCTTCGCGTCGTCGCGTCTTCGCGTCTTCGCGTCGTCGCGTCGCGCATGCCCGCGCTCACGGGTGCCATGGAGGATGTCTCCGAAGCGGCGACCGCATTCCTCACGGCGTTGGATACCTCGCTCGCGCGCGCGTGGCGCGAGGAGGATCGCGCGTGGAGGAAAGAGGATCGACAGTGGCGTCGCGAGGACATGGAGTTTCGAGTCGAGGAGCGGGATTGGTGGCATCTGGAGCACATGCACCGGGAAGAGAATCGCAAGTGGCGTCGACAGGATGTCGAGCAGCGAGTGCTGGAAAACGCGAGATGGATTTGGAATCGATACGTAGAGAAGAATAGAAGAGACGTCGAGGAGAAAGGGGAACAGCTAAGAACGACGAGTAATCTCAGCGCGCTCATCGCGGGTTTCGTCGTGGTGGCATTGGTAGAATTTCAGTTTAGCGAACCGGCGGAGGTGCCGCGACAGAGCGAGGCGCTCATCGGAGCGTACGCGGCGGCGACGACGTGCACCGTCATCTTGATGTTGAATTCGATGGTGTTGTGTTCGTTCATGCTGAGTAATATATTGAGGAACGGTAAGACGTACGTGAGTGAGGATGAGGAGGCGGAATTTTTATACGCCTGTCGGAGATTCGCGTTGGGGTACGCGCCGGGGGATACGCCGCCAATACCCAAACGCTCGTTTGAACGGTACTGGGAGACGCGATGCGAGGCGGATTGGAGGAAAGCGTTTCGAATGTTCACGTACGGGGTGCCGATGTTTCTCACGACGCTCACGCTGAGCGCGTGGTTAAAGTTTTGGTACTCGCTCGCCGCGCGACTCATCGTCACCTTGGTCGCCGTCTTGGGCGTCGCCATTTGGTTCCAAACGCAGCGCACGTGGGGCGCGCACCTCGTGAAGAGGAGCAAACGATTATTCTCAAAATCGTCCCATCTCCCACCCGAGGGTCTGCCCTTCGATTGGCACGCGCGACCGAGACACCCGACGGAGGAGGCGACGGCGACGTCTGAAAACGAGCTCAAATCCAGCCGAGACATCGGCGAGGAAGATACCCTCTCCTACGCGTCTCTCAACGACGACGCGTCGCCCGCGCGATGCGACACCACCACCTACGACGTCATGAACGACGACCCCGACCGCCCGAGTCTCCGATCCATCGCCATCGACACCGTGTCCCAACAATTTTCCCTTCGTGAGAAGAATTTTCTCAAGGATTCGTCGCCGCGCGTCGTCGACGCCGCGCGACGAGAATTCGACAAGGTTGGTCTCAAATCTCGCGTCGTCGACGACCACGACGCGAACGATGATGCGTGACGTCCCTCGCGCATCGCGCGTTCGTCGCGCGCATAGACCGCGTGTAATGACCTCGGACGGTTCCGTTTCTTCGCCGGCGCGCTCGCGAAAAATCTAGCCGTTTTTCCCCGCGCGCGCGTCACACTTCCTCGCGTTGACGTCGCGCGTCGCGTCTCGCTTGGCCGTCGCTCGGCGAGAACATGACCTCGGACGTCACCTCGCGCGGGTTTCGTCGCGCCTCGCCGTCCGGCGGCGCGGCGTTCGTCGACGATCGTCGTCGCGACGGTTCATCCTCTTCGCCCTCGACGACGACGACGAGCGCCATCGACCGCGCCATCGATCGCGCGCGCGAGCGCGCGACGCGCGCCGAGCGCGCGCTGCAAGAAAAAATGTCGCGCTCGATGCGCGATCTAACGAATCGCCCGCGACGGGACGAGGGGGCGCGAGAGACGTTCGGGACGCGAACGGGCGGGGAGAGGGGATCGAAGATAAAGACGCCGACGACGCGCGGTGACGGGCGCGGTGAGGATCGATCGACAGTCCGGGATGGGCGAGAGATGTCTGGGGACGCGCGCGAGGCGGCGCGGGGGCGAGGGGCGACGGAGAGGACGTCGCCGAGGTCGTGGATAGATGACGTCGTCGCGAGGGCGACGGCGGAGGCGGAGCGCGCCGAGGCGGAGGGGGATCGACGCATGCGGGCGCGCGCGGCGAGCACGGTGGCGGCGGTGATGCGACGTGGGATGAAGAGCGCGTCGATGCCGGAGGGACGCGGGGCGGCGAGCGGAGGGGCGAGCGGAGGGGTAGATTCGGAGATGGCGGAGGCGTCGCCGAACGGCAGCGCGAGGACGTCGTCGCCGAGGTATAAGAAATCGGACGTCGAGGCGATCGAAGCGACGATTCGGACGGATTTTGAGAATAAATTGAAGCTGATGCGCGAGCGTGCCGAGGCGGCGGAGCAAGAGGTGGCGCAATTGACGTCCAAGTGTCAAGAGTTGGAGAACGGGAGACGGTCGGCTCGAAACGCGCTCGCCGAGATGGCGTCGCAGAACGCCAAGTTGGTGAGCGCGTTCGCTGCGAAGAAGGATGAAGTTCGCGCGTTGAAGGAATTGGCGGAAGCATCGGCGGCGGACGTGGACGTCAAGGCGCAAAATATGGAGTTGAAGGAGGCGTTGAGAGAGGCGAGAGCCGACGTCAGGGCGGCGCGAGAATCAGAGGCTGTTCGCGTCAAGGAACTCGAGGCGATGACTCGAGAGTTTGAGCGAGCGCGCGCTCGCGCGGGCGGCAGCGACGGCGACGCGGCGACGCTCAGGACGAAACTGACCACGGTCATCAAGGAACTCGAGCTCGAACGCGAGGCGTTTTCGGCGCAAAAAGCCGCGTGGAAGCAGGAACGCATGAAACTCGTGAGATTGGCCGCGGATTACTCACCCTCGAGAAGGAGCGACGCCGCTTCGGAGGCGAACGATGTTAAGTCATCGCCGAAAATGACGACTCCCAAAAAGCACGCGCGGCCGACGTCGCGCTCGCCGATGAAGAAGCCGGCGGCGGGGGCGTCACCTCGTCGGTCTCCTCGCTCTGCGAAAAAGCACACTCTGCGTCAGCAAGCCGAGGCGCTGAAGGTGCGCGGGAATCAAAACTTCCACGCGAAATCGTATGAATCGGCGTTACAGGCGTACACGGAAGCTTTGGCGATCGAATTCGACGACACGGCTTTCCGCGCGGTGCTGCACGCGAACAAAGCCGCGGCGCTGCAAGCCATGGGGAAATTTTGCGACGCCGTCATGGAGTGCTGCGTGTCGCGAACGTACGACGACGGCTACATCCGTTCGCTGCAGCGACGCGCAGACGCGTATTTATCTATGGGAGACTGGCCGCAGGCGATGAAGGATCTCGAAGAGCTCGAACCGCACATGGGAGAGGATTGCGCGCTCAAACTTCGCGAGGCCAAGCGCAAGGTGAAGAACGGCTGCACGAGCTGCGAGCACTACTCGGTGCTCGGTCTGCATTCGCGAGCGACGAAAGCCGACGTCACCAAGGCGTACAAGTCGCTCGCTCTCAAGTTTCATCCGGACAAGGCACCGAGCGACGCGGTTCGGCCCGCGTCCGAAGCGCTCTTCAAGCGCGTCGCCGAGGCGTACGCCATTTTGAAGGATACCGCAAAGCGCGCTGCGTACGACGCGTCTCTGACCGCATCGCGCATTCGTCGAACGCACTCAATGTGACGCAAAGACGACGAGGACGAGGAGGGACGAGCACACCTAGAACTACGTTTATTATTTCATCGCGAGTTGACCACCACTCTCCGCCGCCAAAATCTTTTGCATCCTACGCTTCGAATCCCAGTGAAACCTCTTCTGTAAAAGACGCACGAACGGATACCCGATCACGCTGAGCGCGTGCGCCGGTCGACTGAACGCGTACGCCTCATAAAAAACGTCGCCATCCTCCGTCAACTCCACGGCGAACCGTTCCTCGCCCGCGAGTAAATGTCCGCCGAGCGTCCCGTGCGCGAACGAAAACCGTTCCACCGTCCCCACCCGTCGCACCTCTTCCTCCTCCCTCTCTCGCTTTCGAAACGCCACGACGCGCAACGGATTTCGTATCCACACCCCCGCCACTCTCGCGACGACGCACACCGCGTCCCCAGCCTTTGTCCCGCTCGTCTCGTCCACCGTCGCCCACCCGAGTTGAAAGTGTTCCCACCCTCGCAACGCCCGCTCGGCGCGCTCGTAACACTCGCGTCCGCGTCCCACGCGCGCGCGCGTGCGATCGACGGCCCAACGATGTTTCCCATCCGCCTCCAAACGCGCGCGCTGCGTCCGCTCGCGCGTCTCGTCCCGGTCCGACGTGCCCACGAGCGCGGATGGATAATTGTATCCGCGCGCGCGTCCGTGGTCGCACGCCGCCGCGACGTCCGCGGGCGTCGGCGCGCGAAGACCGAGAAACGGCGGCGACATGACCGACCGAACCGAACCGAACCGAACGACGACGACAACGACGACCCGCGTCGCGCAGTGCGGGTCAATCATCTCGGCCCAGACTGGGACACGAGTCTGACAAAAATGTAAGACACAGAGCGCAAGTGCGCGCGAGTCGCAGAAGAGAGCAGCGCCATCACGGTCGGAGACGTCCCTCCCGTCTCCGACGCCTCTCGCGCATCGTCGTCGTCCTCATCTCGTCGACTCGAGTCGTCGCATCGAAAAGAGTACGGGCGGGTGTCGTTGTGAGTTTGTTCGGTACCTGTATGTAACAAAGATGTCCCGGCCAGATGAACGAACACGTATTTATTCTTCGTGCAAACCGGCGGTGGATGTGGGAATGGAGGCGCCGAAGACGTCGAGCTCGAGGGCGTCTTGATCGGCGCGACGAATCGCGGCGACGGTGGCGAGGAGAAACGGACCGGCGATGAGCCATTTGATGGCGGATTCGTAGTCGTCGTGAAAGGAGGTCGAGTAGGCGTCCTCGGCGTCGACGCCGAACGCGTCGACGACGACGACGCGGATTTCGCCTCGCGTGCGCGTCGATGGAATCGGAACGCGGACGGTGAATGTGCCGCATCGCGTGTGCGTGGTGGAGACGGTGCGTTCGAAACCGTCGAGCGTCGTCAAGGAGACGCGCGCGGCGTACGGAGTGCGGGACGGCGTCGACGCCTTGGCGCGATCGAGCGCGCGTCTATCGATGATCTCGTACGAGACGTCGACGTAAGTGCCGCGAATGACGCGGTAATCGCGGTCGTGGAGGACGATGCCGAAGGAATAGTAGCGAGAGACGTGGTCTCGCGGGGAGAAAGCCGTCGGGTGAAAACGTGAGCCTCGCGCCTTGAACGCGTACACGTGACCCTCCATCGTCGAGATGACGACGTCTAACGCGCCGTGACCGGTGAAGGACGTCACCAACGGTGCGGCATAAATTTTCTCGTCGAGATTGACGACGTACGCGCACGCTTTTTGTCCGTGCACGACGTGCACTGCGCCTTCGTGCGTCGCGACCAAGACGTCGAGGCCGGTTTTCTTCGGTCTAAGTTTCGTGAGAACCAGCGGTGCGAGAATCTTATCTCCCACGTCGATGGGCCACTGTTCGCGTTCCACGCCATCCCTGGCGCGAAGCGCGTGCACCGCCCCGGACGTCGTCCCGACGACGATGTCTAGTAATCCGTCTCCGTCGACGTCTCCGACGCTCGCGGCGACGGCTATTCTACTCTGCAAGTGTTTCTCCCACGCCTCCACTCCCGTAGATTTGAACACGGCCAACGTCCCTCGCACGTCGCACGCGATGAGTTCGATCGCGCCGTCCGCGTCCACGTCCGCGGCGACCACCTGCGCCTCCATCTGTCCTAATTTCCTCGGCCAACCGCGCATCGGTTCGCCCGACGCGCCATCGACGACGTGAAGCACGCCCGCGTACGTCCCGACGATTACGTCTCGCCTCCCATCTTTATTCAAATCGGCGAGCGTCGGCGACGCGTACGCCTTGGCCTTGAACGCCGACGTCGCCACGCTTCGATCCAACACTACCGAACGCTTTGTGGATAAATTCTCACCGTCTAGTATCACCAAACCGCTCGCGGCGTACTTTGACGGGTCGACGTCACCGTCAAAGCGTACGTGCGCGTCGAAATAGTACGACACCGCGAACACGATTTCGAGTTTTCCGTCGCCGTCGACGTCGCCCACGCTCGGCGAACACAACACATGCGCGTCCACGAACACTTTACCGTCCTTGACGACGCGCAGACTCGAGCCGTCGTCCTCGACGCCGTCGCTCAAACCGTCGACGGACGCGTCTTCGCCCACGCCCCACCCACGATCACTTCGCGCTTCCTCGTCCGCGCTCATCGTCGCTGTCGTCGTCGTCGTCGTCGCGTCTTCGTCGTCGCCGTCGAGCCGTTGTAACAACCTTCGCTCACTGCCCGATTCGGGCGCGCGATGCCTCGCCTCGTGCCTCCGTTCGGACTCTCGTGGATCCACAGATGACGATTCAGGACTTTTTACCGCATCGTACCACCCCTCCTCCATCGCTAACGGCGCGAGCGTCGCTCGAGCGCGCGTCCCGCTCGCGTCGAACGCTCTGACGTCGCCGTCGAGCGACGCGCTCACCCACGCGTCGCCCACTCGAACGACTCCGGCCCTCGACGACCGTCCGTGTCGCGATCCCCACGCATTTCCCTCTAAATCTACTCCAGTACCACCGTCGAACGCGCGCACGCGTCCGCTCGTTGTCTGCGCGACCACCGCGCCTCGACCGTCCCGCTCGACGTCGTCGGCCCACGGCGTCGCGTACACGGACGTGTGCGCCGTCGCCCGCCACGAACGCTCGAGCGAGAACGTCCCGACGTCATCGTCGCACGTCGCCGTCGCGCGTGCGCGTCCGACGCCTCGCGCCATCGCCTCGCGCGCGTCGTCGACGTGCGTCGCGCGTCGAGCTCGATAATCCACCGAGACGCTCGACGCGTCCGCGCGCGTCGAAGACGTCGAGGCGGACGCGACGACGAGGACGAGCGCGAGAACGAGCGCGGTGCGCGTCATGTTTGCGGCTCGACGCGCGTCTCGCCGCGCGCGTCGCGCGCCGAGGTGTGACGTCCACTTTGAGCTCGCTCGGAAAAGATGGGAACGCCGCGCGTCCCCTCAGTCACCGTCGCGCGCGCCCATCATGGCGTCCCTGGCGCAATCGAGACTGGCGGAGGAGAGGAAAAACTGGCGCAAGGACCACCCGCCGGGGTTCTTCGCGCGTCCGGAGAAGACGTCCAGCGGCGAGGTCAACATGTTCAAATGGAAGTGCATCATACCCGGCGCCAAGGACACGCTCTGGAGCGGCGCCTTCATCCCGCTCACGATGGATTTCCCGAAGGAATACCCGGCGAAACCGATGAAGTGTAAATTTCCGCAGGGCTTTTACCATCCCAACATATATCCGAGCGGGACGGTGTGTCTGAGCATTTTGAATGAGGACGAGGGGTGGAAACCGAGCGTGTCGGTGAAGCAAGTCTTGTTGGGAATCCAGGAGTTGCTGGATAATCCAAACGAGAAATCGCCGGCGCAGAGTGAGGCATACGCGGCGTACACGACGGATAAGGCGAGTTACGAGCGTAGGGTGAAACTTGAGGTGAAAAAGTATCCTCCGCCGAGTTAAAGACGCCGGCGCGGAGACGTGGGACGCGGGTATAGTCAACTAGCGCGACGACGACGGCAACTGCGAGCGATGCAGATTTAGAGCACGTCACGAGTCGCAATTAGCGCACACACACGGTGCGCGCTTCGACAGGGCGCATACGTTTATGAATGAAAAAATGTTTCATCACGTGACAATGTTACGCTTCGCGTTTGCGCCCGCGCTCGGCTACAGCTTGTATAAATAATTATTTGCCGGCTTGCGCGCGCTGCTCGGCTTGCGCGGCGCGAAGTTGCATGGCCAACTTGCTCCCGCTGTCGTAAATGGAGTTCGGGTAGGCGGCGGTGGCCGAAACGCGCGGAATCTCACCACCACCCTTGATGAACGCGTAGTCGACGTACAGCGGGTCGAGCTGCGCCGGGGCGACGCTCAACGGGCCACCGGTGATGCATTGATCCGTAAGTTGCTTGAGGTTCTTGATGATGGTCACGGCCGGACCGGGAGCGCGCTTACCCAAGATACGTTGCGTCTCGTACACTTCGAGCAAACGAGCGCAGGTACTGTCTTGGCTGACAATGTCGATGCCCTTTTGCGGATCTTCGTAGAGGTACGGCGCGAGAGCGGAGAGCTCATTCGGACCGAGACCCATGCGTCGGAACCACGCGAGCAAATCTTCGGCGCTGGCGTTGGCGAGCGGGATCAAACCTTCTGGATCCGCCGTTTCGGCGTCACGGCGACCGATGCGAATCTTCGCCCCCAAGAACGGGTTCGTGCCGATGAACAAGAATTCATAATCCTTATCCGTGCCCATCTCTGCGACGTAGTCTGCCTTGAATTGCTTTCGCGCCGCGAAGTGCGGCACGATGGCGATCAAATCTGCGTACGTGATGGGTTGCGTCGTCTTCGCGTCCACAGCCTTCTTAATCTTCTCGATCGATTGGAACGCCGGTCGCAGACCCGCGTTTTCCGGACGATCGAGTTCGAATCGCACGCTCCCGTTTAAGCCGTTCTTCTTACCGACGACAAAGTACGTGCCCAAATCCGCCAACGCGAGTCGGAAATACGAGCCAAAATCCAACTCGACGTTCTCTTCGATGATGGGCGCGATGTACTGCGCGAACTCGATCTGCGCCTTTGACTTGTTCGCCCCGGTCGTGCCTCGGTATCCCTCCTCTCGAGTCAGCGGCGTCACCTCCAATTCCGGAAGAAGAATCTCTCTCTTCGGCGGCGGCGGTTTCTCCACCAACAAATTGGAAAAGTACTCTCCGACGTCCGCTCTCGCGCTCTCCGCGCCCGCGCTCAGCGCGCTCGCGCCGCCGAGAATCGCCATCATAGCGCGTCTGCGGTTCATTTCTTCCGCGCGCGCGTCGATGTCCGTCGCCTTGCGCTCTGCGCGCGCGACGATCAACGTCACGCGAGTCTGGCGTCCCGATCGCGTTGACGTTCGCGACGCGTTCGCAGACACGTTGGCGCGCGCGCGCGCGCGGGACGCTTCCACGACCTGGGCGTTCATTTTTGTCGACGGTGGCGCGAGGACGCGTCTCCGAGTGACGATCGCGGGCGCGGGCGGCGCGGATGTGATGGCGGATTATCCATTCGCCTCGGCGATATTCTTTTTGGTTAGCCGCGTCCTGATCCGTCGATCCGTCTCGCGCTCGAACGGGGATGAAATATATCACGCACTTGTGTTTTTGATCGAGTTAATCTCTGTTCAATTCAAAAGCTATGTGGCGTTCCGTCCGGCGTTCCGTCTATCTCTCTCCTCCTCGTTCGCGCGTCTGTCTCACTCCTCCTCGTCCATGTATTGCTCTCGCGCCTCTTGTACTTGAGCGTACACGGCTTCGCTGATGAGCGGCGCTTCGGGGATTAAACCCTGTAATGCGTTGAAGATGGAGTATCCCAACGCGAAGAAGGAGTTGGCGAAGATCCAGAGCTCCATCCACTCGCCCAACCAGCTCACCATGACGAAGATAGGCATGTATTGCATGATCAAGCCGCCCAACATGCAGCAAATATCGAGGAGAATGGCTTGCATGGTGCAGTAACGCACAAAGTACGGCATTTTTTCGTTGCGTACGACGAGCAAGAAGAGCGCGAAGAACGTCATGAACGGAATGAATGAGTTGCCGTAGAAGAGTTGCATCGCCGGCGCGAATAAAAACATGGCGTGCTTGGCGAGCGGCAACATTTCGTACGCGCTGTGCGTGAACGCAATCGTACCCATCAACGGAATCAAGAACGGGAGCACGGCAACCATTCGCAAGTACGGCGCCGGTCGCGTCTTACCCTCGTTCGCTTCGTCTCTCCCGAACCACAACTCTAAGAATCCCTTCCCCTTGTGCCCGCCCGCCGGCGCGCGTATAGGCATCTGAAACGAGTCCGGCACCGCGTCGCTCGACGCCCGAACCTGTCGTCACACGAACGAACGCATCACACACACACCGTCAGTCTTCCACGCCCTCGACGCACAGATCACCGTCATCCACGCGCGCTCGCGACGCGTCTTCGTCGCGTCTCGCCGCTATCCAAACCCTCCGTTTGGCACGGGGTCGCCCGCACGTCTCTCTCGCGTCTCTCGCGTCTCTCGCGCGCCTTCTCCCGCCCCGCGCGCGTCGCGTTCGGTCGACGACTATTCTTTCGCACCTTGACGCCCGTTCTCACACCGCTCGCGACGTCGCGCGTCGTCGCCGCGCCTCTCGACGCGCGTCCGCGAGGGTAAGCGCATCGCGCGAGCGTCTCGGACGACGTCTTCGCACCGCGCGGCGCGATGGCGCTCGCCGCGCGCGCGGCTCGGATGACGGACGCGGCGGACATATTTCACCGGACTCACGGAGGGCGCGGTCGCTCTCTCGCGCGCGAGGCGAGCGTCGGCGTGTCCCGCGTGGTCGTCGGGCAGAATGAGTCGAGCTCCTTTTCCCAAACATGGACTCTTTGACGAGTCACGACTCGTCGTTATGTTCAGCGATTTTCGAGCCGAATCCGTCTCGACTCGCCCCATTGCGCGACGCCCGTCATGGGCGCGTGCTGCTCGCGCGCGTCCGACGCCGACGCCGGCGACATCGACGACGACGTCGTTCGTCGCGACGACGTCTCGGAGGCGTTTCACGAGACGACCTGCGACGCGTTCGTCATCGATTGGGACGCGGGCGTGACCGAGGATGCGCGACGACGATTTCGAGACGCCTGGCGAGCGACGGCGTCGTGCGGTGTCGTCGAGCAAGAGGCGTGCGAGGACGACGCCGATCGTCTCGCCGCGCTGGGTGAGCTCGAGGCGGCGCTGTGGGTGCGCGAGCGACGGTGCGGGGTGGATGCGCCCGCGGAGGAACGCGCCGAGCGGTGGCGGGATATTTACGAGCAAGCCATCGCGTTGAACGATATCGAATTAGAGGAGCATCACGACGGGTGGAAGGCTGTGGATAACGCGGCGAAGAATGCGGTGCGGAAGCGTCGTCAGTCGAGCGCGGAGATCGACGCGGATATCGTGATCGGGGCGAATCACAGTCGACGCCCGCCGAGCGTGGACATGGGGAGTCGACGGACGTCGGGCGCGGATACGGGGAGTCGACGGACGTCGAGCGTGGATTTCGGGAATCGGCGGATATTGGACACGAGCGTGCACGAGCTTCAGTCTCGTCCGAGACGGTTTTCTGACACGCAGGAGTGGACGGCGAGCAAGTCGGCGCAGGTTCCCGGTGAGGTCAACCGCGGCGCGGTGAGACTCGGTCGAACGACGAGTAAGCTCAACGTATTGGATTTCGGTAGGGTCGGACCGAGTCCTCGCACGTCCGAGGATAAAAAGGATGGTCAAGAGCCGGCTCGCGAGGATCCTCTCGTGCCGGCGTATCGTTCAAAACAAGACGTTGAAAACGAAAAGATGGCGAGAGAGCTGCAGAGACGTTTGGCAAGCGAACAGCCCGAGGCGAGCACGTCTGAACAGATTATAGAGCTGCGAGAGACGTTCGTAGACGATCCTGATCTCGACGAGCGGTTGGTGATTTATTACGGACGCTTCAAGGGTGGCACGGTGCACAGCATCAAACTGAGCGCGACTTTCGACGCGCCGCCGCATCGACTGGTCGCCGTTGCTCGCGAGTGGGATTTGATGACCAAGTGGAACGTGTACGCCATCGAAACGTGCATTTTACTCGTTCGCGGTCTCATGCACATAGTGGTATATTCCGCCGTCTGGCTGCCGTGGCCGCTGAGCGCGAGAGACAAGATCATCGTCATCGACGCGTGTTTCATCGGTCAACCTCCGAAGACCGCGTATGAGCACTTGGATATTGAGAACATCGAGGAATTCGACTCCGAAGTCCCTCAAACGTGCGCGATTCTATTGACTCGAACCAGTCGCCCGGGCGACGACGTCGGTTCGGGCGCACCACCGAGATCATCGAAGCGTAAAAGAATCGATTTCGTCGGCAACTGCGGCATGCGTATGCGCGCGCTTCCGCCGCTCCCGGGCTCAAACACGGTTCGCACGCGAGGCGACATCGTCGTCCACGCCGACGTCAAACTTCGATTCATCCCGGCTCCAGTCGTTCGTTTCGTCTTACGAGTGATGGCGCCGTGGGTGCATCGAATGATTGATAAAATGCTCAAGTCAAACAGGTACTTTGTCGCCGAGGACTCCCTCTTCCAGCCGCGCATCGACGGCAATCCCGAGCTCTACGACACGATTCGTCGACGTTTGGGCGAATACGAGCACCCGACGAAAACCAAGTAGCGGTCTCTCTCGCTCCATCGCGTCCTTCTCGACGCTCGCGCGTAGAATTGTTACATATGTTGTCTAGTCTCCTTTCCAGACGCCGACGCCGACGCGACGCGACCCCGCACACGCCGACGCACCGCGCCATGCGTTCGCGCGCGCGCGACGCCGAGCCGTCGACGTCGTACTACGACATACTCGAGGTCTCCATCGACGCCACGCCCGCGGAGATTCGTAAGGCTTACAGACGACTCGCCGTGCGATACCACCCCGACAAGAATCCAGACGGGGCGGACATGTTTCGACGCATCGCCGAGGCGTACGAGACGCTCAGCGACGACGAACGCCGCGCCGCGTACGATCGCGGATCGTTCTCGATGCCCTCTACGTTCGATCCGCCGCGTCGTCGCGCGTCGGCGTACGAATCGAGCGGGGCGTTCGAGTACGATTCGAGGGCGTTTCGAGACCCGTTCGAGTTGTTTCGACAGACGTTCGGGGACGACGGGGGAGGATTCTTCGCCTCATCGTCGTTCGGTGGTGGTGGGTTGTTCGGGGCGTTTGGAAGAGATCCATTTTTCGGCGGCGGTGGTGGTGGTGTGTTCGGTCGACGGCGCTCGATGTTCGACGACGACGCGTTCGGCGACGCGGACGATTTTTTTAGACGCGGCGGCGCGCGCACGTCGTGGTCGAGTTCGACGACGACGACGACGACGATCGATGCGAACGGGGTTCGGCGGACGCGAACGGTGAAGAGGCAGACGCTTCCAGACGGGAGCGTCGTGGAGACGGAGACGACGGGGAGCGGCGGTGGTGGCGAATTCGTCGACGACGGCGGCGGACGATTTCTGAATCACCGCGCCCGTCGCGCGTGGTGAAAATCACGCGAGACGCGATCGACGACGCATCGCATCGCATCAAATCTCGAACGCACGAACGCACGAACGAACGCACGAAATGGCGCGCCGCGCGCATGTACATCGTGTACACGTAAAAACGTAAAGAAACAATTGACGACATGAATTGACATTCTTCGTACGACGCCGACAACCGACAACCGAATCCCGCCGCGCTCGCTACGCATCCTCGTAGTGACACACCACCTCTTTCGCCAATTTTCGCACCGTATCCAACTCACGACTCTTCACCTCCAACGCCCGTCGCAGATGCGCCACCTCCTCCTCGCTCGCCCTCCGCGCCGTTTCGCGTTCGCGCCTCCACGCCGCCCGTCCCGCGTCGAACGCGCGCGTCACCTCCCGCACCCCACGCTCGAGCGCCTCGATCTTCGCCTCGGCTCGACGCAGCTCTCTCGCACGCATCGCTCCCACCGCGTCGCGCTCCCGCTCCGCCTCCTCGGCCGCCGTCGCCCGCGCGCGCAGACGCGTCGCCTCGCGCGTCGCCGCCTCGCACCTCGCCTGCAAGACATCCGAGGCACTCGCCTGGGTTCGTAACTCGTCGCGCATCGCGTCGTGTCGCGCCACGATGCGTTTCACCGATCGCTCCATCCTCGCCTCGGCGCGATCCATCGCCTCGCGTCTCGCGTCTCTCTCGCGCGCGTCCGATTCTCGACGTAATTCTCCAATCTTCGCCGCGTGCGCGCGAGACGCGAGTCCACGCTCGCGCGTCATCTGCGCCGTCAATCGCGAAATTTCGTCTCGCGCGCGCGCGAGCGCATCGTCGCGCGCGGTGATTTCGCGCGCGTGCGTCTCCTCGAGCGCCCTCACCGACGCCGCGCGATCGTCGCGCGCGGTGGTATTTTTATCTCGCTCTCCCTCCTCCTCCGTCTCCCCGTCCGTCCCGTCCTCCAGTCGACGCCTGTGACGACGTCTCCGAAGCGCGTCGTTTTCGAGCGACAATCGCGCGACGACGCGTCTCGCCTCCTCGCACGCATCCATCGCGTACGTCACCATCGCGTCCGCGTCCACATCGCGCGCGTCGACGTGCGACGACGACGACGACGACGACGACGACGACGACGACGACGACGACGCACGACTCCCCGCCGTCGCCATCCCCCGACCCCGTCGTTCAATCGCGCCCTACACGCCGAGTCAACCCGATCGACGACCGATCGAATCGATCGCCCGCGAACGACGGTTCGAGTCAACCATCCACGACATCGACTAATCGACTACACGTCCTATACACTACGAATCAATACATCATACTCAAACCACACATAGTCGTATAATACACGGCGTGTACAGTACACGTACGTGAACACGCCCGCTTTAGGAGAAGAGAAAGGTTTCGTCCCGAGTCGTCCTTTTGGTCCTCACGACGACGAGTCACGACCCTTCACGCGACCCCCCATCCCTACCGCCCCCGTCGTTCAATCGCGCCGCACTCGTCGACGGGCGAGAATTTGAATTCATTCACCCATCGATGACGCGCGGTGGTGGACGACGCGCGTCGACGCGACGACCGGTGCCGAGTCGACGCGCGCGCGACCACGGGAGTGAGGACGACGCGCGCGACGGAGGTCGTCGTCGTCGACCGACGACGACGACGAAGACGAAGACGAAGACGACGAAGACGAAGACGGGGATGGTGGATGACGATGGGACGCACGCGCGCGCGTCGTCTCGAGGACGCGGTGGTGGGGCGTCGTCGTTCGCGGCGTGTACGGACGCCCCGCGCGCGTTCGGGGACGGGAAGATCGGGGGACCGACGAGAAAGAGCGCCAAGGGTGGATGGACGCCCGAAGAGGTGCGCGCGGGCGATTTGAATGACGGCGCGCGATTCAAACGACGACGCGCGGTCTCGAGGGGACGTCTCTCGCGCTCGTGAGTCTAGTGCGCGTGGATTCGTGACTGACGACGATGGGTTCGACCGTCGTTCTCTCGGTACAGGATGATTTGTTGCGCCAGGCGGTGGAGGTGTACGGCGGGAAGAATTGGAAGAAGATCGGTGCGTTTTTAAATTTTCAAACGCGGCGAAATCGCGAGTCGCGCGCGTTTGAGCGCGCGCTGGATGTGCGCGCGAAAAGGCGACGAGGAATCGTGCGTGAGAACAAGAAGACTGACGCGATCGTGGTTCGTCTTTGACGTCGTGTGTTCGCGTGCGCAGCCGTATACTTTAGCGACAGTCGCACCGACGTCCAGTGTCTGCACCGATGGCAAAAGGTGCTCAATCCGGAGCTCGTCAAGGGACCGTGGACGCCCGAGGAGGACGCGCAAATCATCAAGCTCGTCGGCATGCTCGGCCCGAAACGATGGTCGAGGATCGCGGATGAGCTTCCGGGGCGAATCGGGAAGCAGTGTCGCGAACGATGGTATAATCATCTCGATCCGGAGATTAAACGCGAAGAGTGGAGCGTCGAGGAGGATCGACAGCTCATCGTCGCGCACGCCGAGTACGGGAACCGATGGGCGGAGATTGCGAAATCGTTCAAGGGACGGACGGATAACGCGATTAAAAATCACTGGAACTCGACGTTAAAGCGTAAGGTGGACCAGGCGCTGAGTCAAGGGTTACCCGCGCTCGCGGCGGCGGAGCAAGGCGCCGAGGCTCGCGCCAGGGCGGCGACGAAGAGTCACGCCGGGAAGAAGAACACGCGCAAGGCGACGGCGTTGCCGGTGGCGACGCGCATGGTGTATGCGGCAACGCACCACAACCATCATCATCACGTCGTCGATCACGTCAAGAAGAGGAAATCCGCCGACGCGGCGGATGGCGCGCGCGCGAGCATGTTCGACGCGCCGGCGTGTTCGGAGAGCGACGACGAAGACGTCCCGTCGTCCTGTGATCCGCGTCGTCCTCCGAGTGCCATCGACGCGAACATATTCGCGTCTCCGTACTCTGACGTGCACGCGAACGGGCCGAGCGGAAGTCCGTTCAGAGTGAACTCCATCTTCGCCGACTTTACCAATACGGCGAATAACACGCCCATGGTGACGACGTCGCCCGTGCTCGAGATGGCGGCGAGCACGCCCGAGGGCGCCTACCAGGGCATCGGCATCACGTCACCGACCAAGTTTGTCCTCCCGTCGGGCGTCGCCATGGCTGCCATGGAGGGTTTGGATAGCGTCTCAAAGACGCGGCGGCGTCAAGTGAGTTTTCCGTCGGGCGTCGGGCTCGAGACGACGTCGTCGATTCAGATGCCCAAGATGCCGGGCATCAACTCGATCGAAGATTTGCAAGCCTTCGTTTCTCCGGATAAGCCGAGACGTTCGAAAAACACGCGTTTGTCGCATCTCTTCCGCAGAGGCGATAAAGAAAATAAAACGGCGGATGATTCCACGGGCATCGCGCGCGACGTCGACGCGGTGGATTTGATGCGCACCGTAAATCGCGCCAACTTGAACATGTACGAACAAGCCGAGGAACTCTTACGAGGCGTCGACGCTGCGGATGTCGCCGCCTTGGCTGGCGCGGCGTGCGGAACGCCCACGCGGCCGAAGAAACTTCCCGAACAGGTGACGGCGCCGTTCTCACCTTCCATGTATCTTCGATAGCGTAGTCCAGTCCCCGTAGCCCACGACTAGTCCTTCCGTCAAGCTCCTCGGCCGAAAAGTTTGTCTTGTAATTCACTCCTGTTTTAGTAAATTATCAAAACGCTGGCACAGACCTCGCTTGCGTCGGCGCGCGTCGGAACCAGGCGCAACGTCGACGAACCGTCCGCCTCGAATCGTCACCGCGCTGGGCGTTCGCGTCGCGTCCTCCAAATCTGTGAGACATCCAGCGAAACAGACGATGTTATCGTCGCTCTCGAGCCGGAACCGAACGTCATTCTGCACTTCGACGCTGTCGAAGGATACATTCGCGGCGACAGAGAATCCGTACGCACACTCCAGTCGACGTAAAAACGCCGGAATACACGAGTGACCGATGCGTGCGAGTCGAAAATCTGTCGACGACGCCGGGTGCGCGCGACACTTTGCTAAATCGTCCCCCTTGAGACGCGCCGTCGCGCGCGTTCGATGTGTGTTTGTGTGCACGACCCACGCGTTTCTCGTCGAATAAAACTCGAACCCGATCGCGGCGAGTTCGGTGATCCACGCGATTTTGTTGAAACCGTACGCAACGAAACTCTCATCGAAATCGATCAACTCGTCTACGCGTAACACGACGTACGGCTCAAAGTACCAAGGGTGCCTGTCGTTCGCGCGATCGAAGACTCGATACGTGCCCGCGGTATCGTCCTCCCAAAACGCGGTGTAATTCGTGGGACCGTGCGCGACGCTCCAATACTTGGTCTGAAACCCACTCGCGAGTCGTCTCTCGAACACGAGTCGACGAAGTTTCTCCTTGGTGCTATACGGAAGCGTCAAATTGAGCGTACGCGCGTCCACGTCATCGCCGCGTCTCGACGTTTGATCGCGCTTGACGAGCATCTCAAACAATCGCATGGGCGACGACGACGCGTCTAAATCGTCCACCAACGCGTCCACGTCGTAATAATTCTGAAACGAACCATTCAGACCGTGGCGCTTCTCTGACAGACGCGCGCGAAGAATCTCGTCTCGCTTGACGTTGAGTCTCTTGGACCAGACGGTGTGAAGCTCAAACGCCGGAACGACGAGCGCTCGACGCGCGCCCGGCGTCAACACACGACGCACATCGGCGAGAAAACCAGGCGTCGTGAACACTTCAAAATCGACATCGTGCACCAAGACGTACGTCGCGTTCAATTCATCGACGCATTTCGCCTTGGCGACGTTTCGCAAGTAATTGACGGGAAACCGCGCCCCCGCTCCAAACTCTGGTAAATCTTCCACCACCGTCACCACCACGCGATTTCGATCGCCTTCCACGTCCCCCAACGACTTGGCAATGCCCATCACCTCCCTTGGATCGCTCACGTTGGCCAAGACGGCGATCGAAATCGTCCCTCGCCACGTCGACGCCAATCTCGGCAGCGCCGTCCTCGCGCGCTCTGTAGTCGACGGCGAATACACGCACACATCCTCCATCCGCACCGTCTCACGCTCGACCGTCTCGACCGGCTCACGCGCGAACGACCACCGCGCGCGCGTCCTCGTCATCGTCACCACCACCGCGAGCGCGACGCACGCCGACAGACTCGCCGCGACGCGCGTTCTGCGCCACCACGCGCCACTTCCTCTTCTCGCGCGCGACCGACGCGCGCTCGCGCGGGACTTGGACTCGAGCGAGGTCGAGCGCGCGCCGAGGTGATCGAGAGAGCGCATGCGCGTCGTCGCGGGACGCGTCGCGCGGCGATCGTCGTCGTCGTCGTCGTCGTCGCGCGGCGAATCGTGACGTCTCGAGGTCGACGACACCAACCGTCGTGTTTCATATAGATGGGATTCGTGATGTTATAGTATTGTTCGACGAGTCACGACTCTTCAGGAGAGAGGGGTCGACGCTTTCTGGGGGATCCACCCCGCGCCGCTTCTTCGTCGTCACATCCGCGATCCGCGCGCGCCGATCTCGATCGCGCGCGACGCGTGCGCGCGAACACCGTTCCTTCGCCTCTCGTCGCGCCTTGCGCGCTCGAATTCGTTCACCGCGCGCCGCGCGGCGTCGGTTTACGGTTTCGGATTCGGGAGTTCGTTGGTAGATCTGAACGCGCGCGCATTTTCGAGACGTCGCGCGCGCGAGAGACGCGTTCGGACGCTCGGGAACGCCTCGAGACGTCGTGCGATCATTGCGCGAGCGGTTCTCGGCGCGAGCGGTGCGCACGCGCGGCGACGACGGGTTCCGAGATGATGGACGCGACGACGGAGAGAGACGGTCGCGGGAGCGAGTCGTCGGACGAGTTTCAAGACGCGGTGGACGCCATCAACGTCGCCGATGGACGAGAAGGCGTCGCGCGGACGATGATGCGAAGCAGTGAGGATGATAACTGCGCGATGGAGTGTGGGAACGCGGGCGGTGGGAGGGACGCGAGTCCGAGCGCGGAGGCGAGGGACGCGCGAGGGAAGGACGTCGAGGGAGAGGGCGAGAAGCGCGGGACGAATGGGCCGCAGGTGGAGGTTCCGGCGCATTTTCAGTGCCCGATCACGATGGAGTTGATGCAAGATCCGGTGATGATCGCGACGGGGCACACGTACGATAGACCGGCGATTCAACGCTGGCTCGATCAGGGTCATCGAACGTGTCCGGTGACGGGGGCACGACTGCGTCACTTTGAGTTCATTCCGAACATGGCCATTCGCACGGCGATTCAAACGTGGGCTCCCCCGGAATTAGCCGTGCTCAGACCGCTAGCGCCTCTGCACGACAAAGCCGTGGTGGACATTCACAGACAAAATAGCGATTTCGCTGGTTTGCCCATGGCTGAGGACGGCTTGAGCAACGCCGTCGCTTCGAACGGTGGAGAAGCGAATGAGGACGGTGGTTCCGATCAACACCCCGTGTATACTATTGCAGAAGGCCACGATGAGATCGTTTGGGGCGTGGATACGACGGCCACGACGCTGTTTAGCGCGTCGGCGGATAAAACCATTCGCGCGTGGGACATCGCGAGCAGACGGTGCGTGCAAGTGTTGGAAGAACACACGCGCCCCGTCTTGTGCCTCGCGGTGTGTGTCAAGCACGATAAACTATTTAGCGGTTCGTACGACTGTACCGTTCGCGTGTGGAACCTGAGCACGTACCGTCGCATCACCTTTCTCCAAGGGCACACCGACGCGGTGCGAGCGCTGCAAGTGTACAACGACACGACACTGTACACGGCTTCCTACGACAACACCATTCGGGCGTACGACATCGAATCTTTGGAGTTACTCAAAGTGCTTCGCGGTCACAACGGGCCGGTTCGCACGCTGGTGACGGTGAACGATTACGTTTTTAGCGGTTCATACGACAGAACGGTTCGCGTGTGGCCGGCGTACTCGGCGGACGTCGGTCCGTCGGCCGGTCAAGATTTGGTGAAAACCTTGAAGGGTCACCGCGATGCGGTTCGTGCATTAGCCTGTTTCCCTCGTCGTCTGGCGACTTCGAGCAATCGTTCGATCGGGCCATTCGTGTTTAGCGGCTCGGACGACACCAACGTTCGCGTGTGGAACGCGGCCACGTTCGAGTGCGTCCACGAGCTCAAGGGTCACGTGGATAACGTTCGCGTTTTGACGGTCGATGACAGATATCTTTACAGTGGTTCGTGGGACAAGACGATTCGAGTCTGGGATTTAGAAACCTTTAGTTGCAAGCACATCATCAACGGACACGGCGAGGCGGTTCTGGCGCTGTGCGTCATGGGCGGCCACTTAGTCTCCGGCTCTTACGACACCACGGTGAGGATTTGGGGTGTACAGCCAGAGACAGAGTTCGAGTGCGTCGGAGTGTTTAGCGCTCACAACGACGCGGTGCGCGTGTTGACGAGCGCTGGTCGAAACGCAACCACTGTTTTTAGCGGTTCTTACGACGGTTCCATCGGCTTTTGGCGTCTACCGATCGCGGATCCACGCGACTGGCCACCGAGTCGGTCGGTCGCACAAGGTTGGGTGTGAGATGCGTCTAGAAGACTTGAACAGACTACAATGTAGCGCGCGCTCGGCGAAGCGTTTTGTTGCTGTTATAACACCTTTTGCTAATCGATTCTCCGCAGCGTGTTCATGTACGTGTACCTACTAAACGCGACGAATAGTTTCCGATACCACACGAACTGCGATTTGTGTAAACGAACCGCGCGCAACACCTCGAGCGGCGACGGACTCGGCACGAAGACTCTCCTTGAATCCATCATACACTCGATGTAAGACGCGAACCAATCCACGGCGCTGCTAAACTTGCGCGCGACGTTCGTCGTTTCCAACACCCACACCTGCGGACACTTCCCCGCCTCGGACGCCTTCACGACGCTCTGTTTACGTTCTTCGATCCACTGCCTCGCACCCTCGTGCGTACCGACGTGATTCACGTGTCCCGACACCCCGCCCGCGTCGAACGTGACGACGTAATCAAACGCCACCGGCGCCCCCTCTGTGTACGCGTCCAACACCGCCATCACCGTTTTCGCCGGCCACTCGCGGTCCATCCCGTCTTGCAAATCATCCGTCTCCACGATGCACATCCCCTCCAACCCAAAAAATTCCTTGACGCGCAACAGTTCCTTTTTCCTCGTCTCGCCGTCGCCGCCGCCGCCGCCGTCGCTCAGACACACGAGATGCGTCTCGACGTTCGCGCGTTTCAGCGCCTGCACGGTGGGCCCGAAAAAGTACGACTCATCGTCCGGGTGCGCGATCAACACCAGCGCCGCGCGTCGCTCGCCACCGTCCGCGTCCACGGACGACGTCGTCGTCGTCGACAAGGGATCGCGCCTCGCCGTCATCATCGACGCCGCGCGAAGCGCCACGAGCGACGCGGCGAACGCGGAGACGCCGAACGCGACGCCCGCGACGACGAACGCGGCGCGGTGTCCATCCTCCGACATGGTGGCGCGCCGAACGCGATCTCGAGACGAGACGAGACGCGTCGATGATTGGGAACACTGGTGCGTGGTCGTTTTCTTTTTCTTCTTTGTGTATTCGACTGACGAGCTCGAGCTCGAGATCTTACGCGCGGGCGTCACGCGACGCCCGTCTTCATCTCGCGCATCTGACGAAAGATAGCTTCGCGTAAAAACTCATCGGGGATGTACGAGTCCGGATCGTCCATCGGAGCGCAGTCGGGATCGGCGGGATCCGGCGCGTAGACGGCTTCGGCGCCGGCGTCGTGGAGCGAGGCGAGGAACGGATGCGCCAACGCGTCGTCGACGCTGATGCGACGCTGTGGATTGAAGACGAGTATGCGCTCGAGTAAATCCACCGCGAGTGGATTGGCGTTCGGATAGAGCGTGGAGAAGTCAATCTTCGGTTTGTGAGGAAGACTGGCGATGTACTTGCGCGCGTAGGGCGAGGAAATGTAGGCGACGTCCTCGCCGCTCGGCGAACCGAGCGTCTCGATGATGAGACGCATCTGGTGAATGAAATCTTTCCCGGGAAAGATGGGTTTGCGATCGATGATCTCGGCGAGTATGCATCCGACGGACCACATGTCGATGGAGGCGGCGTACTCTTCAGAGTTTAACAAGAGCTCGGGGGCGCGGTACCATCGCGTGACGACGTACGACGTCATCATCGCGCCGCGCTCCACCATGCTTCGAGCGAGCCCGAAATCGCATATGCACAAGTCGCAGTTGGCGTTGAGTAATATGTTGCTCGGTTTCAAATCTCTGTGCAACACCTTGGCGCTGTGCACGTACTTTAATCCTCGCAAAATTTGATAGGCAAAGTATTGACAGTGCTCGTCGAGAAGCGTCTGTTTGCTTCGAATGATTTGATGTAAATCCGTGTCCATGAGTTCGTACACCAGATATACGTCGTCCATGAGACCGCACTCGTTCACGGGCATCATGATGTCCAACAGCGTGACGACGTTTTCGTGATTTAAACGTCGAAGCAGGTGCACCTCGCGAAGCGCGCGTCTCGCCTCGACGGGTGAATCGAAACAATTCGTCAACTTTTTAATCGCCACCGTCTCGTGTTCGCCTCGTCTCGCGCGAACGCGATCTCGCGCGGAGCACACGACACCGTACGCGCCTCTTCCGATCATCTTCATCGGCTCGTACCGCCCGTCGACGTCGAACGCGTGTCGTCCCAGCCATACGCGCCGCGGCGTGAAATCACTCGCCGGTTCGTCTTCCTCACTGTTTACCCATACCGGAGACTGCTGACTATGAGCATCCCACACCGCGCGCGCCGACGCGCCCCCACCGCGCGCGCCGACGCGCCCGTGCGCCCGCGCGACGTCCTCCCCCGTCCGTCGTCGCGTCGCCGCTCGCGCCGCGTCGTCTCGAGGCGCCTCACCGACCGCGCACGACGCGCGAGGGGCGCGCCCACAACGACCGTCGCCATCGCGTCTCGTCTCGCCCCCGCCCGCGCGTCCCGCGACGTCGAACGCGCCGCCGCGCGTCGCGAAATATTCACTCTGGCGGTTCGCGCGCGTTCGCGCCGCGTCCTCCGCCTCGCGCGCGTCCCGTCGTCGCCCTCCGCATCTCGCGCGATGCGCCATCGATCGCGAGTCCGTGCGCGTCGAGTTGACGCGCCTCGGCGCCCCCGCGCTCGCGCTCGCGCACGTTCGCGCACGCGCGCGCGCCTGGAAATATTCGTCGTCGTCAGATGCGCGCGCTCGGTCGGTGGCCCTCGGTGGTCGGTCGTCGGTGTGCCCCGCGACGCGTCGGGGCGGGCGCGCGCTGAAAAGTGACTGATCGAGGCTCGCGCCAGCCGTCGACGCGCGGGACGCGCGCGCGCGTCGCGAGCGCCATGCGCACGATGGTTCGGGTGAAGCGAAAACGCGACCGCGCGTCGGCGTCGTCGCTCGTGCTGGAGATTGAACCGTCGGCGCGAGGTAGGGGCGGTCGGGACGGTGGCGTGGCGAATGGTAACGAGGACGAGGACGACGCGCGCGCGGCGATGCGACGACGCGCGTCGGCGCTCGCGAGCGCGCTCGACGCGGTGCTCGAGGGTGGATCGGCGGCGACGCCGTACGGGGCGGACGCGGGCGGTGAGGCGAGAGTTCCGAGGGGGAAGAGAAGGAAGAGGTGCGCGCGCGTCGCCGCGGGCGTGACGCGAGGCGGCGACGATGGAGCGACGGATGATGACGCGTTCCCGGAGGAGGGTGGGCGTAAACGCGAGCGCGTGGACGTCGACGCCGATGTGTACGGCGCGGCGAAGCGGTTGGCGCTGGGAGGCGAGGGTGGTCGGGCGTATAGGGTGGTGGACGTGCTCGTCGACTCAAACGGGGACGCACACGCGGGAGAGGAAGACATTAAGCGCGCGGAGGAGGCGGAGGCGGTGTTGATGTGTAATTACGCGCCCATGATTCGGGAGTACCTGGCGAAGACGACGGGGGAGGTGCCGGAGGGTTTGGGTGAGACGAAGGCGAAAGACGCGGGCGACGACTGGGTCTACGACGTCTACGTGATGGACGACGACGACGTCGAGGACGACGACGACGAGGGCGACGAGACGACGCAGGTGATTCGCGTGAAGGATCTTTCGGACGCGTTCGATTGGGAAGAGACGGTGGAAAGCGATTACGGGGATTCAGACAGCAACGCGGAGGATTACTTTGAAAACGATTACCCGGACACGGAGGAGACCGAGTCCGAACGCGGGTGGAGCGACGATTCTTTCGACAGCGACGACGGCGAGCGTCGCATGGACGATTATTATTAGGTGTGTGAAACGGTACCGCTAGTCGTCAACGCGCTTTTGCATGTAGTCTAAACTAGAAATTAAGTGTAAAGTTTATTTCTCCTCCACCTTTGACGCCCCCTCTGCGCGCGCCTCGGCGGCTTTCTTCGCTCCGGGCGCGGTGTGCGTGTCCAACCATTCGCTGGTTTCGGCGAGCATGTGATTAATGCTCTCTTTCGCTCGGTATCCGTGCGACTCGTGCGGTAAGATGACGAGTTTCACTTCCGCACCGTTACCCTTGAGCGCGGCAAAGAAACGCTCCGACTGCATGAGGTGCGTGCCGCTGTTGGTGTCTTCTTCGCCGTGAATCAACAGGATGGGCTTTTTAATTTTATGCGCGTTCATGAACGGACTCATGGCGTTGTACGTCTCTTGCGCTTCCCACAGCGTGCGCTCCTCCGACTGAAATCCGAACGGCGTGAGCGTGCGGTTGTATGCGCCGCTTCGAGCGATGGCGCACGCGAATAAATCCGGTGCATGCGCGAGGAGATTGGCCGCCATGAATGCGCCGTAGGAGTGACCACCGACCGCAATTCTCTCTGGGTCCGCCACACCTCGCTGCACGACCGCGTCAACAGCCGCACGCGCGCCGGAGACGAGTTGTTCCACGTACGTGTCGTTCGGCTCGACGCCTTCGCCTTCGCCAATGATGGGCAAGGCGGGCCCGTCCAGAATCGCGTAGCCGCGAGCGAGCCACACCAACGCACTCGTCGGTCCGATACCGGTAAAACGGTAGGGGGAATCGCGGAGTTGCGACGCCGCTTCCTTGGATTTGAACTCGCGCGGATACGCCCACATGAGCAACGGAAGCGGACCGTCCCGTTCGGCGTCGTACCCGGGCGGGGTGTACAGCGTGCCGTTCAACTCAACGCCGTCATCGCGTTTGTACTTGATGATTTCTTTCGGCAGCGTTTTGAGTCGCGGGTGCGGGTGCGGGAAATTGGAAATTCTCGTCTCCTTGCCTGGCGTTCCATCGGCGTTCATCTCGAGCGTAAAGTATTGCGCGTTTTCTGAGGGGCTCTCTCTCGAGAAGAGTAAACGCATGTTTTCCAACGTGATTGGCGCCTTGGCGGCGCCGCCGTAATCGCTTATCAAGCTTCCAGGGTGCTCCAGGTACGGCGGTTTGCTCTCCCATAATCTATGCTTTTTGCCGGTGTCGACGTCGAATAAATCGATGAACGGTTTGTCGCCCTCGGGATTCGCGCCTTCGCCCTCCAAGAGAAGTTTCACGCCCGGACCTATCGGTTGTCCTTCGCCCAAAGGGGTCGGACCGACGACGCGAGCCAAGACGTAGGACCCGTTTTCTTCTCGACGCGTGACGAACGATCCCGGCGCGTTGTAACTATCTTCGTAGTTTCGTTCCCACAGCATGCGCTTGGTGGCGTTCGGATCCTCGTCTCCCGGAGACGTGGCCCACACGCGCGACGTGCGCGTCTTGTACCAACTCTCGTACAACAGCGACAAGTCGTCACCGCCCCACGCGACGCCGCCGTACCGGAAATCTGTTTTGAACATAATCTTTGGCGTCGCCGAGGGATCGGCGCTCATGTCGACGGAATACGTCACGTCGCGCGGGGACACGTCGTTTCTCGGATCTCCTTCGTCTTGCGCTTCCGTCCAATACAAAGACGCATCTTTATCCGAGCGCCAGTTCACGGCTCGAGGTCCCTGACGCGTGGCGTTGTGCACGATCGGTATGTTCTCCGCCAGAGGTAACTCGGCAACCTCGCGGACGACGTCGCCGTTCGCGTTTGCCACCCACACCTTTTTCGGAAACCGTCCGCACGGCACCGAGTACGAGTACGGACGATGAATCGTCTCGACGATGACGAATTTTCCATCCGGCGAAGGATCGACGCGGGTGTGAATCTTCGGCGTCGCGTCGCCCCACGGTTTCGTCGACCCGTCGTTGACGTCGACGGCGACGAGTTCGGATTGGCAATAATAATCAAACACATCCGCGTCGTGTGAATCCTTCAATAAATCCGCGTACGTGCGCGCCTGCGCGACGTTCCCACTGCGATTCGTTTGCACGCGAGGCCCAAACGGCGTTTGCGGTCGTTTCGGCGCCTCTTTCGGACGATTTACCGGAATACAATTCGCCACGATTGTATCGTCGTTCAACCAACTGTACGATTCAAAAATCGTATTCAACCCACGATCGGGTAACAACACCCGACACTTGAGCGTCTTCGCGCACGCGATCCACAGCGTCAACGGTCCTCGCTCCGGTTGTCCGGGTTCCCCGCTCGACCTCGTCGTGAACGCAATCTTCGTCCCGTCGGGCGACCAACTCACGTAATTCAACAACGCGCCCTCAGGCGCGCCCTCGAAATCCTCGCTCACCCCAATCTCCTCCTCGTTCGTCGGCACGTCCCCGACGCTCAGTTTCGTCTGATGTCCCATGCGAGACGATGAATTTTGCACCGCATCCACGCGTACGCCCGCCAATTTTAATTCTTCTCGCGCCAACGTCGCCACATCCGGCAACGGCGGCGGTTTATGCAGGTAGAGCAATCGCCTTCGATCGGGCGAGAGCGTCACGTTCGGGCTCTGCGGACGCTCGGTGAACTGCGTCAAATCATCCGGGGGACGTCTGTATCCACCCACATCCGCGTCGGCGTCCTCGCGCGTCGACGACGCCGACGACGGAGTCCCTCGCGAGCTCGTCGTCGTCGAGCGCGCGCGCCACGCTCGACGCGCGCGCGCGATGAACGACGCGCCGCTCGACGACGCGCCTCTCGCGCTCGACGACGACGCATCACACGGTCTCGCGCCTCGGTGTCGCGACGACGACGGCGACGACATCACGACGACGACGACGCGCGCGCGCACGCGGTGCATCTATGAAATGAGTGAAACGACGCGAGGCGACGTGTGGCGTCGACGAGGGACGAACGGGAGGAAAGGAACGGACGAATACGAGTGGGATGAATGCATGAGTCGTGATGCAGTTCTGGGACGGTGATGTTACAAAACAACAGAGAGACACGCGAACGCGAAGCGAGAGAGCGAACGCGCGTCGTTCTGGTACACGGCGAATCATCCGCCGGCGCCGCGGCGAGACGTCGAGCGGGCGAATTTGGATTCACCACCTTTACCGCCGAGCGCGTCGCCGCGGTCGCGGAGAAAACGCGATTTGAAGATGTACGCCGCGATGACGAACGGGACGACGATGGTGAAGACGACGTGCAGGACGAATAGGTGGAGGAGCAACGCTTGTCGCGGGACGAAGTCTTCGTCGGAGAGCACCGAGGCGGCGAGCGTCGAGAGGGCGTTGGGGCGAAAGCCCAAAGACCAAAAGGAGACGTGCGATGCGCAGATGGAGGCGATGATGCCGACGTATGAGTGCGCGTGTGATGCGCTGAGCGCCATGGTGCTGAAGACGCCGAACGCGTAAGTATCGTGTAAAGACGCTCCGGCGGCGCGCAAGAGGGACGCGTTGGTGCCGGCGAAGAGTGCGACGAAAACGCTGGCGGCGGCTTCCACTCTGAGCGCGCCTCGCGTCGGCGCGACGGATGATAGGGCGGCGGAGAGCACCATCATGATCAGATAGCTGCACTGCGTCGCCACGTTCACCGACGCGAAGGGCATGAAGACGAAGAGTTGGAGAAACACGGCGGAGAGGCACACGAGGGGCCGGGCAAAAATGTTTCTCGCGAGGAGGGCGCTGCCGAGGGATGGCTCGGCGCCGTTGCTCGGACAATTCGAGAGACAATCGTCGCTCGAACCGGACGAGGCTTTCGCCAAGGCACCGATGCGATTGAGCAAATCCAACGTCTTCGGAAGCTCCAGCACGTGCGCTAATTCGAGCACAAAGGAAAACCTTTGACTGAGCGGATCGCCATGTTGAAGCACGTACGCCAAGGAGGAGAGAAACTGTCTCGCCTCGGTGGGACCCGCCGTCTCTTGGATGCGTTCGATGCCCTGTTGGAGCTCGGTGACGTGCGACGCGCTCGGAATCATCAGCAACTCCAAGTTGCTTCCAATCGGGAGTTCTTTCGCCGTACCGCCGCGAAAGAAACATTGCACCTGTACAGCGCCGAGGAGGATGATGTCGCTGCGTTGGCGAGATTTTCCATTCGGAAACAACGTCAACTCGAAACCACCGTTGCGCTTCCTTCGAATCTCGCTGTCGATGTAGTTGCCGTCGTGCAACGCCCGAACGCCGAGACTTTCGCTGAACGCACCGGGAGGAAGCTGGACGCGAATGTCGCTCCGCGAGGAATCGATCACCGGGAACAAGGCGAGGTTGTCCGAAAACCCGTGTAAACCTCTCGTCTCTTCGAGCGGCACCAAGGCGCCGGGATTGCGCGCGTCATAGATTTCACCTTCGCACGATAGCGCTTGAGGTTGATAACCGTCGGGAAGAATGCCATTCTCTCGCGACAAGAGCTCTCGCTTCTCGGTGCGGTAATTTCCAATCCAACCCATGACGAGCGAACCGTGAAAAACGTACGCGTTGCCGTTGAGTTGTTCATCCAGGGTTTGTTCGAACGAAGCTGTGTGTTGAGCGCTCGATTTGAGACACAACTCTTCGTCGTCCAGCGTAGGACGCACGGTGCCGTCGCCCGAGTTGGAGTCGACGTCTTCGTTTTGACCATTTCGCGTGCACGAGGGCGCGTCGTTGGCGAATAAAAACTCGTAGAGAAAGTGACTGCACGCGGGATCGGCGCCTTGCATGATGGAGCTGTACACATCACCCATGTGTTCTTCGTTCGTGCCTATCTCGACGCGTTGTTCGTGCACCGGGGACGAGTACTTGATACCTTGCGCAGGCACACCGCCCTCGTTGTCGTTCGTCGCGAAGCGCACCCACGTCTGTTTGTCGGCGTGCGCGAGAAGCGAGCCGTACTTTTTGAAGACTTTATTTAAGTTCTTTTCGAGGCTTTGCTTTTGTTCAGTGGACAGACGGGCGCTCATCGATTTACGCATGCGCTTGTTTTCATTTTTCTTGCTCTTGAGCGACGCATCGTTCGGTCCACCCTCGGTCTCCTGCGGAAACTCCTTGCTGAGCTTGTTGCCGTGTTCGTCCAAGCCCAAAAACGCGCGAAGAATCTCGTCGGCTTGATTCTTCGGCCTATCTTCCAGAATTTTTTGCATATCTTGAACGAACGCGGTGCACTCGGACGAAGTCTGCACGTGCATTTGCGTCGACCGATTTCCCGAGTGATTTCCGAGCGCGGGATGATACACCCCCAACAAAAACGCGGCGACATCCTTTTCGTCGGCGCTCAATAAGTGGTGCTTGATTTGCAAGCCTCTCAGTCGCTTCTTCACGCGATCCTTCGCTCGGCGCTTCGCCAGGCACACTCTACACGTCTCCAATCCGGGATCGAAATCTTCCGGCTTTAGACTTTGTTTGCACGAGCAACAGTACCACATCAAGAGTTCGCCCCTGTCGTTAAACTTGGCGCGCTTCCCGCCACTCTTCCCGCGCGCCCCCTTCTTCCCCGCGTTCCCCTCGCGTCCGTGCGTCTCACCGTCGCGCGCCCCCCCGCTCCCGACCTTTCCGCTCCCGCCGCTCGGCGCGTCCGACGTCGGTTTCTTCCTCTTCGCGCTCGCGCTCGCCGCGCCCTCACCGCTCCCGCGCTCCATCTGTTCCGCCGCCGCCGCGAGATCCGCCACGACGCGTTCCATCGCCGCGGACGCGCTCTCCTTCCCTTTCACCATCGTTCGTCACCGCCCGTTCGCGTTCGCCCGTTCGCTTTCGACCGACCCTGTTCGCGACTCTCGTCACGATTTCTCGACGTCGACGCGCGATCGACGCGAACGACCGTCGCGCGGTCGCGCGCGAGACGTCCCTCGTCGATCGCACTCGGTCGTCACCGCGACCGTTCGCGTCACCGCGCGCGCGCGTCGACGAATGCGCGATCGCCCACCGCGCCACGCGCCGCGCGCCCCACCGCGGTCGACGCGAGGGACTCCGTGACGAGTCGTGAATCGTGCGCGGTCGTCCCCGCACCCCCACGCGTCGGCGTCGGGACGGTGGGGACGTCGCGCGGGGACACACTTTTTTAGCGGTCGTATCATTGTATAGTAAAGTGTATCTAAATACTATATAAAATGGATTTTAAGATACATGGGCGGTCGATCGGACGGACGGACGGACGCGGTCGGTCGGACGCGGTCGGTCGGTCGGTCGGACGGTCGGTCGGACGCGCGCGGCGACGTTCGGGGCGTCGTCTACGCGCGTCGTCCGCCCGGCGGAGGCGCGTGGTCGTCGTCGGCGGTGAGACGGTGGAGGAGGTCAAAATCGAGGTCGTCGTCGTCGTCGACGTCGTCGTCGGCGAGAATGTCGATTTCGTCGACGTCGTCGTCGATGTCGGTTTCGGTTTCGGCTCGGGCGGCGGCCGGGAAGAGAAGGCGGTCGACGACGCCCGGATCGACACCGTCGGGAAGTCGTGAGGCGAGCTCGCGGAAGTACTCGAATTCGAATCTCGCGGCTTCGAGCTCGAACGCGCGCTGGTCGCCGGGCTTGATGACGGTTCGGTTGGCGAAGGGCCAGAGATCGCCCCAGCGGAGCTTGCGGGCGTACTTGTACCCGTCTCGGCCGATGAGTTCGGGTCGGCCGTGGGATTTCGCCACGGTCGCGCGCTCAATCTCGCCCTCGGGCGTGCACAGTTCGAAGACGACGTGGCCTTTGCGCTTCATCGGTTGACGAATGACGCGAGACCAATCGTCGGCGGAGTCGCGCGCGATGGCGTCGTGCAACTCGTCTTCGTCGGCGTCGGCGTCGTACTCGCCGCTGTCTCGTCTGTCGTGTGCGCTCTGCGCCGCGCGGTGCGCTCGATCGCGCGCGACGGCGCGAGGCATCTTGCGCACGACAACGTAGGAGAACTTTTCGTCTTGGTATGGCCTCGACCCGTGTTTCATCTCTCGCACGTAGGCACTGCGAGCGGTTCGCTGGGGGAAGTGACACCACGTCGAAAAGCCATCCTCGCTGTGTGAATCCTTGAGCGGACACGGTTTGTCGTGCTGACACGGCGCGACGATGTACGCGTCGATGTCATCGTCTTTGGGTTCGATCTCCAGTCGACGCGCGTTCTGTTCCATGTCTCGTCGAGCCACCTCGAGAATCATCGCCCTGGCGCGACGAACGAGTAAACTTCCCTTGGGCGTCCCGGGTTCGGCTATGACTAAGATTCCTCCCGGTGCGACTTTATCCCACAACTGACGAATCACCACGTCGCGTTGGCGCTGATGTCGCACCACGCGACCGCGCGCGTTGGTCACGTGCGCGTCGGGAATTTCTCCGAGCGCGTACGACGACACGACGACGTCAAACCCGCCGCGTCTGTTCGCACCGCGCAAGCTCGCGCTCGTCCGAATCCCTTCGCTCTCGTGCCACGGGTGCGGTGTTTTCAAACGCAACGCGCTGGCCGGCCGGGTGCTGGGCTTTTCGTCTCGAGCTTCAAAGTCTGAAAAATCCAACTTGAGCATCTCGTCTCCGTTTTCGTCAACCTCCACTTCCTTCACGAAACGCTCAAAGGCGTCCTCGTCGGTCTCTTCGTCGTCCTCTTCCTCGCCTTCCTCGCTCGTCGCGCTCTCTAAGCTCAATCTCTCTAAAGCCTCCGCGGCTCGCCGCTCTTCCTCTATGTTTTTCGCGTATCCGGCGACGCGTCTCGCGAAGCGCATCATGCCCGGATTACTATCGACGAACGCCACGTTGATATCACCGTCTCGTCGCGCCTCCTTCGCCCCGTACGCGCCCACATGCTCGCCGAACACCGCACGCACCGCGAACAGCGTCGTCGGCACCGGTCCGGATCCGAAATCCAACACACTCTTCGGTCGAAATTCGTCTCCCAATCTGTCGCGCGTCTCGTAAAATATCCGCTTCAACGCGCCCATGGTCATCGGACTTCGCATCACCGCGTACACCGCGGCGTCAAGTTCGTCGTACCGTGGCGCCTCGATCGGTTTCGCGACATCGCCGTCTTTACTCGCCGAATTCACCGCAAGACTCGACTCGACGCGTCGTAATTTCCGTTTGCTCAACCGCGCGCCCCACTCGATGTCGTCGTCCCACGCGCTCGCGACAATCACATCTCGCGTCTCACCCGCCTCCAATCGTCCTCGCGCGCCGTCGCCGCTCTCGAGAATACCCCGCACGTTCGTCTCGTCGCCTATGACGGCGCGTCCACCGCTCGACCGACGCATCGCCTCTCGCAACGCGTCGAACCGCCGCCTGGCGCGTCTCCCCACGCGCACGCCTCCATCCGCCCCGAACGCGTCTCGCAACGCCCGTCGAAGCGCCTCCTCCGTCGCCGAATCATACGTCGTCATCATACCTATCCTCTTCCTCGCCATGTTGATCGCAAACGTTCGAAACCGCGCCGCGCTCGCCTCATCCATCGCGCGCACGCGCGCGGCATTTCCATTCGACCCGAGCCTCATGGCGTCCTCGCTCGACGTCGACGTCGACGCGACGCGAGACGACGCGACGCGACACGCACGCGCGACCGTTTTCGTCGCATCGCGACGCGCGCGAGCGAGCGACATGGCGTCGTCGACAAGTGGCGCTCGCGTCCCCGTGTCCCCGAGTTCTTTTTGAGACAAAGCGCCGCCACAGCGAGCCGCACCCTTCGCGCGACGTCGCCATGCCTCCCAAGAAGGACCAGACCCCGGCCGAGGACGTGGGCGCGGCCAAATTCGGTCGCGTGAAGAATAACCTCCGCATGGGCATCGTCGGTCTTCCCAACGTCGGGAAATCGTCGCTGTTTAACATTCTCACCAAGCAGTCGATCGCGGCGGTGCGTGGATAAAGCGACGACTCGTTCGCGCGCGAGGCGGCGTGGAGACGACTGACGACGAACCGATTCGATGCGGCGTAGGAAAATTATCCATTCTGTACGATCGATCCGAATGAGGCGCGATGCCCGGTGCCGGATGAACGATACGATTATCTGTGCAACATGTGGAAGCCGGCGAGCGAGTATCCGGCGTTTTTGATGGTGACGGACATCGCGGGTCTCGTGCGAGGCGCGTCGAGCGGTGCGGGACTCGGGAACGCGTTTTTGAGTAATATCATGGCCACCGACGGTATCTTTCACGTCGTTCGCGCGTTCGATGATCCAGAGGTTGTGCACGTGGACGACGAAATCGACCCGGTGCGCGATTTGGAAACCATCACCGCCGAGTTGTGTCTGAAGGATATGGAGACGGTGAAGCGTGCGATCGCGGACGAGGAGTTGGCGGTGAAGAAGAATCCGACGATGAAGTTGTCGGCGTTGTTTAAATCCACGATGGAGCGCGTGCAGGAGATGCTGTCGAAGAATCTCGCCATTCGTACGGGGGAGTGGAACACGCCCGAGGTGGAGATGATCAAGGAAAAGTTGCCGACGCTCATCACGACGAAACCGATGATTTACCTCGTCAACCTGAGCAAGAAGGATTACGTGCGCAAGAAGAATAAATGGTTGCCGAAGATTCACGCCTGGGTGAAAGAACACGGCGGTGGCATCATGATCCCATTCTCCGTGGAGTTTGAGCAAGAGTTGTTTGATTTGGGCGAGGACCAAGCGCTCGTCGAGGCATTTTACGCCGATAACGAAGGATCCAAGAGCGCGCTTCCCAAGATGATCACCCAAGGATACAAAGAGTTGAATTTGATTTATTTCTTCACCGCCGGCGAGAAGGAGGTGCGATGCTGGACCGTGTACAACGGTGCCCTCGCGCCGCAAGCCGCCGGCGTCATTCACTCCGACTTCGAGCGCGGCTTCATCAAGGCGGAGGTCGTCGCCTTTGACGATTTCAAAGCCATCGCCACGAAACCGAGCATGGCCGAAGTCAAGGAGGCGGGTAAGTATCGCCAGGAAGGTAAGGCGTACGTCGTCAAGGATGCCGACATCATTCAGTTCATGTTCAACGTCACCAACAAGGGCAAAAAGTAAACCGCTGCGCCGACGCCGACACCCTCATTTGCTTCTCCTCTGCGACACCGCGCGACACCCACACGCACCGATTAATGATGATTTACATTGATTTCCTACGCGTGCCTCGACGACGCATACCTCTCGCGCGCCGCGCGTTCACCGTCGTCTCGAAACCCCGTGCGGCGTCGGCGCTCGCCGCCCAGACACGCGTTCTCGCCCGGCCCGGTCACTCTCGACGACACTGTGCGCTCGTTCGGAGACGCGCGCGCGAGACGAGCGCGCGTGCGAGTAGAGACGCGATGTTCGGATTGGAGTCGGACTCGGACGATGAACCGAGAGCGCTGTGCGTGACGCGACGCGACGCGAATGTGTCTCGGCATTCGATTTTTCGGGGACACCAATCCCATGTGATTGCACGTCTCTCGCGCGAGAGAGACGCGAACGCGAGACTGACGTCAGTCGATGATGTGTGTGCGTGCGTGATCCAGGCCTCTGCACGCGTGTTGCGAGACGGATGACGCGGAGACGCTCGCGGCGTTGATCGCGCCTCCGCACGCGGAGACGGAGGCGAACGAAGATGGAGAGAAGAATGAGGAAGAGAACGAAGAGAAGGAAAACGAAAACGAAAACGAAAACGAGGGCGAAGATGATGACGAGGATGAGTCTGACGAAGAGGATTTCAATCCCGACGCCGAGGAGGAGGAGGAGGAGGACGAGGACAGGTACCGCGCCGTCGCCGCGTTCGCTCCGGGACAAAAAGTGGACGTCGACGGCAAAGACCGTGAGGGACACACGCCGTTGCACGTCGCGTTGCTGTACGGATCGATTCAGTGTCTGCGAGCGTTATTAGAGGCGGAGGCGAAGACGTACGTCACTTTGGAGGGATCGCCGCCGTTGCACATCGCGTGCGCAATGAGCGGATTCGAGAAGCACGAGGCGTTCGCCGTCGAGGCAGTCAAGGCGTTGTTACCGCACGTGGAGAACGAGTGCACGCAGGACGATTACGGTCGCACCGCGCTCTCCGTCGCGTCGCAACACGGCGTGTTAGCCGTCGTGCAGACGCTCGTGGACGATTTCACGCCGCCGAACGAGGAGGACACCGTCGAGGTGTACGTCAATCTGCGAGACAAGACGAGAAATCGTCCCATTCACTGGGCGGCGTCGTACGGTCGTGGTGACGTCGTTGACTTTCTCTTGAAGAGCGGCGCGGATCCATCGCTTCGAAATGACAACAGGGACAACGCGCTGCACTGCGCCGTTCGAGGCGGCGATGTGAAGTGCGTCGAATCGTTGCTCAAGGCGCAACCCGCATTGGCCAAGGATAAAAATGTCCAGCAACAGACGCCCGGAGACGTCGCGGCTGCGCGCGGAAGACCGGCCATCGCGAAGCTCTTCAAAACCACGGTCGAAAACGTCGCGGATGAAGATTTGAAGCGCGTCATCATCGCGCCGGATACGTGCTTTTTACATCACTCATGTCCGCCGATTACGCGTCTTCCGGCGGATGAGCCGCCGCCGGAAAACGTCAATCGTCTGAACGTGTTACTTAACGAGACGAACGGTACGCTTCGAGGTAAAGATTTCAAGAGCCTCAACGTGGAATACGTCTCCGAGGTTGAGCCGGCGGCCTGGGTGGACGTGCTTCGTTGTCACGAGTATGCGTACCTCAAAAAGGTGCAAAGGATTTGCGACAAGTTACCCGACATTCGCATGGTCCCACGCGCGATCGGCACCATCGACGGCGACACCGCGGTGTGTTCACAATCGTTCAACGCCGCGCTCTCCGCGGCGGGCGCGACGATCGAGGCCGTCGAGCGAATCGTCTCCGGGGAAACCAACAAGGTGTTCTGCGCCGTCCGTCCGCCCGGGCACCATAGCGGACCTCTCGGACCCGTGGGCACTCCCGGCGATCCCATCGGCACCGGATCTCACGGATTCTGCCTTATCAACAACGTCGCCGTCGCCGCAGCGTACGCGCGATGCGTGCACCGGAAAAAACTCCGTCGCATCGCCTTGGTCGATTTCGACGTCCATCACGGCAACGGCACCGAGGCGTGCGTGCAAAACACCGCCCCGAGCGCGCCGCAGTTCACGTACTCTCTCCCCATCGGTGGTGGCACCTTTTCCATGAACATGTACCGTCCGTGGCTCGATGAGACCGATCCCGACGAGGTGATGTTCGCCTCCGTGCACGGATACGGACGCAAGGAGCTCGCGCACCACTTTTACCCGGGCACGGGACCGACGAAGAGCACAAAGGGCGAGTACGAATTGGACACGGAGGAAGCCGCGACGTGGGAAGAGGACGGCATCGTCGAGGATCCCATGCACGTCGACGCCGAAAACCGCGTCAGCACGGCGCAGGGGGAGCAACCGTGGGTGCTGGACGTCGGCATGGAGGGCACGGGGAAAAAATCTGAACGCGGCGCGGCGTGGCGACGCGTGTGGAAGGGAAAAATTTTACCCGCCATCAACGCGTTCGAGCCCGAACTCATCATCATCTCCGCCGGTTTCGACGCGCACGCGAAGGATGACATTCAAGGTCCGGTGAATTTAGGCGTCAAGGAACAAGATTACGAGTGGCTCACGTCCGAGTTGATGAAGATAGCCAACGCGCACGCCAAGGGACGCGTCATCTCCGTCCTGGAGGGCGGCTACCGCATCCAAGGCGGCCCGGTCTCCGCGTTCGGTCGCTCCGTCGCCGCGCACGTGCGCACGCTCTTCCAACCCAACTCCGAAAAGTACGATGCCGAAAAGTCCAAGGCTGAATTCAACGAAGAACTGCGCCAGCGCCGAGAGATTCGCGAAAAACGCGAAGCCGAGGAGGAGGCTGAACACCGCGCCCTTCTCGAACGTCTCGCCGAAGAACAGCGCCAAGCGATGGAAACCGACGGTGGCGATGGCACCGCCGACGCCGACGCCGAGCCCGCCGACGGTACCGGCGAGAAACGCGCCGCCGAAGACGCGCCGCCGACTGAAGACGCGCCCGCGCCGTCGAAACGCCGCCGCGGCGCCCCCGTCGACTACGCCGCGCTCAACGCCAAAATCGAAGCCGAAGCCGCGGCGAAACGCGCGGCGGCGGATCAATAGACCGCGCACCGACCGATCCCAGCGCATCGCTCCACTAGATTGTAAGAGAGTCATCGTTGAACACCGACTGAAGCGCAAAAATATCATTTCACAGAAAAAAATAATCGCAATCATCACGCGCCGCGTCGTCACACATCGCCATGGCGCACGCGTGTACGACCCGTGTCTCTCTCACCACCGCCTCCGCGGTCGCTCGCGGACCCGCGCGCCGCGCCGCGCGCGCCTCCATCGTGCGTCGCGTCCCCGCGTCCACCGTGGATTCGCGCGCATCGTTATCCAGTCGTCGGGACGCGCGTTCGACGACGACGACGACCGCGCGCGCGCTCCCGGTCGCCGAACTCGCCGGAATCGACACCACCGGGTTTGACACCATGTTCATCAACGCGCTGAAGATAGGTTTGCCCCTGTACGGTGCCGTCGTGGGGGCGATCTTCATCTTCGGGACGATCGCCAAGGTGGCCTTTCCGAAAAAGTACGACGCCGCCATGTACGGCGCCGAGGCGAAGAAGGAGGTGGCGAACATTGATTTGGATAATCTGAGCGAGGAAGACGCCAAGGCTGTGGCGGAATTAGAGGAGGAGCTTCGCAAGGAGGGTAAACTCTGAGCGTGGGTAGAAATATATGATTCATTTTAATACGACGAGTCGTGTCATTAATTTCCTGGCACGAGCGAACACGTGGCGTCGTACCACGCCTTGTACTCGACGTTATCCGCGTATTTCTCCGATTGTTTCGCGTCCCCGCGCTTGGCCGCCATGAGCATGAGCTTGACGATGAAGGCGAGTCCGAGCGTCGCCGGAACGAAGGTGATGGGCCTCGTGAGCATCGCCGGCGCGCCCGCGACGTACGTCCCGATCCAGAATAGCAATTCGCCTAAATAATTCGGGTGGCGGCACCATTTATACAACCCCTCGTCGCACCATCGCGTCTTTCCGCGCTCGGTCGCCTTGAAGTTGTACTTTTGTTGATCCGCGGCGGCTTCCAAAATCACGCCAAGCCACTGCGTCACCAACCCCCCGACGACGACGACACCATACTTCGCCGCGTTCACCGCGTTCGCGTTTTGCGCGTGCCACAACATCGGCGACGTCATCATCGCGTACAGCGCCGAACACAGCGCGATGACGACCGTTTGCTTGAAAAATCCCGTCGCTTTCGCCTCGGGCGCCTTTTTCGCGCGTTCGCGCCACTCGGCCCACGTCACCGACCTCACGAATAAAAACACCGCCAACCGCGCGCCGTACGCCGCGCCGCCCGCGAGGTGCCACGCCAACGCCGTCGACGTGTACGCCCCGGAAGCGACGTGCGCCGCCGTGACGAACGCCGTGGCGAACGCCACCGCCAAGCCGTAGCCGACGCTAAACGCGTAGATTGGGTTGATGTACGCGAGCGCCACCGCGGGCGCGCACGACGCCCAGAGCGCGGGCAACGCCCAGTGCGACGCGAGCACGTCGACGAGCGCGGGCACCACCGGCATCGCGCGCGTCGGCGTCGTCGACGCGCGTCGACGCGGGACGGATGATTGGACGATTCGCTGCTGTTTACTCGGACCGAACGACGGGGACACCGTCGAGCGCGAGACGGGCGCGGCGACGCGCGCGCGCGAGGACGCGCGGGCGGTGTGCGCGCGACGCGCGAGCGGTGACGCGAGGGCGACGCGTCCGACGACGGACATGCGCGACGACGAGTGATGATGATGACGAGGAATTCGTCATTCAGCGTCATGAATGCGTCGTCGTCGTTACCGCACGCGCTCGCGGATTTGACCTCGTTTCGCGTGCGCGAGGTCATCAACGATGGACGCGACGTCCACGGCCGCGTCGTCGTCCTCGGTGCGTTCGATGGGTGCGAGGAGGAGGCGTTGGTGAAGTTGCAGCGCTCGCCGCTGCCCCACGACCTCGACGGTGTTCGCGCGCTTTTGCGACGCGTGCGTCTTCGCGCGCGCGCGCCGTACAGCGGGGCCGAATACGGGTACTACGTCGGTGACGTCGAGCGCGCGCGAGAGGGCGAGGAGGGGGAGGGGGACGTGGAGTGCGACGTGTTGTATCCGGGGTGTCTGTCGGCGGAGGCGGAGGCGCGAGAAAAACTGTTACGGAAACACATCACTCGAAGCTCTACGCAGCGCGTCATCGTCGTCAGAGAGACACCGAGGATGTATGAAGAGGCGCACGAGCGATACATCGCGAGCATACCTCGAGAGGCGACGGCGTGGGTGAGGAAAATTTTGAGTTTGGAAAAAGAAAAGGAGCGGTTGTTGCACGTCGACAACGATTTTTTACTCAACACCGATCCGAAGTGGACGACGCATCCAGAGTGCGCGACGACGTCGAGAGAGACGTGGATGGGACATCCGAGCGTGGTGGATCTGTACTGTCTCGCGATCGCGATGGATGAAAATTTGAGGAGTCTGCGGGACGTGCGAGCGAGACATTTGCCCGCGTTGCGCGTGATGCTCTCAAAGGGGCGCGAGGTGATCGCGCGCGTGTACGGGGTTCGCGCGGAGGATATGCGCGTGTACGTGCACTATCCACCGCAATTTTACCACTTTCACGTGCACTTCCAGGCGTTGAGCGCCAAGGAGGTTGGATGCGCCACCGAGCGCGCGCACCAACTCGAAGACATCATCGACAACGTCGAGCGAGACGGTGACTTCTACGCCAAGGCTAATTTATCCCTCAAAATGGGCGAACGCGACCATCTGTACGAACTCTACTCTAGCTCTTAGCGTCGTCGCGACGATGTAACGACATTCTTCGTTGGCGAGCGCGTCGTTCGACTTTTCGCAACCCTCCTCACAGCTCGCCATGTCATCCGCGACCGCCGCGCCTCGCGTCCCTCCCGCGCGCGTCGCGGACGCGCGACGACGCGCGACACCGACGTCCTCGACGTCTCGCGCGACGCATTCGTCCGTCCTCGCCCGCGGGAACGGCCGCGACGTCGTCCGGCTCGTTCCCAAATCGTCGCCTCTTGACGACGCCCCGTCGCCTCACAGCGCCATGGGCGCGTCTCGCGTCTCGAGCGCGACGTCCTCGACGCGGCGAAGGGCGTCCTCCTCGCGAGGCGACCGGCTGACGACGCGCGCCGAGCGAGAGACGCGCCTGGTGTCCGTGCTCACGTCGTTGCCCAGACGGTTCAACCTGTACTTTCAGAGAAAATCCTACCGGCTGACGCTCTGGCGCGCCATCTCGGCGTATTTCGGATTTTATCTCGCCAACGTCATGACGTTGAGTTTCGGCGCGCTGGGAATCAACGACGTCGTCGCCGGAGCGCTGAGCGTGGCGTTCTTCGAGGTGGTGACGCGAATTTATTATCGAAGCGCCGCGACGAATCGCTGGCTCGAGTTTATCAACTGGTTCAAGGTTGGCTACTGTTACTCCCTCATCGCCGACGCGTTCAAGCTCGGCTCGTAATAGGTTCATAGCATTTGTAGAATTACATCGATTCACTGAATCAATTCACGCGCCGCACGTCGGCGAACCGTCGAGTTGTCGCAACGCCTCGTACACGCCTATACCAGCCGACACGCTCAGATTGAGACTGCGCACGTGCGTCTCGTCGATCGGTATCCTGCGCACGCCCCCGGTGGCTTTACACGCCTCCATCGCCGCGTCCGGTAATCCCGTCGTCTCCGCCCCGAATAACAACCAGTCGCCCGGCGCGTACGCGCCCTCCTCGGCGTGCGGTCTCGCCCCAAACTTTGAAAACGCCACCAATCGTCCCGGACGCTCCAACTCTCGCCAGTACGCGTAAAACGCGTCCCAATCGTCGTGCACGCGCACGCACACCGATTTCCAATAATCCAATCCCGCGCGTTTCAACTGCGCGTCGTCGAGCGAAAATCCCAGCGGACCGACGAGGTGCAAGGGAACTCTCGACGCCGCGCACGTCCTCGCGATGCACCCGGTGTTGCCCGGAATCTTCGGCGTCACCAAGACGACGTGTAAATCTTTCCTCTGCGTCTCCGACGCCGTCTCGATCGACCGCACGGTGACGCGAGAGGCGTCATCGGCGCTCGGGGACATGTCGCCGCCGCCGCCGAGACTCTGACGCGCGGCAAGGTGTGGACGCCTCTGCGCGCGCGTGAGCGCGCCGTGACGCGAGATACGAACGTAAGCGGACTCGACGCGGCGTTCGAGCGCGCGCGAGACGACGACGCGCGCGGTCGTCGCGCGCATGAGTGAGGTGTCGATTAATTAATCGCGACTCGACACCATGACGCTCGACGACGCGAGCGAGCTCGCGGGCGTCAACCACCGCGCGGTGGCGCTCGCGTGGACGCTCTTCGCGCTCGTCGTCGTGCACCTGGCGAACGCGCTGAAGACGAGCGCCAAGGCGCGACGAACGAATCGGCGCGCGGTGTTGGGATCGGCATCGACATCGACATCGACGAACGACGAGCGCGCGCCGACGGTGTTGGGATTCTATCACCCGTCGAGCGCGGACGGTGGGGGTGGTGAGCGCGTGTTGTTCGCGGCGATCGCGGCGGCGCAGAGACGCGCGCGAGAGGGACGAGTGGTTGGGAATCGAGACGAGGACGAGGACGGCGACGCGAGACGGGACGTCGTGTGCTGCGTGTACTCGTCCGCGGCGTCCAACGCGGAGGGATTCGATGGAAACACCGTCGTAGACGGCGCAGAGTTGATCGCGCGCGCGAAGGACAAGTTTGGAATCGCGCTCGAGGGACCGATCAGAGTGGTTCGATTGACGAGGGAGCGATGGGCTCGCGCGGAGACGCATCGAAGGTGCACAATCTTCGGTCAGTTTGTCGGAAGCGCGTGGTTAGGGTTCGAAGCGTTGTGGGCGTTCACGCCGGACGTGTTCATCGATACCATCGGACACGCGTCGACGTATCCCATCGCTAAGTACGTCTTTGGATGCCAGACGGCGGCGTACGTGCACTATCCCACCGTGTCGAGCGACATGATCGAACGCGTGGCGAGCGGGAGATTGATGTATAACAACAGCGCGAGATTTACTTCATCTAAGATTTTGACGGGTTTGAAGATTTTGTACTACAGAGCGTTCGCGGTGGTGTACGGATGGTGCGGGAAGTCGTGTTCGTGCGTCATGGTGAACTCGACGTGGACCAAGGGACACATCGATGAGCTCTGGGGGGTGAATTCGCGAGTGGTGTACCCACCGTGTAACGTAGAGGATTTGTCGCAGCTGTCGCTCACGCGGCCGAGATTGAACGCGAAGGGTCAGCCGGTGAAGAAGGACAAGGCGGCGTTGCGCGTGGTGAGCGTCGGACAGTTTCGACCGGAAAAGGCGCACGTCATGCAGCTCGCCGCTTGGAAGGCGCTGAAAAAGTCCATGAATAGAACGCAAAAAATTGATAACGCGGTGCTGGTGTTCGTCGGCAGTTGTCGCGGCGACGCCGATCGCGAGCGTTTAGCCGACATACAACAAAGCGTGAAGGATTTAGAGCTCGAGGACAGCGTGCAGTTTCTCGTCGACGCGTCGTACGAGCAAGTCAAGCGAGAGTTGTCTCGAGCCTCCGTGGGCATACACACGATGATCGACGAACATTTCGGGATATGCATCGTCGAGTACATGGCAGCAGGCGCAGTTCCCGTGGCGCACGCGTCCGGCGGGCCGCTCCTCGACATTGTCCGAGACCAACCGGACGGTTTCACCGGGTTCACTGCGGATAGCGTCGAAGAGTACGCCGAAATTCTGGGACACTTATTGTCCATGCGAAGGAGTGAGCGGGAGGAAATCGCGACGCGCGCGAGAGAACGTAGTAAATTATTCAGCGAGGCGGAGTTTAGCGCGAGTTTCATCGACAGTCTCACCAGTGCTGGTGTATTTTAATAAAAAACGTTCTACCGGTACGTGCACATTTCACATCGACGCTCACTCCTCTTCATCGGACTCTTCCTCCTCGTCCTCGTCAGACTCTTCTTCGTCCTCGTCGTCTTCATCTTCCTCGTCCTCCTCGTCCTCTTCGTCCTCGTCCTCTTCGTCTTCTTCCGACATGTCCTCGTCTTCCTCGTCTTCCTCGTCCTCGTCTTCCTCGTCCTCAGACTCCTCCTCGTCCTCAGACTCCTCCTCGTCCTCGTCCTCGTCGTCTTCACCAGAGATGAGCTTTTTCAAATTACGCATCTCCGCCTCGAGATACTCCTTCCTGCGCAATTTCTTCGTCTGCTGCGCGTCCATGCGCTCGCCGTCTCGCTCCCGCGCCTCCAACGCCTCGATTTGTCTCAACTTTTTCGCCAATGCTCGATACCTCACCTCCAGAGGTCCGTACTGCGGTGTCTCTCGTCGAAACTCCCCATCGTTCGACGCTCTCCCACTATCACCCGAACGCTTCAACGCGTCTCGTTTCGCCTTCTCAGCCTTGCGCTTCTGCGCGTACGTGATCCCGGGACGCTTGGCTGACTCGGCGGCGGCCAACTTTTTCCTCGTCTTGGCGTCGAGCGGGACGCCGTCGCGCTTCGTCCGCGCCTTTCCCGTGCGGCTCTGCGCGCCCATGACGTTCGTCGCTCGCGCGTCGCCGACTCGTTCGAGCGCTCGGGCGCGTCGCGGAGTCACGCGCGCGGCGAGGAGGCGCGGCGAGATGGCGGCGGCGAGAGGCTCGACCGTCTGTCTTTTTGTCTGTCTGTTTGTGTCTGGAATACAACGAACGAACGAACGAACGAACGAACGAACGAACGAACGAACGCGCTGCGGTGCGATGCGGGCGAGTCTCAATCGGAGTCGTCGTCGTCGTGAAAGAGCGGGAGCCAACGCTGGCGGTCCTGGTGCTTTCGCGTACACTCGGCGTACAGTTTCTGCAAGAGGGCGCAAAAGTCGATGGAGACGGATTCGGGCATGTCCCGCGAATGATTTTCCATGGTGACGAGCAACTCGTTGAGCGCGTCGACGGCGGCGTCTTTCGAATCGTTGGTGACGCCGTCGGTGAACCTTTGTAAAAGCTCGTGCGTCGCGTCGACGAAGTCGTCGGCGAGGTCTCGTTTGTCGTCGTCGTCGTCGGCGGCGGCGGCGTTCGGCGCGACGAGTTTGAGAATAGCCGCCACATGTTTTTCGCACCGCGCCAACGTGCGCGACATTCGGTTGATGGGTTGGTAGACGGCACCGTTTGCCTCGAGAATTCTGACGACGGAATCGTTTCGCGCGTCGACCGCATAGTGAATCGCCGTCTTGTGCGAATACGAACGGGTGTGAATGTCCGCGCCGCTTTCAATGAGCTTCTCCGCGATGATGGCGCGATCGTATAGCGCGGCGAACATCAACGCCGTGCGCCCGCGTTCACACTTCTCCTCCAATCTCGCTCCGCTTTGTAACAACATTTCAGCGATGCACAGATATCCTTCGCGAACGGCGTACATCAGCGGTGTGTGGCCGTCCGACGGCGCGGGCACATTCACGTCTGCTCCTCGCTCTATGAGTAACGCCGCGATGTCAAAGAAGCCTTCTTTAATCGCAATCGTCAGCGCGGTTTTGCGATCAGATGACTCCGCCTCGACGTGCACTCCGTTGTTCAAGAGCACTCGAACGACGTCTTCATGTTTGCCCTTCACGGCCAAGATCAACGCGCCGTCGGATTGATTTCTGTAGTTAGGAAACAGATCGACGTCTCGTTCTATGAGCGCTTCGAGGACGTCCACGTGGCCATTCTCACAGCTCGCCAACACGGCGCTGTACGCGTAGTCGTCGTATGTGCACGCTCCAGCGTCCAAGAGCGCTCGAACGACCTCAACGCGTCCAGCTTCGGCTGCGAGCACGAGCGCAGCCGCGCTGTCACGATGCGCGTCGATGGATGCGCCTTCGCGAATGAGCTCGCGCACGACCTGCATGTGACCATATTTTGCGGCGAGCATCAGTGGAGTTTGTCCGCGCTCGGGATTGATGTCAGCGCCTCGCGCGATGAGCGTGCGCACGATGTTGAGATGACCATTCGCCGAAGCGCACGAGAGGGCAGATTTTTCAGCCGGAACTTGTTGCGGACACATGTTCACCGCCGCGCCTCGAGCGAGAAGCATTTCCACGATGCGAATTTGACCGTTCCCTGCGGCGGCCGCGAGCGGCGTGTTGCCAGAAGAATTGGCAACGTTCACGCCGGCGCCGTATTCGTCCACGAGCATCTCGGCAACCGACGCTCGGCCGTACTCGCACGCTTCGATCAGAGGCGTGGTTTTGCTCGAGAACGTTACCTCGTCGTTCACGTGTGCCGCCGCACCTCTCTCCAGGTATACGCGAGAAGTTATACTATCTCCGCGCTGGATGGAGCTAATCAGGTTCAGCGGCGCCGTCAAATTCCAGAGCCTTTCCTTGACCGCCGCCACGCTGACCTCCGCGCCCCGCCTTGGGTCCGTTTGGAACACCATGTACGCCGTTAGTTTACAAGTGGTTCTGATCATCGGGTCGGCGCCGGCGTCGAGAAGTGCTTCGATGACGCGAACGGCACCGCGCTTGGCGGCGCACACGAGCGCCGTCTCCCCGATGACGTCTCTCACATCGATGTTGAACCTGGCTTCGTTCGCGCCGTGCGTCACCAGAGCTCGCACCACGCGCGCGCGTTCCTCGTCCGCGTCGATCGCGGCGCGAATCGTCATACCCATGACGTCACCAACAAGTGTGCTCGCCGCGTGCAGAGCGCTGATGCCTCGCAAATCATCCACGGCGCTGTTCGCGCCGGCTCGCAACAGCGCCTCGACGCACGCGGCGCGACCCTCCGCGCACGCTCGCCACAGCGCCGTTCTCCCCTCCTTGTCCGTCGCGTCCACGACGGCACCGTGCGCCAACAACAAACTCACCACCTCTTCGTTCCCCACCGCCGCCGCTTCGTGTAACGCCGTCGTCGCCAACACGCCTCGCGCGTTGACGCTCTCCCGCGCGTCGACGCGCTCGCGCGCGCACCTCGCGCACCCCGCGCGCGCGCTCACCACGATCCCCGGCTCGGGGTCCAAGCACGCGAACCACGTCGACGTGTACGCCACGGACGAGTCACGAACCGGCGCGCACGTCTCACACGTCGTCTCCGGCGTCGGCGCGCCGATCGTCCACGCGCCGCGCGGCGGCCAGGGTGCCCACTCCTCCCGCCCACCGTTCGCCTCCCGGACGGGATGATGCGCACGATGAGCGGCATCGTCGTCGACGACGTCCCGACGCGCGTCTTCGCCCGCGACGGCGACGAACGCGTCGTCGTCATTTACCCGCGCGCGCACCCGTCGTCGTCGTCCCCCGCGCGGGTCGTCTCGGACGTCGTCGCGCGCGTCGTCGCGCGGACGCGATTGGTGATTCGCGGGCGACGCCATGGATGATGATGGATGACGCGCGAGACGACGTTCGAGACGACGATGACGGTGGGTGAGAAGACGCGAGAGCGCGCGAGTGGGTTTTACTCGGCGCGCGCGTCGCCCGGGCGAGTCGCGCGCGAGGTCGCGCGTCGGTGTGTGGGGGGGTGGTCGTCGTCGAGGGTCTGGAAACGGTGGAGGCGAGAGGTGCCAAGAATTAGTTGGAGGGAGCGCGCGAGAGAGCGCGAGAGAGGTTTGGATTGGATTGGAGTGGAGTGGAGTGATCGCGCGCGCGATGGGAAGTGCGCGGTGGTGGTCAGAGCTCGCGCTCGCCGCGTCGACCGGGATACGCGTCGCGCGCGGTGCGCGTCCAATCGGCTATGTCTACGTCTATTCGGTCGTCTACTTCTTCGTCTTTGTCTTCGTCTTCGTCTTCGTCTTCTAACGCGCGGATCGCGCGCGTCCAAAACGATTCTTCGGTTGTGGCGAAGTGGGCGTCATCATCGTTGTCGTCGTCGTCTCGCTCGTCGCGAATGGACGTCGACGCGTCTTCAAACGCTTCGGCGCGCGCGCGCGCGCCAGTCTGCCGCGACGACGGTATCATCCCTCGCGCGCGATCGACGACGAACGATTCGAATCGAGACACAGTCGCACACGTTCGCGCGACGGCGCGATCACGCATCGCGCGTCGTCTCGTCTTCTTCGTCGTCGTCGTCGTCGTCGTTCGCACCGTCTCGAACGCCTTCGCCGCCGCCTCAAACGCGTCCCCGACCTCGTTCGCGCCTCGTCGCTTATCCGGATGCGCGCGCAGCGCGATTCGACGAAACGCTTTTTTCGCCAATCGCTCGCGCGCGCGCGAGTCCCCGCGCGCCTCGTCCGCGCGCGTCGCGCGCGTCCACGCCTCGGGCGCCACTCCCAACGACCGCAGCGCCATCATCGTCTGCGCCTCGCGTGTCGCTCGCACCGTCTCCGCCGCGCACGCGACCGCGAGGACGCGACGCGAGACGCCCACCGTCACCGCCGCGCACGCGACCGCGACCGCGACCGAGCGCCGCGACGCCGCGCGCGCCATAATCGCGTCGTCATTCTCCGGCGCGCTTTCATGCATCCGCCCGCGATGCGCGCGCGCGCGACACCGCGCGCGACGCCGCGCGCGACGCCGCGCGACGCGCGCGTTCCCGACCGTCTCGCGCGTCGTCGCGTTCGCGCGCGCGCGCTCGGAGAGCACAATTCCGCGCTCGATCGCTACGCGCCCCCGCATCGACAGAATTCATCCTCGTCCACGTCGACGACGACGGGCCCGACGACGACGGGCTCGACGACGGGCTCGACGTCCACCACCGATCCCCTCGTCGCGCAGGCGAGGGAGACGCTCGCGATGAGCGAGGTGGGGGACCTCCTGATCGTCATCGCGGAGTCGGCGGATGGGAGCGGGCGGTGGGCGAGCGACGGGGACGGGAGCGCCGACGCCCGACGACGCGCGAACGGTGACGGTGGACGGGATGAGTCCCTGCGATGGTTCGTCGTCAGACGCATCGGCATGAGCACGGGGGGGAGGAACATGATCGAGGGGGAGATGGAGGGGAAGCACGCGCAGATTTTAGACCAAGGCGGGACGAATCAGGCGCGCATCGGCGTGGCGGGGGCGTTGACGCGAGAGGATGGACGATTACTGCGAGGTGAGAGTGAGGAGGACGGTGAAACGTTGAAACGGGCGGCGAAAACGTACGCGAGAAAGATTGAGATCGAGGGAGACGCGTTGACGGTGGTGAAACGCGTGCGGCGCGCGTTGACGCTGGAGATGTTGGAGACGGCGGTGACGAAAAATCCAGATTTTTGGACGAAAGGGGAGGGGCCGCACACGCGACGGGTGGTGAAAGATCCCACGGAACTCGCGGTGAAGACGACCGGGGAGTTGTTGGCGCTGAAACATCGACATCGAGACGTCGTGTTGGTGCAAATCGTGAGCGATTGGCCGTGCGGGATGGAGGATAGCCTTCGCGCGCCGTACGCGGAGACGCTGTTGGAGGACATGCTCGAGAGCGATGATTCGCTCTCTATCACAGTCTCGGAGGCGAGTTATCGCGACGGTGAAGGTAAGGATGGTGAACCGACGTACGCGCGCGGCGTCACTGCCATCGTGTACAGAGACGTCGCCAAACACAAGGCGGATCTACTCAAATCCATGGGCGCGCAAGCCACCAAGACGACGTCGGGGGCGTTCGAACAAGCCTTGGTGGGCGTCGCGCTCGGATACAGCGACGAGAACGTCGCGCACCACGTTCGAAAGATGAACGAGGAGGAAAAATTGTCGGACGAGGACATCTTACGCTTGATCGACACGGCGAAGAAGGAGATTGAAGCCTTGCGTTCGTCGTGACCGCGCGCGCGAGCGCCCGCCTGTAACAAAAAACAATGCCGCTACGCTACCACTACATCACTATCTCTAAAAATTCACACGACGCACACGTCGCCACGCACGCATCCAATCCGTACGCGTCGCGCACGGCGAATCGAAGCTCTCTCGGTCGTCCGCACCCTCTCGCGCCGTGCGCGTCAAACGTCTCCGCCAAACGTCGACGAAGGTACGCCAACCCCACCTTTTCGTCCGCGCGCGCGATTCTGAACCCTCCACACGCACAAAACAACACGTGCCTATTCATCATCACCCGTCTCGTCGCGCACACCGGACACAACACGTCCTCCTCGTCGTCGCCGACGCCTCGCGCCTCGCGCGCCGCCTCCGCCTCCGCGCCGCCTCCTTCGCCGACGCCCTCGTCGCTCGGAAACGTCCACCGCTCGAACGCCTCGATCGCGCGCGTCAACCGTTCCGTCTCCTCCGCCTCTTCTCTCTCCAACTCCTCTCCCACGCGAACCGCTCGCGCCGTCTCCTCTCGCGCCAACTCGCGCTCCGTCGCCTCTTGCATGGCGAGCAAGACGCGTTCCACCTCTTCCTCGCTCAATCCACGAACGTCCTCGTCCTCGTCGTCGACTTCGAAAGCCTCGTCGTGGAGAAGATCGCGCAGTTTTCGTCGTTTCGCGTGTTCGTCTCGAACGATGGCGCGCCACGCGTCCGCGCGCGCCGTCCCACGCGCGTCATCGTCATCGTCATCGTCTTCTTCATCGCGTCGTCGTCGTCGTCGTCGCGCGCGCGCCCACGTCCGCGCCCGCTCGACACACGCGCGCGCCAACGCGTCATCCATCCCGCGCGCGCGCTCTCGCGCTCTCGCGCGCGCCGTCGTCCGACGCCCGTCCCGTCGATCGGTCGGTCGGTCGGTGGACACATCGATCGATCGCTCGGTCGGACCGATGGAGAATATACACAGACATTGGTGTGTGTGTCTGTTCGTGTCCCCGAGGGTGGCGCTCGGACGAGCGCGGTGGTGAAGCGCGCGCGCGACAGACGCGGGCGAGCGACGGGCGGTGGTGATGCGCGCGCGCGTCGTCGTGCGCGTCGTCGTCGCGTGCGTCGTCGCGAGCGTGGGAGGCGTGGGGGCGACGTTTACCACGGATGGACGGACGTGCGCGTTTCCGAAGACGCTGCGGGACGGGACGGAGGTGCGCGGGTGCGTGCCGTACGGGGAGACCGGGACGACGTGGTGCGTGGCGGAGGAGGATGGACGGTGGGGGGCGTGCGGGGACGGGCGGTCGAGCGCGCGGGAGGGGGTGGTGCGGGAGGAGGTGTTGCGCGCGGCGGCGACGCTGGCGAAGAAGGGCGCGGGGACGAGCGAGGAGGAGGCGCGAGAGGCGCGGGCGGTGTTGGACGGCGCGAGCGAATTGATGCTTCGAGCGCTCGCATTGGAGAATATTGAACTCGCGGATGGGACCGTGGCGTCGCCGAATCCTGTGGTGACGTATTTGGAGTCGCGAGGGTCGAAGACGCCGCCGCCGAGGGCGTCGCCGCCGATGCCGCCGCCGATGCCGCCGCCGTCGGTGAAGAGACGACGTCCTCGGTGCGCCGCGCGAACGGATGTTCGATGGGAGAGTCCACAATCGGACGGATCGAAAGAGTTCGGGATGGATGTGTACGTCGTGCTCGTCTCCGGCGATTCCATCACGGGCGGTTGGCGAATCACCTTCGCGTTCGCGAGCGACGACGTCGTGCTCTATCCGAACAGCGCGTACGGCGCCGACGCGAGCGTGATTTACGCTCCAGAGTACGGCGGTCGAGCGTTTCGATTACGCGATCGTGGGTACGACGCCACGCTCGAAAGGTACGCGACGAAACGCGTCGGTTTCAACGTGCGCGCAAAGTCAAACGCGTCGGGTCTGCGACTCACGTTTCTCGAAATCAACGGCGATGCGTGCGCCATCATGGAGTCATCCTAAAACAATTAAAAAAAACTGCTCATCATGGAGTCATCCCTACTGTAAAACAATTAAAAACTAAACGTCGAGTTTCAAATTTGATGCAACGCTTTGACTTCTTCGAGAACTTTGCGCACTTTATCCTCCGGTTCGTCGCGTAGTCCCGGAATGTCGCCGACGTCCGTCGACGCATCGCCGAGGAGCGCGCGGAAAGAATCGCTGACACCCTCGGAGAGACCGATGAGATCGTAACCACCCTCTAACAAAAACACGATGCGCCCACCGCACAGCTCGTTCGCCATCTCCTTCAATTTTGAGCAGAGTCGGTGGTACGTACCTGTGCGAAACGTCAAACCGGCCAGGGGATCGCGCCAGTGCGCGTCGTACCCGGCGCTCACGATGATGAAATCCGGTTGAAACCGCGCGGCTGCGGGCGCCACGATTTCTTCCAACGCGCTCAAAACAGCCTTGTCGCCCGAACCCGGCGGCAGAGGAATGTTGATGGTGGCGCCGAGGCCGTCGCCCTCTCCCATGTCTGAAATTTTACCGGTGCCCGGATAACTGCCGTCCTCGTGCGTCGACGCGAAGAGCACGTCGGGATCGTCGTGGAAGATATCGTTCGTCCCGTTTCCGTGGTGCACGTCGTAATCGAAAATGAGAATCTTTTGAAACCCTCTCTTTTGCGCGTGTCTAGCCGCCGCCGCCGCGGTACCGACGAGACAGAACCCCATCGCTCCTCTCGGCACCGCGTGATGCCCCGGCGGTCGAATCAACCCGAACGCACTCGGCGCTTCTTCGTTTTCTCCGCCCCGCGCGATCACCTCGTCCACGAGCGCCGTCGCCGCGCCGACGCCGTACATGACGTCGCGAAAGCTCGATTTCGTGCAATACGTCGGCGCGCCGTCCAAATTCGTCGGCGCGTTCCTCGAGCACACGAACTCCAACCCACTCGCGTAGTTCTTCGCGTGCACTCCCTCCAACGCGCTCTTCGTCGCCGGTTCAAACCCCACGAGTTCCACCAACTCCCCGCCGCGCGTCTCCGGCGTCAACCCGTCCCGCGCCAACGCCTCCACGATGGCCGGCACGCGCGCGTTCGACTCCGGGTGTCCCTCGAGCGCGTGTTCCAACGCCGCCGACGTCGCGTACACCACGCGCACGGTTTCGCTCGACCCTCCCGCGCGCACCGTCTCGCGAGTCGCCGCGCGCACCACCGACACCGTCCCTCTCTCTCGACGTCCGTCGTCCCGCGCGCGCGTCGTCGTTCGCGTCGACGACGACGTTCGCGACGACGATCTCGACGACGACGACGACGCGCATCCACGCATCGCGCGCGTCGCCGCGAACGTCCCCATCGTCCTCCCCTCGCGCGCGCGTCTGCCGTCGTCATCGTCGTCCCCACCCATCCCAGCGCAACTACCAATCGATCAATTCACTTCACTTCACGACTCCACCGACCCATCGCGCGCCATGGGTCCGTGCATGAGCCTGTGCGAGAGCACGCCGGACGTGCCGAAGAACATCATCGCCGATCCCGAGGTGCGTCGTCGTCGCGCATCCATCCTTTCGTCGTACGCACGCGAACGCGACGATCGATGAATCATCGTTCGATCGAGCCGACCGACCGACTGACGCGACGACGAATCGACTCGACGACTCGACGACTCGACAGGGACCGTGTCACTTTGTCGTGAAATCGTGCTCGATGTTTAACAAGGATTACGAAGTCTACCGCGAGGAAGTGGGCGAACATAATCGATGGTTGTTCCTCAACCGAGAAGGGAAAGGATTGTGGGACCCCACGGGGTACATCGATTTGGAGAATTACACGCGCATCGATCCGGAGAATAAGAAGAAGGGACAGGTGCTGTGGAAATTAAAGTATAACGAAAAGCCGCACTTTGATATGGGGATGACGCTCGATGATTCGGAATCCGACGGCGAAGGACACCCCGAGGTGGACGGGTTGCTCTCGATGTTTGGACGAATGATGAACGCCGGGAACGAACGTTTCTACAAGATGAAGTTTCGCACGTTTTCCGAGGCGAAATTACGTTCGGTGAAAAATCCGGGCGGAGATTTCGTGGTGAAAATCAAGGCGAAGGGTTTCGTCACGCGTCAGGTGCGCATCACGTACTCGAAGGATGAAGAGGGCAACACGCAACGCAACGTGAACATCGACGATAACGAATACGTGACAAAGATTTCGTACAAGATTAAGAACGCGGCGGACGGCGCGACGATCGATCGCTTCGATCTGTACCACCAGTCTGATAAAGAAATGCGTTGGGACTGCGGCGCGTTCAAGGCACGTCTCGAAGCCGGATGGCTCGGCTCCAAACCGCACGAAATCAAGACGAAACCGGGCGTCGATCCGGGTTTCGCCCTTCTCTTCGCGCACGTGTGCATGACCGAGTTCGCACCGAGAGAGATCAAAAAAGATCTCAAGCCCGACTGGAACCTCTGCCCGGGATACATCGATCCCTACCAAGGCTGAGTCCGGTCCGGTTCGGTTCGGTTCGACGGCGTCGCCGATCTTTTTGCCGCCGCCGACGGCGTCGCTAGCCGCGAAAAGTAAAAGTGCGCCATCGCGTCTCGCGCGCGTGTCATATCACTAATAACGTTGAAACATCACCATCACCGCGTCCGCACAGACCGATCGATCGACCGAACGCGCGCCAGGAAAGGCGAGTCCCGTCCCGTCCCGTCCAGTCCAGTCCAGTCCAGTCCAGTCCAGTCCAGTCCAGTCCCGCCGAGGCAAATTTGGATGATCAGATTTCCAATCACGTTGATGATCGACGACACGCGTCACACGTCGTCGACTCGCTCGTCGAGACACCGACCGAACCGAACCGACAGGTTTCAACGGACGGACGGACGACGATCATGGTGGCCGTGGGCGACCAATTCCCCGCCGTCGTCGCGCAATCGCACGAACCGAGCTGGCCGACGCCCGTGAAGATGCAAGAGCGTTTGAAGGGTAAGAAGACGCTCGTCGTCGGATTACCGGGCGCGTTCACGCCCACGTGATCCACGTGTCAAGTCCCGGGATATCTCGCGGGACAGGATCGATTGAAGAGCGCCGGGATCGACGAAGTGTTGGTCATGTGCGTCAACGACGCCGCCGTCATGGGGGCGTGGGCCAAGGATCAAAAGATTGAAGGAAGTAACATTTCCTTCATCGCCGATCCGAACTCGGTGGTGACCAAGGCGTTGGACATGGAGATGACGGCGCCGGGACCGTGCGCGAAACTCGGACCGAAGCGATGCAAGCGATTCGCCATGTACGTCGAAGACGGCGTCATCAAGGTGATCAACGTGAGCGAAGCGCCGGACGATCCCGCGGGCGACGCGCGTCCGGAATCGTCGTGCATCGATAATATGCTCAAGGATATCGCCGCGTTGTAAATTGAAGGACGCGGAACGATGTGATTTCTTGAGGTGATCGACGACGACGCGGTCGAGGAGTCGACGCGCGCGGGTGACGTCGAGCGGCGAAACAGTCAAATCGTAGACTGGCCGCTCGGTCGATGATCGCGCGATGACTCCGACGAGACGGCGCGTCGGCAATGACGAATAAATAATTTGAAATAACAATAAATTACGTTTACGTACGTACAGCGAGCGTGGCGCACACGAGCGGCGTTCAATTTTCAATCTTAATCTTAACGTTTTCCTTGTCGTCCTCGTTCGCGACGTTTCCGTGCCTTTTCTGCCACGCGCAAAAGGCTTGGAGATTGCAATCTTTCGGTTTGCGACGCACGTCTCCGCGAGCGAAGATTTCAAAACTATCGACGCCAAACTCGCCGATGCCGTAAATTTTACGCTCGGGCTCGAGACCGACCTCAAACTCGCCTGTGTCCATGAGAAAGCGCGTGGACACCTCCACAATCGTGCGCATGCGACCGGGGAACAGACCCAATCTTTTGATGATTTCGAACACGTCCTCGGCGCGCGCTTCGAGCGCCGCAGAGGGCGTGGGAAACTGTTCAAAAAAATTGGCGATACACTCGTGCTTCAACGCGCCGCTCGCCACTCGAGACATGAGCGCGCACGCGATGAGCAACATCCACGCGTCATGCGCGTAATACTCTTGCAACAACTGCAACTTGCTCGGCGGCGGTGGAGTTCCCAATCGAGACATCGTCCACGCCTTCCAATCCTTCACCGCGTCCGCCGCCGGGACGTCTTTTCCCCAGCGCGCCACGGCGTCGCGTCTCCACGCGTCGTCCGCCTTGCCCTTCGGCCCCTCCGCGCTCGTCGCTCGCGTGGCCAATAATTTCTCGCGAGCTTCCGCCAACCACTCCCTCGACGTCGCGAACGCGTCGATCTCCTCGTCGTCCATGTCTTCGCCGTTCGCCTTGGGCGTCTTGCGTCGTCTCTTCGTGCCCGCGTCCTCGTCCTCCTCCAGCGCGTCGATCACCGATCCATCGTGAGTGGGCTTCGCTCCGAGCACTCGAGACGATCGTCGCGTCGGCGCCGTCGCCTCGCGCGGTTTCTTTCGCCTCGACGTCGTCGTCGAGGTCGTCTTGGACGTCGATGCCGTCATCACATCTTGCGCGAGCTTGGTGACGCCCAACCGCGCCATGTACTCTTGATTGCGTCGCACGTGGGCGAGACGCTGCAATTCATACTCGGTGAGCGTTTCGTGCGCGTGCCCGGTCGTCATCACGCGTCGACGTGTCTCGTTCGGTCGTTCGCTTTCGCTTGTTCGTTTGTGTCTTGAATTTTTCAATTTTTCCTTCGTCGCGGGAAGACGAGGCTACGGTACGCAAAGGACTAGTCGAGCGCGGTGAGACCGATGAAAGCGAACGCAAAGGCGTTGGACGTCATCGGAATCGCGCACGTGGGTTCGGTGAAGACGCGCGGCGAACGGAACGGGTTGAGGTAGATGGGCTCGAGAAAGACGGGCCGAAGCGGCGACGAGCGCTCGGCGAGACGTTCAGTGACGACAGCGCGAAGGCACTCGAAACCGAACGATGCCGCCTCTTCGTTGTAATCACTCGCCCAAAATGGTGGTGGTCGGAGAAGGCGCGCGTCGACGCGCGCGCGTTTGGTCGAAACGGAGGAGGAGAAGGAGGAGGACGCGTCGCTCGCGTGGAGGTGCGCGTCGACGACGGCGTCGATGGCGGCTCGCCAATCCTCGCCGATGGGTAAGCCGGCGTTGAAGGCGACGTACATGTCGCAATCGGGCGGAGGCGCGAAGTCGTCGGGGAAGTACCCCGCGTGTGTGGAGACGGTGAGAGACGAAGACGACGCGAACGTCCAACTTCGCGTCTCGCTCCTTCGAGGCAACTCGGGACCGACCATGTCCACCACCACGTCCTCGCACCGGTCAAGAAGCGTCAACGCCGCGAACGTGCGCCATCGCGCGAGTTCAAACTCTGACGTCGCTCCGAGCGCGACGATGCGCACCGCGCCCTTTTCTGGTTCCCGCTCGTTGCGAACGACGACGTAGTCCTCGTACACGCGTCTGAACGCGTCCACGACGCTCAGCGCCGGTCCGAACGCGTCTTGAAAACGTTCATCCGCGAACGCATCCATCATTGCGGCGGCGGCGGCGTCTTCGACGCTCGGTAATCCCACGTCGCTGTACGCGCGCGCCAGACGCTCGGCAGCCTCTCGGACGTCGTCGGCGTCGAGAGGACGCGCATCGCTCGTCGACGCATCCGTCGATGAACGACACGCGCGCGAAAGCGAGGACGCGTTCGACGCGTACCTCGCGTATCGCGCGCACTGCGCCTCGTCGTGCCCACCGCGAGCGCGACACGAGGGCGCACAAAAAGCTACCGCGAGACATTTCGCACACGGTTCGGGCGACGAGATCGGTTTCGCGCACGCAAAGCACGCGGTCGGGCCGTCGAGTGTCGCGCGAGACCCGTCGTCGAGCGCGGCGCGCATCGGGTCGACGACGCGACGCGCGCGCGCGCGTCTCGCAGTGGGGCTCGCGGTGGACGGCGTAACTGTCTTCGTCGCGAGACAAGAGAGGCGACGATCGTCAGATTGACACGCGCGCGGAGGACGGCGAACCTACAGAGAACTAGTACAAATGTGTGTGTTTCACCACTGACAACTCGAACGAAATCGAAGACGACTAGACGATGCGCTCGAGCTCCTTGGCGTAGAGGAGCGTTTGATTAATCAACGAAGCAGACGGAATGTCCTTCGCGTTGGCCGGTTTGGCATCCTCGTTGAAAACCACGCTCCCGTCGGCGTCTAAAGGCCACTCTCTATCTCTGGCGTACGTCTCGAAATCCTTCACGTTTGAGAACCCCAACAACTCGGCCGCCTCGGCTGCCGAGAGCGACGCGTACGCGCTCTGCGCACAGCTCGCGATCTCGTCTCTCACCGTGTCCATCAACATGGACATGAAGTACTCGTAGCTCGGATCCGGAAGCGCCGATTGACGCTGCGCAATCTTATTGTACGCCCCTTCCATCAAGAATTGCTCCAGTTCTAACACCGCCTGCACGCGCGCGTCCGCGAGCGTCGCCTCCTCCGTCGTCTCCAACTCGGTGTGAAATTCCGCGATGCGGTTCTGCACCAATAACCTGAGCAAATTCAATCCCACGATCAATGGTTCGTTATCCGACCGTTCGACCGGTTTCCCCTCCATTCGCTTGCACGCGTCGTACGCCGCCTTGGCTTGCGCTGCGTGACGCTCGAAGCCGTCCTCGTCCCGGGTCGCCGCGCTGATCATCACCCCGTGTTCCGCCGCCTCGCGCTGCAAACGCAACTGATCGCGCACGATGGCCTCCGTCGCATCTTGCCCGTGAAACGTCGTCGCCGCGTGCACCTTGAAATCGTCCAATGTCTCTAACGCGAGCGCGTGATCGTTCTTTGAGATCGCCTCGGTGACTTTTTGAATCATCTCTCGACCGACGCTCACGGACGAGGACGACCCGGTGGAGTGTCGCGTGCCCACCATGACGTCTGGAATTCGGTCGTTTCGTTTGCGTCCCTCGCGCGCGGGTCCAATCGCGACGACGCGCGACGCAAACTGACGACGACGCGCTGGTTGGGGATGGACTGGTTGGATTTCTTTTTTTGTCGCGAGACTGCCGGTTCTCGGGACGATGATAAACGCGGGAAAGTTTAGTGAATGAGTAATTAGACAGCGAGCTCGCGCGTGACGCATTATGTAAACAGTGGTCTCGTCAGACAAGGACCGATGGACGGCGCCGAATCGAGCGAAATCATCGACAGTGCTCCGGGACGAAACCAGCGGGCGGTTCGACGAAATTTTCCGGCAACTCGGTGTGTCCGACGTGAAACGGATTGCTCTGTCTCGTGCCCATGGATGAGAGGGTGTGGTTGACGTGCGAGTGCGATGCTTCGTCGGCGCGCACGGCCACGATTAAATCGCGCACCGTGGCGTCTTCAGGCATGCGCCAGTACCTCTTGGCGAGTTTCGGCGCGGGCTGAGTCGCCCACACACTCGCCGGTCCATCACCGTCGATGTCGTGTAACGCGTGCGTATAGGTGCGCACGGCCTCTTCCTCCAAGTAGCCAACGAATCGATGACACGTGCGGGGACTGATGAGGTACGACAAGAAGAAGGCGTTGAAAAAGATGCCCTGCGCGCCGAGGACGGCGAGACGAAACGGAATGCCCGGCTCGCGAAGCTTTAAAAAGGTGAGCAAGTGCATGCGCTCGTTCTCAGCCTCTTCGAGCAAGGTGTGAATCCAACCGTGATCGCGCTTGAGCGTGCGCAGAGACATCATGTGACGCAACATGGCGCCGACCATGCCCGGAACGCCCGCCACCGTCTCCAAAAAAATAAAACGCATCAACCACCCCTCCGGCGTGAGCGACTTCTTGGGACTGTATCCGGTGATTTTATCGAACGACCACCTGGAAAACTGCACCAACCCGTACGCGATGTAATCTCGCACTTGTCTCGGTTTACGATGCGCCGGTTTCACGTTTTCCACCTGTCTCAAATCGTACTGCGGATGAAAGAGCATGTACGAGTCGTTTTTCCGCGCGCCGTGCGCGAGGTTCACAGACTCGCCCACCGTCGCCTCCGCGCGCGCCTCCGCCGCGGACGACGTCGTGTCGGACGTCTTCATCGCCCCCGCCGACGCGTTCGTCGTCGACGACGCGAACGTGCGAACTACGCCGACGCCCCGCGTCCCAGGGACCGTGGCACCGACCGACGCCACCGGCGTCGCCGTCGCGCCGACGCGCGTCCAGGCCGACGTCGACGCGACCGATACGGACGGCGAAAACGCTCGACACATCGCGCGCGGGGAGACGTCTTCCGCGAGCGCGCGCGCGAGCGTCCATCCCCGTCGCGCGGTCGAGAAGGCTAACCGCTCCATGACGTCGCGGACGCACCCTCACGCTCGGTGATGACCCTCTCGCGCGTCGAGCGAACGCGCGCGTCGAGCGCGGATCGGCGAAACGGGTGCGTAAATTTTCGCACCGCGCGTGTCGTCGGGCGCGCGGACGTGTGACGCGCGACGCGCGCGGAAGGGGGGCGACGTCGCGCATCGTCGGCACCCATTTGCGATGTGAAAATATCACCTGTGATTGATTTGATCTGTTTGTTTTGTGTACAGTATTGGAGGGGGCGGTTGTGGGCACGTCGCGGACGCGAGGCGCGCGAAGGGCGAGGCGAGGCGAGGTCGGTCGCAACGCGGGTGTGATGTGAAGTGATCGGATTGTATTTCAATCGACCGCGCGATACTCGGTCCACATGTCGAGGTGTCTCGCGCGTTTGTGTCGTTCAAGTAAGATATCACTCGCACGTTCGCGCAAGCGAGCCTTCAGCGTCAATCTATGCGCGTCGAACTCTTTGTACAACTCGTGAAATTGTCGAGCGGAGAGCTCAGGTGTGGTTCCGCGTCCAGCGATAGCGATGTGCTCGATGAAGGGCATCCAAAGTTGGACGTAGTCGTCGAGTATGTCGGCGTAGTAGTCCGTGCCGTCGGCGCCGACCTCGCGCGCGTATGTCAAGCACTCCAAATGACCGTGCTGAGCGGCGGATTCACACGTGCTACAAGACCAGGGACATTCGTTCTCGTACATGTATGTTATCAATTCCCAGAGACGTTTCTCAGCTTTCTCAGCGTCTTTTGTACGCGTCAACTTATCCCACGGACAACCGTGCTTGTACACGTGCTTCAAGCACTGCAAGTGACCGTTCTCAGTGGCTGCTAAAACAATCCGCTGCGCGCACGCGTGTTGGCACTCATAGACGTATCTCAAACACTCCAAGTTATCTTCAGCGGCGGCGAGCTGACACGCACGATGATCAAAAGTATCCACGGCCGTGCGTGACACGCGCGACGCCTCCGCGCGCAACCTCTCGAACTCACGCGACGCGTCGTCCCGTCGTTTCACCAACGTTTCGATGGCGTCGTAGTCGACGGAGGATGGTCTCGACTTTTTGCGTGGACGTTCCATCTCGACTCAAAACCTCGCGCGTCGCGTCGCGTCGTCGCTCGAACGCCCTCGTCGTCCTTTTCCTCTTCGTCCTCCCTTTCGAGACTCCGACAAGACGGCTCGACTTCCTTCGCGTTCGCGCGTCCTCGAATCGACGCGACGCGTCCCCTCCTCTCGCGACGCGCATCGATGAAGATCAATCACCCCCTCGTCGTCCCGCTCGTCGACCGATCGACCGCGGCGTCGTCTCGCGGCGTCGTCGTCGCCGTCGTCGTCGCGGAGCGAATCGAACGACGCGACGGCAACCGTCATTTTCACACTTGGCGTTCACGCACGTCGTTCTACGACACAGACACCCATGTACCGTGTGCGTCGAGATAAACATGTTCTCGGACATTCGGGAACTCACCCTCGGGACCGCGCGGAGATCGATTCGACGACGACGGAGCGCGACGCGACGCGACGCGATGTCGACGCCGCGATCGACGCGCGGACGCGGACGCGGACGCGCGCGGACGTGGACGTGGGCGGTGGTGTGCGCGCTCGCGGTGACGCTCGCGGCGACGACGGTGGAGGGACGGGTCTCGCACTACGTCGTGGACAAGGATGATAGAAGTTTGATCTTGATGCGAGAACCGTTCGGGTTCGAGCGGGGAGGAACGATGGAGATCGCGCTGCGAGAGCCGAGGGTGTATCTGCCGGAACACGCGCCGCCGTTGGATAAGACGCGGTTGGGGTTCGTGATCACCGAGGCGAAGGACGAGGGCGCGTTGGACGCGGCGCTGGAGGATGGCGCGTGCATCTTGGATGTCGATTTCGTCGATCAGGCGTTTACGTTCGCGGATACGGACGCGCAGAAGAAAAAGGGTGAGACGGAGGTGCATTCGTTTGAGTTTACGCGCGAGATCACCGTGCCGGGGGATTACATGCTGTTTTTTGCCAGTTGCGCGCCGCACACTGTGGTGAGTTTTGAGATTACGACTACATTCATGAATAAGGACGCAAAAGGACGCGCCGATTATTTGGGATCGGGCGAGAAGTCTTTACCGAGCGTGTATTACATGTTTTTCTTGTTGGACACCGCGGCGTGCGCGGCGTGGGCGTTCGCGCTCGGTCGACGTCAGAGCGGCGTGCGTAAGATTCACTGGCTCATGTTGGCGCTCGTGTGCTTCAAGACGCTCTCCGTGCTCGCACAGGCGGGTCGGTATCACATCACGCGATTGACTGGATCGTCCAGAGGATGGACCGCGGCGTATTACATCTTCACCATCTGTCGATCGATGTTGCTGTTCAGCGTTATCGCCCTCGTCGGCATGGGTTGGAGCTTTTTAAAGCCGTTTTTGCACCAACGAGAGAAAAACTTGCTCATGGCGGTGATTCCTCTGCAAGTGATGGCGAACATCGCCACCATCGTCGTTGGTCAGGAGGGTCCCGCCGATCAGGGTTGGTTCGCGTGGCAGAATATGTTCATCGTCATCGACATTATCTGTTGCTGCGCGGTGCTCGTGCCGATCGTTTGGAGCATCAAGCACTTGCGCGACTCGAGCGACGGGACCGAGAAGAAGATGAGAAATTTAGAAAAGCTCATCCTGTTCCGACACTTTTACGTCATGACCGTGGCGTACATTTATTTCACGCGGATCATCGTCTATTTGCTTCGATCCACCGTCGAGTACAAGTACAGATGGACGTCGGCGTTTTTCAACGAATCCGCCACGTTGGCGTATTACGTCGCCACGGGGTACATGTTCCGTCCCGAAGAGGAAAACATGTACTTTCACCTCAAGCAGGATGAGGACGAGGACGGGGTGGAGATGAGCGATCGCGCGTCGTGGACGCCCCACGCCTCCGCGGGCGACGTAGTAGTCATTTGAAATACGAAAAACCAGCGAATAGGGTACCGTTCGATGCGTACGCGCGAAGACGACGATTAGGAACTACTACAGAATTAGATACACTACTACAACGTCAGAGACTCTACTCAAACTTGCGCACGTTGGCCATCTCGTCCAACATCATCTGAATTTTCTCCTCCGTCAACCCGCGATCGTCCTGTTCCAAGCTCGGGATCAACGTCTTTGCCTCGTCCCAATCTTGAGGCGTAAGATTGGAGATCACCGCGCCTTCGAAATCGTGCAATCCCGCGTCGACGTGTAAATTTCTGATGGCGCTCGCCGCCGGCCCCGTGGTGTTCCCACTGAACCTCTGCACGTACGCCAGCGTCTTCTCGAACACTCTCGTGCTCGTCGTCGACGTCTCCTGCGCCTGTTCCCGGTCGTCGTCTCGCTTGGATTCGATGACGATCTTCACCTCAGCCAGCGACAGGCAGTGCGCCTCGTCGAAATCGGGACCGAGTCGAAGCTCGCTCGCATCCTCCTCGTCCACCGCCGACTTTCGTCCGATGCACGCCGCCGCGGACATGGGCGCGAGTCAAGGTTTGACGCGCGCAACCTTCGGGACGCCCCTTAGGGTTGGCCCGCGCGCGCGTCTCTCGACGGCCGCTCCTTGCGACTATGTTTTGTTGTTACACGACTATGATTTGCTACGTTGCGCGAAAGGAGGGAGATTAAAATACACACGTGTCGTTTAGTACACGTCCTTGGCGGCGGCGCGCGAGCACTTTCTCAATTTTTTTCGATCCGCTTTGACGCCTCGACGCTCGGCGTGGGACAGCGCGCGGTCGAGCGCCCTCTTCTTGCGCTTGGCGATCGCTTTTCGAATCGTCGGCGTCTTTTTCTCTCTCCCGATGACGTCGGAGGAGAACGTCGTCGTCTGTGTCGTCGTCGTCCGTGTCGTCGTCGCGTCGTCGGTCGCGGGCGTCGGTCCCGACGCGGTGATGGCGAAGGCGGTGGGCGGCGGCGGTGAATCCATGGGACCGGATGTGCCGCCGTCCATGGCGACGTCGTCCCCGCGCGCGGCGAGTTTGAGAGCGCGAAGGCGCTCTTTGCGACGTTTACCCTTTGCCATGCGATGCCGTCGGACGCACGGACGAGCGACGTCGAGTGAGGAGGTCGGGGACGCACGGAGAGTTGGAGAGAGACTTTTCCTACGCCGCGTCGTCGCGGTGGACTATTTCTAAGAATCGTTCCACGCTCGCGGCGTCGTTCGGACCGATCAAGGCGCGCGCGATGTCGCTTAGATTTTCGTGATTGCGCGCGAACGGACCGGTCGTCGCGCCCGCGTCGTCCCTCGCGACGACGCCCTCGGACGCGGGCCAGTCGCACCCAAGCGGATCGCAACACGGCGGCTCGACGGCGTATTGGCGGGAGAGACGAGACAAAACAATCTTGAGCGCGCCCTCGAAACCGTGATCGAGGAGAAGCGATGCGCGTTCTCTGAGCACGTCCACGCCCTCGTCCGCCACCGAGGCGGCGAGCGCGTCGTGTTCGCCCGCTGCCGCCTCTCGAAGAAACGTGGCGAATCGAGGCGGGAATTTCTTACCGATGACGCCGCCTTTCACCCAACACCTATAATCTAAGATTGCCCCGACCGTGCGCGGGTACCCCTTCGCCGCCTCGACGCACGCTCTCGGGGGTTCGCTCGCCGGTCCTCCATGGCACTCGCCCGTCTTGGTCACCTCAGCGGAGACGTACCCGCCGATAAAGTACCAGTGATGATCCGTGCCTGGAATGGACACCGCGCTCAACGACGACGACTTGAGCACCTCGGCGTTATCGATCAGGGTCAGCGCACCCTCCCGCGTCGCGAACGCGTTGTAGACGTTTCTATCCGAATTTTCGAGTGTGAAATCCAACAGCGTCATCGCCTCGACGTCTTCCCGTCGAATCTTCGTCACGACGTCGTACAACTGTCGCGTCACGATATTCCTTGGATTTTCCGACGCCGTCGCGTCATCCGTGAGTTCCTCCAGACATTTCCCTCGCGCGAAATCCATCACCAACGCCTTCATGCGTTGCGTCGCCCCGCTCGACAACGCGTCCCGCGGCGTCTCAAACGTCGCCTCGTCCACCACCTCCACGCGCGGCGTCAACCCACCGAACCCCATCGCATCGATCAACGTGTGCACCGCCACCACCCGTTCCGGCTCTCGACGCATCCACGACGTCTCCTCGTCGTCGCACGTCGACGCCACCGCCTCGACGCCCTCGCGCTGTCGATACTCGCCTCGCACGCCGCACCAACACTTTATCGCCACGTCCACGCCGCGCGCGTCGTCCACGCCTCGAAGCACCAACGCGCGCGAATTACCGGCGTATCGTCCGCGTCTCGACCCGACGTTCATCCTCGTCGCACCGCTGAACGCGCGAGACGACGACGACGACGACGACGACGATGAATCGCGCCGATAACTGTCATCATAATCTTTCGCCGTCGTCGCCACCGTCGTCGTCGGCGCGCGCGAGAGCGACACCGCGACGACGACGAGGAGACACGCGAGTCCGACGACGGCGCGTCGACGTCGACGACGCGCGGAGGACGAGGTCGTTCGAATCAACTTGACTGATTGAAATCGTCGACCGTCGACGAGTGCGGTTGGGTCCGAAGGATCGAGTCGGGGACGACGTCGGGAGACGCCGACGCGTCCGTCGGTCGGTCGGTCGGTGGTGCGCATGCGCGCGGGAGGATGTCCGCGCGTCGTCGTGGACGCGGTGGCGTCGACGTCGTGGTCGGTGTGGACGAGGACGACGGGTTGGATGACGACGACGACGAGTTGGACTGGTGCGCGGACGTACGCGCGCGGACGGGGACGCGAACGCGAACGCGACGCGCATCGCGACGACGACGCGTCGTACGAGGCGATGTTATCCATGGACGATGGGTACGGGAGCGGGGTGTTGGCGGAGGAGCAGGCGGCGCGCGAGGCGGGGGACGTCGAGACGCCGGCGGAGAAAAAGGCGAGGCTGGCGGCCGAGTTGGAGGCGAGAGGCGTGCTCGTGGGCGACCGCGTGCGCGTGGACGTGCGCGTCGGGGCGCCTTTGCCGGAACGTTCGAATAAGGCGTCGACGAGCGGCGTCGGGGGAGGAGGAGGCGGGGGAGTCGGGGACGCGACGAGCGACGCGCGAGCGAGCGCGAAAAAGCGATGGTTGACGCGACCGGCGTACGGATACGCGTGCGTCGTGCGCAACGAGCGCGTCGGGGTGAAACGAACGGGAATGATGGACACGAACGAGTCGTTTCCAACCTATCCGAAATCGTGGGTCACCGTCCTCGACGTCGGCGAGATGTGGGAGATTTGTACGGGACCTCGCAACCTCGCGGGCGCGAGCGATTTCGACATGTACGAATATAAAAAGGCGACCGGTCAGCTCGAGGACGACGAGGAGGAGGGCGACGGGGAGGCGAGGCAGGACGAAGAACCACCGCCCGCGTCGGCGAGGTGATCGAGCGCGATGCAACCGACCGATCGATGTAGGAAAACGTAGACATGTATTCGTAACGAGACTCGCGACGCGGGCGACGCGTCCGCGTAACTCACACCTCTCACGAGTCGACGACGGACGACGACACGGGGAACGACACGACACACCGTTGAAAATCTGAACAGTCGCGTCGCGCGTCGATCACTACACACATCGCGACGCCTCACAAAAAATTGACCCCGCCGGGAGTCGAGCCCGGGTTTCCACGGTATTGTTCTACCACATCGACACGCGCGGTGTCGATGTTTATATGACGTGACTCATATCAACCACAACGTGGGGTACTAACCACTATACTACGGAGTCTTCATCGGTCATCACGCCTCTCGGCGCGCACTGTGTGGTCTGATGGGCTTCAGAATCGTATACAGCGTAGTGCCTCGAAATCGCAAGCCTTCGCGCGCGCGTCCGTCCCATCGACGCGCTTACGGGTCGATGCGCGATGGAGAACGCGATCGATGCGCGGCGTCTCGGCGTCTCGGGGCGGTCGACGCGACGGCGCGACGCGACGGTGCGACGCGACGGACGACGGACGAGGGAAGGTACGGAGGGAGATCGGACGCGACGCGACGCGGTGTGTGACGCGGAGCGCGACGAGGGCGAGGCGACGCGAGTGACGCGAGCGACGAGAAGACGCGCGCGACGATTCGAGTCGAGACGATGGCGGACATCATCGATGAGGACTGGAAAAACGTGATACGGGCGTGCGTGGGGAGACGGTGGGACGATGCGGCGCGAGAAGAGTTGGAGAGGATGCGCGAGGAGGCGTCGCGCGTGTCGCAGGACGCCGTGGGTGCGTTTGATGTGTGGTCGTGCACGTTCGCCGCCGCCGAAGATAACGTGGAGTGTTTGAAATACCTGGACGCGCGCGGACGTCGGTGGAGTCTGGAAACGTGCGAAGCCGCCGCTGCGAACGGTCACTTGGAATGTTTGAAATACCTGAACGAGCATGGATGTCCGTGGTGTGAGTGGACGTGCCAAGCCGCCGCTGCGAACGGTCACTTGGAGTGCTTGACGTACGCGCGCGAGCGCGGATGTCCGTGGGACGACTGGACGTGCGAAGCCGCCGCTAACAACGGTCAGTTGGAATGTTTGAAATACCTGAACGAGCATGGATGTGAGTGGACTGAGTTGACGTGCGAATCCGCCGCTTGCAACGGTCACTTGGAGTGCTTGACATACGCGCACGAGCACGGATGTCCGTGGAATGAGGACACGTGTGCGGGAGCCGCTCGGCACGGTCACTTGGAATGTTTGAAATACGCGCACGAGCACGGATGTCCGTGGGATTGGTGGACGTTCGACTCCGCCGCTGATTGCGGTCGCGTGGTATGCTTGCGATACGCACGCGAGCATGGATGTCCGTGGGATGTGAAAAGGTGCAAATTCGCCGCTGAGGACGGTCGTTGGGAATGTTTAAGATGCGCGCGCGAGGTCGGCGCCGACGGCGTGGACGAGTTCGCCGACATACTCGACGACTACGTCCAAGTCTGGGTGCACTTCATCGTGCACATCGCACTCGATCGACGCGAAACCACACCCGAGCTCTCCGCTCGACGATTTCACGAGTTGTACAAAGAGTTCGACGCGCACAGGTCAACTTTGAAGGCTCGCTTGCGTGAACGCGCGAACGAAATCTCATGGAAACGCTAGAGACACCTCGACGTCCCCACCGAGTGACGCCGATCGCCCACCGATCGACGCGCGCCTCGTTGCAATCGAATCACATCACGTCACGTCACGGCGTCGCCGCGTCAACCAAACCATCCATCCAACCGACCGACCGACCGACCGACCGACGACGCGCGTCGATCTCGTCGTCGCCTGACCTGAGCTCGCGCGCGACGGGCGCGCGGCATTCGCGATGTACGCCCGTCGACGACGGTTTCACCGTCATCACCGCGTCGAGTCGCGAGCGCGCGCGCGCGACGAGCGTCCCGGAACATTTTCCGGGTGGTGGTTGGGTGGTTGGGACGACGACGCGTCACTTGCGCGCCGTCGTCGTCTCGCGTCTCGCGACATGTCGGAGAGTGAGGCGAAGAGACGCGCGACTGTTAATAAGGCGCGCCCGCGCGCGGGCGAACCGAGGCGCGTGCTCGTCACCGGTGGCGCGGGATTCGTCGGCTCCCATCTCGTCGATGCGTTGCTCGCGCGCGGGGACCACGTGCTCGTGATGGATAATTTCTTCACCGGTTCGCATCGAAACATCGAGCATCACCTGCGAGAGGACGCGCCGAGAGGTCGGTTCGAGGTGATTCGGCACGACATCGTGCAACCGTTCCTGGTGGAGGTGGACGAGGTGTATCATCTCGCGTGTCCCGCGAGTCCCATTCACTACAAGTTTAATCCGGTGAAGACGATCAAGACGAACGTCATGGGCACGCTGAACGCGCTCGGATTGGCGAAGCGGTGTAAAGCGAAATTTCTGTTGACGTCCACGTCGGAGGTGTACGGCGATCCGTTGGAACATCCGCAAAAGGAGACGTATTGGGGCAACGTCAATCCCATTGGCGAGCGCGCGTGTTACGACGAAGGCAAAAGGTGCGCGGAGACGCTCGCGTTTGATTATCATCGCGAACACGGATTGGACATTCGAGTGGCGCGCATTTTCAACACGTACGGTCCGCGCATGGCCATGGACGACGGAAGAGTGGTGTCGAACTTTGTCGCGCAGGCGCTCGAAGGGAAACCGATGACCATTTACGGAGACGGCACGCAGACGCGGTCGTTCCAATACGTCTCCGACTTGGTCGCCGGACTCATGGCGTTGATGGATAACGAGGTCGGCTTCATCGGTCCGGTCAACTTGGGCAATCCCGGGGAGTTCACCATGCTCGAATTGGCCGAAAAAGTGCGCGCCGTGGTGGACCCCGAGGCGAAGATTGTCTTTTGCGAAAACACCGCCGACGATCCGAGTCGACGCAAACCCGACATTTCGCTCGCGCGCGAAAAGCTCGGGTGGGAACCCAAGGTCAAGTTGGAGGACGGTTTACGCATGATGGTGGATGATTTCAGAGAGCGCATCGAGGAGCGCGCCGCGCGAAGGAGAAACGAATGAATGGAATTAAAAAGAAACGCATCGTCGCTCGTCTTCGCGCGCCGGCGCGTAGCACATAGAGTTTGCTTGTAATTCTTAGATCGCCTTGAAGTATTCCTTGGACGCCTTCGGATCCGGCTTCATCGTCGCCGCACCCGGGGTCCAGCCCGCCGGGCACACCTCATCCGGGTTGTTTTGCACGTGCTGGATCGCTTGGAGTACGCGCAACGTCTCGTCGACGGAGCGGCCGAACGGCGCGTTGTTGACGGTGGAGTGCTGGATGATGCCCTCGCGGTCGATGATGTACAAACCGCGGAGCGCGGTGCCGTCTTCGTACAAGACGTCGTACGATTCACAGATTTCGCGCTTGAGATCGCTCACGAGCGGGTAGTTCAAGTCACCGAGACCGCCGTCGTTGCGGTCGGTTTGGAGCCACGCCAAGTGAGAAAACTTGGAGTCCACGGAGCACCCGAGGACTTCGGTGTTCAAGTTGGCGAACTCCTCGTAGCGATCGGAAAAGGCGGTGATTTCCGTCGGGCACACAAAGGTGAAATCGAGCGGGTAGAAGAACAAGACGACGTACTTGCCTCGGTAATCGGACAACTTGATGTCGCTAAACTCTTGGTCGAACACCGCCTCCGCCGTGAAATCCGGCGCCTCGTAGCCCACCAACGGCTTGCGCGCCTCCTGCGACGAACGAACGAACGCGTCGATTCGCACCGCATCGTCAGTCCATCGCACCACGCGGTATCGCTCGCTCGTTTCATCATCGTTTTGACGCGCTACACGTTCGAGAGTCGGCATCGCGGGCGTGAACGCACCACGCGGACGACGCCGCGTCTCGAGGACGCCGGCGTGCCCTTGCTGCGCGTCGTCGTCGTCGTCGCGAGTCTCATCGTCAGTCTCGTCTCGCGTCGTCATCGCGCGCGCGGGCGAGGGCGCGCGCGAGAGACGGACACACATCGCGCGCGTTCGCGCGTCCACCGTCGCCTCTTCTCGCGCGCGGTCACGGTCGGGTGATGACGAACGAGCGGTTGACTCGCGCGCGACGATCGTTCGACATCCATCGTCTCGTCGTCTCCCCATCCTTCCATCGCGTCGTCCCGTCATCCACGCGCGCGCACCTCGCTCGGAGCGTCACCACCGTCGGCTTAAACGCGCTCGCTCTCATCGCGGACGCCATCTCTCTCGCACGGTCGTCGTCGTCGTCCGCGCGTCTCTGCCGTCCGTCGTCAAGCGCCTCATCTCATCGCATCTCATCCGTCACGTCGAGGTCATCGCGTCGTCCGTCACCAATCACTCACCAATCACCATCCGTCGCGATCCCCTCGACGACGACGGGACGACGTCATCCACACACGTCCTCGATTTTCGGTCGCGAATTCATGGTCGTCGCTCAACCCTCGCTCAACCCTCACTGAACCCTACGAATGGGGCGATTCAGAGTTTTTTCTTTTGCGCCCCCTTTTTCAGCCTGACCCTCACCACCGTCTCTCCGTCGAGTCATGACTTCTAAAGAGTCCCTGTTTTTTGTCCAGCCTCACGCGTGGCGCGCACGGATGACGACGACACGCGTGGACGAGAGGAGACGTGTCCAGTGGTGTCGATCGTGTGCACGTACGTACGTATTCGGACATGCGGTACATACGCAGACCACACGAGAGTCTATCTATGATGTCTATGCATCACTCGGCGCGGGCGATCGGCGGAGGGTTTATCGATCGAAGTTTGAAGCGAACCGCGCGCGAGAGCGAGGAGGACGACGACGGCGGCGGCGAGGAGGACGACGCGGTGACCGACGATGGGCGTCGCCGAGTCCACGGGTGAGATGACGCTCGAGGCGTACCTCGATCGCGCGGTGGACGCGTGGACGCGAGGAGGAGACGCGACGACGACGACGACGACGACGACGGGCGATGGAGGACGCGATGGGACGGCGGTGGAGGACGCGGTGGGAGCCTTGGTGCGGGACGAGGCGAGCGTCGTGCGCGCGATGGCGCGAGCGTGCGCGAAGATAGGACGCGTGGTGCGACGGGCGGGATTGAGCGACGTGAGGGACATGGTGGAGGGGAAGAATGGGTCGGTGAACGTGCACGGGGAGGAACAGGCGGCGCTGGACGAGGCGGCGCACGACGCGTGCGTGGAGGCGTTGACGCGAGACGGACGATGCGCGTGGATCGCGAGCGAGGAGAGCGAAGAGATCGTTCGTGGGAACCCGGAGGGACGGTTGGCGTGCGTGTTCGATCCCTTGGACGGGAGCTCGAACATCGAGTGCGGCGTGGGCGTGGGGACGATTTTCGGCGTCGTCGACGTCGCCGCGGGCGCGCCCGCCGCCGCCGTGTACGAGCGTCCGGGAGGGGACATGCGAAGCGTGGGGTACGTCTTATACGGCGCGTCGACGATTCTCGTGTTGAGTTTCGTGTCCGCGAACGCGCCGGGTGGGGTGTGCGCGTTCACGTACGACGACGCGCGCGACGCGTTCGTGTTGACCAAGGAGAACGTGAAAATTCCCGAGTCGGGCGGCGTGTACAGCGTCAACCACGCGAATCAAGACAAGTGGGACGCGGGCACGCGGGCGTACATCGACGAATGCGTGGCGACGAAGACGCTTCGGTACATCGGGTCCATGGTGGCGGACGTGCATCGAACGCTCTTGTACGGGGGGACGTTTCATTACCCGGCGGACGCGCGAAACGGCGGCAAGGGCAAACTTCGCGCGGTGTACGAGTGTTTTCCCATGGCGACCGTGATCGAGCGCGCGGGCGGGATGGCCATCTGTGGTGCCGACACGCGCGTGTTAGACTTCGTTCCCACGACCGTGCACGCGCGGTGTCCCATCCATCTCGGAAGCGCGCGCGACGTCGAGCGACTGTCCCGAACGCTCGCCGCCGCCGCCGCCGCCGAGCGCTCAACGTATTTTAATAATTGAATCGTTCGTGTCGATTGTTCATTTGTTTCGTAGGCGTACATCATTTCATTAAAGATTTTTTTGTTTCTTTTTCCTCGTTTGGCTACTCGTGTTCATTCACGATTGGCGTGAATGATTTATTCAGCCTTCGTCCCGTTGGACTGCGCCTTTTTGTCGCCTTTCCCGGCGAGGTTGAGCGCCTTCTCGATGGCTTCCGGACCGTGCTTCTTGACGAGTTCCTGAACCTTGGCGAATTGCGGGCCCAACTCTTGTTGAATCGCCGCGAAATCGCCCCTCTTTAAGTTTTCAGTGTGCTTATCGATGCTCGGCGACAGCTGATGAAAGACGGGCGCGATGCCCTTCTTGTACAGCGCGATGGCGCCTTTAAATCTCGGGTTGACCATCCACGCGCAGAACAAAACCTTGGCGAAACGGTAAAACGGGATCCTGGAGAACGATGCGAACCGATGCGTCGAAACGTCAGTCGCGCGCGCGAGTCAACGAGGCCACCGATCGATCGCGCGCGGACGCGCCGCCGTCGACGCGGAACGCGCGCGCCGACGCCGCGCATTCGAGATTGATTTTTGATTCGATTCCGAGGATGCCGACGGTTTCCGAAAAATCGCGCGCGATCGCATCGGGCGCATCGCAACGCTCACCACGACACCAAACCGATGGTTTCTGCGATGAAGAGCGAGTACGCGACGATGAAGTACGTCAACCACAAGGTCACATCTTCCGGCCCAATCACCTTGCGATCTAACAGCTTCAACGCGGAATACGTCGGGTACAGGTAGCCGACGCCGAAGCCGGCGAGCTTGAGGAGAAAACCGATCATTTTCTCGCGCACACTCGTCCACGCGAGGCGACGTGTGCGGCGAGCGCGTCGCGCGCGCGCGGTAATCTTAATCCACCGAGGGGGAACGACGGCACAGGAACGACGCGTTGGCGGTGTGATTTTGATTTTTTGACATCGAGGGGGTATCGGGGAGTCGTGACTCGTGACGGTGATTTCACAACGAGCCGGACCGAGACGAAACGGAACGCGTTGGACGTGCGCGCGCGCGGAATGATATTAAAACACGCGCGCATCGATCGATCAATACTCGTCGCTTCACTCGCGACGTTTGTTGTTGTACTTGGCCACCATCCAATCTTGAAGGTTGTCCAAGTCGGAGAGTCGCTCCACCTTGACGCCGCGCGACTTCCAATACTGCGACATCTTTCGCACCTGCACTATGTCACCGATCGCCGCCACCGTCTTAGCGCGAGCGAACCAAATCTTATCCATCGCCTCTTGAATGTCCTGTTTATTTCCGGCGTCCACCGTTCTCTTGAGAAACTTGAGTTCGTACAGCTTCAATCCGTCGGTGACGTCGTACCCTTTCGCCCGCAGCTCCTCGCTGATCTCCTTCGTCTCCTTGGCGCCGTTAAAGAACGTCCAACCCACCCACGCCGCGGCGACGACGCACAGCACCGGTCCGTACACGCTATCGTCCACCTTGGCGAGCTCCATCACGGGCACCGCCGACCGTCTCGTCGTCGTCATCGGTCCCACGATGTCTCCGCCTCTTCGCACCGGTCCGCGCGTCCCGACGACGCGTCGTCGTCCACCCACCGATGCGTTCGTCGTCACCGTCGCCGTCGCGCGCGTCGTCGCGCTCATCGTCATCGTCCTCTCCTCTCCGCGCGATGGACGTCGTCGCGTCGCCGTGTGTCGTCGTCGAAGTCGCGTCGACGACACGGATAGTGTGGATTCTTCAAATCAATCGGGGACGCGCGCGGTGACGTCGGTCGCTTTTTGGGAAGAGGACGACTACACGACGTTCATCGTCCACACTCGAGGGCGCGCGAGGGCGAGCGTCGAGGACGAGCGCGAGAACGTCGACGTCGTGTATTCGTCCGTCATGCCCGGCGCGCTCGTCGTCGGTGAAGACGCCGACGACGCCGTGCGCGTCGATGGGTTGACGTACGCCTACCCGGGCCACGAGGCGGTGCTCAGGGATTGGTCGTTGCGTTTACCGCCGGGATCGAGGTGTTTGCTCTCCGGTGCGAACGGGGCGGGGAAGACGACCGTGTTGCACGTCATCGCGGGGAAGACGATGGTCGGGGAGGACGTCGTGCGAGTGCTCGGAAGACCTCCGTTTCACGACATCGCGTTGACGTGCGACGGCGAGTTGTCCTATCTGGGGGCGCAGTGGAGACGGAACATCGGAAGCGCGGGGGCGGATGTGCCGCTTCAGGGAGACATTTCGGCGAGACAGATGATCGAGGGCGTGGCGAACGTCGATCCGGCGCGAAGAGAGCGATTGGTAAAGTTGTTGGATGTTGATTTGGATTGGTCGATGAAGGCGCTGAGCGACGGACAACGACGACGGGTGCAGATATGTCTCGGACTCTTGAAACCGTACAAGGTGTTGCTGTGCGATGAGATCACGGTCGATCTCGACATCTTAGGTCGTCTCGATTTGCTCGCATTTTTCAAGGAGGAGTGCGAGACGCGCGGGGCGACCGTGGTGTACGCGACGCACATCTTCGACGGCATGGCGGATTGGATGACGCACCTCGCCTTTACGTCGAACGGCGAACTGAAATACGGCGGCGTCAAGGCGGATATTCCGGAGATTCAGGGCACGAAACACTTGCTCACCACCATCGAGCGGTGGTTGCGCGTCGATCGAGACGAGCGCAGAGCGAGAGAGGCGGAGAGATTGGCCAACCCGGAGGCGCGTCGAAAAGTCGTCGCCGCCAGCCACTTTCAGACGAGGCACATGGCGTACTATAGATGATTAAAATTGATTGATTGATTTGTATTATGAACGACGTCACGAATTACAACTTTGCTGCGCCCCTCAGTGGTTAAATATCCTAATAGTTTTTGGTGATTTTTTTGGTTTTGACAATGAAATCAACGAATGACGCCGCCGCGCTCTACTTGGAGTTTTTGGCGCTGTTGCAAATCTTGACGAAAGCTTCGCCGACGAGCGACGCACCGCCGACGAGGAATCCATCAATGTCCTCCTTGGCCGCCAACTCGTCGCAGTTACCCGCGTTGACGCTGCCACCGTACTGGATGCGAATCTTCGACGCGACGTCCGCCGAAACGTTGTCGGCGCACCACGCCCGAATGCCGGCGTGCACCTCTTGCGCCTGGTCCGGCGTCGCCACCTTACCCGTACCGATGGCCCAGACCGGTTCGTACGCGATGACGATGTTTTCCCAATCCGCGGGGGTGATGACGTCGTTCACCGCCTTGAGTTGGGCTCGGCAGACATCCAGCGTGGTGCCCGCCTCGCGTTGCTCCAACGTCTCGCCGATGCACAGGGCCACCTTTAACCCCTTGCTCAACGCGTACTTTGTCTTCTCACCGACGAACTCGTTCGTCTCACCACAGAGCGCACGACGTTCGCTGTGTCCGAGAATCACCCACGGAATCTGCGCGTCGGCCAACATATCGGCGCTGACTTCGCCCGTGAACGCGCCGCCGGCCCCCACCCAGCAGTTTTGCGCGGCGACGTCGTAGTTTTTCGAACTCAAGTCGGCTTGCACGCGCGGCAAAAAGACGAACGGCGGCGCGACGTACACGTCGACGTCGGCATCAATCTTACCAGAATTCAACTCCTTCACGAGCGCCTTGACGGATTCCGCGGTACCGTTACACTTCCAGTTTCCGCCGACGATAAACTTCCCCGTTCCGGCGCGCGTCGCCACCGACGCGCCTCGTCTCGCCTGCGTCGCGTCGAAAAAAAGTAAACCTCGTCAGTCCTCGCGTCCTCCTCGACTCGTCGTCGTCGTCGTCATCGTCATCGTTCGCATCATCGCGCGTTTCACCACATCACGAGTCCCATCCATCCCTCCCCGCTCGCGCGCGTCCCTCTCTCTCCCCCTCGCGCCCACCCCTTGGCGCACCACCCTCGCCGTCTTTGGATAACACGCCCTCGCGATGATGATGGGTGATGACGATCGATCGATCGGCCCTCCCTCGCGATGGTGACGACGAAAACGACGACGGAGACGAGTGGAGGAGGACGCGTCGGCACACACACCGCGTCGTCGTCGTCTCCGTCGTCGTCGTCGTCGTCGTCGTCGTCGTCGTCGTCTCCGTCTCCGTCGTCATCCACACCGGCTCGGGGCGGTCCCGAGTCCTCGGTCGATCGGTCGTCATCGACGACGTCTCTCGCGCGTTCGCGCTCGCTCGACCACCGACACATTCTCGTCCCCCCGCGCGTCTCTCTCGAACACACACCTCTCTCGTCCTCCCCAACGTCCTCGACGTCGTCACCGTCACCGTCGGCATCGACACGGCCCCCATCGTCACGTCCGTCGACGCGAGACCGCGCGCGTTCGCGCTCGCGCCGAGGTCGAGGTGTGAAGTCGATCGATCGAGGCGTTCGGGCGCGTCCTCGTCCGAGTCCGTCGTCGTCGAGTCGCGATCGATCGATCGATCGGTGGGTTTTGTGTGTGTATGCACGGAGGGTCAAGACTCGAGGAGGCGTCTCCCGACCCGTGCCCGCGGAGGCGAAAACGACGCTCGAGGGTGTGCGCGGGGGGGAGGGGTGAGGGTTTAGGGGTGAGAGGGTCTGACCCACATATTGACCGGTCGTGACCGGCCAGGCCGTCAGTCCTCCTCCACGCCCATCCGTTCGATCGATCGGTCATCCCGCGTGTGATCGAGGCGTGCACGCGTGCCGTGGCGTGCATTCATTGAATCATTGAATCATTCATTCACTTCACCGGACCCGCACTCGTCGACGACGACGCGGAGGCGTCGTGCGCGTCGACGTATCGATCGAGCGTTCGGGCGTGACGCGCGCGTGAGGTGGACGCGCGAGGGTGAGGATGGCGACGCGCGCGAGCGCGAGCGCGCCGACGATGACGACGACGGCGACGACGACGCGCGTCGTCGGCGCGCGAGGTGGATGGGGAGGCGCGAGGGGGGGCGCGTCGCGCGCGAGGCGAGGCGACGGCGTCGCGCGAGGGGGGCGATCGGGACGTAAGAGCGTCGCGCGCGTCGTGCGCGCGTCGTCGACGGCGAACGGTGGGTCGGGTAACGCCGCCGGGCGGTGGGATCGAGCGCTCCAGAGCCTGGGCGCCGCCGTCGTCGACCCAGTCGCGGCGAACGCGTTGTTGGATGAAATGCTCCCGCCGCACGACGATATTCGTCGAGGAACGCTCGCGAACGGGTTAAAGTACGTCATCTTGCCGAACAAAGTACCGGAAGGTCGGTTCGAGGCGCACTTGGAGATGCACGTGGGTTCCGTCGACGAGCGCGAGGACGAACAGGGGTTGGCGCACCTCGTCGAGCACGTCACCTTTCTGGGAAGCCGTAAACGCGATCAGTGGCTCGGAAGCGGTACCAGAGGGAACGCGTACACCGATTTCCATCACACCGTGTTCCACATACACGCGCCGACGACGAACAAGGATGGTCACTACATGCCGCCGAACGTCTTGGACATTCTCAACGACGTCGCGTTTACGCCGCAACTCTTGGACACGCGGGTGGCGAAAGAGAAGAAAGCCGTGCTCGCGGAGGCGCAGATGATGAACACGATTGAATACAGAGTGGACTGTCAGCTCTTGGAGCACTTGCACTGGGATAATTTGCTCGGCACGAGGTTTCCCATCGGCAAGTTGGATCAGGTGGAGGCGTGGCCCGCGCAAGCGGTGAGAGACTTTCACGCGCGCTGGTATTTCCCGGCGAACGCCACTCTGTACGTTGTCGGTGATTTCGACGCGACGGTGGATGAGGTGGAGGACATGATCGAAACCGCGTTCGGCGAGGCGGCGCCCGCCGAGGGCGCGGAGGAGGCGGGCTCTCCTCTCGAGCGCCATCGCGTTCGTCCGCCGGTGAAGCACGCGTACGGCGCCCCATCGTACGAGTTGGAAGTCATTCAACGCGCGAACGACGAGGCCAAGGCGCAGGGTAACGACGATCCCTTCATGCCCTTCGTCGCGCCGGAGGGTAAGGTGTCGATGTTTCAGCACGAACACTTGAGCAACGCGAGCTTTAACATTTTTTCAAAGCTCGAAATCAAGCCCATCAAGCGCATGGGCGATTTGCACAGAACCATCCTGCAACGCATCATTTTGCTCGTTTTGCAGAGCCGCATTCAGGCGCGGTACGCGGAGACGAATGCGGATTATAAGCGCGTGGAATTGGATCACAGCGACAGCGCCCGCGAAGGCTGTTGCGTCAGCACAGTCACCGTGACGTGCGAACCGAGAGAGTACGAGTTCGCGCTTCAAGTCGCCGTCGAAGAAGCGCGTAGGTTACAATCACACGGTCTCACGCCGAGCGAACTCGATAGATTCAAGGCGGCGATGATTCGCGACTCAGAGCAGCTCGCGCAACAGGCGGGTTGCGTGCCCAGCGTCGAGAATTTAGACTTCGTGATGGAACAGGATGCGTGCGGTCACGTCGTTATGGATCAGGTCGCCGGTCACGACGCGTTGGTTCGTATGTCCGACTACATCACGCTCGAGGCGTGCAACGGGGCGTGCGACGAGCTCTTGGGTTTCATCGGAGAGTACGGCGTGAAGGGTGACCGACGAGCCAACTCTGGTACGTGCACGGCTATCGTCGCGTGCGTGCCGGCGACGATGACGAACGAGAACGGCGAGACGGTTCCGTTCGACATCACACCGGAGCGAATCGAGCAAGTGTTGGCTGCCGATTACGGCGAAATCGCGCCGCCGGAGGACATTTACGTCCCGGAGGTGCTCATCGAGGACGACGTCATCGACGCGCTCATCGCGGAAACGTCCCCGTCGTTCACCGCGGCGACGTATCACGAAGCCACGGGCGTTTACCAACGAACGCTGAGCAACGGCATTCGGGTCAACTACAAGGTTTTAGACGCCGAGCCGGGAAGCGCGTTCTTGCGTCTCATCGTGCCGGGCGGCCGTTCCGCCGAGTCGCCCCTCGTCGGCGCCGGCGGCATCGGCGCCTCCGCCGTGGGTCTCCGAACGGTGCAAGAGGCGGGCGACGTCGGCGAGTGGTCGCGCAAACAGATTGAACTGTTGACCATGCAACACTTGTTGGTGTACGACGTCGAACCAGAGGTAGAGTACATGTTTATGGACTCTGCGTTCGCCACGGATGGTGGTTTGCGAACGATTTTGGAAATCATTCATTTGACGCTCACGCGAGCCAACTGGAACGAGCAAGCGCTCGAACGCGTCAAAGACATTTACCGCATGTTCGCGATCAACACGAACAAGAACATTGAATTGTTGACGCACGACACCATCAACAAAGTCATTTACGAAGATAGACGCATGATGGATCCGAGCAACGAGGCGCTCAACGCGTTAACCTTGGACGGCGTTCGCGAGGTGGTCGAGGCGCAGTTTTCGAGCGGCGCTTTAGAGTTGAACATCGTGGGCGATTTTATTCCCGAAGAGCTCGACGACATGCTCCTCGCGTTCATGGGCTCGATCAAGGCCAAACAACCGGCGACGACGCCGCTTCCCGAGACGCCCCCGCTCGCGTTGAAGGACGTGCCCA
>Ga0181566_10000024_pt1 | contig 100860 bp, 71 predicted proteins | sample 101ome_15_FD_133762 | JGI IMG/M metagenome (GOLD analysis project Ga0181566, IMG submission 133762) | Coastal salt marsh microbial communities from the Groves Creek Marsh, Skidaway Island, Georgia - 101402AT metaG (megahit assembly) | ecosystem: Environmental > Aquatic > Marine > Intertidal...
ATCGCGAAAATGAATAATCGGAACGAGCCGACGCTCGAATCAACGCGCCCACGGTGGACGCGGAGCGGTGACGCTGACGTCGACACCCGTCTTCGGATGCTTAAAAATAATTGACTCTGCGTGAAGCAGCGCGCCTCGCTCGCCCGCTTCGGGCCCGCCGTATCGCACGTCTCCCACGAGCGGAAGACCGAGACTTGCGGCGTGCAACCGAATCTGGTGCGTCCGTCCCGTCACCGGTCGACACTCAGCCAAGACCGCGCCGTCGCCGCGTCTGCGCTCGATCCGAATCGTCGTCTCACACCGCTTCACGCGCTTATTTCCGGGCAATTCACGATCTACATCCTCCAAACGATACAATCGAAACAATCCGAATTTCGCTCGCCCGTGTCCTGTGACGACGCGATACTCCTCTCGCGTCTCGTTCTTCTCCTCGAACGCGTCCGTGACGGCGCACAGCGCGACGTACCGCTTCCGCACGACCCCGCTCGCCTTGAACTGACGACTGAGACTCGTCGTCGCGACGCCGTTTCGTCCGCACACCAACGCGCCCGAGGTGTCTCTGTCCAAGCGATGCATCGTCGTCGCGCCGGCGACGCGCTCGTCTCTCGAGGACGCGCGTTCGTCTCGCGTCTCTTCGTCCAAGACGACGTCACCGCGCGCGACGACGTGTTCGATATCGTGCGCGTACGTCTGCGGCGGCTTGTCGACGACGAGGACGTCGTCGTCGACGTACAGCGCGCGCACGGCGTCGAGACGCTCGCCTCGAGAGGCGGCGCGTTCGCACGCCTCCGCGCGCGCGCGCTCGACCGCGCGCGCGTCTTCGCTCGGCGGACCGGGTCGAAGCGTGGGCGAGGGGTAATCGGGGGGCATGGCGCGCGCCGCCCGAGACGCGCGCGCGTCCGAGTGACGCGACGAAGACGCTTTGAATTCGTTAAAAAGCAACTAACGACTGGGGGTGACAACTAACAACTGGGGGGCTACAAACAACGCGGGTGAATTATTTCGGGATGGAACTACGCGCGCCGATGTACGCGTAGCTCGGTCGTTCGTACCGCGGCACGCGCGTCGGCGACGCGATGTACGCGGCGATGGAATCCACGCGCGAGACGCGCTCGAGCAACTCGCCGCATCGCGGAAGCTCGAGCCTCTCTGCGAAATCCGGCACGTGTTCGGGCTCGGCGAGCTCGAACAACGTCTCGAACAGCGCGAGATCGACGAAGGTCATCGCGTCGCCGATGAGATATCCGGTCCCGTTCGCTTGTAAAATTTCTTCAAATACGCGCAGCGCCTGCACCGAGCGACTGGCGACGGATAAATCGTTCACGCGATGCGTCTCTTGATATCTCGGACATTGAACGTCGGCGTCCGTGACGAATCGCAACTCTCTCGCCGAATATTGCTCGCCGTCGTGCGTCAATCCAAAGTTTCTACACGTGCACCACCATTGCGAAAACAACTCGTCGCACTTGGCGCGCTCGAACTGGTCCCCGCCCGCCAATCCGAGCGCATCCGCGAGATATCGCACGATGGTCATCTCGTGCGACAGATCGTTCCCTCGACCGTCGACGTCCACCAGACTCGGCGTTTTCCCAAACTTCGTCGTCGGTTTCACGTCGGCCCACTCTCTGTAACCGACGACTTCGAAACAATACGGCGTCTCGGCGTACTCGAGCATCAGTCTCGCCAACTCGGCGCGATTCCGCATCGGCATGTACTGCAACCAGTGCGTCGCCTCGCGCGCGCTCTCGCATCGACGCAGGATGATGCCGTGAATCGACGTGTTCCATAAATCTTTCGACGCGAAGAGCGCGCTCGTGAGCTCATCCGGGAGAATCTCCGGGAGGTTGAGATTTCGTCGCGCGCGGGCGCGAACGCGTCGTCGCGCGCGAGACGCGTTCGCATCGGCTTCGCGAACGGCCTCGCCGCGCGAGAGGGACGTGCGCATGGCGATGTGAGGGGACAGTTCGCGTGTGATTGCAAATGCTGTAAGTTGTAAAAATATTCAAGCCAGCCTCGGCTGTGGGACGTCGACGGCGACGGCGTCGACGAAAGCCATCCGATCGTCGTCGATGACGTCTAAATCCGGCGCCAAGAGCTGGACGTACCGGTCAAAGTAAATGAGTTGTTTGATGAGGATGCCGAACGCCTTGGGGAGTTTGATTTTATTCTCCTCGGCGGCGACGAGCAAGTCAGCGGCGAGCTGCGCGACTTGCTGTTGATCGACGCTCACGGCGGCTCGAGCGGCGCCGCCGACGGCGTCCTCTTCGACGGTGACGGTGGGTTCTATGGAATCTAATGTTTCGTACACGCGGCGTAAATCTTTGGCAAACTTGGGGACGTCGACGTCGCCGTCGGTGGCGCCCATGGTGACCAACGCGAGCGCCATGCGCTCGTAATCTCTCGACGCCGTGGATTGGAAAAACGCTTGCACGGCGCCCCAAATGGACGGTTCGATCCTCCCCACGATGCCGAAATCGATGAATCCAACCTTGCCGTCGTCGCACACGATTAAATTCCCAGCGTGAACGTCGGCGTGGAAACTCTCGCACGCCAAGACGCTTCCAAACCACACGTTGAGCGCGTTGACGAGCGTCGTCTCGGGATTCGCGTCGCGAATCACCGATCGAATCGCGTCCAAATCCGTCAGAGGCACGCCTGAAAAGTACTCCATCACCATGACTCGCTTCCCGCTAAACTGTTTGTACACGTACGGCGCCTTGGCGATGGAGTTGAGGTTCGCGTCCTCCAGGTACCGACGAAACGCGTCGACGTTCGCCGCCTCTTTTCTGAAATCCGTCTCCTCCAACATCGACTCCCTGATGTCCCCGACGATGTCCACGAGGGACGTTCGCGAGAGCTCTGGGTTTAAAAATTGTAAAACCTTGCTCACGATCAACACGAAACTCAGATCTGCCTTGAGCGTGTCCTCGACGTTTGGTTTTAAAACCTTGACGACGACTTGTTTGTCGCTCTTCAAGAGCGTCGCGCGGTGCACCTGCGCCACGCTTGCGCTCGCCAGAGGCACCGGATCGATCGTCGCGAACACGTCATCGATGGAACGTCCCAAATCCTTCTCGATCGTGCGTTTGATGACGCTAAAATCCGTCGGTTCGGTGGCGTCTAAACACTTTTGAAACTCGTCGACGTACTCCTTTGGAAAGACGCTCGGCGCGCTCGCGACAAACTGTCCCAACTTCACGTACGTCGCCCCCAACGCCTCGAACGTCTTCCGCACCATCTCCGGCGGTGTCGGTGGATTTTGCACGTCTAATTCTCGCGCCGAACGCACGACGAGTCGAGCCAAAGACTCCACCGCGCTCGCCGTTCTCGCCGCGCCCGGCGTCCCCGCGCTCGCCGCGATGGCGGTAATCTCGCTCACCAACACCCTCGCCTCGTCCGCGCGTCGTAGCGCGTCTCGCGCGTCGAACGCGGACGTCGACGGATCGAACGGCGCCGACGTCGACCGCGACCGCGCGCGCGTCGCGATCGTGGCTCGCGATGATGATGACGTCCTTCTCGACGTCATCTTCTCTTCGACGACGCGCGGTCGCGCGACGGCGGCGTCGCGCGTCGTCCTCGCGCGCGAGACGACGCGCGCGGTCGCGGACATGACGACTCGCCGGTTTCTCGGACGCGCGGTGGCGGTCGCGCGACGGGCGTCGGCGTGTGCGGTGCCGAGGCGGGCGGCAGACGCACGCGCGAACACAGACGCGGCAGACGCACGCGCGAACGCACGAGAGACACCGCCCGAAGAGGCGCGCGCGAGAGCGAACGACGACGATGGCGTGGACGAATTTCATCCTCACCGCCACTGGTTTGCTCGCCGTCGCGTCGCTCATGCGCACGGACGTTCGACAGTCGAGTCGAATGCTTCGACAAAACTTGAAGACGATCAGACGCTGGGTCGAGGACGGCACCTCGAACGCGGCGAAAGGGGCGGAAAAGACGCTCGGGGAAACGCCTGCGGGTAAGGCTATGAAGGAACTGCGCGACGAGGCGCTGAAGAAGAAGGATTAGGAGGGGTGTTTCGATCGATCTTCTTTTTGATTTCTTCGTTCCGCCGCCGAGCGAGAGACAGGGCGAGGCTGTGAGGAGCGCGCGCGCGAGAGAGACGGGACAGTCGAGCGAGGCGAAGAGTTTCCTGATGGTGGCGCCGTCGCCGAGAGGCGCGGTATCGCGCGCGAGCCCGGCGACGCACGCGGTGGAGACGTCGACGAGGGACAAGGGCTCGACGCCGACGAGGAAGAATAGAGCGTCGTCGACGCTCAGGTTGGCGTTCGAGGTCTGGGGATGGGTGTGCGCGTTGATATTGGCGTACATCATCTACGAGGGTCTGGACGAGCGGCGCGTGCACATGCTGAACGTGTATTATCAGGCGCCGGTGGTGGTGACGTTGGCGTGCGTGTTGTGGGCGCAGAACTTGCAGGTGTGGCATCGATTACACCTGACGCCGTCGCCCTTGATTTGTTTCGGCGTCGATCACGACGACTCGGTGACGTTTGAGCGCATTTATCGCCTGGCGCAGGCGAGCGCTGTGGCGTTACTGACGTCAATGGTTTTGTTTTTGTTCACGTACGACGTGGACGAGCCCTTCACGGCGACGTCGATCTTGATGATCACGTACGTCGTACCCATAGTCTTCGCGCTCTGGCCGAACAAAACGAAAGGATTCGGTCAATTGCGCGCGCATCTGCGACGGTTGATTTTCAACTGCGCGACGCCGCTGGCGCGACCGGTGGGATTCGCCGACTTTTTCTTTGCGGATATTTTGTGTTCGCTGGCGAAATCGATGAGCGATTTGGAGCGCGTCGTGTGCAGCGCGCGACACGGAATCATCTTGATTCACACAAGCACTGGACGCTGCGGCGACCGAAGCTGGAGGATTCCCGCCGTGCTCATCGTGCCCTCCGTGATACGCTTTTTACAGTGTCTGCGACAATACAGCGACACGCGAGAGACGAAGTGTCTGTACAACGCTTTTAAGTACATGAGCGCGTTTCCGGTCATCATAATATCCGGTGTTCGACACTCGATCGATCACGACGATTGGACCTTCTTCTGGCGTCCGCTCTGGATCAGTTTCTGCGTCTTCAACACGTGCTTTAGCTTTTACTGGGACATCAAGCACGACTGGGCGCTGTCGCTGTTTAGCGGCGCCTCGTCTCGCCGCGCCGGAGATAAAGTACCGTTCGGTCTCCGCGAACGACGCTTGTACGGCGCCCCGAGGGTGTACTACAGGGCGATTTGCCTGAACTTTGCGTTCCGCATCGTCTGGACGTACAAACTCGCGTCGCATTTACGACATCACAGCGCGGTGCTGTGGCTCGTGACCATGGCTGAGGCGACGCGTCGATTCCGTTGGTCGCTCTTCCGCGTCGAGGTGGAGTATCTCCGGCGTCACTAGATAGATTCACATAGCGTACGTAGTAATTTCAAACAATGATCTATACATGATTACGACCCCTTCCCTCACTTTGCGTGCGCCGTCAACCACTTCAAACACACGCTCAGATTGGTTTTATCCTTACAACTCACGTTGTAACAGCACACCTCTCTTCCCGTCGCCCTCTTCAACTCCATCGCCTCCACGACCTCTTGCACCCGTACCGACGCCTCTAAATCACACTTATTCCCCAAAACCAACAGCGGTATCCCCCCCAACGTCTCCCGCTTCAACAATCCGTGCAACTCGTTTCTCGCCGTCTCAAACGTCTCCGGCGCCGCCGCGTCCACCACGTACACCACGCAATCCACTCCTCGACAGTACCGCTCCCACGTCCCACGAAACCGTTCCTGCCCACCTAAATCCCACGTTTTGACGCGCACACCATCCCTCGATAGCTTCCGCATGTTGAATCCAACCGTCGGGATCATGTCCTCCTCGAACACCCCACCTCCGAGCGCGTCGATGAAGGACGTCTTCCCTGCGTTTTGCAACCCGATGACGACGATCTCCATCTCGAGACCGAACAACAATCGTCGAAACCACGCGAGGATGGCGTCCCAGTACGTCGCCGCGGGCATCGCGCGCGTTCAACGTCGAGAAATGTCGCGCACCTTTGATTCATTCAATCTTTCATCTCGGGGGACCGAGTGGAGACAGATGCGGTAAAAATCGTCGCGCGGGGACGCGTGGTCGGTGTATGAGCGCCGATAAACCGTTCACGACGTGCGTGCGCGTGCGCTCGTTGTTTTTTTATGTCGCTCGACGGTCCTCGCGCGGGTCGTCGAGGGGACGCGCGCGCGGCATGGTTGGATGCGCGAGATGATGATGATTTGATGACATCCGGCACGCGCGCGTTCGATGCGATGACGACGACGATGACTGACGCAGGACCGTCGATTATTCTCGCCGCAGGACCGTCGTGGTGCCGTTCGAGAGCGAACGTCTCGCGCGCGGCGTGGCGGGCGCGCTCGGGGTGGATAGAGAGTTGCAACCGAACGTGGTGCGCAAGACGGTGACGGCGGAGACGGACGCGCGTGGGACGTGGACGGTGGTGGCGAGGTTCGAGGCGAGCGCGTTAAAACCGTTGCGAAGCGCCGTGTCTGGATATTACGATTTACTCGCGGTGAGCGTGCGAACGGTGGAACGTTTCGGTGAGAAGCGGTGAGGGGCAGAGGTCGGAGGCGATGCCGGCGTCGAGCGAGAGTCAGGAGAGCGATTATCACACGTATGAGGCGATCGGGAAAGGGAAGTTTAGCACGGTGTACAAGGCGCGAAGGAAACGGTCGATTCAGTATTACGCGATGAAGAGCGTGGAGAAATCGCAGCGCGCGCGAATCATGCACGAGGTGCAGGTGATGCGTGCGCTGTCGCACGAGAATATTTTGAAATTCGTCTCGTGCTATCAGACGTCGGCGCATTTTTGGTTAATCTTGGAATATTGCGTCGGTGGTGATCTTCTCACGCTCTTATCGCAGGATGTAAAGCTCCCGGAGTCGTCCATCATGATTTTCGCGCGCGACATGTTCGTCGCTGCGCGAGAGATTCACGGCGCCGGTTTCATTCACTGCGATCTCAAGCCGAGTAACATGTTGTTGGACGAAGAGGGTCGCGTCAAGGTGTGTGGATTAGGTCTCAGTCAGAAGATTTCTGCCATCACAACCTACAGCGGCACGCCGACGCAGCTCTCTTCTCGCGGAACGCCGTGTTACATGGCGCCGGAAATGTTCACGCCCGAGGGCGTGCACTCGTACGCCACCGACTTGTGGGCGCTCGGATGCGTCTTGTACGAGTGCGCGACGGGACGTCCACCGTTCACGAGCTCGTCCCTGACGTCGCTCATCGAACAAATTTTAGGTCAAGAGCCCGCGCCTCTGCCGCCTTCGTGCAGCTCGTCGTTTAGAAATCTCGTCTTTGGATTGCTCGTCAAGCGTCCGCACACGCGTCTGACGTGGGACCAAGTGATTCAACACGAGTTTTGGACGGAACACCGGGGTAAGTTTCTCGACGACATCAGAGATTTAGCGACGCTCAAGCTTCCTTCGCAACCCGCGTTCGAGGCGTTGGCCGATAAACTCAAGCGCGAGGATCTCGCGATGCGATTGAGAATGATGGGCAGTGTGCGCGAGTCAGCCGCGCCGAGCGTGCGTGACTCGGTCATGCCGTTGTTGACGCAGAGTCTACGAGACAGCGTGAACGTCTTGAGACTGTCGAGGATCGCGCGTTCGAACATGGAGCGCGAGGAGGTCGGTTCGTACGGACCAAACGGTGGATCGGGAACGGGCGAGGACGACGCGCCGCCGACGAGTAGTACGCACGACGACGTTGAGTTGGACAATCCAGACGCGGAGCTGAATTTCACGGCGCCGAGCGGCGATAAAGATTTAGAAATGGACGTAGACTCGGATGAGGTAGAGATTCCAGTCGCGGCGACGACGCCCCCGCGTAAGCGCGGCGGCGACGACGCGTACGGCGATGAAAACAAGGATGAAAATGTCGCGTCCGGGGACGCGTCGACGTCGGATAGCGACGAGGCCACTCGCATCATGCTCATGCCTCCCGAGGGCAAGGCCATGCTGGTGGATTCGCGTTCACCGGTATCGGCGACTCGGTCGATGCAAACGGCGGACGATGATTTCGAGGACGCGTCATCGTCGTTTCAGAGCGCGGAGACGCGTCCCGCGGAGACGCCCGCGGCGCCCGCGGCGCCGACGGAGAGAAGAAGACCGGCAACGTTCGGTGTGAACGACGAAACACCGCCGCCGATCGACTTTAAGGTCTTCAAGGATTTATGTCATCACGCGAGCGATATCACGGTGCGCCCGATCGTGTCGAATCATCGCATCGAGGTTGTGCAAGACGCGCCGCACGACGCGGAGAAACTGCCGTTTAAAGATTTGAGCGTGGATGAAATGTTGGCGACGTCGACGAGCGAGTTGGAGGCGTTCTTGACGCGCATCTATCGCTCGGTCGCGCATCCCTCCAACGTGCAGGAAAAAGTCAACACATTGGCCTACTTTGAGACGTTGTGCACCGAGGTGTCGAGCGCCAACGTCTTGGCGAATTCTTCGTTGATGTCGATGTTTGTGCGCGTCTTGGCGAGCAGTCGATCGGCACCGTTGAAGATTAAACTCTGTAGCATCTTGGGCCTGTTGATGCGTCATGCGACGCATATCAGCGATGAATTCGCGAAGAGCGACGCTGCGAAGGTTTTAGCGGAGACGATGAGCGACGAAAACTCCAAGGTGAGACGACGCGCCATGGCGGCGCTCGGAGAATTGTCGTTTTACGTCGCGACGCAAAAACGTCCAGACGCGTCGCAGGTGTGGGGGATCACGGATCGCGTCGTTGACGTCTTCATCGACACATTAGAGCGCGAGGAGGACGAAATCACGAAGCACTACGCGTGCAAGAGCATAGAAAACATAGTGTCGCACGAGTCTTCGACGTGGATACGTGAGGCATTCGCCGAGTGTCGCGTGGCGTCAATTTTATTCTCCATCGCCACCGATCGGCAGGTGGACGACCAACTCTGCGGCACCGCCGCGAGTGCCCTCGCGAGGATCGTTCGACTCGAGCCGAAGATACTTCAACCGCTCGTCGGAGAGGTTGACTGCGCCAAGTGCGAGGGCGCGCGCGAGGGGTTGCTTTACATGCTTCGCCATCGCGAGCGCAAGGTGCAACAGGCGGGGCTCAACGTCCTGTGTCGCGCGCTCGTGGATGAAAAATCGAGACTCATCGGCTCCATCATGCACGCCAACGTCTTGTTGCCCGTGCTTTCTGCGCTGTACGAACGCAGTCCGACGCCAATCATCAAGGCGAAGGCGTTGCTCGCGTTGGCGCTTTTAATTCGCGCACACCCCAAGTGGTTGCAGGAGTTGTGCAAGGCGCGCGTACTACCGAATCTCGATCGTCAACCGACGCGGATGGATCCTTACTTGGAGAAGTGTTTCGACGCCTTCGTCGTCACGATCGTGACGCTCGTGCCGACGGTGAACGACGGCATTTTGAACCCCATCAAGTCGGCGCTCTCGAGTTCGTCTTCCAAGCTGACGCGACAGCCTCCGGCGCTCGAGTTATTCCCGGTGCTCATTCACTTGCTTCAATCGACGTTGATGCGACCGAAGATCCTCAATCGTGCCTTCGTCGTCAGCATCGCCAATTACATCCGCTACGCCGAATCCGAACGTGATTTCCCCGGTCGAGCGGAGCTTCGCGTCGGCGTCGTGGCGTTGCTCGAGACGTGCGCCGAGTGCGCCGCCGAACTTCTTCATAAGGTTGATGCTCTCACCAAACACCTCTTACCCGCCCTGTGCGAGTTACTCGAGGAATGCGACGATCTTGAGACTCGTTTCTTGGCCCTCAAGCTCATCTACGAGCTCTTGGTTCCGCTTCGCATGGACCTCGACATTGCAACGCGTGCCGGCGCCGACAAAAAAGTCATCGCCCACCAGTTGGACGACATCTTGATGAACGTTCTCTTCCCCATGTGTCCAGCCTTGATCGACAGCGAGGATCCGATTCCGCTCTACGCTCTGAAGCTCCTCAGCGGCACCGTCACCTTCGATCCCGCGCTCTGTCGCGAGATTATCGCCCTCGGCTTGGCGCCGAGATTTTTCGACTTTCTCTCCCTCGAGCACACCAACAACAACGAGCACAACATCCACCTCTGCCTCGCCCTGGCTCGATGCAAAGCCCTCAGCACGGCGTCCCTCTACGAGTACGACGCCCCACGCAAAGTCGCCGCCGTCTGCGCCTACACCCACGACCGAAACGTCACCCAATTCGTCTCTCCGGCTCTCGGCATCGCCGCCGTCTTGCTCCGCCGCGCGCGCGCGTCCCTCCCCGACGCCGCCCGCGAGCCGCCCCGCGAACTCCTCCCGATCCTAGACATCGCGCCCATCTTGCGTCGATTGACCACCGGCATCGACGACGGCGCGATCGCCGTCGATCTCATCCACTCCCTCGACGCCTTCAACGCCCACTGAGTGTAAACCATCTCTCGTCGTCAATCCATCCCGTCCCATCAAAAAGTGTCAAAAAGTCAACGCACGTCGCGTCACGCTCTCGGACGCATCATCGTCGACACACGCGCGCGCACCGATTCGCGCGACCATCGGTCGATCGCGCGTGCGGTGGATAAAAAATCACGCTCGCGCGTACTTTGTCGCGTCGCGTCGATCGCGTCGCGCGCGCGTCGAGACGTCGTCGGCCGCCCGTCTCAATCGCGGTCGTCGTCGTCGTCTCGAGTCATCGCGAAGACGAATCGACGCGCGCCGTTCGTCGACGACGCGACGCGCGACGACGACGCACGGGGCGATTCATCGATCGCGACACAATTTCGTCACGCGTGCGCGCGGTCGCGATCGACCATGCCTCGCGACGACGCGCGCGAGACGCGTCCGTGGTCGACGCGCGAGGATGAAGATTTACTCGCGTTACAGCGAGAGTATGGCAATCGATGGAGCGACATCGCGCGCGTCATGGGCACGAGGACGGGACAACAGTGCGCGCAGCGGTGGAGACACAAGGTGAATCCAAACATTCGACGCGACCGGTGGAGCGCGGAGGAGGATGAAAAGGTGCGTGACGCGACCGAGGCGCGATGATCGCGACGACGACGGACGGCGGCGGATAACCGGCGAGCGTCTCGACTAACCGCCCCGTACGCGATTCGGCTGGGTAGTTGCGCGCGTTGCAGCAGAGACACGGGTTCAAGTGGGCGCTCATCGCGCGCGAGATGGGTGGTCGGACAGATCAGCAGTGCATGGGACGGTGGAGGAGACATTTGGATCCGAACGTGACGCGAGGCGCGTGGGGCGTCGAGGAGGACGACGCGTTGCGCGATTTGTACAATCGGCTCGGACCCAAGTGGTCGTTGATTTGTCGAAGCGTTCCGGGAAGGACGGCGCAACAGTGTCGCGCGCGGTGGTTTCAGATAGACGGTGCGTCGGCGAGCGAGCGCACGGGAGGGGATTCGAAGAGCGAACGCGCGGATGGAAAGTTTTCCGATCACGAGGGATTGGCGGTGACGCCGCCGATGGCGACGTTGTCGCCGACGCCGGCGACGCCGGCGTTTCGACAAATCCTGGCCGAAGTGAGCGTGCGCGCGTCCGGAACGCCGTTGGGATGCGCGGACACGCACAACCAACGCGCGCAGGTTCGAACGCCCGTGCGCGCGTCGACGGCGATGGATCCGATGTCGCTCTGGCGAGACGCGTCATCGGCGACGCCGACGGGTCCCAAGCGTAAACGCGCCGACACCGACGATGGTCCTGGAACGAAAAAAGTCGAGTCGAGCCCTTACGTTAAAACTCCCCACGCGACCGCACCGCGGGCCTCGACGTCGGACGGTGGAAGCCGACGCTCGAGCGATAAGTTATCCGTTCTCCTCGGCGTCGCCCTCGGTCGAAGCGCCAGTAAATAATTAATATCGAGGAGGGAATCGTCGAGTACGTGAGTGCGAGTACTGTAGTAGGAGGCAATTCCATGACAACGCGAGATTTACTGACGCAATGTAAAACTAGGACTTGTCCGGCTTCACGCGCTCAGCACGCGACGCACTCGAGGAGCGCTTGGAACTCCGCCTCTTCCTTCTCGTCGATGTCGGGAACGGCGCCGAGCACGTCGAAACACGCGTCGCGGAGTAAGGAGTCCTCGTCATTTTCCGAAAAGTCGAGCTCGAGCGAGAGGTCAAAGTCTTCGTCGGCGAGATTCCCCAACGGCATCGGGTCGTCCTCGAGAGCGCGTTCACAAGCATATGAATCGTGCGTGTACGCTCGGCGCGCGGCTCGTCTCGGCGCGTCGGGCCCTCTCCGACGCGTCGACGCGCGGTTTCCCGCGTCGTCTTCGCATCTTCGATAGCCCTCGCGACGCGCTGAGAATTCGAGCGTTTAGTCCGAAGCACAAATTCTGTATAGTTGTCCGCGAACGCGTCCTCACTCGACGACGGCGACGCCGTCGACGTCGTCTTCTCGCCTCTCCGCCTCTCCGCCTCGCCGGCGCCTCTCGGCGCCTCCGCCCCCGTCGCCGCCGCGCCGTCCCACCTCGGCAACGGCACTTTCCCGACCATCATCTCCCCACCTCCCATCCGCACCCCACACGTCAGCTCCAACAGCGCGTTCTTCAGCGCCGCGTTTTCGCTCGCCAACGCCGCGGTGAGCCCCTCCAACTGCGCCACTCGCGCTCGCGTCTCTCGTTCCAATTCCCTCTTCCGCGTCCTCGACGCCTTCGACGCCTCGCGATTCGCCTTCAACCGCGTCGCCCGTCGACGCGACGCATCATCCCGCGACGGGTCATTCGTCATCGATTCCACGCCTTCAACCGCGTCGCGCGCGTCGCGTCGTCGTCTGTCGCGCGTCGTCCCTCGCCTCGGCACCCATGTCATTCGCGGTGACGCGAACGACGCGTTTTGATTGGCGGACGTGCGTCACGCACTCCATCGACGGGTCATGACTCGTCACGTCGGCATCTCCCACGAAAGATGCGCGCTGTCGTGCTTCAGTACGACGTACTGTTGTAAGTACTGAAGTTTTACCTCAGACGTTGACTCGAATGACCTCGTACATTAAACTCGATCGCACGATCGCGTGTACGATCGCGTGTACGCGCCGACGGATGGGAGGTAAGGGTTTAGGGTTGCGTCCGAGACGTGGGCGAGCTCCGCCGCGCGCGTCTCTCGTCTCTCGTCGTCGTCGTCGTCGTCGCGAACCGAGCGACGCCGTCGGGCGCGCGCGCGCGCGAGAGGTGGTGGACGACGTCGATCGACGATCGCGTCGGTGGTTTCGGTGGTCGTTGACGGACGAGGACGCGGGCGTGGACGACGGGCGACGGTATTAGGAAGACGTGGGACGCGAGGGAAAGGATCGGTATTTGGCTCGACTCGACCGAGGAGTGCGAACGCGGTCGTGATGGTGGACGACGACGGCGCGCACGGGCGAGGACCGTTGAGAGAGATGGTGGAGGGGGAATTCTTGCGGGATTTGGTGCGTGCGCGCGACGAGGGGGGGGGATTGGGGGTGGAGGGGCGATATCGGCGGCGGCGGCGAATTGCGAGGATCCGTCGCGCGCCGGCGCGCGCGAGAACGGCGGGGGATCGGGGGTGATGCGCGAAGAGATGACTGACGATGTGTGCGCGTCTGTGACGAGTATGTCTGTGTGTAGATGAAGTTTTTACGGATGAATCCGGCGATCGCGCACGAGTGTCCCGAGAATATAGGTGCGTCGAGGACGATGTGGAGCGGCGGCGCGGGGACGGCGCGGGGGCGGCGCGCGGCGGGACGGTGAATGAGGCGTCGTGGGGGCGTGCGTCGATCGGAAGACTGACGTTGACTCGCGCGCGTTTGTGTGTTTGCGTTCACGCAGAATTATCGCAGTTCCCGCAACGCACGATTAATGGGTACAAGCTCGATTTGTTTGGCTTGTATCACAACGTCGTCGCTCGAGGCGGGTTTCCGAGGGAGACGAACGGCTCAGCCTCCAAAGTGCCGTGGTCGTGGAGTCGAGAAATCTTCCAGGGCATGGCGAACTACACCGTCGATAATCGATGCACGTCGGTCGGGCACGATTTGATTCAGAGTTACAAAAAGTACTTGCTCGATTACGAAGAGAAGCATCCCGAGGATGTGCACACGGAAGGTTTGAACAAGGAAGTCGCGGCAACCATTCCGCGCGGTGAGAAGACGATTCGCGTGAAACTGTCCACGGGGGCGCCGCGCAAGCGACCCGCGAGCGGAGACCCACGAGGCGGCGGTAGACACGGTCGCGGTCGCGGTCGACCGCGAGGCACGGGTAGAGGACGAGGGCGCCCTCGCGCGGCGCCGGCGCCTCGCCCAGGAAATAATTTCAACTTTTCCATCGGTAATCGCGTGCGCGTGTACTGGCCGAGCGACGACACGTGGTACTCAGGAATGGTGGTGATGCAAGAGACCACTCCGGAGGGTGTAGTGTACAGTAAAATTGATTACGACGACGGCGACGAAGAGGTGTTGAATTTGGCCAATGAAATTTGTGAATGTCTAGACGAGGACGAGGACGGCTTAGTGTACCGTCCCAGACCGAGTTCACGACGCGGGGCGGGCGGCGGTGCGCCCGGTCAATTAGCGCTCGAGTACCAGGGCGGTCACGAGAACGAGGCGATGCGCGAGCCGATATCTATGGAGGAGATTCTCGAAGCCATGAACCGCCGCGAGGCGGCGCGAGGTTTGTACGAACTCTCGGGCGAACCGCACGAGGGACGCGAAACGTTTCGACTCGGGTACATGATGGGCGTGCGACGCGCGGCGTTCAAAGCGGTCGATGTCATGCACGCCATCCTCACCAGGGCATTTCCGGAGGGAGACCCAATGCGAGATTTAGTGACTCGCGAAGACTTGCACAAAGCCGTCGTGGACGGGACGTACGAGGCGGAGGCGGAGAGCGATCGAGAGGAAGAACCTCCGGAAGACGAGGCGAACGATCCGATCGAAACGAAAAATTACGACGCGCCATGGCCAAAAGACAAGAACGTACCGACAGAACAAGAGGTTTTGGAAGAACTCGAAGCGTTGCGCGCGCGCGTCGCCGAGGATAAGTTGAAGCGCGCCGCCTCAGTGCAGAGTCTCGACGCGGATGGAAATCCGAAATTAGTCTTCAAGATGAAGCGCGCGAAGAACGAATCTGGCGGTGATGTAGCCAACGACCCCGTCGCCATCGCCACCGACGCCATCGAAGCCGCGACGTCGTCTCAACCACCGGACGCGTCCGCCGACGCATCGGGTCCCGTCGACGCTGACGTCTCCGCCACCCCCCTCGCCGACCAACGTCGCATCGCCCTCAACAAAGTCGTCAACGTCGAGTACGCCGGCGACAAAACCGTCTTACGATGGCTCGATAACCACGGTTGGGGCCACTTTGCCGGCGCATTTGCCGCGTACGGCGTCTCCCGCCGCGTCCTCAACTACCTCACCATGACGGATTTGGAAAACATGCACGTCGACGCGTCGGCGCGAGAATCCATGTTCAAAGCCATCGATCGTCGTCGTAAGCGCAACGAAAAGTACCGTCTGAACGGTACCTAGTCTAGTCAGTCAACGCGTGTCGTCGCCGTACGCGCGTGTAAAACGCACACAAAGCGCATCGTTTCCCGCGTCCGTCGTCCCGTCCCGTCGTCGAACCGAGTCCGCCTCCCGTCGCAAAGCGCATCGTCATACCACGCCTCGCCATGCCCACCGGTTGGCTTCAAGGCGTCGTCAAGGCGGTTCCGAGCGGCGATCAAGTCGTCATCGCCGCGCCCGCCGCCCCGGGAGTGCGTCAATCGATCCGCGTCGCGCGCAACGTCGACGAACAGCGTCGCGAAAACACATCCGAAAACAACCCGATGCGCGCGATGATCGGACAAAGACTGACGGTGCGCGCGCGCGTTCGCGACGACAGGCGCCGCCGGGATTGGAAAAAACCCTCACGCTCGCATCCATCGTCGCGCCGAGGCTCGGTCGACGCGATGGAAGCGTCAAGGATGAACCTTTCGCGCGCGCGTCGAGGGACAGTTTGCGCCGAGCGCTCGCCGGGAAAACCGTCACGTTTTCCGTCGAGTACGAGGTGGAGAGCATCAATCGAGCGTTCGGGGTGGTGTTCACGGAGAGCGGGGAGAATGTGAGCGTGTCGCAGGTGGCGAAAGGGTTGTGTAGGGTGAAACAGGGCGGGAGCGAGCGGGCGGGGAACGCGAAGGAGTTGGAGGAGACGGAGCTGAGAGCCAAGGTGGAGGAGGTCGGGATGTGGAGTAAAGACCCGGCGGTGACGGCCATGGGGAGTCAGAGAACGGTGGTGACACCGATGAAGGCGGAGGACGTGATGGATGCGCTGAAGATGCGACCGACCCCGGCGACGGTGGAGTACGTGCTCAACGGGGCGACGGTGAAGATGACGCTGACGGCGGACGGGGCGACGCGCGATCAGAGCATCACCGTGTGCATCGCGGGAATCACCGTGCCATCGATGGGAAGGAAGGGGGCGAAGAACGAGGACGGGACGGAACAGGTGCCCGAACCGTTCGCGATCGAGGCGAAACATTTCACGGAGATGTCGTTGCTTCATCGAGACGTGCGCGTCATTTTGGAGGGCGTGGATCGAAGGAATAATTTCATCGGGTCCATTCTTCCGGCCGACGTCAACGATATCGAGTTCGTCAACGTCGGAGAAAGTTTGTGTCAACTCGGTCTGGCGCAGGTGCACGAGGCGAGCGCAGCAGCCATGATAGGCGGCGCGTCCAAGCTTCGCGCAGCGGAGAAAACCGCCAAGGAACGACAGCTTCGAATCTGGCGCGGGTACGTGCCGCCTGTGTCGTCCATCAACTCGATTACGATGAAAACGTTCGATGCTCGAGTGGTAGAGATCATCTCCGGCGATTGCATCTCCGTCGTTCCCACGTCGGGACAAGACATGTCGGAGAGAAGAATCAACCTGAGTTCGATTCGCGCCCCTAGAATTTCAAACTCTCGCGACGAAAAGGTGCACCACGAACCCTGGGCGATCGAGGCCAAGGAGTTCTTGATCTCTCGCCTCATTGGCCAGGTGGTTTCCGTGAACATGGATTACGCGCGAAAGATTGGTGAGGGCGCAAACGAGCGCACGCTGCACTTTGCCACGGTGAAGCTGAGTACGCCGAACGGGAATGTGCTCAACGTCGCTGAATTGCTCCTCGTTCGCGGATTCGCCGCGTGCATTCGTCACCGCTCCGAGGAAGAACGCGCGGCAGATTACGACGATCTCATCGCGGCGGAGAAGAAGGGAGTGGAGAGTAAGAAGGGGATGCACAACAAGAACCGCGACCCTCCGGTGCACAGAATAAACGACTTTAGCATCAACGCGCACAAGGCGAAGACGTTCCTTCCGTTCCTTCAGCGCGCGGGCAAGTGCCACGCTATGGTCGAGTACGTGGCTACCGGTCACAAGATCCGCGTGTCCATTCCCAAGGAAGGCGCCGTCATCGCGTTCTGCCTCGCCGGCGTCCGCTGTCCGCAGCGCGACGAGCCCTACGCCCTCGAGGCTTTGGCGTACACGCGAAACAGAATCCTTCAAAGAGAGGTGGAGATCGAGGTCGACTCCGTAGATAGAAGTGGCATTTTCCTTGGCACTCTCATCGCCGATCAAGGAAGATTGAACCTGGGCGAAGAGATCCTTCGCGCAGGATTAGGTAGTTTACATCCGTCGTTCATCGCGGACCGAGTGCGAGGCGGTCGCGCACTCGTCGAGATAGAGGCCGCCGCGCGAGAGGTCAAGGCTGGGCTCTGGAAAGACTGGATCCCCCCAGTCGCAGCACCGAAAGAGGCAGAAGACGAGAAACCGAGCGAAGAGGTCTTGCGCGTCGGCGTCACCGAGTGCATCGCCGGCGGTCGCTTCTTTGTGCAGAAACTCGACGGGAGCAAAATCGAAGAGGTGACCAAGAAACTCGCCGAACTGTACGACGGCGAGGACGCGACCAAGCCGTACGACGGTGTCTTCGAACCGAAGCCGGGCGATGCGGTCGTCGCCAAGTTCACCGGCGACGATAAATGGTCCAGAGCCATCGTTACAGAGAAGCGCGTCGGTGACAAACCCGTCGGCGTCTTTTACTGTGATTTCGGCAACTGCGAAGAAGTTCCATTTAGCCGTCTGCGCCCGTTAAAGGACGCGAGCGTCACCACGACCACCATTCCACCGATGGCAAATTTCTGCGCGCTCTCTTACCTCAAAATTCCGCGCATCGATTCCGATTACGGTTACCAAGCGGCGACGTGCGTCGGCGACCTTCTCTCCGGCTACGTCTTCCACGCCAAAATCGACGCTCGCGATCGCTCTCCCACCACCAAACCGTGGCAAGCCGACGCGTCACCAGCCTTCAACGTGACCCTCTTCCGCGACGAAGACACCACCGAATCCATCGCCATCGACGTTCTCAAAGCCGGTTTTGCTCGTGTCGACGTCCGCGCGGCGTCTCGCCGACTCGCCAAACCGCTCCTCGACGATATGCTCGACGCGCAGGAATCCGCCCGTCGCGCCCACCGAGGTATTTGGGAGTACGGCGACGTCGATTCGGACGACGAAGAGTAGACGAACAGTAGTTTCTCGCACCGTGTAATCACGTTCATCATCTCTTCTTCCGTCGCGGCGTCCCGTCCCGCCGAGGGTTTGGACCAACTTATCCATAGCCGTGGATAGATCGCGCGCGGCTCGACACACGACGACGCGCGCGCGCGTCCATCGAGCGCGCGAGCACTCGACGACACCGGAGCGCACTCCCGCGCCCGCGCGCACGCCAACATGTCGACGACGTCGACGATGACGCTTCGCGCGTCCGCGCCATCGCGAGGACTGGCGCGCGCGACTTTCGAACGACGATCGATGCGCGCTCGACGCGCGCGATGCGTCGAGACGCGCGCGTCGAGCGAGGGTGTCGATTTGTTGAATCACCTGGGGAAGAAACGCGTGGTGATCACGGGCATGGGCGCGGTGACGGCGCACGGATGCGACGTGGATGAGGTGTATGAAAAACTGTGCCGAGGTGAGAGCGCCATCACGAGCATCGACAAGTGGGACGCGAGTGAGATTGGCACGAAGTTTGCCGGTGAGATCAAGGAGTTTGAGGTCGGGGAGTATATGAATAAGAAGATGGCGCGACGCGTGGATCCGTACATTTCGTACATGATTGTCTCGGCGAAGCGGGCGCTGGAGAATGCAAAGGTGAACTGGAGCGACGAGGAGGGTACGCATTACGTGAATAAATCCAAGGCTGGATGTCTCATCGGGAGCGCGTTGGGAGGTATGCAGACGTTTGCGACGGCGACGGAGAATTTGGTGACGGTTGGGCACAAGAAGATGAACCCGTTTTGCATTCCGTTTGCGATTACCAACATGGGGAGCGCGCTGACGGCGATGGATATCGGCTTCATGGGACCCAACTATTCGATCGCGTCCGCGTGTGCGACTGGTAACTTTTGCATCTTAAATAGTATTATGCACATTCAAAACGGTGAGGCAGATTTGATGCTCGCTGGGGCGAGCGATGCGTGCGTGATTCCCGTCGGTATGGCTGGGTTCTCCGCCGCCAAGGCATTGAGCACGCGCAACAATGACCCCGCGGCTGCCTCCAGACCGTGGGATGCGAATCGCGACGGTTTCGTCATGGGTGAAGGTGCCGGTGTGCTCGTTCTCGAGTCTCTGGAGAGCGCGCTCGAGCGTGGCGCTCCGATCGTAGCGGAAGTTTTGGGTGGATTCGCGACGTGTGATGCGCATCACATGACCGAGCCGCGACCCGACGGTGCGGGTGTCAACTTTGCCATCGACAAGGCGCTCGAGTTGACCGGTGTGAAGGCTGAAGATGTCAACTACATCAACGCGCACGCCACGTCCACTCCGGCTGGCGATCTTGCCGAACTCCGCGTGTTGCAGAAAAAGTTCAAGGCATCGGGCGCTAAAATCAATAGCACGAAGAGCATGATAGGCCACTTGCTCGGCGCCGCTTCCGCCGTCGAGGCTGTCGTGTGCATCAAGGCGATCACCACCGGAGAGGTCCACCCGAACATCAACTTGGAAACTCCGGATGAAGGCGTCGATACCTCCATGTTGGTCGGCCCGACACGTGAAAAGCTTGACGTGAAGGTTGCGTTGTCCAACTCTTTTGGATTTGGTGGACACAACTCCGCGGTGTTGTTCGCTCCGTACGTGCCCAAGAGAGCTTAATAAATCACTTGAAATATGAATTAGTCCTTCTTTCGTCGTAATTGTTATGCCTGCCTAACGTCACTTACAATCTAGAATTTGGCTTGCTTAAATGATGTCTAAGCCAAAGATGGCGCTGATCACGAATAAAACACCAAAGGCGAGCGCGACCGCGCTTGAACCGCGCGAAATGTAGCTCACAAACTTGGGGTTGTTCTTCTCAAGCGCAGCCGTGCCCGCACCGATGCAATACGTGTATGTTCCCATGGCGATGATGGTTCCGATGAAGAACGTCGCCAAGAAAGAAATAGCTTCGACGCGCGGAAGCGCCAGCGCGGGTAAGAGGAGAAATAATGAATCTGGCTGTAACCCATGGATGGTACCGGTGATGTACGTCCACGAGATGAAACTACTATCGCGCTTCACGGGCATATCGGTGCCGTGCGAGTGCGAGTGCGAATGCGAATGTGAATGCGAATGAGAGTGAGTGTGCGAATGAGAGTGTCCGCCCACGCTTTCCCAGAAACCCAACGCGCCAATGATGATGAGCGTCAATCCCACGATGCCCTGTCCAAACTGACCAATCACCTCCATGTTCAGCGGCAACTTATCTCTGAGGAGAATGAAGATGCAACCGAAGAGGATTTGACCCGTGTTGTGACCGAACCCCCACAGCGCGCCCATGAGGGCGTTTTGCGCTCGGCTCGGGCCGACAGTTAACGGCGTGAGCGCCGCCAAGTGATCCGGTCCAGTCAGAGTGTGCAAGCAACCGGCCAACAGCCCGGCCCAGGCGGATTTGAACGCCGTCACCACGCTCATCCAATGCGTCAAGTGCAAGTGGCTGATCCAAATAGCGATGGCCTCGCTGCACACCGTGTACGCAGCGCCCAAGCAGCAAAATACGGTAAAACCGGTGAGCGCGAGCGTGGTACCCTTGGAGAGGGGTTGACGACCGAACGTGACGAGTAAACGAACCGAGTTCATCGCCACCATCAGCGTCGTACCCTCGTGTAAGAGCACCGCCAGCCAAAGCGGGAACGCGCCGAAGAGGGCAGGCACAGACGATCCGATGATGGACACCACTGCCAGGGCTATGTTTTGTCGCAACACTCGTCTCGTACGCTCAGCGACTGAAAACAATTCTGGTAACTGCGAAATGCCACCCTCGTCCTTGGTGAGAAGGAGCACGTCGGCGGCGCTCGCCGCCGCATCGCTAGGCGTCGACGCGATGGCGACGCCGACGTCGGCAGCGGCGAGCGCCGGCGCGTCGTTGATACCATCACCGACCATGGCGACTCGGGAGTATCGCGTGGACTTGACGCGTTTTCGCATCGTTTCCACGAGCTCCAACTTTTGCGAAGGCGCCAAACCAGCGTGCACGTCCTTGGGCTCGAGTTTGATCGCCTCTGCCATGGTCGTCGCACTCGTCTTGGTATCGCCCGTGAGCATGACGACGTCCATGCCCGCGGCATTGCTCGCCGGCTCCCACCAACTTCTTCGACACTTGCCGCTTCTAAGAGATTCCACCGCCTCCGGTGCTTGCGGATTCAGCGTATCCTTGAAGCTAAACAACACCGGACTCTCACCCTCAATTGCAAGCACAGAGAGAATCTCACCCTCTTTCGCAACAACCTCGGCCGTGCACTCGTCAGCGCCGCTGTCGCACAATTCGAGCGCAAAATCAGGGCTTCCGAATCTCGCGCGCTTACCCTCGAACATGCCCTCGACACCGCGTCCGGGGATTAATTTATAATCCTTGACGGAACCAACATCCGGCAAATCAATGTTGCGCGCAGTTTGCGTCACCGCCGTCGCGATTGGATGCGACGATCCACGCTCTAAACTCAATGCGTACGCCAACGCCTTCGGCGATGCGCTCGCGACGTCGCTCCGACGCACGCCGTTTTCAAATCGCGTGATGCTCGAGCACGTCATCTGACCCGTGGTAATGGTTCCGGTTTTATCCAGCGCCACGGCGCCAACCTCCGCGAGCGCGTCCAAGGTCAACCCACCGCGAATGAGCACGCCTCGGCGCGCCATGGCACCGATGGCCGCGACGTACACCAACGGTGACATCAACAACGCGCAGGGCGCCGCCGCTGTGAGAAATGCAAAGCTACGATACATGGCGCCGCTTCGACCGAGGAACGGAATTCCGAGCACCAACGGAGCTACAATCATGCTGATAAAGGTGATGGCCAAGATGGCTTTACTGTACCGATCACCGATGGCGTCGATCAACCGCGAAACTTTCGGCCGACGCGCTTGCGCTGCCTCAGTGAGACGTGCGATGCGCGCGGGGGTGCTCTCCTCGCTCGAACGTAAACTCTTCACCACGAGCGCGCCGTCGGTATTCATCGCCCCGGCGGGAATCTCATCGCCGTATCTCTTCATCACAGGTAACGCTTCTCCCGTGATGTGTTGAATACTCACCAAAGCGCTTCCGTGCACCACGACGCCGTCCAAGGGAACTTGATGTCCCGCCTTGACGAAAATCATCGTCCCCACGTCTACATCCGCTGCCGGAACATCTCGCACGCTCTCGAGATCTGGATTCCCATCCGCGTTCATCGTCACCACCTCCGCTGTCGTCGGCACCGTACCCCACAATGCCTTTAAATCACCTCTCGCGTGCAAAGTCAAACGGTTCTCGACGAAGTGCGCCGCTGCGAACAACACCAATAACAACGCCCCTTCCATGGCGCAGCCGAGCAAGACGGTTCCCAACACAGCTAAAATCGTCAACACGTGTATGTTCACGCGCCCCGCGGCGAGATCATACGACAAGTTCACAAACTCGGGCGTTCCCGCCAGGACGTACACGAGAGCGACGCACACCCGCGACACCTTGGCCGCCGTCGACGTCTGCACCAGTCCCGAGCCTCCGACGTGCGTCACCAAGTGCGCCATCCCGCCGACCACGAACAACACCAACGCAAACGCCGCCACGACGGCGTTCCCACGCAAGAAATCCGACACCTTACGCACGCCCGTCGCCTCGAACACGGCGTCCAACGCGCGCTCGACCGCCGACCTTCGACCCTCTGCCTCGCCGCCGTTCGGCACCAACATCCCCGCCTGTGACACGAATTCATCCTCATCCGAGCTCAGCGACGCGCTCACGTCCATGGACCGAGGCGTTCTCTCGTTCCCACGCCCACCACCGCCGCAACACGACGCATCGCGCGCGCGAACGTCCCGACGTCGCGACGCCGTCCCCGCGACGCCGCGACCCCAAACATCATCGCCATCGCGCGACGATTTCGCCCGAACGACCACGGCGACGCGCGCGCGAGACGACGACGACGCGTCCGATGTCCCCGCCACCGCGTTCCCATCCCTCGCCATGCGCGCGCTCGCCCCTCCCGCGCGCGCGAACGCCCCGCGTCGTCCACTCGCGAACCTCACCGCGGTCGTCGTTCGCGCGAACGTCCCGCGTCGCGCGTCCGCGCCTACCGGCGCGCGAGCCGCCGACGCCGACGAGGACATCACTGACATCGCCGACATCCGCGCCGTCCGTCGCCCTCGGACCGATGGGCGAGTCGCGCTCTGCGACGCGCGTAGGTCGCCGCCGGCGGTGGCGCGCGCGCATCGCGTCGCAGTGGTCGCACCATCTCCATGTATCGGACAACTGGAAAGTATTATATTACATTTAAAACGATCACATGTAAAAGTAGTGGAAAATGTTTCCCTCTCGATTCGGGGGAGTGGATAACTGTGGTCAGGACTCAAGAGGGGAGGGACTGCCCCTCATGCGATCCTAGGACAAAGGTTACTCGCACAGTACTCTTCCTGCACTTGTCACTCACAGTACGATCTTTTTTCTCGTATCCAAGGTGGATTGACATCTGTTTTCCCTTCTTTTGATGTGCGCGCGGACCCCCCCGGCCGGATCGCGCGCGCGAGAACGCGACTCGCGCGCGAGAACGCGACGTCGACGCGCCGGTGGGACGCGAGCGCTCGGAGTCCGCGCGAGTGCGTTCGTCGCGTTCGTCCTCGCGCGCGTCGAGCGTGAAGCGGCGAGGCGAGAGACGGTCGTGCGCTCGACGCGCGCATCGCGCGCAACACCACGAGTATAGTGTTGAACGTCGCGATGTGGACGTGGGCGACGCGCGCGGTGGACGCCGCGTTCGGAGGACGCGGTGGTGATGCGTGCGAAGAGGCGTGTGAGCGAGATGCGCTCGTGGGTGAGCGCGCGGGGTCGGTCTCGGACGCGGGGACGCGAGAGTTCGACGAGGAGAGCGCGCGGGCGAGCGTAGCGCCGACGCGCGCGCGCGCGACGATGAAGACGGCGGGCGTCGTCGCGGCGATGGTCGGTGTCGTCGGGTGCGCGGCGTATGCGTTGTATTCAACGACCGGTGGTAGGACGGTCGCAGGCGTGGCGCGTCTGGGGGAGGAAGAGGAGGCGGCGTTAGGGCGGCGGTGGGCGTCGACGCAAAGGAAGGAGGCGGAGTCGAGCGCGACGGAGACGCAGCCGGTTGTACGTCAGCCGTGGCGTGCGAAGAAAGCGACGAACGATTTCACAGGTTCTGATGATCCCTCTGAAGCGGCGTGGATCGGGCAGCCGAACGAGTACGTGTGCGCGATGCGCAATAGAAGGATGAGAGAGCAAGAGTTTGAACAGCAAATGGGCGGCAAGTGGTCCCCCGGGTGTGACGCCCAAAACGAGAAATCGTGTTTGAAGGTTTCAAACGCGGGCGCGCGTTTGGCGTTGTTGGGTCAGCACGTATACATCATTTGCATGAAGTGCAACCGATTGGAAATTCCTCCGGAGTGGGCCGGACACGTCACGACGGTGCACGGGAGCGACATTGATCCGTGCTACAGCCGCAACGGCGCCGACCACTGGCGAAAGGCGTCGATGTCGCACGTGCATGCGATGCTCGACGCGAAAGTGAACGGTTACGAGACCATCACGATCATGGAAGAAGACGCGATGACGAAAGATCTCACCGTCGAGGACATCAACATCGAAGAGCTGTTGGGCTTGTTGAGCTCGGATCAGTCTTGGAACACGGTGCGCCTGGGCTACCGCCCGTACTTTTTCGAGCAACAAGCGGTGACGATCGGGCGAGAGGGGGTCACGTTTAGATGTCCAGCGGCGTGTTCGTGCGCGCAATTGTCTGAAAACGCCTGCATCATCCAAAATACCGGATGCGACATGCGAAGCAGCGACTTTTACGTCGTTCGAATGAGTCAAGCAAACGCCATTCGCCACTCCGTCAAGTCGGGCAGCACCATCGACATGCAGGCTTTACGCGCCCTGCGCAAGCAAGTATACGTGCTTCCTCAGGTAAGCGTGCAGGTGAAACTCGACAGATCCGAAAATCAGCAAACCAACATGGCCAACAGGTTCAGACAGCTGTGCTTAGTCAACGCGACCACGGGGCCACTTCCCGTCACTCTCGCTAGTGAGAGCTGATAGACGATACATCACAGCAGCCTTGCGGACAGGAACCGGTGCCGACACGTAGTTGTTTTAAATATTAGTTGACCGCTCTTAATCGTGATCGACCACTCTTAATCAACCGCTCGCGAATGCCGCGTTGCGTCCCGGCACCCGCGCCTCAGAACCGAACGTGCATGGTCTTCGCCACCGCCGTTGCGTTCGCCCGACGCGCGCGGCGCGTCGGATTCAACACGCTCACGACGAAGATGGCCAAGAAGGGTTTCTACAAGGGCAAGGGTGCCATCAACCCGGGCGTGCGCACGCGCGTCGGCGCCTACAAGCTCGTCCCCTGGAAGCGTCCCGACTACATCGTCCCGAGCGGGCTCGCGACGACGTCGCTTCGTCCGTACGTCGAACGCGTCGCCGGCGGCGGCAAGTGAGCGCGCACAATCATTTCTTAGTCCACATGTAGTATCACACCCCGTAGTCCTCTCACGGCGACGTCGAGACGCGCGCCCCTTCGAGCTCTCGGTGGAATAGGTTTCGACGCTGCATGCGCGCGCGTCGGCGTCGTCACACGACGGCGCGCGATGGCGGTTGCGTCGGTCGTCGCGCGCGGTGCGATGCGCGTCGTGTGTAAGAGGAACGCGGCGAGTCGTCAGGTGCGTCCTCGCGCGCGGCGATGGGCGCGAGTTTTGTAAACGTGACTGGAAACGGAAGCGCGAGAGAAGACGCGACGCGGTGACTGACGCGCGCGCGCGACAGAAACGGAAAGAGGATAAACGAGAACAAGTGAGGGAGTTTAAGGCGTTGACGGAGCGTCGGGAGATGGAGAGGGAGGCGAAAGCGAGGGAGAGAAGGCCCGCACCCGAGGCGGCGGCGACGACGGAAGCCGAGGCAACGGAGAGAGTGGAGGACGCGCTCGCCGAGTTGAGCGCGCGCGCGGAGACGTTGAAGACGTTGAAAACAGCGGTGAGAGATAGTCCAAGTTGGGATCAGAGCCGTGGATACAAGGTACATCCCGATGTCATGGCGGCACTGCGAGAGTTTGAGGCGGCCAGACGGCGGCACGTGGAAACACGACTCGAGCGCGCATTGGTCTTGTTCGCGGAAGCCAAGGGTGATGGCGACTTCAAAACGTTAGAGAGTTTCAATTGGTATTACGGTGAGGGTTTTGGCGCGCGTGAAGGGGCGAATGCGAAGAGTTTGAGTTACATGCTCGGCGCGGCTTTGAAGACGACGGCGTTCCGCGCGGTTTCCGAGATGTGTCTCGTTTCTCTCACGGCAGAGAGAGACGGCCCGGTACCTCTGCCGGTCAAGGTGAGAGCTCAGGCTGTGGCGAAACTCGAGGAAGCGGCGGAATTAGATTTACTCGAGAGCGAAGACGTCGAGGTGTTGGAAGCGCTAAAGGTGGCACAGTAGTTGTAGAAAGTAGGTATTGTATGTAGCAGCGAATGCGAGAGTTTGATCCGTTTTCTTCGTGCGTGAAATGACCGACGAGGTCACATCGTCTCATTGTCTGGGGATGCTCACTTCGTGGGACGCTCACCACCGTCGCTCGACGCTTCCTCGGAGGCGAGCGTGAACGCGTGTGCCCACGCCTCGTCGCGACGACTCCACCCATCCTTGGGATCACCACCGCGGTTCGAGAGCGCGTTCACAGCCGTGAGGTTCGCGTCACTCCCGCTGGAGGTTCCGTCCACGCGTGCACCCACGGCGTCGAGCAAATCGTTCGCCCAGGGCGCACCGGGCATCACTCCTTGCAAGTTTGGGTCGGCGAAATGCGTATCATCCTTGGACGGTTGGACGACGTACTCACCCAGACGTCTCTTGATGGCGTTCAACGCCATCTCCGCGCGAAGCGTGCGCTTTTCGAGACGTCTGTTTTCCGCGTTGAGCGCTAAGACTTCGCGCTCGAGCGAAAAGTCATCCACAAGCATCTTAGTGCGCTCGAGGTGCATTTGCTCGACCTTGCGTCTCAAACGCTTGCGGTCCGCGCGCGCCGACCATCCCAAGATGAGATTCCCGAAAAACGCACCAAAAATCCCACCCTTCAACACTCTTCTCGTCTCCGGCTTCAGATTCATCCACTCGTTGCGTATCGGCGTCGTGATCGGCTTCAACAGGTTGTTAATCTGCCTCGCCGTCGGCCCAAAGTGGTCCACCGCCACGTTCATCGAAGGCTGAATCAACTTGGCCTTTTCGTTCACCTGCTTCGTCACCGCGTCCTGCGTCGTCGCCGCCCACGATGTCGCCGACGCCGACGCCTTCTTCGTTAGTTCCGTCGCCCTATCCCACAGACTCCCGAATCCGCCGCCCCCGCCTCTCGAGGCCCCCGCCCCGTCCGTCGTCCCACCGGTCGCCCCGTTCGGCTCTTTGATCGATCTCGCGCGTCCCGCGGCATCACCGCGCGCGTCTCCGCCTCGTCCCAACGGTCGTCCGCGCGCGCGTCCAGATGTCGACGCGCGGTGACGCCGTCCCGTCGCACCACTCGCGTCGCCTCGGCCTCCGAATCCTCCGCACGCGTTCGACGTGCCCGCGCGCGAGACGCCACCACCGGGTCCTCGGGGCGGCGGTAGCATGGTCGCTCCTCTTCGTCGCGCGTCGGCTCGCGGGCGATCGCGTCTCGGTCTCTCTCGCGCGCGCGTCTCGCGCCTCGCCTCGGTGCCGTGCGAGGTGTGCCAACGGCTCTTTGACGAACGTTTTTTAGCGCGCGCGCGACGTCACACGTCTCGCATTGAGAAGATGTTTCATCTATCAACTACTTATGCGTACTTTTTGTACTTTTTCTTTCGACGTTTTATAGAGACAATGTTTAAAATGTTTAAGTATGCTCCATTGGTCCGTGTTTTGGTACATGCTGTCGGACACATATCGTCAGCCGACGCGACGCGACGCTGAGCGCGCGACCGGCGACAGAGCGCGCGCGGCGCGACGCGACCGGCGTCGAGTCGCTCGCGAGGGCGCAGATTACCGTCTTGTATCTGTTTTCGCGATCGTTCGCGCGCGCACGTCTCACGCGTCGGCGAACGCGTTCCGTTGAATTACCTCGGATTAACGGACTTCGGGTGTGCGGTCATCCTCCTCGAGCGCGCTCGACGACGGCATGTTCGAGAAACAGCTGACGGGGGTGCTGAATTCCAAACTCGGCGCTTTTCTCGAGGGCATCGATGAGGACGACGTGCGCTTCGGCGTGCTGAACGGTGATGTGCGAATACGTCGGGTGCGCGTGCGCACGTCGGCGCTGACGAAAATTTTAGACGAGCCGAGCGTTCGCGTGCGATACGGGTTCGTCGATGAGCTGCGATTGCAGATACCGTGGAGGAATTTGGGTAAAGAGGCGATCAAAGTGACGTTTCATGGCGTCTACGTCGTGGCGGAGATCGATGAGAAGGGTGAAGGGGCGACGGTGGCGGGGAGCGAGAGCGAACGCGCCGAGCGAAGGCGAGCCAAGGCTCTCAAGGCGACGAGACGCGCGGTGGACGCTGCGGAACAGGCGTGGTTGCGATGGAATCCGATCGTAGATGCGGATACTTTAGAGGCGCAGGATGAGACGGTGAAACGAATCAGTATGATGAAAAGGAGGAGCGGTATAGCAGGTTTGATTGATGTCGCGCTCGCGAACATCATGGTGGAAGTCGCGAAGGTGCACGTGCGCATCGAGGGTGAGTGCGGTGACGATCGCGCGCCTTGTGGGATGGGATTCGTGCTCGGACGAGTGGCGCTGACGACGGTGGACGAGGACATGAGAGTCGCGTTTCAGGTTGGGGGATTTGCGGAGGGATTGAGAAAGGTGATCAATTTGGAACAGGTTGGCGTGTACGCCGACGCCGGTTCGCCATCCATCGCGGCGGAACATCCAACGGGTTGGACGGGCATGAGCGATGAATATTTCGTGTCTCAGATGTCATCTGTGTTCGGAGTCGACGTTGTGCCGCGCAATGGGAGCAACGGTACGAGTCACAGAGTTCCAAAGTGTTACATATTTGGACCGATGCGTGGAACCGCCATGTACACCAGACGAAGTCCGAATGGCCATGAAAATGAACCCTTGCATAACCTTCAGATGAATATCAACTCAGTGCACGTCAGCATTCGGTCGACACAGTTGAGAGTGTTCTACGCGATGTACGCGAAGCTACGCGCCAGTCGAGTGCGATATACATACGCAAGCATTCGTCCGCAAGCGAGCGTGCGCGGAAACGTTGCGGAGTGGTGGCGCTTTGCGATTCAAGGTGTACAAATGCACGTCAACGAGATGAAACGGCATCGTGGTCTAGATTTTGCCTCGAGTGTCAATGATATGGTCCGCATCAGCGCCGCTCGCGAGCGCTATGTACCTTTGTACTTGCGTTATTTGCGAGATTTGCCTCCCCCTCCGGAGTGTTTAGTAGCCGAACGCGTGGACCAGCGTAATAAGTGCTGGCCGCCTAAGCTCAAACTCGGTGTTCTGGAAGAAATCGATGAGATTGAAGAGAGTTTGCCTCTGCATGCCATCATCACTTTCAGAACTTTAGCGCATTCACAATATAGGAAATCTGGTGGCGTGGAAGAGGCGGTCAAAAGAGAGCGCAGTCAACGATTTCATCAGAAACAGGTCGTCAAAGCAGTGTTAGGTCTTGCCGGTCGAGGAGCAAAGAATACCGTGAAGGTCTTGAAAGGAATTACAAATCCCATCAGAGGGATCGCGCGCGCCGTGCGTAAGCGTGATTCGCTCGACTTGGTTCACAAACAAAAGCGCGCTCGACAGGCTCAGAGAGAGGATGAGCCGTCGTGGCAGGAAGATTTGGAAACTGCGATGCAATTGAGTAAGCGTAGTGTGGAGTTGGAAAACTGTGCTATCACATCGTCAGTCGAAATCACCACCATAGTCAGTGTTAAGAATGTCGTGATCGTTATGGTGGATGATGAAATGACCAGCTCGGCGACTTCTGAACAAGAAATATTCCGAATCAACGTAAATCAACTTGCTTTTTCCAGAATGTTTGGCACAGAAAGAACGGAGTTGCGAGCTGCAATTCGGAGCCTCGCCGTGTTGAGTCCAGAAGGCACACTGGTGGACATGAACATGAAGGCGGAAGAGACTTTGAGCCCAGAGTGCGAAGCGGCGCGCATGTCGCAGGTAGACTCGTGGAGCGCCGCAGTCTCGTCGAGTGCGATACAGGTGCAAATGATCAAGGGTGACGCCAGCGCCAAGGAAGATGTTTATTTAAAGGCTCTCGTGAAAAAGTCTATTGTGCACGTGCTCAGAGAACCCGTGGATAGAGTTGCACAAGTGGCTGTGCGGCACCAGGTTACCTCCGAGTACCTCCAGTCTTTCATTTACGAAGACGAGACTAGCCAAAAGTTCCATACAGACGCCATCGAAAAGCACACAGGCGAATTCAAGGTGAAACCAAAAGTTCGATTGGATGTACAGATGGAAAAGGCGATCATCATGTTAGTTTCAGACGATGCACACTTCCGGTTGGAAGTTGGCAAAGTTGATGTAAAATCGCAAGGCGCCGACGCGCGAGACGCACGCAACACGTTCAGAGTGTGTTCCGATGGTATCCACGCCGGATTTGTCTGTAACGATTGGAGCATAAACTCGACTCGGACCGGAGAATACGAGCCCGTCGTTCTTCCGATGTTGGATGTGCCTGCGTACACGTTGACTGTGATGCAGAGCCTGAGCAGCGCGGCGGAATCTCCAAACTTGTCCATGAGAGCCGAATTTCCGACGTTCGATTTTACTATTTCTCCCGAGCGAGTATTCAAATTACGACGATTGATAAAATCACTGAAACCTGAAACGAATTCAAAACCGAATCCTACAGAAGTGACTTCGCTTGATACAGCCGATGTGATGATTTTACAAGTTGACGAACACGAAAAGCTCTCGTGGATACCTGGTAAAATAACACTGAGTAAGCGTAAGCACACCATGGCACTCGATTTCATGCTCATCGATGCAAGTAAAGGCACCAGGTCTATGCGTGTTGAACTGCTTGAGAGTGCCGGAGCAAGCAAACTGCGGAGTGATTTATGCGGACCGTTGGCCCCTTATAAACACATTATCACCATTGGAGAAGTGGTACTTTCCCTCGATGACTTGCACTCTTCGCTCCGTACAGAAAAGAGAGTCATAATAACATTCGATGGCAGAGATGATCTGAGCGTTCGAGACCAAGCAGCTTTATTCAATTCGTGGCGCGCGCGTATCAACAGTGCAGCTCGTGAAATCATCTCCGGCCTTGTCGATTCTCGAAAAAAGTTGAAGACGAGCAAGACACAAGTTCATGTCGGGATGACTATTCATACGTTTGGTCTGCACGTGGCTTCGCCACTGGAAGCACATCCATGCGAATCGGATGCACAGGAGCTCAGCGGTGATTCGGATGTAGATGCAGAGCGTGCGCTTGCGTCTCTGTACCTGACACGTCTTGATTTTGACATAGCGCTCGCGAGCACTGAGAAGATCATACATGTTGTGGCTGAGGGACTTCGTTTACACGATAGATACTCGAGTGATGCGATCGGCCGCGAGTGTGTTGCGGCGGTGGGAGAGAAGAAGAATGGAGAGTTTCTGTCAGTTTCAGTGACAATTCGTGGCCAAGACAATCCCAAGTACGACGGACTTGATAAACTCATCGATATCCGCGTGAACGACGATTTGAAGCTCAACTTGCGCCGCAGTACTCTTCTCGCATTGATTTCATTACGCTTCCGATTGCGACCTCGAGGGTTCAAGCTCGTGAAAATCATGCCCGCGAAAACTGCGCGAGTCATGGTAGGCAATCAGCTGTTGAAGCGTATCGCTCGAGAGATCCGAACAACTTTTTCCTCAGTCACTGCAACTCTACTCTACGACCACACGAAACAAAGCGATCTACCAGTGGGTATTTTGAATCTTACAGACGTCTCATGGGATACATCAATAAGCCCTCCAAGTCGAGAGACGAGCGTGAGCATCGGTAGTCTCAAATTGGCGACTGGAAAGATGGCAGCTGAAGGAAAATGGAATGTACAACCCGCAATCGATGCCGCTTCCACTCTCGCGCTACGAAATAATGTATACGACGATGAAGAGGAAGAGGACGGCGCGAATCATTCGATAGAACTTGAGCTTGCAAGTCTGGATATCCTCGTGACACCCGAGCTCAAGGAAATCGGTCCTTTCTTTTCCTTCATTCGAGCGCAAAAGCCCGATCATATCGAGAAATTTATTCACCCGTGCGATCGCGCACGCGATGGTTTCACGAAATTGAAGATGCGCAAATCGATAAAAGTTGATGCACCCAGGATCACATTACCTTCGGCAACTCTTGATGGACACAGCGTTGGTCACGAGTTCATCATCGTTCCGGGAAGCATGGAAATAACGAGTGGATTTTCTTCAAATCCAACTGACCACGGGTTTCCAATTATTTTGGAAACGACCTCAATAAATCTTCGCGAACTAGACATGACCATCGTCGATAAGTCTGGGAAGCAACCAAAGGTGTCAAAGATCACTCGCAAACCCATAGAGGTGAGCATTTCTAAACGCACAAGAGTCGATGACAGGCCCGTCGTGGTGAATGAAATTGACGACATAAGCGAGATCAAAGTGAAGCCCATATTTTTTGATATTTGTGGAAGCGATTATCGATGCGTGTACGACGCTTTAAATAACGTCAAGCGTGGAAAAGTGAGACCAAACGTGCAAGTGAAAAATCCAATTCGTTGGGGAGACGTTGATCCGATTCTCGACGTCGAAGCGACCAAACCATCGTCTTTGCGATCGATGCGAGTGGCGATCAATCTGAGTAGTGCACAGTTGACTATTTTCAGACTTCCTATGCAATTGCGTCCAATTTCCACCGCGAAAGTGGTAGGGTTTGATGTATTCACTGTAAGGAACTTGAATAGAAAGTTTGGCGTTGCGCTGGATGCGACGGTTCAAGTCATCGGTATAGACGATGATTCATACCACTCCAGGAACCTCAAGGTTAAGCACGTTCTCTACGCTGGAGCGTCCAACATGCCATTCGCCCGTTTGAATTTCAGAGAAGATGAAGAAAAGATTCAGATGCGAGCTTCGCTACAGCATGTGGAGTTGATACTTCGAATGGACATCTTATTGGACACTGTCCGAACGTTCGCTCCTCGCAGCTTGGGTGGTGCCTACTTGGCCGACATGATTCTTCCAAAGGATGTAAAATGTCGTCCTGGAGATGAAACCAAGTTGGATGATGATTTAAAGCTGACGGAGAGCGTGAGGATACTCGCAGACGATCCGTACGTCCACGGCGCCGTGTATGGCTTGAACGGGTGCGGTCATTTGATTAAATTCATCAGCAAGGGCAAAGTTGTTCGAACACACTCGCACCACGAAGCGCGTCGTAAAACAATGCCGAGAATCATCATTGGACAAGGAGTGACGCTGGAAATCGATAACGTCACGTTTTGTTGCGATAAATCAGCGCTTTCAAAATTCTTCCGAATCGCCCCGGGCGGCAGTTACGTACTCGGCTCCAAAGTCTGTTTCGTTGCGGACTTGGACGATGAACCATTGGAGGCTGAAACAGATGACTTGTTCGAAAGTTCTCCCGTGGTGAAAGCAGTTCAGGCGAAGGCGCACGATCGAGCAGACAAACGAATCACGGCCATTAAGAAGAAGAAGGTGATGGCTGACGTAAAGGTGATGTGCGTACACGTTGTCATCGGCGACGTCTCCCCGGCGGATCAGATTAACGTGTTGTTTGGCCTTTCCTGCCATGCGGAACGAGACGATCATAACAACGCGACAATGTTGGTCGAGGTCATTCGAATTCGCACGAAGGATACGATGAAGCCTCCTCTTTTAGGGCCGGCAAGCATGACATTGCAACTCCGTCGTCATGCTGGCGTCACGACGTGCGACGGTACACTCACACCCATCAACATCGAGTTGAGTCCACACAGAATACACATCCTGAAAGTGTTTGTCCAACGCATCGCTCGTGCATTTGCAATCGCACCGCTGCTGCATACGAGTCTATACACGTGCATTTGGGCCGGCGGACAGAGTAACGCACAGACAGACTCAGAACAAGTTTTCATACAAAATCGCGAGGGGAGCAATACGTCGTACACCATCTGGAGGCCCGTCGTTCCGGCTGGATACGCCATGCTCGCAGATGTCGTCAAGTCTGAAGGTGGTGCGCCCGAAGTAGAGGCGTGCCTTATACGCGACGTCCCGGCACTGTGCGCGATTCCGTTGAAAGTTGAACACGTCGAAGGGAGCACCTGTCCCTGTTTTTGGCGGCCGATCGCGCCGAAGGGTTTCGTGAGCTTGGGGCTCATCGCGTCCGCGTCCCAGGCGGACGAACCTTCGCTCGACGTCGTTCGTTGCATTCGAGAGCAGCTCGTGACGAACAGCGGGAGGGCGTCCACCCACGTCAACTTTCGCCTGTACGGCGAGTATCAAGCGCCAAAAATTTCTCTTTGGCAAACCAATAATATGGCGAACGGTTTCATATGTTCGAGCATCGGAGACAAAGAGAGACCTTTGGTGCACGATATCCGTCAACCGCCCGGGTTTCAACGAAAGATGAAACGCAAGTTGGAGAGGAAGGACGTGCGGATGCCGCAAAAAGCCGTGTGCTCCACAGCTGTCAACTTTAAAGAGATTGGTTTTGCGCAAAGCGGCGAAGATAAGATTGGATTTTGGGAGGTTGTGACTCCCGCGGGATTCGTGTCTACCGGCGATTGTCTCTCGACGGGCGATCTACCCCCCTTGCACGCGTGCATTTTCGGCGAGGACAAATCAATATTTCAGCCACCCGCGTCCTTCGAGCGGATTGCACCGCCTCGCACCTACGGCGCGTCCCAAAAGTGCACATTCTGGAGGCCGGTCGCGCCGGATGGCTACGCGAGCGTGGGATACGTCGTGACGATCGATGATGAGGATCCCATGACGCGTGGGTCCATCGCGTGCGTGCGAGAAGATCTCGTGGCGTACATAGATAAAGGCACATGGACGTCGGAGAATGCGCTTTGGGTGGATGACAAGACGTCTGCGTTCGCGACGCATTTCTGGATCACGAACAGCTCGACCAAGAATTTCGTGATGAATTCAATGGCCCATGGATCTTCGCCAGATTTCGGTTTCGGAGTGTTCTACATGCCGGACGATTTCTCGAATCAATCGAGGTCATCGAGTGTGATGGTGAAGTTTCACGCGCCAGCCATCCGCGTAGGCGTCGCCTTTGAACGGAGATTGCAAAATCAAGTTTTATTTTTTGGTGAGTTAACGAACATGATCGTGAACTGCACTAAGGGATCCGACTCGGTGAACATTTCTGTCGAATCTTCGCTCGCTTTGATTCACAGAAATCAACGATACGGTTGCGCGCTTGAACCGATTGTCGTGCCTTGGCGGTCCACCGTCTCGTTGAGAGAACGGCAAACCGACATCACTAGCTTCACACCGGCAGGTATCTGGATAGACGTCAAGAGCAGCGATAAACTCGAAGCCATCATCAATCAATCATCGATCGCCGACATGATGGAGGCGATGCTACAACTGCGCAAGCCGAACGATCAAAGCTCAAAAATTGCGAGAATGGTATCTTACGAAGCCGTGCAAGACAACGTCGTCATCAACGCCACCGGTCGATCGTTATGGATTCGAAGAAACAACGACATGGTCGATAAAGTGCTCCCTGGACACAACTTGACGATACGTGATCAACCTTTAGCGCGTGAGAACGAAGGAAAATCCTTGGGGAGCCGACACCAGGTCGAAACAAAGTTACACGCCGCTCGCGGTATGGCTGACGTCTTCGACGATATGATTCATCACGGCGATGAAAGTCTTGCCACGTCGTACCTCATGTTCGATGTTTTCAGTATCGAACCAGTTGATGGATTGTCGTATCCACAGTTGACGATCAAAACTTGGGACCGTAGATTGCAGAGGTATCACACGGACTCGCTACCGATCGGCACTCTCAGCGGCGTCGTTAAGGTACCCGTGCCGCATCCACTTTTCCATCACGAAGATAGCGGCGATTACGTCCACAACGACGATGTGGACGTCATCGTTGAGTTGTCGTACGTCGGACCTCAGGGTGATAACATCCTCGTCACGGGCGTCCTCAAAGCTCCCAGTGAGCAGCAAAGACGAGGATGGATCGGAGGCTGGGGCGGTTGCTGGGTGACGTGTGAAGCACTGAATTGCACATCCATCAGGGTAAAACTACGCGCGCGCGTGGTCGAAGGTTTGACGCTGTATCCGATTTGCGAGACGCAAGAAGTGCATCGAATCTTAAACAGTCCGACCAAGAGTATGGTGAAGAGAACTAAAGCGAACGTGACAGCGCCACCTCTGATTGTTTGCAGGACAAACGATCTCGTGAAAATGTGGTGGTCAAAGGACAAGAGTTTGAAAAGTGCGTTGAGCGCGTGGACGCCCCGTCAACCTTCAAAGGTCGAAATGGAGATTCGATTTTCATTCAGTAAAAATAAATCAGAAAATGAGTACAGATTGGTGCCTTTTGGAACGATCCTCGTTCCGGGACTCGTCGCTCCTCGCAGCGCGCTCATGGCATTAGTCTTGGAGTACGAGGAGAGTCAAATCTCTCCGACTGCTTTTCCCATCGATTTTGAAATGATTTGGGCAGGAGATATAGATACGGTTACTTTCTGGAAACCCGTCGCTCCAGAAGGTTACGTCACCATCGGTAACGTAGTGACCAGGGATTTCTCAAAGCCGCGTCTCGATTCAGTCGTGTGCATTCGCGAAGATTTGACTGAGATGGCGCCGATGCCTCCAGCCGCTGCGTGGCGATCGAATCGTCGATTCAAAACGATCGGAAAAGGAAGTTTCTCGATCATTCGAAACGGTGAGACGAGCACAGGGGGATGGAATTTCATTAAGGAGAAATGTGTGCGTAGCACGAGTGGAGAAATCACAAGCGCCGTTCCGCCCATGCGCCAACTCAACCAAAAGCTATGCATCCCTTCGATCCACGACGAGAGTGTCTACGAAATATGGTTCGATACCGTATCACACATTGAACGCTTGAAGAATGAGATACAATTTGAGCAGACAACATTCATCATCGCGTTTTCACCGAACGGACCATTCGAACCGATCCATCTTCAGCTGGGAGCGTCGCACGTTGTGCATCACAAAACTCATGGTTTAGTTTTTGATGCGCAACACGGAAAGCTTCTCAGCTATCTTGCGTGCGAAAATGAGACCGACGACGCCATTCTCACGAAAGTAGGTGCGCATCATGAATCTCTCGGCAGTCCCAGGAGCAGTACTCAAACTAGCGTGAACGAAGGAGGCATCGATGCTGAGGTTGAAGTGTTCGAGTCTGAGAGATTTTATCCGTTCACTGGATGGTCGGCGCCAAAAGATGCCATCGTGAATGGACGTTATAGCACACGCCGAAGTGGTCGTGGATCCCTCGCGTTCTTCCCGGACGTCAAGCCACCGAAAGGGTTCAAGTTCAACGGACCCTGGCGACTCGACATGCCGGAGGATGTTGTGAGCGCAAACGGCTGGGCGTATGGAGCTGTTTGGTTAACGCGATGGCCACCTCCGGCTGGATCTGCGAAACGCAAGGCTCGAGCCACGCGAAGAAGACGTTGGGTTCGTCCCATCGTTCGCGTGAAAACGATCGAAGATTTCACCGAGCAGAATGTTTTCCACAATACGAGGGAAGACAACATGGAAGACGTCTTCGGCGAGGTCGAAGCTGACCGGCAACTGATGTTACCTGCTTTCTCGAGGACTGAGTCACATCTATTAGTTTTGAAAGCCAAACCATTCGATGATGAGCCTTCGGCTACCGAGAATTTGGATGATTCAGAGGCATTTGATATGAGATGGTTGCTCAACTTGAACAGCGCCGCACGCTCTTACAGTAATGGCACAGATTTCTTCATTTTGGTGAAAGAGCACCACAGTGACATTCAGGATAGTGCGTCTGACTCGCTCCCAGGGATGCGACTTCGCATAGTCGCGCCTCTACACATCACATCTTCCATGCACTGTACGTCGCAAGCGAGCGTATACGCAGACGACAGACTCGTGTTCAGTCATTCTTTGCTCGCAAACGAAAAGAAACGTGTCACCTCAGTGAATACGAAACATGAACTCGCTTTGCACGTTTCTTTATTCAGTGACCATCACACGCTCACTCAAAATAAACCGATTTCACTTCGTATCTCCGAGGTTGGCAGCACTCCGGTGCCGAATTGCTGCTGGTTGGACGTTAAGGGCTATCCCCACGTGTGTTCGATGCTGCTCATCGACGCAACCAGGACGTGCCTGACGAAAGATCAACCCAATGGGGATGAATCGCAACACGTGTTGAATGTGACGTATCGCAGCGTTTTGTTGATTACGAATTCTTCCGCGCATAGCATAAAATGTCTAGCGTGGATGAAGGAGAGCACGAGTGAGAAAAATGTTCACTCTGACACATTCGTTGAGATACCGAGCGGCCAAACGCATCCCGGCATGTTCCTCAAGTCAAGCGTCCACAAAGTCGATAAAATAACGACACAAGAGTTTGAGCTTGGAATTTGTATCGATTCAAGGCCGGTATGTGTGAAGGTGTCGGCGCGTTCTGAACCCGTGAATGTGTGCATCAACACAGCCTCTGGCCATAAACTTACATTCAACTGTTCTGCGACGATTTCAAGTGAAGATCAAGTGACAAGCACTTGGCCAACCATACAAGTCACCATACAACCAGTGCTCGCAGCAATCAATCTCACGCGATTCCCGCTGGGTATACGTTCCAATTACTCTCAGCACGTCAAGCTCGAGCCGGGCTCGCATCCCACTCCTTTCTCATTGGATTTCAACTCTCGAGAACTGCAAAACATTGAGGATGCTCTCAATTCGGCATCCATCCAAATCGCTGACTTGACTTCACATTCTGATCAAAGACCCATACAGTGGAGTTGCCCGTTGCACCATATGGTGAGTTATTCTGGCGCCTCGTGGGCTATACCGAACTCTGCGAATCCTTCGATAGAAGACATCAACGCCTTCAGAGAACTACAAGGAACGACCGAGGATGGTGAGGTTATCAATTACGTCAAACCGCTTATCGTCAAATTCATCGTCGAGCGCACGCGTGAGGGGTGTTTCAGAATATTCTTCACCGGAGGCGACGGTGCGTCATTGAAAGTTGCGCCGATCATCGTGAAGAATAATATAACCGAACCCGTCATTGTTCGGCAAGTCAAAGAGGGTCTAGTCGGTACGACGTCGTCGAGAGTGTCTTTGAAACGAATTGTGGCGAATCGCAGTGGCATGAAAGGCGTCGGTCACGCGTACGCTTTACGCGCACAGTCTGCGATGTGCTGGGCTTGGAGCATGCCGAGCTTTCCAATGAAGTCGTCGAGGCAAAATCAGAGAGACGCCGCGAAGGATAAACTCAACGCGCATAAATTCTTGGAAGTGTCAACGAGTAAAGGTGAAAAATGTGTGATTGAAATCAACACATTGAACGCTCACTTTAAAGGTTTCATGCATCTCGGTGAGCTGTTCTTCTCACTGCGCGACGGAAAAGCAATGAAAACGACAATAGTCGGAGAGTGGCAGGCGAGTACATTTTACATCTTCCTCATGCATAGAACGGCGTGTTTCGATTCATTCTCGATCAGAACAGAAATAATTGAACAAAGACGTGGACAGTGGGGTAAGAAGATTCAGAAAGAAAAGCACATATCGGCGACTTTGGCTGGGTTTTCTATCACGCTTGTCGATCGCTTGTTCAACGATTGCGTCGAACTCTTGCATACCTCCATCGATGATGTGTGCGTACGACACGGACGTAACTTGGTATTGGGTCGCGCTATGTATGATTTCATCAGTATCGGTTCACTGCAGGTAGATTTTACCACGCCAGAAGCAACGTACCCAGTCTTTACATGGCACGACCCGTCCACCGGGAAATTTATCGAGCTGTACGCGACGCTCAGCGATGGTCTTTCGAATAATTTGATCATACACCGGTTCGATCTACAAACACCAAAGGACGGTTTAGTGATTCGAACCGGTGAAGAGCTCATCTGGCGATTGATTGAGTTTAGAAGAATTCTCAAAACTCAGATTCCCGGTCAAGACGCGAAGACAGAGGAAGAAAATCCAACCGCGATGGCGAAACGGCAGACTGGGAAAGACTCGTTGCTGCACATTGTGTCTTTGTCGATTCAACCCATCACGTTCATCGTGACCTTTACACCAAATTCCAGAAGCCGACCTTCGGATGCGGACGCTAAAATAGTCGCGATTCTGACGTTTGCGAGCATGCAGCGCCTGCGCCTTTTGCTCGACGGGTTTAACAAATGTGAAGTGAACATGCTGCAATCCGTATTGAGACGAGATTTTGTCAGTTCTGTCAAATCAAAGATGATTGCGCATTCACTGAACATCATGACGTCGATGCACACGCTCACAAACGTATCCACCGGTCTGGATGCCGTGAGTAAGGCTGTTGAAACTGGTTTCGGCGTGCTCGAGTCGTCGTCGAACCTGGTGCGCATGCCGTCATCGCTAATTGAAAGACAAAGGACGCGCAACACAATTTTCAGTGGCGTCGTTAACGGTCTCAGCAGACTCAGTAAAGGCGTCGCCGAAGGCGTTGTTGGGTTATTCATCATCCCTTTTAAGGGCATCAAGAGTGGAGGATTCGCCGGAGGATGTAAAGGTTGCGCGAAAGGCATCACCAACTTGGTCGCGAAACCCGTCGCCGGCGTCATTTATTTCGCATCGAGAACCGTCGAGGGCGTGGCGAACACCACTCGAGATGTGCAGAGCGCCGCGTGGGACATCGTTTCTACCGATCAGTCATCGAAGGCGCAAATCAGGCGATTACCTCTCGCGAGATTCTCGGATGGAATCATTCGACGATGGGACGAGAACAGCGCGCTCGCCATGTACTTGATGCAAACCAGTACGGCGAGCAGTCGAGCTCTCGGAATTTCCTACTGCCCCGGCGTGGATGATTTATTCACATCGATGCACACGGTATTCGGAAATCGCAAACTCATACTCTCGAATAGGAGAGCCATGTGCGTGCAATCTGTGGAGACCGAGGACAGTCTCCCCAGGGGCTCGTCAAGCTGTTTGTGGTACATCGCGTGGTCCGACGTCAGTTCAATTTGGATCGAAAACGTTGTCGACGTGAATGTGCAGATTAACCTCACGAGTGAAGGCGATAACACTAATCTTGGTTCATCGAAGGAGTCAAAAATAACGGGAGAGTCGAGTTTTACGTTTCGAGCGCGCACCGAGAAGGAGGCGTTTGAAATCGAAGCCGACATGCGTCGGAGCTGGAACAAATATCTCGATAGCATCGAGGAAACGGAATAGCCGAAATAGTCGTAGCGACCATGCGACACGTGTATAATTGATTAATATATGTATTGTACAATTGTCCTCCGCAATCAACCTCGAATAATCAAATCTTTCAACAACGACTTGGATTCGCTCCGCAGCGCCATCTTTTCACTCAACTCTTCGATTTCATTCTCCGTGAGTTCCTTAAAGTCACTGTCCGCCGAATCTAGCGATTCGCCCTTCATCTTGCGCACTAAATAAATGATTGAATCACGCTCCTTATTGATCTTCGCTAATCGTTCCTTGAGCGCGTTTAAAATGCTCTGCTCTCGTTCGCTCAACTCGCGCCGCGGTTCCTCGCCGCCGCCGCCGTTCTCCTTCCGAGACTCCACCCTCCCATCGACGCCCTTCTCACCGCCATCCGTCGACACCGCACCTCTCCCTCGTCCCTCTTTCGCCTCACGCGCCTTCACCTCTCCGGCCCTCGCCCGCCACGACGTCCCGAACCATCCCAACGCCGACGCGCCCCCGCGCCTCCTCGCCGACGCCGATCTCGCAGCCTCTCGCTCCATCTCCCTCGCCCGAATCCGCGCCTCGATCCGCTCACCGATGCTCTGTTCACCCTTCTCTCCGAACACGTCGATGTACCGCGCGTACCACGCGCGCGGCATCAGACTCAGCGCGAGAAGAAACACCGTCAACCACGCGAGGCAGGCTCGCGCGCGACGCGTGCCCCGATCGTGCGCCGACCACGCGCGTCGTCCACCGCCCCCGAGCGACGAAGATCGCGCGATGTGGGACGCGCGCATCGCACCGCGTCGTTCACCGCGCGCGCGAGAGAGCATGCGTGCACCGCGCGCGGCTCTCCCGTCGACGTACACTTCATTTTTCATCTCGAACGAAGGCGAGGCGAGGCGAGGCGATGATGCGTCATTTCGCGCGATGTCGACGCCGACGTTCGTCGCGCGAGGCATCGGAGGCGTGGAGGATCTTCGCGCGCACCTGCGCGACGATCGCGTCCTGTTCGGCGTGCTGCGGTTTTGTTTCGGTCGTGGGACGTTCGCGCGATGGAAATCCGTCTTTGTGCATTTTAACGGGGCGGAGACGAACGTCGTGCGACGAGGACGCGCGAACGCGATGAAACACCAATTGGAGGAGACGATGGGGCCGTGTAGCGTGAGCGTGACGTTCGGTGCGCGCGAGGAGTGCGACACGGACGGTATCGTCGAGCGATTGGCTCGGGTGGTTTCGGCGGATGGACAACAGTTGCAACGAGGCGAGACGCCGACGGATTTCGTCGAGAAAGTTACGAGCATGAAGGCGGACATCGCGGCGCAATTGGTGGATGCCAAGCGAATGCTTGAGGAGAACCGCGCGAGCGCGAGTCGAGGGACGGGGAAGATGCGCAGATTGACGCTGAAGGAGATGGGACAGGACATGAGTCTGCGCGCGGCGTCCAAGGCGGTGCGGGCGGAATCCGGACCGTTTAATTGGTACGCGCTGCGCCCGGACGCGAACGGAGGGAGCTCGGTGGCGAACGCGGGCACGGGGTCGCTGGATGAACTCACGCGATGGTTACCGACGGATGAGGTGATGTTTGGATTGTTGCGCGTCGGTTTCGGAAAGGGGGCGCTGCGACGCGTTAAGCACGTCTTCGTTCATTGGAGTCCTGAGAATGTGAATCCGCTCAAGCGAGGACAATTGAACGCGCACGAGGAGGCGATTCGAAGACTCGTCGGGAGCGTCAACATCAGTCACTTCGCAACGACGCTTGATGAATTGGAGCCTGGAGCTCTGATTTCAAAGATTAAAGACAAGGTCATCGTGGACGGCGAAGCCGCCGACAACGTGGACGATTTGTACAGTTTGGAAGCTTACATGGTATCGTGCGAAGAGGAGACCGAGATTCTCAAGAAAGAGATGCCCGAGGCGCTCGAACAGGAATCGAATAGCTCGAGCGAGACGGAGGAGAAAGAGCCGACGTTTCAGGAGGCGTTGGATTCGGTGAGGAGCAAATCACAACCGTACAACTGGATGCTCTGCGCATTGTAATTTCATATGTTTGACTACACGCCCTGCGCGTCCCGCGCGTGTGACTACGCGTCATGCGCGTCCCGCTTGGATTTTTTACCTCGCAAGATGCCGGCCGCTTTCGCCGATTTGACGACGCCGCCGAGCTGCGCGCGCGCCGCCACCTTTTTACTATTGCGGCGGTTCAAGAGCTTGGGATCGAGCGGCCAGTACGCGTACGGCTCGAGCTTCGTCTTCTTCGAGTATACGTCACCCGTCGTCTTACCCTTGGCCTTGTAGAGATCCGCGCTGTGCCGTTCGTGCGTCGTGCGCTGTCTCTTGACGCCTCTGGAGTTGTGCGTGCCGGACGTGCGCGCAGATTTGCCGGTGGCGTACGTGCGCGCGCTGGCGCCGCCGCGCGACTTGCCCGTTCTCGACGTATACCGGGACCGTCCACCCTCCGAACCGTCCTCTTCCGCCTCTTCGCGGCGTCGTTTCGCGCCTTCGCTCTCTTCGAAAATCATGAGCTTGCCATCGGCGCCGGTCTTATAGGCGCCGTCCTCGTCTTCGTCTTCAAACTTTACGCGGCGACGCTCGCCCTGAGGCAACATGGAGCGACGCATGGCGCTGTCGTCCAAAAGATCGAGTGGCGTATCGCCGGCTGCCGGAAGTCGCGCGCCGCCGGTCGCGCGCTTCGCCGCCGCCTCTGCCGCGGAGCGCGGACCTTCTCCGCCGCCGCGCCGCGAGGCGGGAGCGAACGACCCACCGTCGCGACCGCCGCGACCGCTTCGACGCGTTCGACCGTCGCTATCGTCCAACTCGTCGTCGCTGAAAATGTCGCCGTCTCTCCACTCCGATCGTCGCGCCGTGCGCGTCGACTTGGCGCCATGTTCACTGCCGGCGACGGATGATTTTTTCTTCTTCTCCAAGCGAGTCTCTTCGCGCTTGATGTGCGCGATGAGCGCCGCGTGTTCTCTCGGCACGTTCGCCTCGACCATGTCGTAGCCGCAGCGTTTGCACATGCGCTCCAACACGACCCGAACTTTGAGCTTGAATCGATTCTTCGAATCTTCGGACCAGTGCAATAACGCTGGGATGAGTCTCGGGAGTTCGGCCGCGAGCTCTTGTTGTGGAAGACGAACGGCCACAACCTTGACGAAACCCAGACACGACTTGACGACTTCTCGAGATTTTCCCTCGAGCAATGCGCACACCGCCGGAAGCAACTCTGGCACCGTGGAGACGAGCGCGGAAGAAAATTCATAGAGCAATCTAGCGAGAGCCATGATGGTCGCGGATTGCATCGTCGGGGATGAGCCGACGATGCCGGCGAGGACGGTCAAGAAGAATCGTCGCACGCCCGCGCCCATCTGTTCGGTTTCCATGTGCGCGTCGTCGTCCTCTTGATCGTCTCTAGTGCCGAGCCACGCCGCGACGCCGGCGCTTCCGGAACGACTCCCACCGCGAGCTTTCTCGGCGTTTTTACGCTCGATGGAACGAGGAATGGAGATCAAGAGCTGGTAGGCGAGAGTGCGCGTTCGCGCATTGGCCTCCTTGGTGGCGAGGATGAGCTCGGAGAGGAGCACGGTGAGAGATCCAGCGCCGGCGATGTTCTCGGTACCGTCGCCGCCCTGTTCGGCGTCCGCCTCGGCGTCTCGCTCTTGTAAAGCGGGTAAAAGTCTTCCGATGACTTTCAATCGGTAGCGTCGCGCCGATGGGAGACACGAATCGACGCCGGAGACGAGGAGTTCTTCCACCTCGTCGGCGTGCACCTCGAGCCACTTCCCATCCTGCGCTTCGCACAGTTCGTTGAGCAACTTGTACGCGCGCTTTTGGATGACGCTCTCCTTCTCCATGCAGGCGGGTCTCGCGATTTTATACACCATCTCGAGTCCTTGATCGTCGAGTCCCGAGACGAGGGCGAAGACGAGATCCATGAAGGTGCACCGTCTCGCAGTCTTGTCGTCGCCGCCCTCAACAAGGGCGTCCGGAGCGCCCGGGTCGTCGGCCGTGACCTTGACGAGCTTTCGCAAAACGGTTCTGAAAAAGCCACCGAGCTGTTGTTGATCCGTCACCTTTGCGAAAGCCCCGATGGTGTGAGATAACTCGCCGCGGCGGGACGTCGGCGACGCGACGAAGAGATTGAACAGAATGGGCAAAAAGTTGCGCGCGTACTTTCCGACAGCCGCGAGCTGCGCCTCGGCGACGTCGACGGTGAACGACGCGGGCATGTCGTCGTCGTTTGCTTCACCCGCGGCGATCGTCGACACGCCGTCGCCGGCTTCATCGTCGTCGTCGACTTCGTACACGCCCGCTCCGATGCGTCCCTGGCGAATCAAGCGTTTCAATCCCTCGCAAATGGGACCTTGTAAATCGATTCTCGAGCTCAGGGCGTTACCTAAATCCTTCGCCATCATTGGAAACGCCTCTGCGGCGTCGTTCGGCCAATTCGCAAATGCCGGGAACAAGCTCCACAGCGCGTGTTCAGCCGCGCTGCATCGCTGTGCCTCGAACGCGCTCTGATTGTTTCTCGCCTGTTCGGCGCGAGTACCCAGAGAGCGCGCTTGCGGAAGAATGGCATCCGCGAAGAAAGACATGCTCGCACCTATCAAACCAGAGCGTAACAAGGGAATGAGCCAGAGACGTCCGGTCTCACGACTCGCCGCGTTCATGATTTCTTGTTCATCCATGTCCATTCCGTCTTCGTCGTCGCGGTTTGAGAGCTCCGCGTCGATGGCTTCCTCGAGCTTCAATGGAAGCGCCTGAAGCACCTGTTCGGGACCCATGGCTTGAATCGCCGCCGTGATGCAGTCTTGTAATTGTTGTTTGCACATCAATTCGCTCGCGTGCTCACCCATCTCACCGAGCGCGTTCAAAGCGCCGGACAAGATTGGTCCAGAAGCTGGTCCGAGACGAACAAAGGCGCACGTCACGACAGGAATCGATACCGACCACGCGCCGCGGTAGCGGAATCCAATCGCAGCCTCGACGCTCGAAGCGACCGACATGAGTGGTGTCGGTTTCGATGGGGCTGATTTACCCGCGGCTCGCGCGGACGCGATAGCCTTGATGCTGTCTTGAACCATGCCGGAATCGATGCACGAGCGCACGAGCGAGATGAGCGCTTCGGCAATCTCCGTCGCCACACCTTCGTGAGGCGTCGCGAAGAGCTTCACGAGCGAATGAAACGTTGTCGGCAGTGCTTTCGCGGAAGACGCGGCGTCGACGGCGTGCAGCTTACACTGCGCGCGCGCCAACAAGCGCGCCATGGAAATTACCTGCGTCGGCGCCGTGTTCAAGTTTGCGCTCGCCACCGCCGCCACCGGCTGCATCAATCCCATGATGGTGTCCGCGCTCACGCCTTCTTCGCTATTATCGCTCGTGGGGGAATCCACAAGCGCCAGAAGCGCTTCCGTCGCGTGTTGCGTGAGCAAAGGCTCGTCTAAATCCAACAAACCGACGCACGCGTCTACGCACGCGCCGCACGCGGGTTCGTCGAGCGTGGGCAGTAGCGCCTTCATCGCGCCGAGCATGTACAAAGCCTCGGTGGCGGCCGCAGTCGCACGCGCGCGAGCATCCTTCGCACCCGCCGCGCCTCGCGCCTTTTGCATCTCCGCGGCGGCGCGTTCCGGCGCCTCGCCGATTTTCCTTGCGAACGCCGCCGTCATCTCCCCGTACGTCTCTCCCAATCCTCGAGAGTCGCCCGTGCGCTCCCGCATTCTGCGCATAACGTCCGACAGCGCGTACACCGCCGCTTTTCGCACTTTCGGCCGACCGTCCACGGACAAATTCAGCGTCGCCTGGAACGCCCTCTTTCCAAATTTTTCCGAGCCCCCACTCGCGTCGGCGCTCGACGCGCATCTCGCCAACAATTTCGCGACGTGTCGCATCGATTTCGGCGCCCGTGCGCTCACCACGCGTCCACACGCCATGATGACCTCGCACGTGCGCTCCATCTTCGCTCGCACCACTCTATCGTCCACGTCCGACATGGCCTCCGCCGACGCGCAGCTCACCGCCTCGAGCGCCTCGAGCGCCTCCTCCCCGCCCGTCTCCGCCGCCTCGATCGCCCTCTCGAGCGCCCCGAACGCGGCCGCAAACACGCTCGTGGACGTCACCGGCACGCCCGACGCCTCGATCGCGGATTCAACGGCATCGCACACGCGCACGACGCGGGACGAGGATGCGCTCGCGCTTCGGCCGTGCGCCGCGCGCAGTCGCGTGAGCGCACTTCGCGCGCCCGCGTCGAGTCCATCCGCGTCACCGTCGTCGTCCGAGACGTAGGGTGACGACATCGCGATCGTCTTCACCGTCTCGGCGCGGTTCCAGCGTCGCGCAATCGCGCGTCGTTCGCGCGCGCGCGGCGTTCGCGCGCGCGCGGCGGCGGCGGCGCGGCGGTTCCAGTCGAGTGTGGTTCCTTTTCGCGTCATGATAGGTTACATCGATGCTCTACTATGATACACGGCGATTTTGTGATTTGATCACCTTCTCACGACGCGACGTGCGCGTCGAGCGCCGCGCGCGCCTTCTCGAGCTCGCGCGCCAAGGCGTAAAATTGCGTCACCGACATCTCCACGTGTTCGAACCGACGTCGTCGTCGACGTCGCGGTCGTCGCGGCGCCCCACCACCACCATCTTCATCATCATCACCCGCACCGACGTCGTCCTCATCATCGTCGTCCTCATCGTCATCGTCATCGTCATCATCATCGACGCCGTCCTCCTCGAGCGTCAACCGCACGCTCACCCGCGACGCACCGCTCGCGTTCGTCTCGCTCGTGCTCGCGGTGACCCCGACGCGCCAATCGATGTCCACGAGCCTCGGTCGACTCATCGTCGTCGTCGTCGTCGTCGTCTCGCGATTCGAATGGTGGATTCGCGGCGCGACGACGAGTGCGAAGACGGCGCGCTGGAGGTGCGCACGACGGACGGCGCGCGGCGATCGTCACGCGCGAGGTCTTCTCTACCACCGTCCGTCCGCCCGCCCGTCGAGTCCCAACGCGTCGGAGTCCCTATGTGTCGTCCACCCTCACCACGCACGCAAAGCAAGGCGAGGCAAAGCGAGCGGGGGATGGATGGACACCAATGTTTCCTCCGCGCGTCGGGACTCCACGCGCACCGCGTCGATGTCGAGTTTAATTCATGCATTCCTATTCTTTTTTTTCCATCGAGGGTCACAGATCGTCGAGTCTCTCGGTTTTGCCCAGCCTCGAAGACGCGCGCGAGCCAAAGAGACAGAGGTGCACCCGAGGCGAGTGAGGCTGGACAAAAATGAGAGACTCGACGGGTTGGGACTCCACGCGCGGCGAAGGTCGCGGGTTCGATTCTCTCTTTTTTCATCAAGGCAAGGGTCACAGATCGTCGAGTCCCTCGGTTTTGTCCAGCCTCACCACACCCGTGTCCAACAGTCCAAGGCGATGGAGGCGAAGCGTTGACTGACCGCCCGCACACGACGGCGGACGACGCGAGACGGAGATATGTCGACGTCGAATCCTTTCAGCGCGCTCGATCGCGTCGAGCGGCGACGCGTGGGCGGTGGTGGTGAAGCCGTCGACGAGACGACGTCCGCGACCGCGACGGGGGCGTCGACGACGAAGAAGCGACGGTCGAAGAAACGCTCGCAAACGCAAACGCAGGCGCGAACGCTCGAGGCGATGGAACGCGAGGCGGCGCGAGCGCGAGCGCACGCGGCGATGGAACGGGCGATGATGGAAGAGGACGTCGACGATGTCTCCGTGTGGGGGCGCGTGCGACGTGGGAACGGCCTCGCCAAGTCGCAGGCGAAGCAGATGGCGAAGGAGAGGTTGGCGGCTGAGGGACGACGGAGGACGACGGACGGAGGGGCGACGAACGCGGGTGTGGACGTCGTGGACGTCGGGGGGCGTGAGCCTTCGTCGGAGTCTTCGCGTGACGCCGCGAACGGGGTCGATGAACGAAAGAGTCGGACCGAGTTTGAGCCGAAAGTGTCCGAGGTGTTTCATCACACGTTTTCAGACGCGGGCGCGTCGTGTTGGTGCGTCGACGTGGAGGATGAATACGGGGAGACGACGACGATGTCCATCACCAAGGCGGTGCCGAGAGTGAGAAAGCTCGTGAATGAGCGCGATGGGAGACCGGTGTTGGCGGACGAAGAGATGCGAGCGGTGGTGGAACACTGGAACGAGACGACGCGAATCGATAGAGCGCGCAAGGCGAAGGCGTTGCGCAAACAGGCCGAGGCCGAGGCCAAGGCGCGAGCGCGCGCGGAGGCGGAAGCGTCGAAAACTATTGCAGATATTGGTCTACCGGAAATCCTCGTCTCCTCAGAGGCGACTGTGAGGACGACGACGCCACCGCCGGGCTTCGGCGGAGTCGCGTCGACGACCAAGGCGCCGCCGCCCGGGTTCGCGCGGGGAACGCCGCGAGCGCCGCCACCGGGATTCGAGGCGCCGGCGTATCATTCAGTCGTCCACGTACCCGTGATGGATCCGTCCATAGAGGCGCGTCAACGCGAACTCGAAGCGCAGGTGGCGACGTTGCAGGCGCAACTCGCCGCGCAGCAGTTGCGCGAATTGGAGAGACGCCGCGTGCCAGAGCCGACGGGTAATTGCTACGTTCCTCCGCCGCGTCGCGACTCCGTCTGGTGAAGAATGAGTATTTATCTTATTCGCGTGCTGTCGCTAAAATAAATATTCACAAACATGTAACAATAATGGTACCTATTCTTTCGAGTTCTTTCTCTCGATTCGCGGCGTCGCGCCCGCCGCTTCTATTCGCACCGTTGAAACTCGAGCTTCATCTTTCTCGGCGCCGGCCAGGTTGAAATGGCCGCCATGACGGTGTCGAACGACTCGCCTCGAGTGGCGAATCGGATTTGCTCTTCTCCCTTCTTCACGCTCACTCCACCGTAATCCATCTCGCTGTTGAACACGATGGCGGACGTCGCGATCAACCTGTCGCCGACGCTGATGAGTCCGCACTTGTCCGCCGCGCCGCCCGGCACAATCTCTTCGACGAAAATGTTCCCATTCGCATCGTTCGCCAAGTACACACCGAGCGGTTTCTTCAGCTCCACGGCGTATCTCGCGCACCCGGGCGGAACCGGTTCGGCGTCCTCCGACGCCTCGGCGCGGACGACGCCGCCGCGGCGAAGACGTCCAGGAGAAACGCGACGCGGCGAAACGATCGAGGTCGCCACCGGCGCCGCTTTCGTCACCGACATCAGCATCGGTGTCGTCTGTCGAAACCTGGAAAGGATACCAAAATAAAAATCGAGTCACGATCGTCAGTCACGCGCGCTTCATTCATTCACGCGCGTCCGTCGTCTCAGAGAGTATGGTCACAAAATATCCACATTGGGTATTCGGTAAAGTTTTTGGGTATAGGTTTTCATCTTCCTTGACGACGATGGACCGCGTGCGTGAGTGGATCGAATCTTTCGACGGCGTTGAGCCGACGATTGGAAAAACGAAGGAGATGTAGCAGGGGTTCTAGAGGCCGTTAGTCATTGACAGACACGAAGCCCGCTTTACCCAAGCGTTATTTTATGGGCGTCTTCTGACACGACGGCGCACTTGGAAATCGCCGCGTGTAAAAATTCACCCAAAATCAAGAAAAAAACACACTCGTCAAATCAAAGATGTTTCAGTCCTTCGTAACTTTTTTCACCGCGCCGAAACGCTCTAAAGGTGTCCTAAGATATTTTAACGAAGTCATCACGTACGTCTTCGGTTGGACGTCGACGAAAAAACAACACGACGGTTTCGCGTCAAGAATCATAAATTTCGTTTCAAAGGAAGCTCCACTGAACACGGAATCCTCAATTGAACTATGCCTTGATTCGTATGCATCACACGCGCGAACCTCGCGAGAAAAAGAATGTCATCCAATCGCCGCAAGCCTCGGGTTAACGAGATTCACAAGTTTGTTCGTCACCGTAAACAATCAGATGGTACGGACAAGTGCTTGTCGTCATCGGCTCGGACATTTTCCGCCAAAATAATGAGATGAACGATCCAGACGCGTCCAGTGTCTCGACGCGTCGCGTCGCTCCCCGAACCGCGTCAACAAAGAAAGTATTCAAACAAAAAATGTCCGACTCGCGCTCCGGCGACACGGAACCAGTCCGCGCGCACTGCTGACGGTTCGCCGACGCGTCTCGAGCGCACGCGCGCGCGCCGAAACGCACGCACGAAACACTCTCGAACACAATTCACTCTAGGCGAGACTGAGCGCCGCGCGCGTCACGAAACAGACGCGACGGTGACTCTAGTAAATAGTCTGCCCGTATCGATCCACCCACGCGCGCATTCTCCTCTCGCGCGCCTTGACGACGGCGCATCGCGCGGTCGAACTTCGTCACGCACCTCGCCGACGCTCTCTCCGCGTCTCTGCGTCTCACGTCCTCGTCTTCCCGCGGCGCCCGCGCGTCGACCTCTGTCGACCTCGTCCGTCGTCATCGCGCCGCCAAACCCGCGGACGACGACGGCGCGCGTCCCGTCGTCCGCGTCGCCACTCGCGCGCGCCCGCGGTGCGATCGCCATGACGGCGGCGAGCGAACGATTGGTGGTGAAGCCCGCGCTCGAGACCGTGCGCGCGTTCGACGGCCCGCTCGATCTCGACGTCGGCACGCTCCTCGCGAGCGACGGCGCGGCGCTGGATTTCACGGCGGCGGACGGCGCGCGCGCCGAGGAGGAGGCGCGCGAGCGCGCGCGCGATGTCTTGCAGCGCTTGGTGTCGGAACTGTTCTCCCTCCCGAGCGAGAACGACGCCCACGGGCGGTTCGCGCAGTTACCGGAACCGTCGACGGTGTTTCCGAGACTCCGCGCGCTGCCCCCGAGCGAGACGCCGCTGACGAAGTGGGAGCAGTTCGCCAAGGAGAAGGGGATTAAAAAGCGAAAGAGAAGCAAGGAGGTGTTCGATGAACAGAGCGAGGAGTGGAAGAGAAGGTATGGGTATCAAAGGGCGAAGGATGCGAACGAGGTCATCATCGCGCCGGCGAAGATGACGGATCCGGTGGGGAAGACGGAGGACCCGTTCACCATCGAGGCGAGAGAAAAGCGCGAGCGAGTGGTGAAGAATCGTGAGAAACAGGATAAAAATCTCATGAATGCGGTCGCAGCGAAGGGTGCGAGCGCTTTGCCACCGACGTTGCGATTGGCGGTGACTGGTAAGAAGGATAGCTTAGCCGTCGGGAGCGGTAAGTTGGGCAAGCGCGACATGAAGGATGTCGCGTCGCGCGTCGCGCACTCCACAGCCTCTGTGGGCAAATTCAACGCTCCAGTTCCGGGAGACGACAAGATCAAGATCAGAGGCAAGCGTCGCCAGTTCAGCAGCGTCACCGACATGGACTCTGAGCGTTCGAAGAGTCTCGAAGTCGTCCAGAAGCTCTTACGGAAAGAAAAGGCGGGCGGCGTCGTCGACGTCAACGCCGCTGCGAGAAAAATTCAACAAGAGAAGGAAAAGGCGAACAGAAAGGCAAAATCATCATCAAAGGCGAAATCATCTTCATCCTCGAAAAAGTAAGTACTGTAGCGTGTCCGTGTAGTAGTTTCCATTATTAAATCGTGTCATCGACCGTTCGTTCGGCCGTTCGTTCTTTCGTTCGGCCCGCGCTTCCAGCGACCAGCGCAGAGCGCAGAACCCTCGTCGTCGAGCGCGACGGTCGCGCTGTTGTTATTCGACTTCATTTTCAGCGTGTACAAAATACAAGGAGATAGACATCAGTAATCTCTGCCGTCTCAAATCCCAAACGTTCCAAAGTACCATTTTTATCGAGGCTGTCCCATGTCTATCGTCAACCGTTTGTCCGTTTCTCTACCCATAAGCTTGGCGAACGCTGAGTTTCCTCACTAGGTCAATCTTCCACTCTACACCATCGCCATATAATACATCCTTTGAAAGCATACGTGTGCACTCGGAGTTATGATCGAAAGATTAGAAAATCGGTACATACTTAATGCATATATAGCGGTGGTCATCAACAGGTCCCGAGTTCAATTCTCGGAGGCCCCTCGTGCGGCTCTTGAAGCTCAACGCCTCGTGCGTTCGGGGTCTTAGCTCAGTGGTAGAGCGGTTGACTGCAGTACGTTACCTTTTGTAAGCCTATCAAACTTTTTTTTAATTCCTTGGAACATAAAATCGTTTATCTGTTCTACTTACCTCCATTTTACAATTTGTATGAAATGCCCGACTTTTGTAAGAGAGATAAATCTTTTCTTTCACATTGGCTCGCGCGCGTCTGTTGTATTCGTGGTGAGGCTGGGCAAAACCGAGGGACTCGACGATCTGTGACCCTTGATGAAAAAAGAGGGGATCGAACCCGCGATCTCCGCGGCGCGTGGAGTCCCAACCCGTCGAGTCTCTCATTTTTGTCCAGCCTCCACCTGCCTGCCTTGAATAAGGTTGGTGGTGAGGCTGGACAAAAAAAAGGTGACCTGTTTCACCACTAGCTGACAGGTGATGTGATGTGACGTTGTTTACATATTGTCTAACTTTGGGATTTCGCGCCACTCGTCGGGGAATGTATACGTCTTTGGTGCCTCCGATGGCTAGTTATGTGTTCTTTGCGACGGCTTGCGCGAAACTCACCTTGAGCTGTTGCGCGCCCGATTTCTTGGCGTCTTCGCGAAAGTCTTCTATGTGGGTGCCTCCGATGGCATCGTCGCGGCCTACGATGTCGTCGTCGTTTGAGGGTGCGAGTTTCTTTTTCTTTGCCTTGGCCTTGTCCGCCTTGTCCTCGTCGTCGACCGCGGCGTCGGCGGTGTCCTCGCCATCCTCCGCGGGTAAATCGCTCGTCGACGCGTTTTTACGCTTCTTCTTCTCCCCGTCTTCTCCCTCTTTGAGAATGTCATCGTACAGGTCCTTCTCGTAGCCATCGATCTCTTCGCGCACGAACGACGGTAGGTTCTTCTTTTTCATGTGTTTCACCTGCGCAGCCATGCCGGGAAGCCAGTTAGACTCACCCGTGGCTCTGTCCATCCAGGACGTCACCATCATCTGAAACTGCTCCACCGCCGGATTGAGATTCATTGCAACTTTTTCATCCTTCTTTTTCAAAGATGACGGAAACAAGCCGAGGAACAATATCACGTGCAAGTTTTCATCCTTCTCCGGATCTTTGTACCTCGCCGTCCCGGGATGCGCGAGCATCTGTCCATTCGTGCAATTTTCAATGCCTTGAATGAGAAGCTTGACGCGCGACCCGACCCAACCTTCCCACTTTTTAAAGTCTTCCTCCGTCTTCGCGCTCACGGTGACCATCAAATAATGTTTATACATGGTGAAAAACTTGAGTCTGGTCCACAAGTCCTCCCACTTGGCGGTGTTCAACAAGATGCGCTTCGTCACCTCCTTGCCTCGTTTAAACTCCGCCTTGAGCACCTCCAGCGTGCTCACGGACACGTTGAACGTGGAGTTTTGCGCCGGATACGCCGGGGTCAGAATCTTCATGAGTTGATATCTCTCAGCCTTGTTCACTCGCTCGTCCCAAACCTTCATTCCTGGCAACCCCTCGTCCACGATCGGCACGAGCATCACCGGCGTCGTCCACTGCCACGCCGACCACAACTGGAAAAATGAATACACCAACATCGACGGCGCGGCGTTGGGATACAATTGACACACCCTCGCCACGAGAATCGCCAAGTTGACTCCCCCGAAAAATCCGACGACGTTCGAGTACACGCCGCGTCTCTGCGCCCACAGGCGCAGCGTGCGCAGCGCCACCCTGAACGCGTCGTGGTTCGGCACCACTCTCAACAATTGATCCGCCACGCGACAACCGTTCAACGACTTCACCCCGGGATCGTCTAAATTCATCAACACCGCCGTTTGACACACGTCTAAATCCTCCGGCACGCTCGTGTATGACGGTAACGACGTGTACGCCATGTCTATTTCGAACCCTCGAAACACCGTCTTAATCTCCGGCACGATTGCGTCTCTCACCGGCACGATGCTCTCCGTCCCCGGATGATTTCTCACGACGTCATAAAACGAACCCGCGTACTCATTCTCTTCCCACCCAAAGAAATCCTCGTCTCGACTCAGATGTCTCGGTCCGAGACACAGCGTATCGATATCTGCCGCCGGTCCGTGCACGCCCAACCTATAGCTCCCAAAGGTGTACAGATTACACGACGGTCTCATGTCCTCCGTGATCCCCTTGCGCGCGCTCGCCTCGATCACCCACTGCTGCAACAGCGCGTTCAACTCCCCCAGCACCTCCTCCCGTCGCGCGCACTCGTCCGGGGACTCGTACACGTCCTCGTCGCGAAGGCGCGCGTCGAGTTCGGCGCTGAGTTTTTCATCCAGCGCGCTCGGTCCCTCGTTGGAGATGACGCGCGTGAGCGCGTCCGACGCCGGCGCGGCGGTGGACGCGCTCGTCAGCGTCGCGCCGACGGCCATGTCGACGACGGCGGCGACGACGAGACCGGGACGCGATCGCGCGAGTGACGACGAATGACGACGAACGTGGGCGGCGGTCGCGGGGACGCGGGACGCGGGACGCGTCGCGACACAGCGCGACGGTTGGTCCGTCGAACGCGCGCGCGAGACGCCCCGATGGGGACGTCGGCGCCGACGTCGCGGAGCGGATCGGCGACGCGCGCGGCGATCACGCGCGTGGGACTCGTCGTGTTCGTCGCTCTGAATGCGATGAGCGAGACGATGAAGTTTTATAATCGGGACGCGACGTCGGCGACGGCTGCGGCGATGGCGACGCGAGCGAACGCGAGGGTGGAGAGCTGGGCGAGCGTAGGCGTGAGGGACGAACCGGCGGTGGTTCGACGGGCGTTGGAGAGGCCGGTCGTGATCGAGGTGGACGCGCCGAGGCGCGCGACGTCGGGCGACGACGACGAAGACAAAGGAGAGAAAACACCGACGACGATGACGACGAAGACGTCGATCGTAGAGGCGGAGGAGGAGACGACGACGGTGCGTGATGTGAACGCGTCGACCGGCGAGGCGGCGTCCGAGACGCCGGTCGCGACGGTGAGCGTTCGAACGCGCGAGTGCGGCTCGCCCGCCGTCGACGGGTACGCGAAGGTGAATTTAACGTGCATGGCGGCGAGTGCCACGGCGCGAGAGTACGACGCGTCGGAGAGTGGGAGAGAAAAGTTGCGCGCGCACATTGAGCCGCACGCGTCTTACGACGGCATCGCCGTGCGATGGGGTATCGGTCACGTCGCGAACACGGCGGAGGAGTGCGCGGAAAAGTGTCGAACGCATCCCATCAAGCCCAACGGCACGGGAACGGAGATGTTTCCGTGCAACGTCTTCGTGTGGTGCCCGAAGGGTGAAGGCATCGAGGAGTGTTTCGAACCGGACGCGCACACGCACTCGCCGGGAGATTGTTGGCTGAAATTCAGCGAGACGCCGGAGAGCGTGGAGGTGAACCAGCGAGGCGCGAACGACGCGAGCGGATTCGTGAATAAGGACGGCGCGACGTTCGCGCAGCGACATCCGAAAGCGCCGAAAATGGTGCACTGGACGAGCGGCGTTTTAGTGCCGGAGGGGATGGAGGTTACGCCGGGGACCCTGGGTCCGAGAGCGACGTGGTAAAACAAAACGTAACGAAACGCGTTCTTGTACATTGTAAAGCTTATTCTTCTATTCGCCATACATCTACGAGCTACTGCTGCTACTACTACTACTGCTGCTGGACGAGTCGTCATCGTCATCGTCATCGTCGTCATCGTCGTCGTCTTCTTCTTCTTCCTCGTCATCGTCATCCTCGTCATCCTCGTCCTCGTCCTCGTCCCAATCATCGTCGTCCCAATCCTCCTCGTCGTCCGCGTTCTCGTCGTCGCCTCGAAGACCGATCGCGGCGCGCAAGCGCTCTTCCTCCTCGTCCTTCTCCCTCGCCGCCCGCACGAGCGCCTCATCCAATGCGCGTTGCGCCGCCGTCCGCGCGCCTTCGAATCGAAACACCAACCGCGGCGTATGTTTCATAGACAACATCTTCGACAGCATCGTACGAATCTTTTGCGCGTTCCGCTCCAACGCCTGTCCCGCGACGTGTTCCTCCCCGAATCGACTCGATCCGTACAGCACGTGCACCGTCTTAAAATCTTTCGACACCCGCGCGTCCATGACGTTGACGCCGGTGCGGTCGAATTTATGATTGAGCTCCTCGTGCACCACCTGCACGAGCGCCCGACGCACGCGCGCGCTCTCCCGAATCTGTGCCTTATCTTGATCGATCGTCTGCCGCTCCATCTCGACCCGTCGCGTCGCGCGCGTCGCGCTCGAGACACCGAACGCGCGCGCCGGCGGTTCGCCCATCGACGGCGCGATTCCCACCGACGCCGTCGCGCGCGCGAGCGCGTCGACGCCACCGCCGAAGACACGGTCGGGCGTCGTGCGCGCGCATCGCGCGAACGGTATCGCGCGTCGACGCATTGGAATCCGACGCGCGCGCGGGGCGACGCGGAGTGACGACGGCGACGTGTCGACACTGTGCCTCGCGCGCGATGACGACGACGCCGCCGACGACGCGCGACGACGACGGCGCGACGGCGACGACGACGACGACGACGACGACGACATCGCCGACGCCGCCTCGCGTTCCAAGCGTCGTCCTCGAGTGGGCGGCCGCGGGCGTCGGGTGCGCGCTCGCGGACACGATGTTCAACCCGCTCGAGGTGCTCAAAGTGCGCGCGCAGCAGAGCGCGTCCGGCGCGTCCGCGGCGGCGCTGGCGTCCGCGGCGATGCGTCGGGACGGATTCGTCGGAGGTTTATTCGTCCCGGGATTGGCGGCGACGTGGATGCGTGGGTTGAGTTACACGGGGTTTCGAATCGGGCTGTACCCGAGCGCGCGCGACGCGGCGGCGCGCGTCGCGGGGGGCGACGGATTCGAGACGAAATTATTCGCCGGTGCGCTCACCGGTGGCGTCGGTGCGGCGGTGTTTAATCCCATAGATGTCGTCCGCGTGCGCATGCAGTCGAGCGAGCGGGCGCATCGAAGCACGCTGTCGGCGTTCGGGGAGGTGGCGCGCGCGGAGGGCGTCCGGACGGGACTCTGGCGCGGCGCGGGGGCGTCGACGGCGCGCGCGATGACGCTCTCTGGATCACAGTTGGCGACGTACGACGCGAGTAAACGATGGTTTTTAGCGACCGGGTACTTTACCGAGGACGCACCGCCGTTACACTTCGCGTCGTCCTTCGTCAGCGGCGTCGTCGCGCAAACCGTCGCCCACCCCTTCGACACTCTGAAGACGCTCGTCATGTCGCGGACGACGACGCCGGGCGAACGACGAGGCACCGTCATCATCGCCCGCGACCTCATCGCCGCTCACGGCGTTCGCGGTCTCTACCGCGGATTTTTCGCCGCCGCCTCGCGTCAGGGCCCCGTGATGGTGGTGCAGATGCCAATCGTCGAAGCCTTGCGCAAATGTCTCGGATTGGAGTACTTTTAGACGGAACGAACGCGTGCGCGCGCACGCAATCGTCGCGGTCGTCCTCATCGCGCGCGGTCATCACGACGTGATCACGCGTGGCGGTCGTACACGTACGATATCAATCGTCACTCGTCGCTCGCTCAGAGACGCGCGCGACGCGTCGTCGCTCGACAGCCGCGGACGCGCTCGATATCACCGCGTCGCTCTTCGGACGCGCGACGACGACGACGACCATTTTCACGTCGTCGCGCGACGCCTCGCTCGCACCGATGCGCGCGATATCGAGCGCGTCGCGTCGCGCATTCGAGCGTCCGTCCGCGTCCCACCTTTCGTCAGAGGCGGGCGCGACGATTTCGTGATCGATGACGATGACGACGATGATTCGCGCGCGTCGCGTCGCGTCGTCGTCCGATGCGATGCGATGCCGCGTGAGAGGCGCCGCGCGATCGATGGTGCGTCGCGCGTCGTCGTCGGACCGCGGTGGTGACGCTCGCGACGACGACGAGAAGGACGCGTCATCGTCATCGTCATCGTCATCGTTCGTCGACCTGTCGGTGGACGTCGAGGCGGAGTTTAAGCGCGGGGTCGAGTTCGGTGCGACGGAGATTCGTCCTCGATTCACCCCGAGCGCGGTGTCGAGCGCGGATCGAGGATTACCGATCGCGGACGCGCTGGTGGCGACGTCGGCGCAGGCGGTCGTCGCGGCGGTGGCGTTGGCGACGGGGACGCGACCGTCGTGGTTGACGCCCTTCGGCCCGTCGTGGCGAGGGGCGGCGTACGTGTTGCCGGCGATCGCGCACGGGGCGAAACTGGCGACGATGTGGGTGTGCGGCGCGCTCGCGGCGAGGGCGTACGAGAGACGCGCGTTCGACGGGTCGTTGGGGGAGGCGGTGGGACGAACGCTGCGCGGAGGGTGCTTCGCGGCGGGATTGTTAATCTTGGTGACGCAGGTCGAGGTGGGGCACGCATTCGCCGAGGCTGGGTTGGGAGATCCAGTGATGAACGCGTCGCGCGAGGGAGACGCCATCTTGAACGGGGCGTTGTCTGAACTCGTCGTCGACGTCGTCTCCGAGGCGACGGCCATCGTGGGGTGGCGCGTCGTTCGATGGAACACCTCGCCGACGGATCCCGAGACGATATTCGTCGAAGAAGAGGAACGCGCGCGGCGGCGGCGGCGATAGGTAGCTGTATGTGTGTACATTCAATTCATTCTTTTCTTGACAAAACGTTCGTAGATGCTTATATTAGTTCAACTCGTACTCGTACCGCGCCTCGTTCGAGGCTCGCTCACTCGTCCCACGCGTCGGCGGCGGCGGCGGCGGCGGTGTTTTCATTTTCTTGTTGCGCTGTGCGCAGGTGCGGTGGCACCCACTTGGACGTCAACGGTGGAGGGGGGCGCTCGTTCTGTGCGGTGGATTGCGTGAACGCACTGTCCATCATAATCTTCCCCGGAGGTTTCGGAGGAGACGCCGCTTTGGCGGGTTCGGCGGTCTCCGCGGGCGCGGACGCCTTCGCCGCGGGCTTTTTTGATTTCTTCTCTCGCTCCGCCTTGCGTTTTTCCGTGAGAAGGTTTCCACCGGAGAATTCCTCGCGCAGCTTATCCTTGTAATCGTCGAAGGATCCGTTGAAAACGCGCACGCTTCCCGGAACGGGCGGATCAGCCTTCATGTCGCCCTTGGTGACGATCCAAATTTCATCGACGACGAGCGAAATCAGACGCTCGTCGTGCGACACCAACACGACGCCGCCCTCGAAATTATTCAGCGCCATCGCGAGCGACTCGATCGTCTCCAAATCGAGGTGATTGGTTGGCTCGTCCAGGAGAAGAATGTGAGGCTGCTTCCACGCGAGCTCGGCGAATGCCAGACGAGACTTTTGTCCTCCGGATAACACGCCGATGGGTTTCGTCGCGAGTTCGCCGGACAGACCGAACCGACCGAGGTACGCGCGCGCTGTCTCCAGCGGCATCTCTTTGTCGAGCCGCTTCATGTGCGCCACGCAATCCTCCTCGAGGTTCATCGTCTCGAGGTGGTGCTGGGAAAAGCGCGCGAGGCGAAGCTTGGTGTGACGATTGATCCACCCCTCGGTGGGTAAGATGTCACCCTCCAGGAGCTTTAAGAAGGTGGATTTACCCGCCCCGTTCGGACCGACGATGGCGACGCGACTGTCCATGTCTAAACCAAAGTCCAAGTTTTGATACAGCGTCTGATAGCCCTCGTATCCAAAGGCGACGTTCATGACGGAGATGCACGGTGGCGGCAACGGAGACGCCGACGGGAAGTTGATGCGCAGGTACGGATCGTCGTAATCCACATCCACGCGTTCGCTCTGCAACTTTTCGAGCATCTTCATGCGACACTGCGCCTGACGCACCATTTTCTTGTGACCCTGACCGAATCTCGAGATAAATTGTTTGAGAGACGTCTCGCGGAGATTTTGGTTGCGCTGAATCGCCTCCTCGTTGGCTCTGTGCTCGGCGCGCACCTTGAGGAAGGTGTCGTACGAGCCACCGTAGTAACGCAACTTTTTGTGGTGCAAGAAGATGGTCGCGGTCGTGCAATCGTTCAAGAAACCTCTATCGTGCGAGACGATGAGGACTGTTTTCTCCCACTTGCGTAAAAATTCCTCCAACCACGTCAACGCGTGGACGTCCAAGTGGTTCGTGGGCTCGTCTAGGAGCAACAGATCCGGCGTCATGAACAGCGCGGCGGCGAGCGCGATGCGCATGCGCCAACCACCGGAGAAGTCTTTCGTCGCCTTGAGTTGTTCCTCGGGATCAAAGCCGAGACCGCCTAAAATTTGTCCGGCGCGCGCCGTTGCCGAGTCGGCGTCAATTTCGTCCAAACGTTCGTACACTTCGTTCAAATCAATCCCATCAATCTGATCGAGCTCTTCGTCGAGCATTCGCTTCTCTAGATCGAGCAAATACAAACGCTCTTGATCCGTCTCCACGACGGTTTGTAACGCCGACCGATCGTCCGGGTGCGCCTCCTGTTCGACGTGAATGATGTGCAAAAATTCCGGTAGCTTGATGACGCGTTCGGAAATCGCGCGCAACAGCGTCGACTTCCCGCACCCATTTCGACCGACCAAACCGTACTTGGTCCCGAAGACGAGCTTCAGCGTACCGTCCTGAATCAACTCATCTCGACCGCCGTACAACTGAATACCGTTGATGTGAATGTCCATATTCGAGTTGTTGCGACGATCCGCGTCGGGACCGCTTCGAATGTGAAATCCTAAATCCGCCGAACTCAACCGACCACCGTTCGCCGCGATTCTCGCCTCGCGCTCGAGTCGAAGTTTCTCCTCCTTCTTCTTTCTCGCCTGTTCCTCCTGTTCGAGCTTGACGCTCAGCATCTTTCTCGATTTCGCCTTGCCTCGCTTCACCGTCTCCTCCGGCAGCGTCTCCCCGTTCGCCACGCGCGTCCCATTCTCTCTCGCTCGCTTCACCCGCGCCAGGAGCACACGATACTGTTGACAACATTCCATTGCGCTCTTCCCATCGACGAACGTCGCGATCGCCTCCCACCGCGCCTCCTCGCTCGTCGACGCGTCCGCCGACGCCGACACGCCTCGCGCTCGCAAGCCCTCGATGAGCCGCACGTCATCCTCCTCGCTCCACGTTCCATCCTTGGACGCCACCGGCGTCGCCGACGCCGCCGCCTCGTCTGCGGGTGCGCACTCCTCCGCTTTCGCCTCCGCCTTGGCCGCTTTCGCTTCGTCTCGCGCCGCGCGCTTCGCCGCGAGCGCCGCCTTCTTCGCCTCCTTTTCGAGTCGCTTTTGTTCCTGCGCCTCGAGCTTCTCGCGCTCTTTTCGCGTCGACATGACGCTCGGACGGGACGAGAGGAAGCGCGGTGACGAAGTGGTTCTCGCGTCGGCGCCGCGAGACGACCGACCGACGTCGACCGCGCGTCCACGTGTGCCGATTCATTCATTCATTCATTTTTCGAACGTCCATCACTGCAGAGCATGGCGCGCGTCTTTCGCGGCGTGCGCCTGCGCGTCGCGCTCGACGAGGAGGAGGACGATGATGCTGATGCGGTCTCGCTCGCGCGCGCCGATCTCGCGGCGACGCTTCGTCGCGCGCGCGCGCTCGAGTCCCCGAACGAATCTGAATCCGCGCGCGACGACGACGAGGCGATTCGCGCGACGCTCGCGCGCGCGGCGGACGACGCGCGCGCACGCGCGGTGAACGACGCCAGAGACGCGTACGACGACGATCGCGAGGCGGTCGTCGCGACGTACCGCGCGGAGACGTCGTGCGATCGAGAGACGGCGTCGTTGGCGTGCGCGCTCGGCATTCACCAGAGAAAAATCAAAAACTTTACGCGCGCGCTCGAGGAGATGCGCGCCATGGGATTCGACGACGCGGACGGCGTGGCGAGCGTGGCGTTGATGCGGTGCGATTTCGACGTGCGACGCGCGGTGGAGGTGTGTCTCGCGGCGCCGCGGACGTAGATTAGATTAGACGAGACAGTTGCAAAGGATTTCCAGAGCGCACAGAATGCGCGACACGGCGACGCGACGCGCGTCCACTCCGACGCGAGTCCAGCGCGACGGACGTCGACGACGGGTTCATGCCGACGCGCGCGCGCGCGCGTCGAGCGAGCGCGCACGCGTGACGACGAGGAGGAGGATGAGTTTTCAGGCGAGTGCGAAATTTCGCGCGAGAAATGGCGCGCGGGACGACGTCGCGACGCGCGCGCGGGAGGCGAGAGAGGCGCGACGTGTCGAGAGAGCGCTCGAACGCGCGGCTGTTTCGTGTCAGCGCGCGCGACGGGCGGGGGTGGTGCGACGAGAGCGGAGGTTGAGAGCGCGGGAGTGTCTCGACGCCGCTTTGGCGCGGTTGACGACGATAGAGAAAGAGAATGACGACGACGACGACGACGACGACGCATCACTGTCGATCGTGGTTGCCGCGGTGACGCGAGAGGGTATTCGTGGACTCGGCGCGGAGCGCGCGTTTCGAGCGTTCGCGGTGTCGCTGAAACGAGTCGAAGAGGTGAGCGCGCGGTTTGACGCGACGACGCTTGCGGCGTTGGCCGAGTCCGCGTTGGCGACGGTGCGAGACGCGCGCGCGAGGGAGACGTTACCCGCGCTCGTGGTGTGCGCGGTGAAACTCGTCGTTCGATTGCGAGCGCGCGTGAAGGATGGGGAGGCGTTCGTCGAGAGCGTGCATGCGTCGGCGTGCGACGCGATGAAGGCGGCGGCGAGCGACGAGCAATTCGAGCATCGAGACGCCGTGACGACGATGCTGGCTCCGTTAGTGTTGGATCCGTTGCGCTTTATGACGGATGACGTCTCGGAAACGTTTCGGAAATGCGTGGGACGATTGCTTCGCGTGCCGCGTTTGAGGAAGAACGCGCCGCGCGAAGCGATGCGAATGTTTGACGAGCCGGCGACGGTGAGTCGCGTCGTGCGCGCTTCGATCGATTCCTCGATCGACGACGGGGACGCCGAGACGGCGATTGAAAATATTCTAGATTTGATGTGTAGAGATGGGAAACGGAACGAACACTTGCGTTCGTTCGTTGAAGCCGACGCCGAGGCCGCGACCGTCGCTCTGCGGGCGCTGTCCGGTTTGTCGGCGAGCGCGAGGACGACGTCGAAAGACTGGTATAAACGCTTCGTTTTGAAAGTGAACACGATGAACGAGACGTGGTTTCTAACAAGCTTAATTGGGGATGCGCGAGGGACGATTACGTCACCGGAAAAAGCCGCAGAGGCGGCTTCGCTATTCATAGAATTGTCTCGTTCACGCGACGACGGCGCTTTTTCGGCGGCGGCGTTTTCGGCGGGTTATTTGCACTCGTTATGGAGATACCTGGCGCGCGAACTCTCTCTGCCTCAGCAGGTATCGAATGATGAAAAGAGTTCTTCGACGTGGATCGCGTGCGCCTTTGAACGAAACGGCGTGTTGGACTTGAAGGTTGATGAAGCGGATCACTTTCATTTTTTCTGTTCTGCGTACGCGTACTTGCTCGTTGTGCTACGAGATAAGAAGTTTTTCGACGATCAATCGCCGTTCACGCTCGGTGAGCAGCGTTCGATCGCCGCAGCCGTGAACACCATGCTCGTCCGGACGCACATTTCAAGCCAAACGCATTCGATACCAGTGAATTTACAGCGCACCGTCGATGCGGCGAGCGCGTTGCTTCACGCATTGACTGCGCGCGATGCGAGAAGGAGCTTCTGTTCAAAGAAGTTGTGGCTCGCCCCTAACTGTATGAAGTTATCCCCGAGCGTCGCCGCGTCTGCCCTGCAATGTCAAATCGACGATGGCGTCCACACGCAGATGACTGGCCTTCTGAACGATTGTCCGCAGTCTATTTCGTTTGAAGAACGAGTCAAAATATTTCGAGAGCTCATCAAGGCTGATAGAGTCAAGGCGGGATATCGACCGCAAGCTGGTGGAGTGGATGCGTCCCATCGTGACTCTTTCGTTCGTCCGGTGGCGAATCTCGTCACGAGACGCGAGAGCGTGCTCGAAGATACCATGGCTGCCATTCTACCGCTCGGTTCGAAAGCTCGAGGTCGAATTCTGGTGAAATTCGTGAATGAGGCAGGTCAAGAAGAGGCGGGAATAGATGCCGGTGGTCTGTTCAAAGAGCTTCTGAGCATTGTCACCGAGCAAAGCATGGATCCAAACCGCGGGTTGTTCACGACGAACGCGAGTGGACTTGTGTATCCGAGCCCTCGCGCCGCCGATACGCACGAGGGAATCTTGCAACTAGAAATGGTCGGGATGATGGTCGGGAAAGGCATGTACGAGGGCATACTGCAAAACATCAACATGGCATCATTCTTTGCGGCGACTATCATCGGGACTCCTAGAACGATTGACGACATTTCCAGTCTGGATGAAGATCTCGCTCGATCCGTCGTCCAAATTTTGGAGTACGACGGTGACGTCTCCGACCTTTGCCTCGACTTCACGTGCACGGAAGAGGTGTACGGTGAAATACTGACGAAAGAACTCGTCCTCGGTGGAAGTGACGTGGAAGTCAACGACTCTAACAAGTTGTTGTACGTTCATCTCTTGGCGGACTATCACCTGAACCGGCGAATCGCCGCACCAATGATGGCCTTCATGCGTGGATTGACGCAAATCATCGACAGACGATGGCTTCAACTCTTCAATTCAAAAGAGCTCAGCCTGCTTCTGAGCGGCGGTGAATCTGCCATCGACATTGACGATTGGGAAAAGCACACGAAATACTCGGGAGGATACACTGCGAGCAGCACCGCCGTGAAGAATTTCTGGCGCACCATGCGCAAGTTCTCCCCAGAACAACGTCAAAACGTCTTAAAATTCGTCACGTCATCACCGAGACCGCCTCTACAAGGATTCAAGCACCTCAATCCACCGTTCGTCATCCATAAAGTGCGATGTGAGGCGTCGGTTTTAGCGCTAGTTGGCGGCGCAGACGTCAAACGACTTCCGAGCGCCAGTACGTGCTTCAACATGCTCAAACTACCCAATTACCGACGGTTATCGACGCTCGAACGCTCTGTGGCGTACGCCGCCGAATCGAGGGCGGGATTCGAGCTCAGTTGACGCACACATTCTTTTCTTTTCGTCCAGACGCCGCGTCGTATTAAGTACACATCAGCATTAGCACCCTCCGCCCGCACTCCCCCGCACGCGTCGCGAGCGATGCCGAAGCGTCGAGGGAAATCTCGCAAACACGACGGTCCGACCCTTCCCGGGATCCTCTACCGCCAGCTCGACGGCTTCGACGACGGCGGCACCGAAGGTCGCGAGCGCGCCCAAAAGCAAAGCGGCGCCAAGAGCGACCGAAAGGCGCGCCGCGCCGCCGCCAAGGCGAGCAAGGCGGAGAAGCGCCAGGCGAGCGCCAAGTGGAAGGCGGACGCCGCCGCCAGACGTCGAGACGACCGTCAGCCGACGCGTCGGCGGGATGAGGGCGAGAACGCCACGACGAGCGACGCTCGGGGCGGCGGCGGCCGAGAGGACGACGATGGCGACGGCGCCTCGCGTCGAGACGCGACGCGGAAGCGCCGAGACGGCGTCGATGACGTGAAACGCGCGCGCTCGAACGAGCTCGCCTCGGCGAAGAGGGCGAAGACGGCGCTCAAGGAGAAGAAGAAGCCGGCGATGCGCGAGTCGCTGCGCGAGGCGTACGAACGGGACGAGGCAGCGGCGAAACGCTTGGAGAAAAAGTTAAAGGGACGCAAGGGACCGGACGATGGATTGGATTCGCTGTTTGCAGATTTACCGGGGATGGATTTTCTGGGTGGCGACGAAGATGAAGACGAGGATGAAGAGGATGAAAAGGAGGAGGAGGAGGAGGAGGAGAGTGATGACGAAGAGGAGGAGAGCGCCGACGAAGAAGAAGATGAAGATGAAGAGGACGACGAAGAGGAAGAGGAAGAGGAGGAAAAGGAAGAGAAGACGGTTGCTGCACCTAGTGCGGCGAAGTACATTCCTCCGGCTCAACGGGCGTTGATGGCGGCGGCGGCGGGAAAATCTCCCGGCTTTGAGCAGTGCGCTCGTCAAATCAGAGGTTTGATGAATCGTATGGGCGAGGCGAATGTCGCCGGGATCGTGAACGATGTCGCAGAGTTGGCTCAAAAATTTCCTCGCCTCGAGGTTTGCGATGCGGCGACGAAAGAGATCATGATAGCGCTCACAGAGGGTCCTCGAGCGAGCGATCAGTACTCAGCCGCCGTCGCCGGTTTCGTCGCGGGCATCGCGGGATCCATCGGACCCGAGGCCGGTGCGCGCTTTGCCTCTGCTATTTGCGTTAAATTAGAACAAGAACAGATGGACAGCAAGGCGAGGTCGTGCAGTAACTTGGTGAATGTCCTCGCTCGACTTTACACGTGCGGATTGTTGCCTTCCGCGTGCTGTTACGGATTTCTCGTGACTTTGGCAAAGAGCTTGACTGAATTGGACTCGACGCTGATGCTAGCGCTGCTTCGAATCGCTGGAAATCGTCTGCGGTCAGAGGATCCAGTCGGTATGAAGGAGTTCATTATGGCCCTGCAGTCACGCGTCGCCGAATTGCAAAAAGAGCGAGGCGACGGTGAAGACGGCGGACAACTCTCGAAGCGCGCACGCTTAATGTTAGAGATGGTGATCGACCTGAAGAACAACAAAAAGCGAGACAGTGCGCAAGACACCGGGAAAGATCAGTGGGGATACCCGACGGCGCTTGGCAAGTGGTTGCGCGGCACGAACATGGGTGAAGCGACAGTGGCGCTTCGCGCTCTCACGTATGAAAAACTCATCAAGACGGAAAATCAAAAGGGTCAGTGGTGGTTACCCGAAGCGGCCGGTACGGAGGAATGGTTCGCCGCGCGTGCAGCGCAAGGTGCGATCGCAGAACAGGCTGGAAAGACGAGAGAAGGAGGCGAGTTGCTGCAACTTGCCAAACAGATGCGCATGAATACGGAGACGCGGCGCGCCATTTTCTGCGTCGTCATGGGCGCAGACGATTACGCGGACGCTCTCGAACGTCTGCTGCGTCTCCCTTTGGCCGATAAGCAAGACAGAGAAATCCCTCGCGTTTTACTCGAGTGCTGCCTGCAAGAAAAGGCGTACAATCCCTACTATGAAGTTTTGGGTACGAAACTGAGCGAGCGCCAGCGCACGCATCGCCTGACTTTTCAGCTCTGCATCTGGGATCAATTGAAAGAGATCGACGATCCGTCGTGCTCGGTGCGTCGCATTTCAAACCTCGCGCGATTTTTTGCAGGTTTGGTGCTCTCCAACACGCTCTCTCCGACGGCGTTCAAGGCTTTGGAATTCGGCGTCGACGTCGCCCCGCGCGTCACCCTCCACCACAAACTTCTCCTCCAAGCCTTGCTCGACGATCGTTCCAGAACTTCCGCCGCGGACGCCCTCTTCCAAAAGATCGCGCTCCACCCCGAGCTTACGTCCGCCAAGGCTGGATTCTTACGGTTCCTCCGAGATCCGGATTCCCTCTCCGCCGTCGCCGCCGGCGCCGCCGACGACAAAGCCGCGCGCAAGCGTCTCGCCGCCCGCGCCGCCGCCGCGCGCAATCTCCTCGGCGGCATAGCCTAGACCATCGAGCGCTCGCGTTGTCATCATCTCTTCCACGCGTAGCAAAAATTGCCGACATCGCGCGTCTGCGTCCGCCGTACCGCGCGCGTCCTCCGCCCGGGCTCGACGCGTCCCGGGACGCTCGACGTTGAGGGCAAGAGGGCAACGCACCGCCCTCAGTCACCATTCGTCCGCGTCCTCATGTCGTCCGCGGTGGCGCACCGAAGCGCCCGCGCGGGTCGAGCGATCGCGCGTGCGGTGTCGGAGACGTCGCACCGCGCGTCGGCGTCGGCGTCGGACGCGGCGCGCGCGTCGGGGACGCACCAGCGCGCGCTCGCGATCGCCGCCGGCTCGAGCGCGTCGACGATGGGACGCGCGTGCGCGTTTGCGCGAGAGCGAACGACGCGTGTGCGAGCGATGGATGCGTGGTGCGCGTCGCGAGACGACGTCGGAGGCGCGAGGACGTTCGCGTCGACGTCGGGATCGGACGGTGAGGGCGAGGGCGGCGAGGACGGCGCGCTCGAGGACGGCGGCGAAGACGCTGAACGCGAAGATTCGTCGACGGATGCGGCGGTCGAGACCGAGGAGGGCGACAAGGGGTGGGTGTTCGGGATTAAGAATCAACGTCGACCGACGAGACGCGATAAGGGGTCGTACGATGGGTTTTTGACGGAGATTGATTCGTATCCGACGAGAAACGACATTCGAGACTTGTACAACATGAGAGAGTGGGTGGAGGCGAGTCTGGAGGAGAGCTACGCCGAGGTGGAGGCGTTGGCGGATAAGTTGGTCAAGAGCATGGAACAAGGGGAGAAGTTGCGAGAGAAGTACGCGGACGTCGTTCCGGGTGGAAACTTTCAAATCGATGAAGATCCCGACGCCGTGTTGACGTGGACGAGCGAATTCGTCATGGAACCGGGCGACGTGCAAGAGCACCCTCTCAACTGGAAAGTGTCGGTCGAGGTAAAACTGAGCGAATTACAACGCGTCACGGGTCTGAGCGATGAAGCGATCGAGTACGTCAAGCTGTTGGTGGATAAGAGATACAATCCCAAGCAAGACGTCTTGCGCATCGTCTGCCGTCGAAACGAAAACCGCGAACACAATCGACAGTGGTGCTTGAAGGTTTTGTACGATTTGATTCAGGAGGCGAACAGAGAATACCCGAGCGAGTCGTACACCTTTACGGGTAAATTTGTAGAGGGCGCTGACGCCAAGGGCAGCGCCGCGAGCAAGTCGTGAGCTCGAGAGATTTTTAATATGAATTTTAGCGTTTCCGTAAACGCGTCGACGTCGCGTCGCCCGCGCCGAGCGTCACGACATTGGAAGATAAAATACTCACACATTACATTGAATGAACGGCGCCTATTTACTTCTTGGCCTCATTCGCGTACTTGCCCTTGATGACACCGTACAAGCCCGCACCGACGATGGCGATGGCGGAACCGATGAGCGTCTGCGTGGAGATCTTGTTACCGAACGCGAGAATGCTGAAGCCGATGACGAAGATGCGCTTACCGACGTTACCGACGGCGTGGGTCACCGGGGCAACCTTACCGAGGGCTTGGTACGCGACTTGGTTGTACATATGGTAGTAGAAACCGACGGACGCGAGGGCCATCAAGAATTCAGTCTTGCCCTTGACGGCGATGGCTTGTTGAATGCCGGCGGCGAGCGTCGGGCCTTCAAAGTAGACGGCGAATGGCAGGCAGAACATCAAGGCGACGATGGTGACCCAGTTGTAGAGGTTGAGCGGGCTCATTCTGCTCATGAGCTTCTTGCTGAAGATGGCGCGCGCAGAGAAGGCGACGTTGGAGCTCATCGCCGTCAAGAAACCCAGCCAGGTGAAGGAGAGCTCCGTCGCCGAGGCGATGGCGACGCCGGCGATGACCGGGAGCAAGGAGAGGTACACCGGAAGCGGGTACACGGTACCGGCGACCAAGTAGGAACCGATGGAGGTGAAGACCGGTTCGAGCGTCTTCACGGTGTGCGTGAAGGACACGGCGACGGCGGCGAAAGAAACGTTCGTCAAGCAGTGACCGAACGCGTGCAAAAACGCCGGCAAGGACAACGCCTTCAGAAACTCCTTATCCGGTTGTTCGTACTCGACCAACTTGCTGCCCCAGAAGAAACCCATAATGAACAAACCCACGAACAAGTGCACGCACGACACGAACCACGGGTACGGGAAATAGTTGTAAATCGTCTTGTTCACGATGTTAAACTGCACGTTTAAAAAGTACCACGCCGCAAAGTAAAACACCGTCTCGAGTTGCGGGTACTTTTCCTTGAGCTCGCTCAGCGGGCCGCTACGCGCGAAGACGCGAACGCGCCACCGTCAGTCTCTCCGGATTCACGACACACGCGCGCACGACACGATACACACACCCCATACCGCACCACCACCACCGTCGGCGCGTCCACCTCCGTCGTTCGCGCGCGCGTCCATCCGCGCGCGCGCCGCCCCCTCGGCCCCTGGGATAAAAAAGCGACCGACCAATCAACGAAAGAGAAAACCTAGGCGCCCGGGCGCTCAACCGACCGAACGGATGATCGGGACGTCGCGCCCGTGCGTCCACGCGCCGACGAACGCGACGACGACGACGGCGCGCGAATGAAGGCGTGTACCTTTTTTATGCGTGTGCGTCGTGTCGCGCGCGCGGTCGTCGTCGTCGCCGTCGTCGTCGCGTCTCGAGCACCGTCGGCCCAATCCGCAACCATTTCTTCGACCAATCCAATTGGAGGTGCGTGCGTGAATGAATGAATGATGCGCGCGTCGTCGTGTACGTACCTCGTCGCCGCCGCGCGCGTCGCCACGGACGCGCGCGGCGTTTTTCGTTCCATCGCCTTGACGCGATCGATCGCGACGCGCGTCGTCGCGCGCGCCAGCGTCGTCGTCGCGGAGGAGGCGGACGTCCCTCGCGCCAACGCCACGGGCGCGCGCGCGCGCGCCATCGGCACCGCACCGCGTCTCGTCGCGCGACGCGTCACCGCACCGCTCGCGGCGAGCGGCGTCGTCGTCGTCGTCATCATCGTCGGCGTCGCGAACATCGTCCGTCGTCCGTTCGTCTCCCCGAGCGTCCGCGTGTGCGGGTCCGGGCGAGCGCTCGATCGATCCATCCATCCATCCATGACGCGGCACGCGGTGGCATATTCCACGACGACGTCTCGGGTGTGGGGTTCCACAGTATGGGTAATTGATAGGCGTACCGATGGTTTGGGGAAGAGACGACGCGTCTACGTGTACGAACGCGTGATGAGGGGTGTTTATCGGTGCACACATAAATGGAACACGTCGGGCGCGGAACGCCGCGTTCGAGGGGTGAGGAACGCCATCATCTATCCGTGAGGTCACCTCACTGAGGTGACGGGCGCGATGGGTGGAGGTGGAGGTGGATGGCATGATTGGCGATTGCGCGACGCCGCGGTGGGTGGCGTCGATGGACGCGGTGACGCGGTCGGCGGTGGTGTCCGGTCGTTCGTCTCGCGCGAGCGCGCGCGCGCGCGATGGAGGATGGCGAACGGCGCGGGGGAGGGTGGTGGCGCGCGGGGCGCGCGCGGTGGTGCGAGGCGGTGGTGCGAGAGGAGGAGACGACGCGAGGGCGTCGTCGGTGGGGTTGGAGGAGGCGCGAGAGAGGGAAAAGAAGCGGCGATACGTCAACTTTACCGGGTTTCCGTTCCCGCTCGTGCCGTTGTTGAGTCGGAGGACGACGAGGACGGAACTCGCGCCGGGACGGATGTGGGCGTTCGAGCAAGAGCAAGGGATCGGTTTCGGGCTCGGTGTGTCGACGAACGTGCGCATGACGGTGATTAAACTGCGCGATGGATCGCTGTGGGTGCACGATCCCATCGCGCCCACGGAGGAGTGCATGGAGCTGTTGAGAGAGATTGGCGGAGAGGTGAAGTACGCGTGCCTGTCGACGACGCAATACGAACACAAGATTTTTGCGCCGGCGTTCACGCGAAAGTTTCCAAAGTGCGACTTGTGGATCGTGCCTGGACAATTCAGTTTTCCCGTTCCGCTTCCGAACGCCTTCTTGGGGTTGTTTCCCAAAGGTACGCTCGGAGATCCTTCCAAGCCGCCTCCGTGGAGCGACGAAATCGAGACAGAGTTGCTTTTTCTCCCTCCACTCTTTTGGCACAACTACACCTACTCTGAAGCCGCGTTCTACCATAAGGACACTGAATCTATTTTAGTCACTGATGCCGCGGTGTACGTGGGCGAGAGCGCTCCGGGAATCATCCCGGAGGACGATTTAGAGGATTTGGGAAGCGACGAGTGTTTCACCATTCGATTGCTCAAGCTCGGCAACTACCGCGGCGGACGCAACATCGCCTCGCCGAACATTCCAGCGAATCAGCGCGACGAACGCATCACGAATGGATGGAAGCGTATGGCTCTTTTTTCATTATTTATCGCACCCGACGCGAAGAACATCTTGAATCCGGAATCAAGTTTCAACGGATTGGCTGGCAAATTTGTCGTCTCACCCATCGTATTTAATGTTGTTTTTCAGTTTTATCGCAAAGAGGTCGCAGAGTGGGCTCAAAAAGTGAGTCAATGGAACGCTAAGCGCGTCATCGCGTCGCACTTCCCAGTGCCTGAATCTGCCACCGGGAAGGACTTCTTGGCGGCTTTCGAATTCGCAAAGTTGCCGCAGGCCGTTCCTCCCGAGTACGTGGACGCGGAAAACGATCTGGCATCGCTCAACTTGGTTGTGCGCATCCTGCAAGCGATCAACGCGGTTCCTAAATACAAATAGTGTATTGTACATACATCATCAATTAGAAGTAGCTAGTGTAATCAAGCGCGCAGCAGAATGATTGCATCACCACGTGTCGTCGTCATCGTCGCAATCCACAGTCGCAGTCAGCGCGCCGTGGTTTTTATTCCATTCTTCATGGAATTCGACGTCAGCTCTGGTGACTGATGGACGAACTTGCTTCGCCGCTCGTCGGATATCTGCTAGAACGATGGGTCTGAGAGAGCTCGGCGAGACTGGACCAGGCATGTCCTTTGTTTTCTGAAACGTCTCACGCACAGGCGCTCTCGCAGCCTCTTGAATGAGATGTTTCATGTCAGATCCTGAGTATCCATCGGTTTTCTCGCATATGGTATCCAAGTCGCTTTCGCTGAGATTGTGCGCGACGCCTTTACCGGCGCTGAGGGTGCGTAAAACCATGTCTCTTCGCGCGGCCGCGCACGGAAGAGGAATGTAGAGCTGTTTTGGCATCCGTCTTCGCGCACCGTCGTCGAGCTCCTGTGGTCTGTTGGTCGCCCCGATGAGGAGTAAACGATCGTTTTCGCCACCGCCGAGCCCGTCCATTTGAACCAAAAACTCAGTTTTCATTCTCCGAGAGCTTTCATGCTCGCCATCTGATTTTCTCGCCGAGAGCAAGGAATCGATTTCATCGACAAAAATAACCGCGGGCGAAAGGTGACGAGCGACGGCAAAGAGTGCTCTGACCATTTTTTCACCTTCACCAATCCACTTGCTCGTCAAACTGGATGCAGAAATTGAGAAGAACGTAGCTCCGCATTGACTGGCCACCGCGCGACCGATCAGCGTCTTGCCTGTCCCGGGTGGACCAAACAAGAGTAAACCCTTCGGAACAGCGCGAGCTCCGACGAACAACTCCGGGTTCATCATCGGCCAGACGGCGAGTTCTTGCACGGCAGCTTTCGGATGCTCTAGTCCCGCGATACTGTCCCAATCAACCGATTCGTGTTTGTCCAAGATTTCGCTCACCACGCGCTCGACGATTTCTCGATCAAGTTTGAGAATATCCTCCGCGATAGGCTCACCGTTGGGCGAGAGCTTTTGCATCACCGGTTCACTGAACGGTGGCCCTTCTTCGTCGTCGTTTCCACTCTGATTGGGCTTCACTCGCTGGCCGTTACCGCTACCGCCGTAGGGAGGTACGAAACCAGTACCGCCGCGCCCCCGCCTGTACGTTCGAGTCGCACCGGTCGTTTCCTTCGCCGCACGATATTGCGCGTGCGCCGGTGTTAATCCCTTTGCCGCGTTCTCCAAATCTAATCGTTCGCCAGCGCTCATGAATCTAGTCGGTGGTTTATTCGCGACGTCTCGCTCACCCTCGTCGGACCACCTCTGATTGGACTCGCTCGCCTTCTTTTTCCTTCCACGCTTCGCCACAGGACTCGTGCGAGTCGGCGGTTCGAACAGTTTCGGCTTGACAACCGCGTTCTTCACGCCCCCGTACCCCACGTCCGGCTCCAAGTATCTATTCAAGTCTACGTCGTCCAAAATTTGAAAGTCGTCCTCGGCCTCGTCCGGGTCCAACGCCGCCGGCGGCGCTCCCCAATCGTGTTTCGTCCGTTTCGCCAACGTCTGATCCACCGCCGAGACGTCCACTTTGACATCTCTCTTCGCCACCGCCACTCTTCCGCTCGCCGTCGTCTTCGCGCCCTCGTCTCCCTTGGACGTCGTCGAATCCGCCGCCGCGCCGTCCGTCCCCCCCGACCTCGCCTCCGCGCGGTCTCCCCCTCCCCCGCGTCCACCACCGCCGCTGTGCATCTCGTCTCGCACCGCGCGCATGTCGCGCTCGATCTGTCGCAGGATGGGCGAGATCAACGCCTCGTCCGCCTTGGATTTCGCCGCTTCCGGGAGTAATAAATCTCGCTGTTGAATCAACAGCTCGAGCGCTCGCGTGTGATCGCCGTCGCGTCGCGCCGCGGAGATGGCTTTACGCTGCTCCGCGAGGACGTTGAGCGTGCGCGCGGCATCCGCACCCACCATGGTCGCTCGCGCGCTGCGTCTCCTCGCGCGCGACGCGTGCGTCGAGGTGTGCGACGCGGGTGCTCGGTTTCTGTCGTCTTTTTTATTTTTTCAAATCGGCGACGGGGCGGAGACGCGCTCTTCGACGGACGGATCGATCGATCGCGGGCGAGACGGTGTGAGAGAGAGTCGATGGATGAGTTAGGTGATTTGATTTCAACGTCGTGCGCATCGTTACGTGGCGTACGTGCGCGCGTCGTCGGCGTCGGGGACGGAGGCGTCGAGGGACATTTTAGACGTCGATTCGAAGACGTCGCATCGACGACAGAGCGTGCCGATGGCGCCGTCCACGATGAGAGTTCGATCGAGGTCGATGAAATGACGGAAGAGCGCGGTGAGGTGGGTCACGGCGTGATCGATGTCATCCGCCCCGCACACCTCGCGAATGGAATGCATGGAGAGCTGTGCCGCGCCGACGTCCACTGTTCTGATGCCGGTGCGCGTGGAGAAGATGGGTCCGATGGTGGAACCGCATCCCGTGTCGCTTCGAACGACGAACTCTTGCACGGGCACGCCTGCGCGCTCACCGAGCTCGCGGAACATGAATGCGGTCACCGCGTCGGTCGCGTATCGCTGATTCGCGTTGTGTTTGATGACCAAACCTCCGTGCATCTTCGGCGCGTGTGCCGGTTCGTGTCTGTCGGCGTAGTTTGGATGCAAGGCGTGCGCCATGTCCGAGCTCACGCAAAAAGATGCCCTTCGCGTGCGCTCGTCCAAACCCTCCACCGCCTCTGGGTTCAACGCGGAGGCGATGCGCTTGATCGCGTCCGTCGTCATCGCGCCCGCCGCGCCGCTCGAGGACTCGCTGCCCACCTCTTCGTGGTCAAAGTGCATGATCATTCGAACGCCCGCAGCCTTCGCCAGAGCCTCGTCCGTCGTCGCGTTCAGCAACGCATGAAGCGATGTGTAACAACTCACCAAATTATCCAATCGTCCGCTGTACACGAACTCTCGCTGCGCACCACCAATCGCGCTCGGTTGCGTATCGCATAGTTGCAAATCGAAATCGACAATGTCGCCCGGCTCGCATCCAAGCTCATCCGCGATCAGTTTCAACAGCAACGGGTGATGCCTGCTCGAATCCTCGCCTCGACTCTCTTCCGTCTTCTTCTCCTTCGCGTTTTCGTCGCCCTCAGCCTTGGATCGAGTCGCCAAAATCGGCGCCATGTGCTGTTGAAAATTCACCTTCATCCCCTCGCTATTCACGCCTCGATCCAAGTGAATCGCGAGCGTCGGAATCCGACACACCGCTCGATCAATCTTCACCAACCGATGAAACAACTCCTTCGTCTTCTTCGATTTCACCACCACGCGTCCCGCGATGCCTAAATCCCTATCGAACCACGTGTGCCAGAGTCCGCCGCCGTACGGTTGCACGCGAATCCGCACGTCGCCCCCCCCGTCCACCCTCGTGTTCGGTTTCAGCTTGGGACACGGCGAATCCGTGTGCGCACCAACGATGACGAATCCATCCCCGGCCTCGTACGCCCCGCCCACCGCGAACGCGACGCACGCCGACGCGTTCCGGGTGTAAAAGTATTTCCCACCTCGACGCAACGACCACGCGTCGCGCTCATCCAGTTCCTCGTACCCACGCGCTCGCAGCGCCTCGCACGTCGCGAGCGTCGCGTGATAGGGCGTCCACGCATCGTTGAGGTACGCCACGAGCGCGTCCGCGTGTCCCATGTCGTCGCGTCGTCCGGCGCGCCGACGAACGACGACCGCATCGATTGGACGCATCCGACTCGATGTGGGACCAAAGGGTGAAATCGTACCGCACACTGTTTGTCCATACGAGTGACGGTCTGGCGGGATGGTGGAAAACCCCAAGGGTTCGGCGTCCCTCAAATGACCAAGTCGCGCGCGAGTGCGACGCGCGCGACGAGCGACGCGGTGGACGCGCGCATGGAGGCGATCCCGAGCGAGTTTCCTCGTCTAGAGGTGCGCGTCGATCGACGCGACGCGCGCGACGACGACGATGCGCGACGACGACGATGATGATTTCGGTAGTCGCCGGGTCGAGCTCGAGGGCGGCGGGTCGTGGGACGGACGCGTGCGCGTGCGATAGCGCGAGCGCGGGAACGAGCGAACGCGGAGAGGGAGGATGACTGACGAACGCGCGCGTCGCGACGGTGCAGGATGGATTCGTCGATTGGAGCAAGGTGGATCCGGAGTCGATCGAACTCCCGGCGGAGGAGATCGCGCGCGCCGGTTTGGATCAGCCGGTGGAGGTGGAGTTGGACGACGTCAAGGAAGAGAGCGGATTTGCGAGCGTGATCGTCGTGGATAATTTGCCGCAGATTCCCGAGGCCAAGTTTGCCAAGCTCTTGAATGTGTTGACGAAGATTTTTAGTCAAATCGGGGAGGTGCGCGAGGGCGGCTTGCTCATGCCGCAAGACGAGGCGACGAAGACGTCTCTCGGGTACGCGTTCATCGAGTTTGCGACGGAACAGCAAGCGCAGAGCGCGGTGGAACAGACGAATGGGTACAAACTCGATAAGTCGCACATCTTCAAGGTGTGCAAGTTTGATGACTTTGAAAAGTACCAAAAGGTGCCGGACGAATACAGTGCGCCGCCGCCCAAGGCGTTCGCGAGACGGGAAAACACGCAAGCGTGGATGATGGATCAGCGCGGACGGGATCAATTCGTATGCAGATTTGGTGATGAAACGCAGATCTTCTGGAACGATCCGCAGACGAAGAAGGGTGAAGACGTCTACACTCGCACGCACTGGACGGAATCGTACGTGCAGTGGTCGCCCAAGGGGAGCTTCTTGGCCACCGTGCACAGACAAGGTGTGGCGCTTTGGGGCGGTGATTCGTTCGGTCGTATCGCCAAGTATGGACACAACGGTGTGCAGTTCATTGAATTCTCGCCCTGTGAACGTTTCCTCGCCACCGGTTCGACGCACGAACCCACCAAGGCTGGCGAGACGACGACTGTTGTCGTCAACTTTTTTGACACCCGCTCGGGTGCCAAGTTGCGTCAATTTATGGGACCCATTAGTGATTTCGTAGCTCAAGGCCAACAAGGATTCACTTGGCCTGTGTTCAAATGGTCTGGTCAATCGAACGATGATTCCGGCGCGTTCTTTGCGAAGATGGGTACCGGCATGATCTCCGTGTACGAAGCACCGGAGATGACGCTCGTCGACAAGAAGTCCATCAAGCTCGAAGGTGTTGTTGATTTCTGCTGGTCTCCCGCCGATCCTATTCTCGCGGCCTTCCAGCCGGAGCAAGGCGGTGGTAACCAGCCCGCACGCGTGTCGTTGATCGGCCTCCCGTCCAAGAAGGAAGTTCGTTCTAAGAACTTGTTCAACGTTGTGGGTGTGAACATGTACTGGCAGTCTAGCGGGGATTACTTTGCTGCGAAGATTTTGCGCACGACCAAATCCAAAAAGAGCACGTACAGCGGATTCGAGCTCTTCCGATTGCGTGAGCCGAACTGTCCGATGGAAGTGCTTGAACTCGCTAACAAGGCTGAGAAGATTGTGGCGTTCGCGTGGGAGCCAAAGGGTCATCGCTTCGCCGTCATCCACGGCGACGGTGCGCGTCCGGATGTCTCCTTCTACAGCATGAAGGACAAGCAAGGTAACAACAACTGCACGCTCATTGGTACGATTAAGAACAAGACGGCCAACCACTTGTATTGGAGTCCGAACGGCCGCATCATCATCCTCGCTGGTTTGAAGACGATGAATGGTCAGTTTGAGTTCTACGACGTCGACACCATGGACACCATGGCCACCGTCGAGCACTTCATGGCTACCGACGTGGAATGGGATCCCACTGGTCGATTTGTCACCACCGCAGTGACGAGTGTTCACCAAATGGAGAACGGCTATCACATGTGGACCTTCAACGGCAAACTCTTGTACAAGTATGGCAAGGATCGTTTCTTCCAATTCTTGTGGCGTCCTCGCGGAAAGAGTCTTCTCTCCGCTGAGCAAGAAGCTGAAATTGAGAAGAACATCAAGAAGTACAGCAAGCGGTTCGAAGAGATCGACGAAAAGATCAGAAACGAGGCCGATTCGAACGTTGCGAGCGAGAAGAAGAGATCCGAGGAGAAATGGAAGGCGTGGGTCGAGTCCAAAAAGGCTGTCCGCGACACCCCCATTTACAAGTCCACCCTCGAGGAACTTCTCGGCGATCAAGCTCCGAAGAAGGACTACGTCGAGACCAAGGTTACCGAGGAAGAAATCTTGTCCATCGTGGAGGAACCCATTTAAAGAGAATTTCACTAACTTTGTTCAATACGAGAATGAATGCGTCGTTTCATTACAATCATCGTCGCGAAGGCACCGTACACCAACCATCGTCGTCGGGCTCATTCTTCCCTTTGCGCGCGGACACATCGGTGGTATTATCGCCCTCGTCTCGAACGCCGAACGCACCTCCGAGTTGATCCGCCAAACCGTCGGCGTCAACCTCTTCCATATCGTCGTCTTCCCCGTCACTCGAGCTATCTCCCATGTCCATATCTCCTCCACCGTTCATGGTCCAGCGTCTATCCTCTTCGATTAACTTACTCCGTTCGATCGCTTCTCGCGGTAACGGCGCCGATTCGATCTGAGCCACAAGATCGTACGTTCCCGCCGCGCACTGTTCATGCATCGCCCACAACGCCTTCGCCACCTCACGAGGCGACCCATCCTCGCACGTCACGTTAAAATCATCACCCAATATTTCAACCAATAAATCCTCCAATTCGAGCTCATCCTTTCTCTTTCTCGCCGCGAACCACGCCGCGATTTCCTCCTCCGCCTCGTTTACTTTTCGCTCCGACTCGGCGCCGCCCCACGCGTTCAACACCGCCAACTGTATCGCCGTCCACCGATCGAACACCGCCTTCACCCCCCGTCGAAACGTCGGCCAGTGTTCCTCCGACACGACGGTCACCGCACCGCCTCCCATGAGCATCGCGCGCGCCTCCGCCGCGCTCCTCGGCGCCGCGTTCGCCGGCCCCGACACCCCCACCACGTGTCCCGACCGAAGTTGCATCTCATCCTGCGTCGTCGCGCGCGTCCATCGCCGTCGTCAGTCACCGCGCGTCGTCAGCGTAGAACACCACGCGCGCGCCGTCTCTCGCGCCTCGACACGCGCTCGCGTCCACGCGCGCGTCGCCTCCGTCCCACCGCCGCCGCCGCCGTCGGTCTCGCCGTCCGAGCGCGCGCGCACCGTCTCCCCGCTCTTGGCGCCGCTTCGAAGCTTCATCGTCGTCGCCGCGACCGCGCGATCGGGTCGACGAGGGACGCTCTCGCGCGCGCGTCACCGCCGCGCGACGGTCCTCGCGCGCGCGCTCTGGCGTCGACTGGCGTCGCGTCGCGGTCGCGCGGGGACAACCGTCGGTCGAGAAAAAACCATACAGAGGCGCACAAAACACGCATCAGACGGATGGATGGATGGATAATGGATGACGACGACGACGACGACGCGCGCGGGGCGTCGGGACGTCACACGCGCGCGCGAGCGAGCGAGACGAGAGGCGGGCGCGACGGACGCGCGCTTCATCTCGGCCGGGCGACATGAGCGCGAGCGCGAGCGCGCGATGGGCTATGCGTGGGAGCGACGCGGTGACGACGCGAGGGTGGACGACGCGATCGACGAAGGCGACGAGAGCGGGCGCGAGACGGGCGACGACGCCGACGCGTGCGGGATCGGCGGCGGAGCTCGCGGGTAAACCGAACGAAGAGGTCAAGGTGCTCGTCGTCGGCGCGACCGGGTACATCGGGAAGTTCGTGACGCGCGAACTGTGCGCGAGAGGGTACGACGTGACGGCGTTCACGCGAGAGAAGAGCGGCATCGGTGGAAAGACGGACGCGAACGACGCGAAGACGCTGTTTAAGGACGCCAACGTGAAGTTTGGTAACGTCGGTGATAAGGATTCGGTGGCGAACGATGCGTTCGGAAGCGATTCTTACGACGTCGTGGTGTCGTGCTTGGCGAGTCGCACCGGCGGCGTGAAGGACTCGTGGGACATTGATTATCGGGCGACGAAGAACGTGCTCGACGTCGCGCGGGAGCGTGGTGCGAAGCACTTTGTGTTGTTGAGCGCCATCTGCGTGCAAAAGCCGACGTTGACGTTCCAACAGGCGAAGCTCAAGTTTGAGGCTGAGTTGCAAGAGGCGGGCGACATCTCCTACTCCATCGTGCGCCCGACGGCGTTCTTCAAGTCGCTCGCGGGTCAGGTTGAGGTCGTGCAAAAGGGTGGACCGTACGTCATGTTCGGTGACGGACAATTGGCGTCCTGCAAGCCGATTTCTGAGAGCGATTTGGCCAAGTACATGGCTGACACCATTCGCGAACCAGAGTTGTTGAACAAGGTGCTTCCCATCGGCGGCCCGGGCGAGGCGTTGTCTGCTCTTCAGCAAGGCACCATGCTCTTCGAAATCCTCGATATGGAGCCCAAATTCGTCAAGGTGCCGATCGAAATCATGGACGTCGTCATCAAGGTGCTCGACGTTTTCGCCGGCTTCTTCAGCAACATGAAGGACGCGGCCGAGTTCGGTAAGATTGGCCGATACTACGCCGCCGAGTCCATGTTGGTGATGAACGAAGATGACAAGTACGACGCCGACGCGACGCCGAGCTACGGCACCGACACTCTCAAGGATTTCTTCATCAAGGTGAGCAAGGAGGGTCTCGCGGGACAAGAACTCGGCGACCAGGCTGTTTTCAAGTAAACACAGATTTCATTTTAATCAAATTGCGCTGTTATTTTTCGCTACTTTTTCGAAAGAGGTCCTAAGATTTTCAATGCTCGCTCGAGTGCCTCGACTGCGGTATGTACGTCATCGAAACCTAAAGCGCTCACCGCATTTTTTGCGTGTCTATGCGCGTCCGCTATGCTCCCAATGTCAATGGGCGTCGGCGAGAGACCCGGAGGCGCCTTACCGTACAAGGTATGACTAGCTACTGGACTCGCACGTCTTGCGGATTCATGATGCGAGATTGGGATGCGAGCTTCCGGGGAACCAACGTGCGGAGGTGGAGGCGGAGGTGGAGGCGCATACGACGGTGATGCAACGGGAGCAAATGGCGCCGCCGCTTCCGGTTGCGACGACGACACGACCGAGTCAACCTCCTCACCTCGCTCCTTGACGTTGTCATCCGGCGGTGGACTCGCCGTAGTTCCCTGCCGCTCCGCTTTCATGATCTCCGCGGCGCGCCACTCCGCGTATCGTTGCTTATTTTCAATGTCTGCGTCCAGCTTTCCCTCGTCAAACTGTCTCAACACGTTGAAGAAGATGCTAGACGCATAAAACATCTTCGCTGTATTCAGGCCTCGTTGACCCGCTCGATCGGCCCGATCGGCCTTCGCGAATATTTGCAACGCAAAAGATTCGCACTCGAGTTCGTCGTGCTCGTCGTCGAGCTGAAGCGACGGCTTTGCGCATTCCAACTTCTCCATGGCGTCGCTCAGAGCCTCGTTCACCTCCGGCGCTCGATGCTCCATCATCAATCCCTCTCGAACCGCGTGCATACGACAGTAATACGCTACTTTTGGTTTCGCCTTGTCGAGCTCCGATGCGCGCTTGAGGATCGGCGCGATGAGGCGCATCTGGGAGAAAAGTCCCACGCGGTCAGTTACGCGCGAACGAGCTCGATTGAAATACGGACGCCACGCGAGCACGCGACGACCGCGCCGAGGACACGACGACGGATTCTTACCTGATCCACCATCGCGACGGTCGAATCGCCGATCGCGAGCGTCGTCGTCGTTTAGTGACGCGAATCTAAACACTCGACTGCGAGCAAGTCACAACTACCAGCGGCGCGCGTTGACTATTTCTAAAACTTTATGCACCGCCGCGCAAGCGATTGACTATGTTAGCTACGACGATTTCATCCGTGGTGTCGAGGGCGACGACTTCGCTCGTCGCGCGACGGGCGATGTCCTTGTACTGCTCTTTGCTAGCGATGTCGCCAGCAGCCCACATGGGCCGTAAGACGGACTTTACTCGCTCAGCCGCGGCGAATTTGGCTGAGTTTGAAACTGCAGACGGACCCGAGGAATGCGATTTCTCCGGAGAGCGCGGTCGAGCGACGACGGGAGTCTTCGAGGCTGTGTCCACGCGAGGTATGACTTGTGCACTCTCTCTCGGTGCCCACGCCGAGGCGGACATGCTCCATCCCGGACGCTCGCTCTGCACACTCGGTCGTTTCGGAATTTTTCTGGGAGATGACGTACTCGGTCCAACGGCATCCGTGTGGAGCGGCTCTTTGCCCGCTCGCTTTTTGGACTTTTTCTCTTCGCTTTCCATCGCTCGTTGAAGAGTGTCCCACGCGGCGTCCACGACGCCCTTCGGCCGTTCTGGCTCTGGCGCAGCCATCGGTCGAGGAGCTGAAGGCACCGTGATCCTCGGTCGTTCATGTCGTGTAGATTCTCGACGCCATCCTGGAAATTCCATCTGACCGCTCTGTAAGCGAGACCAAGCTTCTCGAAGCTCGTGCACGCGAGAAATCTGTCGTACGCGCTCGTCGTCTCCACCGCCGCTTTGACTGCGCATCTCGGTCCGTTCTCCTCCACCACCGCGGCGACGCACGTGACCTCGCCTTCGTTCCCTACCGGCGCGCCGTTCGCGTTCCATCCTTCGCTCTCTCATCCGCACGGCTTCGCGTCCTCCGTCGATGTGTAATAAAATGTCTCGAGCTCGCGACCGACTCTCGCTTCGCCTTCTTCTCGAGCTCGACATCGGCGCCTCTTGCGTCCTACCGAAACGACCCTCGCCTCTACATATTTCGCAGTACCATCGACCGTTTGGTACGCGCTCGAGTCCGACACAGAACGTGTGTGCGCCCACATCGCACGCATCGCAGAGCAACAAGCACTCTTCGTCGTCTCCTCGCCGACACACGTCGCAAAAATAACGCTCAGCCTCGTCCTCGGACGAGCTCGCGACGTCGTCCTCCGCCTCCGTCTTGTCTCCCTGATTCGTCTCGCGGAATTCGACCGCGTCCCTGATCTGCGCGCCGGTCGCCGACGTCGGCGTCATCTTCGTGAAACGCGACTTGCAGAGCGGACACTTTGTCTCGATCGTCGCCCATCGCGAGAGACACGGGACGCAAAAGACGTGCGCGCACGAATCCAGCACCGCTCTCTCCGACGGATCCGTGAGACACACGGCGCAAACGTCGGGCTCGGGGAGCGCGGGCTCTCTCTCCGCGGCTTCCATGACGCCGCGCCGCGGTGTGCGGCGTAACCGACGAGGCGGCGAAGCGATGGTATTATTAGATGGTACCGATATTATTAGAACCGCTATGTATTTCTAGGAGTCGTGCGCAAGGCGTAGACGTGACCGCTCTCGGCCCAACCGGCGACTATGTCGCCATCGCCGGACGCGGTCTTGCACGAGTTAAGACCCATCCAACGCGAGTCGGCTCGAAAGGAGAATCCGCCGTCGGTTTTGTGCGTCACCCAATTGCCGCACATGCACTCGTAATCAAGACCCGCGACGTATGCGAATCCTGGACTCGACGTACTGAGTTCGAGTTGCGTGATGTCGAACTTGGTGGCGTTTCTCCAGCGATGCATGGCGCCCCATTTACGAACGTCGAGTATGTGCACGACACGCTCGGCGCCGCCGCACGCGACTAAAAATTCTAATCCCGGAGATTGTGACGTGGACACGGCGAAGAGAGGTTTGTTGTAACCTAAAGATATGCGATTCGTGCACCCTCCCTTTTCGGCGATCCTATCGTCGTAGACCGCGAGCTGATGTCCCTCGACGACGGCGAAGACGCTCTCGCCTTTTCCGCCCACTGCGACGGATACGTCGCTTGGCGACAAGAGCGTTCGAATCCGTCGCACACGTCTATCGCCGTCGTACACGTCAACCGCTTGACTCGAACTCTTGGCGACGTATATTTTCTTCTCCTCCGCGCCCATGACGGCACCGCACCACCCGCCCAAGCCCGAGACGTCGCTCGCGCCCACGCCCGAGACGCCTCCCGCGCGCGACGTAAACCCCGTTCCCACCCCCACGTCTCGCGTCATCACGTCCACGACCCCGAAATTATCCACCGCCAGTAATTTTCCAGCGTCCGGACTCAGCGATATCGACTGAATCTCTCTTCCCGTGGAGAACGAATCCAAAAACCGACTCGCCGACGCCGCCGTCTCTCCCCTGGCCCGCGTCGGTCTCAACGCGTTCGACTTCCCACGCTCGACGTCTTCGTCCCTGAGATCGATCGAGATCGCGTACGTCTCACTTCCCGACGCCACGATCACCTCGCACGCGTCACTCTCCGTCTCCGTCGCGTACACGCACGCCCTCGTCGCGTGATGTTCCCCAGGGCTGGGATGAGCGCTCGAGGTAAACGTCAGGGCGTCGCGCGCAAAGGCGCGCACGTCCACGCCCACGGGCCCGTTCGTGATGACGGTGGACATGTTTTGAGACGCCATCGCCGTCCGTCCGTTTCGCGAACGAACGAACGAACGAACGAACGAACGAACGTCGCGGGCGAGGTGACGTCTGAGGCGTGGGCGCTCGGGACGCGGCACGCCGGCACGCGGCGGCGAGAGGGGACGCGGCGCGCGTTGTGCGGTCATCTATAAATAAGCTCGTTTAAAACTTCCAGATTGCGCTCGCCCACGTGAGTCCGGCGCCGAATCCCGCGAACGCGAGGATGTCGCCCTCCTTCACCGCCCCCGTCTCGACGGCTTCGCACAGCGCGATTGGCACGGAACCCGCCGAGGTGTTTCCGTACTCGGCGATGTTACTAACTACCTTGTCCTCGCTCAACCCGAATCGCTGCGCGGCGCTGTCTATGATGCGCTGATTCGCTTGATGCAACACTAACTTATCAATATCCTCAGCCGACATGTTGGCTGCTTTTAAAGACTTATTCACCGTCATCGGCACCGTGCGCACGGCAAACTTGAACACGTCTTGCCCGCTCATGGAAATGTTACAAAAAGCGCCATTATTCGACGCCCCCTCGCTCATCGGCTTCCCATTATCCCCGACGTACTGCGCTATTAAGTGATGATTTTGCGTCCCGTCCGAATGCATGTCGAACCCTCTCAACGAACACGCATCCGCGGTCGTCGCCGTCAACACGCACGCCCCCGCGCCGTCGCCGAATAAAATGCACGTCGCTCGATCGCGCCAGTCGACGTATCGACTCAACACGTCACCACCGATGACGAGCACATTCTTATACCCACCGGAACGAATAAACTGCGTTCCATTCACCAATCCAATCACAAACCCACTGCACGCCGCGGTGAGATCGAACGCCAACGCCTTTTTCGCCCCGATGGCGGCTTGAATCGTACACGCGCTCCCGAAAATGTCGTCGGGGCTCGACGTGGCGAGGATGATTAAATCCAAATCTTCCGCCGCGATGTTCGCCCGTTCCAACGCCTGCATCGCCGCTTTCGCTCCCAACGACGTCAACGTTTCATCTCCCGTGATGACGTGTCGCTTACGTATCCCCGTGCGCGTGGCGATCCACTCGTCGTTCGTGTCGACGAGTTCGCTCAAGTCGTCATTCGTCAAACTCTTTTCTGGAATGGCTTTCCCCACGCCCGCGATGCGCGCACCGGCGACGTCGAACGCAGCGACGGCGGCGTTGGTGACGACAGACAACGATCGTCCGCGTCCCCCGACGTCGCGCGCGACGAACGCGGACGCGCGTCGTCGTCGTCGTCCGAGGTGCTGCCGATCGACGCGCGGCGTCCGTCCATCGTCGCGACCGGTGACGGCACGACGCGACGGGACGACGACGGCGCGCGCGGCGGCGGACATGACGACGACGAGACGGGAACGTCTGACGGACGTCACCCGCGGCGTCGGTCCGAGGCGCGGTGTGACGCGCGCGGTGGCATCGACGGACGGACGATCGGTCGTCCCAAACCCATTCGTCGGGGGTTCCTCTTATCCAAAAAACTGACAGAGGCTGAAAAAGAGACGAGACGCCTCGCGCGAGGCGCGCGAAGACAAACGGGGTCGCGTCCGAGCTGCGCGAATGAATGAATGGGGGAGCGTGCGGGCGAATGAATGCATGCGTGCGTGCGTGCGATGGTGTGTGACAACGCGCGAGAGGCGAGCGTCGATTTAATCTCGGGATTCGCGCGCCGCTCTGCCGGCGGCGTACTCGGCGACGCGGAGCGAGTCCTTGGCTTGAAGGTTTTTTGGATCGATCCTGAGGGTGTCTTCGAAGGCGCAAACGGCTTCTTGGAATCTTTTGAGGGCGTGTAGGGCGAGACCGCGTCGAAAGTGCGCTTTGACGTAGTCGGATTTGACGTCGACGGCGGCGTCGGCGTCGGCGAGGGCTTTTTCGTGCTCGCCGAGTTTTAACAGGCACTGCGCTCGATTGCACAGGGCGACGACGTGGGAGGGATCGAGCTCGAGCGCTTCCGTGTAGTGTACCACGGCTTGCGCGTAATTTCCCTGCTTGAACGCGGCGTTCCCCTTATCTTTACGTAATTCGGCGCGCGCGGGCGCGGTGTCCAAGTGCTCCCGGGCGAGCTCGTCTCCAAGCGACTCGCGAAGCTCTCGCTCGGTGGTCGGGTACTCATCCTTGCCGCGAATCAATCGTTCGACGAGTAATTCACCGTTGACGAACCGCGCGATGAACTGCGGAATCTCTCTGTGATCCCCGGGCGCTAAATGGTCCGTATCCAAGCGATGATCCTCGCCTCGATCGCCGTCGTCGCCGAACGCCACGCGCACGCCGACGCTCGTCGCGAACACCACCGCACCCATGAACCCCCTACGCGCGTACTCCAATCGCACCTCTCGACACTGATCAATCTGTGTCGTCCCTAAACCGCTCTTAAACGTCACCGTGCACTCCTCACAATCCCAAATCTCCGCGTGTTCGCTCACCACGCGTCCCGCCGCGACGACGACGCACTCGACGCATCGCTCCACGAACACCTTGGCGCACGTCACCGAGGCGTCCATCTCCACGACGCACCGCGCGCAATCGACGATGTGAATCGCGCGCTTGGCGTCGACGTCGCTCGCGGTGATGACGACGCGTCGATCCGTCGCGTCGCGCACGACGTGGCGAGATTCGCGCTCGGCGCGCACGGCGTCGCCCATCGCGCGCGCGTCCTCCACCGACGCGGACGTCGTGGACGTCCCGCGCGCGTCCGGAGGCGACGCTCGATCGCGATCGACCATCTCGCCCTGCCTCGCGCGCGAAGCGCAGAGGCTGACGAGCGCGACGCGAAGCGCGAGATCGTGGCGCTTCGTCGTCGCGTCGGTCGAGAAATCTTTCACTTCATCTCGCGCGCGCGACTCGAGGGCAAGGTCGAGGAGGCGCGAGGAGACGAAAACTAACGAGAGAAAAAACAGCGCGGCGATGCGTCCCGCGGGAGAGATCGCGAGAGACGGTGACCGCGGGAACGCAGGGCGACCGTCCGAGGAAACCGAATCGGCCAATGCGACGACGTCGATCGTGACGGGCATCGAGGCGCAGATGGACGCCCTCGAGCGAGAATTGAGCGAGTTGGACGAAAAGTTGGCGTTCGATCGCACTCGCGTGGCGTCGACGGAGCGAGATCTCGAGGTGGAACGGTGTCTGGGACGGCGTCTTCGAGAGGAACTGTGCGAGGTGAACGCGCAAATCGCCTGCGCGAAGAGAGATCTCGCCGAGAAGGAACGAGAGATTTCCGATTTCCTCGCGGCGTCGAATATCATCGCACCGCACTCCATTGAGGGCGCGATTCGGAGCGAGACGGAGAAAAAGGAGAAGCAGGAGGAGGGAGTTCCGGAGGCGCCGCCGTCACCCGTCGACGCCTTCGCGCTTCGCCGCGCAGAACTCAACACCGCGCTCGCGCGCGAGCGCGAACGCTCCGCAACCGTCAGATCCGCGATCAGAACGTACGACAATCGCGTTCGCGCCGAACGACTTCGCGCGCGGCGACCTCCCTAGCTCCTCGTAGGAGAGGGCTCGCGGGAACATTTGAATTCAATTTGGCGATTTATGACTCGACGTGCAGTACCCACTCGTTCCAAGTTGTCCGATTCTTCGTTCGCTCGAGACTCCGGAGTCTTCGACGGACCGCGCGCGCGGCGTCGCGAACGCATCGTCGGCGCGGGCGGGGGCGAGGAGGTCTGTCTGCTCGGTGCGCTCGCGGCTCGGCACCAGAGGCGGGATCGAACGCGCGAGGGAAAGGAGACGGAGGTCGGGACCACTCTCCGATCGCGTGCAGATAAAGAAACAAACACCCCTCGATAGGCGTTCGACGCGGCGAGTGCGGAGAAAAATCTCGTCGCGAGGAGCGGGCGATAAAGATGTCGTGCTGGTGCTGTTTCAGGGGAGCGCGGCGGTTGGACGTCGCGACGATGCGCGCACGGTTTCAGCCGCTGGATGATGAAATGTGGTACGACGCAAAGGAGGACTTAAGCTTTAGCGACGACGAGGACTGCGAGGAGCTCACGAGCGAGAATGTCGGCTTAAAGGTGGGTCAGAGTTTTCCTTTCGCGCTCGGGAAGGTTTGGGAACAGGAGGAACACCAGTTTCACGTCGCCGGTGCGATCAGGGAATTGAAGTGTAAGGTGAGACACTTGCTTCGGCGCGAACAAGAGGAAGCGGTGAGACAGGCGGAGGAAGAGGCGGCGGAGTTGGAGCGATTAGGTTTGATGACACCAGAAAAGAGAGAGATGCACGAGCGCATGCGCTCTGGACAAGGGACACAGGAGTTGGTGGGAATGACAAAACACTTGAAGGTTGGTCAGGACTTGACGGATATCGAGTTACCGCCGTCGTTCTTTGTCCCCTTTAGTACAATACAAGTGGCGGAAGACGTGGTGTACGTGATTGAAGCTTGCGAAAATGATTGGAGCGATTTGAAACACTCTGATCCGGCAGTGCGTCTCGGACGCTTCGTCAAGCTTTACCTAGACATGACCGCCATTCGAACGGAGTCTGGCTCGAGCGCCGGCGTGAAGTCTCCGTACACTTTTGGGGCAATGAAGAAGCCTTTGAATCCCATATTGGGTGAGACTCATCGCATCCAGAGTGGTAGCACCACTTATTTAGCCGAGCAGGTGTGTCACCACCCGCCCATCACCACGTGGGATCTGAGGAACGAGGAAATAGGCGTACACCTATCGGCGGACGTCAAAGCAAAGCCCGTCTTCAGAGGCACATCGGTGCAAGTCGTCATCGATGGTGAGATGCGGTTTGAGAATTTGCACACGGGTGAAAAGTATGTCTTGGATTTCCCTTCCTTATTTATTCGATTTTTCGGCCTAAGCGGTAGCTACTCCGAAACGGTGGGACAAGTCAAGCTCAGAAGGATCAGTGAGGGACCTCCGCTGCAAGCGAACATCAACTTCAAGCCGCGCGGTACCGCCGGCTTGAAGAGCAACGCGCATAAGGTCGATGGTTCGATCGTGAGCGAGGACGAGATCTCGATGCGTTTCAGAGGTAGAGTGAACGAAACGGTGGACTTGGTGACGGAAAAGAAGGAGATTTTGGGACAGTTTTGGCAACCGGCTGTACCGAAGAAACAACCGACGAAAGCTGTAACCCAACCTCTCAACGGGTTTACTGATAGTCATTGCCTTTGGGGTGAATTCTTCCAAGCTCTCCTCGTGAAGGACATGAAGACGGCGAGTGCGGCTAAAAAGAGAGCCGAGCGAGGCCAGCGCAGCTTACACAAGGCTATGAAAACGGGCGAGCTTCCCCCTTGGGAGCCCACCATGTTCGCCACCGAGGATGGTAAGAGTTGGCGCTTGAAGGAGAATTTCGATCCCAAGGTGCAACAGTCGTGGTTAAAGTACATCGGGTATAGAATTTACGAATAATAAAACAATAGTACCGCAGTAGTACCGCAAAGCGTCCGTAGTAGTACCGCAGTAGTACGAGTACCGCAAAGCAGTACTCGTAGTACCGCAAAGCGTCCTCGCAAGACGCCGCCCCCCACCCCGCACACAGCGTCGCTCGTCGCGAATAGCAGACATGAGCTCGCAGTCCAAACGAGTCGCTCTTCGCGCGCTGTACGCCGCCGCGTCTTCCTCCAAGCGCGCGCACGCCGTCGCGTCCATCGCGAACGTCGTGCCGACCTCTCTGACGTCGGCCGGCGCAGCTCCCAACCTCCGCGCCTTTTCCCGCGTCGCGCGTCGCGGTTTCGCCGCCTCGGCCGACGACAGCCACGATGACTTCAAGCCGAAGACGAACGCCTCCGGAAGCGAAGACGTGCAGAAGATGATCGAGGCGGACGTCGAGTCGAACGCGGTGATTATCTTCATGAAGGGGTCACCCTCGGCGCCCCAGTGCGGGTTCTCCAACATGGCGTGTCGCATTTTAGACCACCACGGCGTGGAGTACGCGTCGAGAAACGTCCTCGCGAGCGATGAGCTGAGAAATGGAATCAAGGCATTCTCGGCGTGGCCGACGATTCCGCAGTTGTACGTGAAGGGTGAGTTTGTCGGAGGCTCAGATATTATGATGTCGATGCATCAAAGCGGAGAACTCGCGGAACTCTTCCAGGACGTGAAGAAGGCGTGAACGGGCGCGAGGGCGGAAGCCGAACGTTGAAGGTAGAGAATGCTAGTCTAGTCTATGTTTTTAAATCAAAAGATGACGCTCTTTCGATGACGCTCTTGAAAACGTCGCGACCCGACGCGGGCCACTAGGACGCCCAGTCCTTCGCCATCTGATCTGCTTTGCGGTCACCGAGCGACGTCGCGCGCGTGGGCGGCGCGTTCGCGGCTCTCACTTTACTCGCCATCCGTTCGTTCTGCGGGCGCGCGAGACGAGACATCGCGCGTCAGTCGGTGTCATCGAGCGCCTCGCGAAGACGAGCGCAGACGACGGTTAGAAAGGATCCGCGTGTCCCGTTTCGATTACCTTTATCCCGCGCATCTCATTCGCCTTACTGCGCGACTCAGCCGCGTTGAGCGCGGCGTTTCGTCTCTCTTCGACCGTGGCGTGGTCGTCGTACGCCGGGGATGACGCGCAGCAACCCATGTCGCGAGCGGAGATGTGACCATGAACCCTGGGCGCGGCCACTCTTCGTCCCTCGGCCGGCCGTTCGCTCTGGGGGCGTCGGGTGAGAAAGTCGCGCGCGCGACGACGAGAGGTTTGGAAGCGAGATTTTGAAGCGATGAATGATATTTGTTACATAACCTCGAGTAATTGTATATGGTGCATCCGAGTCGATGCGTCGTGTCGAAAGGAACGCGACGCGCACTCGGTTGCACACTGCAGAAAGCGTGGACTCGTTCAATTGCTCAAACGATCACGCTGCGCTTTGTTGTGTATGCTCGTGAATAGAACACACTCGTAGAAGACATTTTTAGACGTGTCATGATTTACACGATCTCGCTTCAGTGTGAAACGAAATCATCACCCTCTCACCCACTTGCAATTTCAACTGGAGAACACAAAAAAATGGACTGTTTTACTTCTTGTTCTCCAGTAGCAATCGCAGGATGCGCTTTCCGAACGGACTGTTCTTGATCAAAGGTAAGTGTGGTCTGATACGCTCGACAAGTTCAGTGTGAAGAACACCTTTAGTCACAGTAAGCGTAGACTGCACGACATAGTTGCCATAAGGATCCATGAGAAGACGATCCAACAGAGGTGACTGCATGATCTCTCGCACTACGGTATTGCGGTTCTTTTCCAATGAGGAATCCGCAAGCTTGAGACACTTTTCCACAACGTTGGAGCTAAACTTTTGCATCGAAAGTTCCGCGTAGTTGCCGAGAAGTTGCGTCATAACCTCACCGTTGGCCCATGACAATCCCAAATCCAAGATGTATTGAACAACGTAGTTGCCAAAAGGATCTTGAGAAAGCACGAGAGCTTGAGAAGCGATCTCATGCACCAGTGGACGGCGTTGTTCGTCGATCGCATGATCGATGCAACGCTGAAGTACGCAACAACCGTGACGGTGAGTTGCAATTTCCACACAGTGAACCTTGGCCGCGTCATAGATGAACTGATTATCTTCAGATGATAATCGTTGAAGACAACGCTGAATGACGTGATTACCATTCAAATCCTTGATCAAAGTAACGACACCCGGTCGTAACGCACTCGTCGCAAGGGACACCTCTTCCGGAGAGTTGAGCATCTCAATCAGCTTTTGGACCGCACGGGTGCCGTGCGTGTTCAAAGCGATCGTGACGAGCTCAGGCAAACCGTCGATGGCATCATCCCTCACGACAGAAACCGCTCGCAAGACTCCCGAACGTTGTTCGTCGCTGCAGCATTCGATCAACTTCTGCACAAGATAGTTTCCGAATGGATCCATCATCAACTCAACAGCTTCGGCGATGATTTCATCGTAGCACAAGTCAACTGCTTTGGCACCTTCCTCATCGAATTTTCGTTGCAGGAATCGGCAACCGTGTTGATCACGTGCAAGCACAGAAATCTGGCCGACGCAGTTTTCAACGGAAACAAATCGGCTATCCATCTCGGCGATTTCAGCCTCAGATGGAGGAGAGTCAGAGCGAGTCACCGAACCAGAGAGCGACTGAGAGCCAACTCCAGAACGGTCGCCTCGATCACCACTGCGGTTTCTTCCCATCGTTCTACCGACGCGAGAGCGATCATCTCGACCATTCATGCGTCCCCCACCGTACCCACCATCGTTTCCACCCAAGCCACCCATCCCACTGTCGAGACCAGCAAACTGCTGTAGCTGTTGCGGCGACAGATTTTGTGCCATGAGGCCAGGAACTTGCTGCATGCGCATCAGGTTCTGCAACTGCTGTTGTTGCGCGTAGAACGCGGCCGCATAAGCCGCCTGGTAGACTTCAGCCATCGACTGAGGCTGACCGTTGTTGGCGCCATACGCGCCGCCACCCATGCCTACGTTGCCGAGGTTTGCCGCGAGCAGCTGAGCCATCTCAGGCGTCTGGACCGGCATACCTCCCGACACACCACCTAAACCATTCGCAGCAGCGCCTAGACCGAACGCATCCACGGGAAGAGAAGGCACACCTTGAAGCTGTTGCAACTGCTGCAATTGCTGCAATTGAAGCTGCAGCGTGGCGTTCTTGTCCAAACCCGCGCTCGCACCAACGCCCGCACCCGCACCCAAGCCTCCGTACGCACCAACTCCCGGCGCCGGTGAAGATCTTTGAGATTGAGTTTCAGCACCGAACCGAGACGCAGCGTTCATGTAACCCTGACCTCCGACTCCATGAGGCGGGAGCGGCGCGGTCGCCGGTCGGAGAGGCACGTCCGTTCCCAAACCAAAGTTCGAAAACGCACTCACGACATCCGTCGTACCAGCCAAACCATCACCACCCACATTAGCACCCATACCACTCAGATCATTCGGTAGCCCGAACGCAGTATCGCTGAACGCACCTCTGTGGGAGGCTGATCGTCCGAGGTTGGACGGGACGGCGCCGTCGTCTCTCGACGAGCCAAACAAACCATCCTTACCAAATCCCGCCGACGAACCGAAATGTCCAGAGTTATGAGCGCTATCCGTATCTCTAGCCCCGCTATGACTCGAATCCTTCGAGGTGTACGACAGATCCACGGCTGACGCGCTTCGCACGAGATCGTCGGCTCCGCCCCCGCGAGACTCCTCCTTGAGCAGTCTCGAAAACGAGCTCTCGTACTCTCTGTTCATCGCGCGACACGAAAACGATGGTAAATTCACGTCAGTCAACGCGCTCTCGTGTCATCGCATCTCACTCCGCACCCACCCCCGACCACCATCGCGCCCATCGCCGACGCCGCCCCCCCACGCGACGCCAACTCGACGGTCGCGGGCATCGTCATCGTCATCCACGCTCGACCGATCGACGCCCACGACGGCGCGTCACGCCGTCACCGCGCGCGCCTCGACGCGCGCACACGATGGATGAAAATTATTCCAATCCATCCCTCCACCGCGCGCGTCTTCACCCCACTCGCGTTCGACGACACGCCGAGAGTTCTTCGCGTTCTTCGGCGCGTTCGAAACCCCGGCCATCGCGTCTCGCGCGCGCGCGCACCTCCACGACGGCGAACTCCCGAGGTCCACGCCCGCGGCGTCGCTCGTCCCGTTCGCCTGCGACGACGACGACGACGCCGTGAACATGTCTACGCTCGCTCGCTCGCTCGCTCGCTCGCTCGCTCGCTCGCTCGCTCGTCCGTCCGTCGAGCGTCGACGACACCGACCGACGACGACGACGCGCCGACGGCGGCGAAGGAATCAATCAATCGCCGAACGGTTCGAGCGCTCGACTCGACTCGACTCGCCGCCTCGTCGGCCGCGCGCGCCTCGACTCGGACTCGACCGACCGACAAAAGTCGCGCCGCCGAACGCGCGCTCGAGTCTGTCTCGCGTCACGCGCGCGCGCGCGCGCGGTCGCGGTCGCGGTCGCGGTCGCGGTCGCGGTCGCGCGCCCACGACCGGCGGCCGCCGGGCGGGCGACCGCGAGGGGTTAGGACCGGCGGGGTGAGGGACTCCGGCGATGGACGGGCTCGGCGCGTGGGAAAGTCCTAATTTCACGAATCGGCATTTGACGGCGCTCGGCGTGTGAATGTATGGAAAAGGGGGTGGGCGATGGGTGCGGACTCGACGCGCGGGGACGGGCGGGGGCGTCGAGCGCGTGGATTGAGGATTGAACGCGATGTGATGGGCGTGTGATTGATTGATTGGTGGTGACCGATTGCCCCGCGCGCGCGTCGGTCGTGACGGTGGTGACGATCGAGACGGCGGAGGTGGTAGTGGCGACGCGGCGAGGGATGGAGGACGTCGGCGGGATGCGACGGCGGGATGCGACGGCGAGCGGTGGACGCGGGGGCGAGACGAATGGACGAGGCGAGGATGGGGACGCGCGGGATGGGGTGCGAACGATCGTCGCGCGCGAGGTGGGGGGGACGAACGCGGTGGTGGAGAACTTGGAGATGGACGCGCTGCGAGATTGGACGGCGTCGATGAATCGAGGAGGAGAGGCGGAACGATCGAGCGGGATGGAATCCGTGTGGAAGTATTGCGCGCTCGAGTTGGGCTTTTGCGTCGGTGAACGCGAGGACGATCCGGACATGTCGCACGCGCGCGAGCGAGTGTTTGATTTGTTGTGGTACATACCCTTGGCGCTCGAGAAGTTTTGTCTATACGGTGGGTTGCTCTGCGCCGACGCGATATTGGGCTTGTTCACGTCGCTGCCGGTTCGCGTGATGTCGCAGACGGTTCGTTTGCTCTGGTCGGTGGCGACGCTCAATTTGGGAGATAAAAAGTCTTCAAAGAGACGCGCGTGGGGTATTCATCCATACGCTCGAGAGCACTTGAACGATGTGTTGTGGCTCTTCATGCTCTGCGTCGCGGTTACGTACACACACTTGCTGGACATAAGCGTGATGTACCACTACATTCGAGGTCAGGAAGTCATCAAGCTTTACATGGCGTGCGCCGTGATGGAAACTTTCGATAAATTATTGTGTTCTTTCAGTAGTAACGTCCTCGATGCGTTACAAAATAGCGTGCACGGATGCGTGACCATGGCAACTGATGGTTCGGCAATGGACCAAGTGCACTCCGTTTTTAGACTGGCGGTGGATGTGATTTTGTCAACGTGTGCGACGGTCGCGCACACGTTTGTTTTGTTGACGCACGCTGTGACCCTTTCAGTCGCGATCAATAGCCACACGAACGCGATGCTCCTCGTGCTCATCTCAAACAACTTTTCCGAGATGAAAGGTCACGTCTTTAAGAAGCAAGATCCTGAAAAACTGTTTGGTGTGAGCAGATTGGACGTCATTGAACGAGTACATCTCTGCGTGTGTCTCATGTTTGTCGGAGCGCAACGCATCATGGCGGCGGGGAGCATAGAAGCCGCGTTCACCGCCAAATTCTTGAATGACATTCTCCTTGTGCTGGGTTCAGAAATCTTCGTGGATATCGTGAAGCACTCATTCATGGCGAAATTCAACTCTCTTCGTCCAGGCGTCTATCGAAGATTTTATCGACAAATATGCCGAGACCACGTGCACTTGACGCAGTCGTACAAGATTCACCAAGTCGTTGGGTTTGTTCCACTTGCTCCCGCTGCAGTCATTATTCGCATCGTGCCAGGCCTCTATCGCACGCTGAAACAAAGCGCGATGTCGTCGGACGTGCTCACTCGAGGAATATTCGATAGAATGTTAGTGTATTTTAGTGGTGTGAGCGTAGGTCTCGGGGTGATGCTGCTCGCGATTGGGTTCAAGCTGGCGTTCGGGATTGCGATTCACTCGTGGGGGACGCGTTCACTGTACATGTCATCAAATATTACACCCAGTGCGGAACGTTGGGGAGCGAAGACTCCGGCAAAGTCTCTGGGAACCGTTCCTAGATCACCTCCGAGAATTAAAGTCAATTAGGTTCGTCAATGTAATGTTGTAATTGGAAATTGCGTTACAAGATGGTACAGGGTTGTTAAGAGAGATCGACGTTGTCAGCCCTCTCGGGCTCTGGAGTGCGCCATTCGTCTGCCGAGGCGCCGAATTCTTCGGCGAGACCGCGCCAAAGTGAGAGTGATCGTTCGGCATTCGCAACCTGAACACGAGCGTAGTTTAACAGCATCGTGTGAAATTGTCCCACGCGTTCTTTTTCAAGACGTGAAAATTCCTCTCGATGGCGTTCTTGAATCGTGTTATAATCCTCTCGAGCCCGTTCACCGGTAGCGCGTGTCGCATCTAGCTCGAGTTTCAAGTCTTCAACCTTTTTCATCTTTGTGAAATCTGGCGTGAGCTTGGCGATGCGCGCTTCCAATCTGTCGGCTTCTGCGAGCATCGTTTGGAGAGTCAACAAAGATTCATTTCTATCTCCAATCGATCGACGGACCGAAGGCATGAGCTTCAAGTAATCGTGTAAAGGATTCAGTGCCTGTGCAGTTTGTGCCGTTGCAGATCGAGCCAAGCGACTCACTCGCACCGAAGTATTTCCAGCTTTTCTCATTTCATTTGCAGCGGTCATGCAATCAATGCCATTTTCACTGTACTTGCCAAGGCGTGTGCCCTCTTCTTCTTGAAGCTTTGCGAACTTCAAACACTCCATACCGAATTCCCCAACAGCTTCACCGTACTTTTGTTGCAGCGTCAAGAGTTTGGTCGCCTTGGAAGACATTCCAGAGAGCTCGTGTTCGATTCGATGCACTCTATCTTTCTCAACCAAGAAAGCCGCGTCTTCCTCCATAACCTTAGGTTTGGGCGTATCCAATCCCAGGGCGCCACCGACGGTACTTACAGCCGTTGATTGCACGACGGTTTGTCTGAGTTCTTTGAAGAACCGACCAAAGTCACGAGATTGCCCCGGAGAGGACACGGTGAGCGGGGGCCGCTGCGGCGTCTCCGGACTGCTCGGAGTCGCTCCGAGCATCGCGGCCGGCACTCCGGATGCCATGTTGAACCAATCCAGGCTCGCGCCCAGATCTTGATGCGTCAAAAAGATTCTCAGTGCATCGCCGAGACGAAGCTTCGGATGCGTGGCGATACGATTGAGGTATTGCTGAAGTTGCACCGTTCGTTCTTGAATAAAGGTGTCGCCGGTGGAATTCACCACGGTTTTCTCCGGTCGCGGAGGTATGAAATAACCGCGGTGCAGCGCGTTGAGCCTGGTATCGAGCGCGACAAAGTCTCGGAAACGTCTCCACACGACGACTTCTTTGTGAATGTACGACGCGATGTTGGTTCGAGTGGTAATCTTGTAGTGCGTCACTCTCTTCCCGACGAGCGCCGACGTCGTGTCGGCTTCAATCTTTGGATCGCTCACCAAAACTTTCAGCATCCCCTCGTCACCACTTTGTTCATTTTCATCCAGAAACACCGTCGTCGTCGCCGCCCCCCCAACGATCGCACCACCGCCGGAGTTTGTCGCCGCGTCCGCCGACGGTTGAATTTCGGGCTGCGTGTACATGACGCTATCCGCGTACGACGGCGGCGGCGCGAGTAAATCTCCGTACGTCATCCCATCCCCCGCGTGATAACTCCCATTCTCCAACACCCCACCGGACCTCGCCATCACGACGTTCGAGACGTCATCGTCGTCTCGAACCTTCGCCGTCGCCGCGTCCTCCCCCGTCTCGTCGCGCTCCGTCGGCGTCGCCTCCATCCCGACCCCCATCGGTTCGCTCGCCCGCGCCTCGAGTTCGCGCTCGTCCACCTCGAACGGATTCACCTCCATCCCCCCTAACGCGCGCTCCACGCCCTCGCGCGCGTCTCCCATCGTCTCCTCGCGCGTCCCTCGCCGTGCGACGTGCCGACCGAGTCGTCCCTCGTCCCTCGCCCCGAGTCCTCCCAACGACGCGTCCAACGCCGGTCCTCCCAACACCCCCAGCGCGCTCCCCGCGAGGTCTCCGCGCGCGCGCGCCTCCTCCTCCTCCGAATCATCATCGTCGTCGTCGTCGTACGGTCCCATCGCGTCGCGCTCTCCGGCGCGCGACGTTCGATTCGATTCGATTCAAATCGCACCAATCGCGCATCAAACCGCCGGTCGTGACTCGAGGAGGCGAGGGGACTCGGAGAGCCCGGCCGACGGTCGTGTCGTCCCCACGTCGCGGATGCGTCCCGAGCGCGACTCGGACGCGCGCGCGCGCGCGCGATGCATCGAGCCGGTGGAGGGAACGTTCCCACACCGCGTGGGGCGGAGGATGGACGGACGTCGTACGGTGGGGCGACGACGTCGCAGGGACATCATCAACATGCGACCGGGACGTCGGGCGGGGTGACGCCCCGAGGACGATCGAATCCGAGAACGTCCCCGCGAGGGGTGCCGGTGATGGGCTTCGGACAGACGGTGAGCCGAGGGGGTGATTGGAGGAGTGGGTCGATGTCGCTGCGCGATCGATTCGGTGGACACGGTGGACGAGAGGGGGAGCGTGGACCGGCATACATCGGCGGACACTTCGCCGAC
>Ga0181566_10000027_pt1 | contig 92961 bp, 87 predicted proteins | sample 101ome_15_FD_133762 | JGI IMG/M metagenome (GOLD analysis project Ga0181566, IMG submission 133762) | Coastal salt marsh microbial communities from the Groves Creek Marsh, Skidaway Island, Georgia - 101402AT metaG (megahit assembly) | ecosystem: Environmental > Aquatic > Marine > Intertidal...
CCGAAGGGGCTAAAGAGGATGGATAGTCTTCTGTCTGCAGGGCGTTGAGTGCGGCGGACAGCGCCCTGATGGCGGTATTAACGGCTTGCACGCTGATGCGACCGTCATAGACGGTTGTACGGAAACCACCCAGCGCCATGGGGTGGAGTTCAGACGGTACGAAAAAGAGCTCTGCAGCGTCGTCATATCGCATCTGCAGCAGGGCGCGCAGGCCGCATAGCAGCGCCGTGCGGTAAAGCTCTGCCCGGGTTGTATCACCAACTTCACGGGCTGCCATCAACGCCGCTGATAATATCTCCACAGCTCCTGCTGTTGCTGCACTATTGGGCATCTCGCTCTGGTGCGTGTTGGCGAAAAAACCGCCCATGAAGTCGGGGTAATCTGCGCCCGGCAACCAATATTGTTCCCCCAACAGCTGGTCAGCCTACTGGAAAATGTCACTGGCAGGGTCCTGTTGCGGTGTTGCCGTATGGGGTGCCAAGGCACTGACGATATCGGGCCTGTGGAAGGACGAAAGAGCCTCCCACGCATGCGTGGGAAGAGGGGAGGAGGCGTCGCGGGTCAGTGTTTCCACAAGTTCCTCTGTTAGCGACCACAGGCCAGGGTCTGCTGTGTAGCGTGTGGCCTGGATCATTGTAGCTGCCGTTTGCCATTGGTCTGCATGCGTTGCCGACCGCTGTGACCGTCGCAATGCGGGGTCATACAGGCTGACGGTATGGGTCTGGCTGGATACAGTATTCGTTAACCAAGCTGTTGCAAGGCGACGCGCCTGTCGCAGGGTCTGTGGCGAAAGGTCTGCCAAGTCCACGAGGTCATTGCCGCGATGCATCAGGCGCGCGGATGTTCGGTCCTGCAGTGCCACGATGATCTGCTCGCCATCAAATATGTTGAAAACACCTTTTTCCAGAATCTCATCAAGGGTAACAGTCTGATCAATGGCAAATTCGCCAACCAATTGGCCATTGGAAAGGTTGTAGCGGATGAAATGCAGCGGACTATGCAATTCACGCCGCGCGCCCAGGCTGATATCCAGCCCCAGTGCCCCGCGATGACGATCTGTTTTGAGGGCTGTAGCAAACTCGTCCGGTTCAATCTGCCGGAAAGAATGCCCGAGGAAGACCTCGATGTGGTCGACGCGTTGCTCGTCGGCAGCACTCAGCCCTTCTCTGCTTGTTGAATGCTAACCTCCAGCGCTGATAAAACCGTGCCGTCGCGTACCCAGGTATCGCTGAGAAGCCGCCCATTGGCAGATAAGCCAACATAGACGGCCTGGGCTGGCTTAGAGAGCCTGTTGGGCAGGGAATAGGGGCGAGGTCGGCCAGTACGCCAGATATCGCCGACTATAAAGCTCATCAGCGTTTCATGGTGCTGTGCCAGTGCTTCATCAGGGGTGCAGCATATGGGGGCATCGTCTTCCCACATGTTGTCCAGAGAGAGGCTGAACTGCTGTAGGGAGCTGACGACAGACGAGCCCCCATATAAGCTTATGACGGCCACCGCTAACAGCGTAATTGATGCGAAAATGTAGCGCTTCTTCAATTGAACAACTTTCGGGCTGCAACGTGGTTCAATTCAATCACGCGTCAGCCTCGGGTTCAAACTGTTTGGTCGTCGCTTTCTACTTCAGATCGGCGCTTTCGGCGGCGCATCAGGGCCAGTGCACCAAGCCCGGTCGCCATAAGGGCTGCCGTGGCCGGTTCGGGTACGGTGCCACCACCGTCGCCTCCGTTGCCGCCGTCTCTACCATCTCCGCCATCATCGCACCACCACCGGCAGCGACAATCTCAATTACAATGTCATCTACAGCAACCAGATCGCCAAGGGTGATCCGCAAGATGCCTTCGTAAACGCCGGGGCCGTCGAACAGGTCGGAGTCAATGGTGGCCACAAGGTCAGTTGCAACAAGGTCAAGTTCGCCATCACCATCAATGTCGAAAAGCCATTCGACAACCAAATCTTCCGGGTTTTCCACCGCGGCTAAAACCAGTTCACCGTCCAGGGAGGACTGCGTGCCGTCGAGGGTGATGTTGTCACCGAAGGTTACCATGTGTGGCCCACCGGCTTCTGCCAGCAGGAAGGACCCACCGGCGCCGCCCGAGCCAGATGACCCGCTTGAACCAGCCGTGAAACCACCATCTGATGTAGAGGAGGTCGTCGTGGCCTGCGGTTGCGGGCTTGAGAAGTCTGTCGGTTCTCCGCCATCGCCGCCAGCGAAGGGGCGGATAAGATCAAGCATGCTGGTCATGATCTCAGCGAGGCGTACTTCCAGGATGGGTGAGGCGGGCTCGAGGATGATGCTAACGATATAGGGCGGCGCTTCACCACCTTCAAATTCAATATGCAGCTGATCGTTCGTCGTCACCGCGCGCAGGGCCATGGCGTAGCCTTCAACGGGCTTGTCAGCGGAAGCTGACGTGAATAGCAGGTCGTCGAGCTCGGCAGATACGCCGAACGAAGACATATAGACATTGGCAGATTTGCCGAACTGCTCCAGCAGGTTTACCCGTCGGATAGGTTCATCCGTACCAGTCCGGGTAACCGTGCCGAACGTATCGTTCAAGCTGCTACCGGCTTCCGTTGACGTCAGGACATAGACGACATATTCGCCTTCGGCGACTTCATCCGTCAGAGACTGGACGGAGCGAACACCGTCGCCAAACAAAACGACAGGGCTGGTGATGACATCTTCGGTGCTGCCGCGCAGCATCTGGCTATCTGCTGGAACGCGGATAAAACCCTGCTCAGGCGGGTTGGCTGAACCATCAGGGTTTCGGGCAGGTCCAAGGTCGTAACCACGTGACCCCAGCATCAGGACAAAATCCTTCGCTTCAAAGGCATTGGTTATGTAGCCAGTCCACAGGGCCGTGCGGGCGGCCTCTGAAATATTGGCAACCGCCATAGACATTGAAGTATAGGAATTTGCTATGGAACTCTCGCTCAGAGCAGCAAGCAAAGTCTCTGCGCGATACAGCAATTCCCGTTCGTTGCCGGCCACGACATCGAAATAAGTCTGAAGGTCTTCCTTGCCACGACGCGAGCCATTGATGGCGCCTTCCAGGGCAGCTGACAACATCTCGGCCTCGATCGTTGCACTTATTTGGTCTGTGGCGACCCATCGCGTTTCCACGCGTGCACCCGTGCCGTCGAAGGCCGTTTCAGCGGAAGTGTTGCTGGGGGCCAGCGCTTTCCATAGTTCATCCCCCAGGGCAGGTGTTTCTTCAAAGCTCTGGCCTGATGCAGCCTGTTTTTCAACAGGTGATGCTTCGGGCTCATTTTCGGCGAGCCAAGCGTATATGTTGAAGCCCGGCAATGCTTGCGCTTCACCAGGCGTTGGTGAATCAAAGAGCGTCAGTGCCAGCTACGCGGCTGCCCCAACCAGCAAAATGCTTGCCAATAGATTTTTCATGTTCATTACGCAACCTCCCACACTTGGTGATAGATCGGCGCCGCCAGGCGGCCTCATACGCGATTACGTGGTTACTAAGCCCAGATATACATAGGACTGCTTTACTAAGAGACGCTAACGCTTGAGCGCATCTGATTTACTTTGACCGATTAGGCCTATAGTAGCATCTTTTTGGTGCAAAATTTGAAGTATTAATCAAATCGGGCTTTGTGCGGTGTATCAGCGGCCAAAATCGTCGTCAAAACGTTCAATATCGTCTTCCTCTAAATAGAGCCCCGTTTGCACTTCAATCATTTGCAAGGGAGATTGCCCTGCATTTTCCAGCCGGTGTTTTTGACCAATGGCAATATAGGTGGACTGGTTGGCCTGTAGCTCGAATGTTTCGTCGTCCCGCACAACGCGTGCTGTGCCGTCAACAACAACCCAATGTTCGGCACGCTTGCTATGCCGCTGCAGGGAGAGCTTCTTGCCAGGATTGACGACAATGCGTTTGACCTTAAAGCCAATATCGATGTCCACCGTTTCAAACCACCCCCAGGGCCGATATTGTCTTGAAGACTGAGCTTCCTCTTCACGACCACTATCGGCAAGCCTGGCAACAATGTTGCCAACAGCATCAACACTAGAGCGATCTGAAACCAATACGGCATCCTTGGTCGCCGCGACGACAATATCAGATAGGCCGTTGACGGCGACAAGCGTGCCTTCGCTGTGGATATAATTGTTTGCACTGTCCTGCAGGATGATATCGCCATGCTGGGCATTGCCCAGGTCATCTTTTGGAGACAGCGACCAGAGGCGTTCCCACGACCCAACGTCACTCCAGCCCATGTCCACGCTCAATACCATCAGGTTATGCGCATGCTCCATGACTGCATAGTCGAGAGATATCTTGGGGATCTGTGCGAACAGGCCTTCGTCAAAACGCAGGAAATCGAGGTCGGAGTAGCGTCGGTCAAAAACGGATGTACAAGCGGAAAATACTTCGGCCGCATGTGTTGCCACGCCTTCCAGCAAGGTGTCCGGCCGACAGATAAACATGCCGCTGTTCCAGTAGTAGCCGCCTTCATCCAGATAGGATTGTGCGGTTGCCTTGTCAGGCTTTTCGACGAAACGATCGACGCCGGATAACGCGACGGTGTCCTCGGCGGCCTTGATGTAGCCGTATCCCGTGTGGGCTTGGGTTGGTTGGATACCCAGTGTGACAATGACGTTCTTTTCGTGACAAACCTCTGATGCTTGCCGGCAGGCCTTTCGAAAGCTGTATTCGTCGTTGACCTGGTGATCCGATGGCATAATCAGCATGACATCCGGTTCGGTACTTTCCTGCATAAGCATGGCCGCCAGTGCTGCAGGTGCCGTTGTGTTTCGGCCGGCTGGTTCCAGCAGAATCGCGCGCGGTTCAATGCCGACTTCACGGGCCTGTTCAGCAATAATAAATCGGTATTCGTTATTGCAGACTAGGATGGGAGGCGAAAATATTGTCCTGTCAGCAACGCGCAGCAGCGTTTCCTGCAGCAGGCTTTTTTCGGAGAACAGAGACAGCAACTGCTTTGGGTGGTGGCTGCGAGACAATGGCCACAGGCGGGTGCCTGAACCCCCGCACAATATTACCGGACAGATCACGTGCGTACCCCGTAAGCGTTGCGCATGTTAATGCACTAGTCACCAGTGCATCGCATAATTATGCATATTGGGCGCTATACCACGGGCTAGGTCAAGTCCATATCCTGTTGGATTAAACTAAGGATTGAGCGTGGTGACTATTGGCGTTAATGAAGGGCCGAACAGGGATGATGAAGGGATTGTTCACATGGCCGACACGCAAGGCTCGCTAAACGTCTTGGTGACGGGTGGCGCTGGTTACATTGGCAGCCACGCCGTTATAGCATTGCTGGAGGCTGGGCACTGTGTTGTCGTTGCCGACAGCCTGGTGACGGGCTTCGAACATCTGGTTGACCCTCGTGCTACGTTCCATAAGGCTGATATTGGTGACGTCGAGGCCATGCGACCCATCCTTGAGCAGCATAATATCAATGCGATTATGCACTTTGCCGGCTCCATTTCGGTTCCCGAATCCGTCAGCAACCCTTTGAAATATTACGAAAATAACGTTGTTAACACAGCGCGCCTTCTTGGGGTGGCGACTGAGGCGGGGGTAGGCCATTTCATTTTTTCATCGACCTCGGCGGTCTATGGCAACACGACGCAATTGCCGTTGACGGAGGATCAGCCAAAGAATCCTGAAAGCCCTTATGGACGCAGCAAGCTGATTGTGGAGGGTATGTTGGAAGATGTCTCGCGTGCCAGCGGCATGCGGGTGGGAATCCTGCGTTACTTCAATGTTGCTGGGGCCGATCCACAGGGGAGAACGGGGCAGTCGACCGTTGGAGCTGCTAATCTGATCAAGCTCGCCACCGAGGTTGTGACGGGTGAGCGCGACAAATTGCATATTTTTGGCACAGATTATCCCACCAAAGATGGGACAGGGGTGCGTGACTATATTCATGTTACCGATCTGGCAGAAGCGCATGTACTGTTATTGGGACAGCTTGCCGAAGGGTTGGATTTCGGTATTTATAATTGTGGCTATGGCCATGGCTATTCAGTACGGGAAGTTATTGCGGCGCTTGAAGGGTGCATCAATGCGACGATCCCGGTGACGGAAGCGGATCGTCGCCCTGGTGACGTAGCAGAGGCCTATGCCAACGCGGACCAGCTCCAGGCACTCGGGTGGACCCCCCGGCTGGACGATCTGGACCTGATTGTACAATCGGCCCTCGACTGGGAGCGCAAGGTCATAGCAGGGCAGCACTGACAAAATCCTGTATACACCCGTCGGCAGCGTAAATTTGACGTCGATCTTCGGGAGATATGACGATACACTTTGCAGGGGCTAGGGTGTTGTTAAGGGGGACAATGTCCCATGATCCGGATTTTCGGGTACTACATTCTCAAATCCATCATTTATTTGGCGTTGGTCGAAGCAATCCTGTTGGTCTTGGCCCTTCGCTTGGGTGCGTAAATTGCGCCTCATTTTCTGATGCGTTGTGGTTGTCGGTGTCTTCCAGCCACGGGTTCAATAGGATCAGTCCACTTATAGGGGTCTTGGCTGCAGCAAAAAGGGCAGCCTGACTGGCATCGTCACATAAGCCAAGCAACCAGACAGGTTCACCGCCTGGGGTGCTTTCTTTTGTATGCTGCATAACTGCGGCCAGGTCTGCTGCCTCTGGTTCAAGAGGCAGGCATGCACCCTCACTGTCACCAAAGCCTGCGCGATCAAAGCGCACCGTGGAAATGCCATTTTCTGCAAGTCGGCGGGCGAGTAACACAAATTGGCGACGGGTACCCACACGCGTCTGCGGGGTGCCGGGTACCATGACGACTATTGCTGCCGAGGCAGAATCCGGTCCTTCCGAAACAAGGATGGATTGGCCGCCCTGCCAGCGAACGATATGGGCTTCAATGGGCATGGTCAGGGGACATTTCCGGTCAGGAATAGCTTGGTCTCAGTGATCAATGGGTTGCAGATCACCGGTTTTTCAAGTGCCCAATAGGGTGGTGTTGAAACTACCAGCGTCTGGCAGACTGAGCTTGTGTCCTGCCATACCTGTCGTACTTCTTCATATGCTGCACTTTGAGCGGTGTCCCGATCTATCAACAGGACTTTCTCAGTGGCAAGTTTCTGGCTACCCAGTTTTTGCGCTGCGATGTCCGTCTCGAGGGCTGGGTGAAAGCGGTAGCCGGGTGGTGACTTCCCACCCAAAGCCCTGCCTTTAGTAGCAAGTTGTTGCCGCTTAGTGTGTTCCAGCCAGGTGGAACCGTCAGCAGGCGTGTGCCACAGAATTAGTGAGTCGATTGGCGTCTCTGTCGCCAAATTGGCAGCCAATAGTCCGCCCATGCGGATACCCAGCACCGACAAGGGCAGGGAACAATGCGTTGCAGCCCAAGATGCCATAAAGGACATATCGTCCAGCCAGTGCTGCCAGCGTTGATTCTCCAGAAGGCCGCTGCTGTCTCCTGTGCCCGTCAGATCGGGAAGTAGCGTTTCAAAGCCAACACCGGCAAGGTCCCGTGCAAGCGAGGCTATTAGCGTCCGCGAGCGGTTCATTTCTTCGGCAAGGGGCGGGGCTATGAGCAACGTACCCTGAGACGGCCGTGCTTCTGGTTTTGTGTGAACGACAAACAGATGTCCTTTCGGCGCATCCAGTATCAGTGGATGGCTGACGGCACCTCTATTGTTGCTTTCCTTCGACAAATTTGACGAGGCTTCCGAAGGTTGCAAAGGCTTCTGCGTCGACTTCATCGTCGTAGACCGTAATGCCGAATTGCTGTTCAAGGCCAGCAACAACTTCAACAACGGCCATGGAATCCAGTTCCGGCAAGTTGCCGAGAAGCGGCGTATCATCTGCCAGGCTGTCAGCGCGGTCGCCAATGTCGAGCGTCTCGCGTAATATGTCCCGCAATGTTCCCTGGGTGCTCATGACTGCCTCAGTTACGTGATATTCGCCAACAAGTTTCGAATTGGCCGGTGTTATATCGCCAATTTGTCGAAATGTCTTTCATTTGATGCAACAGATTTTTCAAGTTGCTATCTGAACATTTGGCGCCACTTGGTCGTCCCATAGGCAGCGAGGCCTTTTGGAGAGGTCAGCCGAAATGCCTGAAGCCTGTAAAGGGATTGCCTGGAGGGTATCCAGTGACGTTTATAGCCCTCATGACCCCGACCAAAGTTCAAGTGGTGCAGCGAATCTGTTGTCAGCAAGGCTTCAATCATATGCCATGTCAGTAAAGTGCCAGGCGACAAGCTGTCATACGCGCCATCGTGTGCCAACTTGTACAGGATGGCTGTATCGTCGTGTTCCGTGACCCAGAGTTGTGCTGCTATGGGTTCATCATCCAACAATAAAATGCCGATCCTGAGCGCATCGCGTTCAGCACATAGATTAGCGAATTCGGAAATAAATGACGGATCTGGTTCTTCCTGCTTCCAGCTGGCTGCGTAAACCTGTTCGAACAGCGGGACCAACTCCAAGGCATGGCTGCTGTCCAGCGCAAGCTCGAGGTTAATCGGACCCCGTGCTTCGGCCTGTTGTGTTTTTCGCTCAATTGTGTTGCGCAGTTTCCCGGGAAGTTGTTGGTAATATTGTGCCGGTTGCATGTCTATGACGTTGATCGACCAGGTTTCATCAACTTCGGTCCAGCTTGTAGCGAATCCGGCGGCTTTTAAGCCCCGAAGCGCAGGCGCTGCCCAATTTCCTTGGTTCCAGATGGGGTCCAGGCAAAGTGATGGGTAAGGGCTGCCTTTTGAAAGCACCGCTTTTCCCAATTCGCAGAAAGCGCGTTGTAGCTTCTCCGGCGCTTCTCCTTTGGCCAAAAGGGGCGCGTATGAATGAGAGTAATAGTTGGACAGGGAACGCCAAGCGCCCGGTTCGCCTAAAGCAGGGTGTCGTAGGGGGCAAACCATGATTGGTTTGTTGTCACGTTCGATCGCGACATAGGCCGTTGTCTGTTTGTCGGGAAAGCCGTGTTTTTCAAGCAGTGCCCACCAGTCTTTGCCGGCAAACAGCGACGAATCCCCTGCATCAGCGAAAAGGGGCTCGAACCGCTCAGGAATCTGCTGTAAAGACGGCCATATGTCGACGGACCATGTCATGGGCAGAGTCTAGGCGCTTGGGCGCAACTTTGCCAGAAGGCGTACAGGCGGACTTAAAACATGTTGTTTCATGAGCTCTATTACAGGGCATTACAGATGCATCCGGAAGGAATTTCGGTGGTCTTAGGTGACGCCCAGCTTACCTATACCAAGCTGCATGAACAGGTTGAAGCCGTGGCTGCAGGCATGATGGCGCGTGGTCTTGAATGTGGCGATCGTGTGGCCATTTATGCCGCTCAGGGGATTGAGATGGTGGTGGCCATGCTGGCAACCAGCCGGGCGGGTGGGGTGTTTGTCCCCATTAATCCGGGGCTCAAGTCTGCCCAGGTAGGCCATATTCTGGACGATTGTAGCCCGCATATGCTGATAGTCGACAAAGGGCGCTATGCTGCTCTTGCCGGTGTGGCCATGCCCGGCCATGTCGTGGTGTTGAGTGATGATGCGCCCGAGGCGTCTATCGCCTGGCTTGCGCTTGTATCCAGCGATATCGCTTTGGCTGACACCAGGTCGGAAGAGGAGCTGGCCGCGCTGTTCTATACATCCGGCAGTACCGGACGGCCCAAAGGGGTCATGTTGTCGCATGCCAATCTGGTGGAAGGGGCCCGTAGCGTTTCTTCCTATCTTGCAAACAGCCGGCATGACCGTCTGTTGTGCGCCTTGCCGCTGAGTTTTGATTACGGTTTTTCACAATTATCTACGGCGCTGAGTGTCGGTGCGCGGGTCGTCTTGATCAATTATCTGTTTCCCAAAGACGTGCTGAATGCGGTTGACCGGCATGGTATCACGGGGCTCGCCTGTGTGCCGCCGCTCTGGCAGCAATTGGTTGCGCTGGGTTGGCCCGAAGACGACATGAACAGTTTGCGATACATAACCAATTCCGGTGGCCAATTGCCCGCATCGACCGTGCAGGAACTCAGACAGCGATTGCCGCAGGCCCAGCTGTTCCTGATGTATGGCCTGACAGAGGCGTTTCGCTCCACCTATGTTGACCCTGACCGTCAAGACCTGGCAGTCAATGCCATTGGCCTACCCATTCCAGGGGCAACTATTGATGTGGTTAATCCTGAAGGGGAAATATGCGCTGTGGGCGAACAGGGTGAGTTGGTGCATAGCGGCCCGTTGGTGGCGCAAGGCTATTGGCAGGACCCGGCGCGGTCGGCCATTCGTTTTCGCCCGGCGCCAGAAGGGAGTGAACAGGCAGGTAAGCCGGCCGTCTGGTCTGGCGATATTGTCTATCGGGACGAAGAGGGTATCCTCTATTTTGTCGGCCGAGAGGATGGGCAGATCAAGACGTCTGGGTATCGCGTCAGCCCGACCGAAATTGAGGAAGCCATCTTGGCGCTTGATGGCGTGGCAGAATGTGTTGTTGTTGGCGCGCCGCATGAACAATTGGGGCAGGCAATCATTGTGTTTGTAACGTTTGAAGAAAACACATCGTTGGATGAGCCCACCATTCTGCGCCATGGCAAGCAGCTTTTGCCGGCCTTTATGGTTCCCCGCGACGTTATGATCAGGGAGGTGTTGCCGCGGAATGCCAATGGCAAGCATGATCGGGTTGCCCTGCAGGCAGAGGTTTCAAGCCGGTATGCCGATCCCGCAGATGTACAAAAGGATAGCTGATGACCGTGTGTTTCGAAAAACATGCCGATATTGAAGGCTTTGACGTCGAGGCGGGTGTGCTTTCCATTGACGGCAGGCCGGTGCCGGAAATTTTAGAAGGTGTCGGCGAAACACCGTTGTATATCTACAGTGCCTCTGCCATCAAAAAGCGGGTGAAGGCTCTGCGCCACGCTATGCCCAAGGGTCTGCACCTGCATTATGCCATCAAAGCCAATCCCATGCCCGATGTCGTGGCCCTGTTGAATGGTCTGGTAGACGGGCTTGACGTTGCCTCTGCCGGTGAAATCGATATTGCCGTGGCGGCAGGGGCGGATCCTGACAGTGTTAGTTTTGCCGGGCCTGGAAAGTCCGATCAGGAACTAAGGCATGCCATTTCCAGCGGTGTGACCGTTAATCTGGAGTCGCCAGGCGAAATGCGACGACTTGCCGCTCTGGCTGATGAAATGGGCAAGTGCCCCTGTGTGGCTGTCCGGGTTAACCCTGCCTTTGAAGTGCGGCAATCAGGCATGAAGATGGGCGGCGGTCCCAAACCGTTTGGCATTGATGAAGAACAAGTGCCTGGTCTGCTGCGGGAAATGGCTTCCCTGCCGCTGGAATTTGTTGGGTTTCATATTTTTGGTGGCTCCCAAAATCTTGACGAAGACGTGCTTGTCTATTGCCACGAAAAAACGGTCGATTTGGCCATAAGGCTGTCGAAAGATGCCCCTGGAGAGGTTCGACATGTGAATATCGGTGGTGGATATGGCATTCCTTATTTTCCTGGTGAAGAACCGCTGCGCCTGCAGAAATTGGGTGATGCCCTGGCCCCGCTTCAACAGAAGCTGCAGCGGGCGCTGCCCGGGGTAACGATGGTCATGGAGCTAGGGCGCTATCTGGTTGGCGAGGCGGGGCTCTATGTCTCGCGGATCGTGGACGTTAAGGAATCCCGCGGTGAGCAATTTGCCGTCACGGATGGCGGCATGCACCACCACTTGGCGCTGTCAGGCAACTTTGGGCAGGTTATCCGCAAGAATTACCCGTTGGTTTTGGCCACAAAAGCCGATACGACCCCTATGCAGATAACAACGATTGTTGGCCGTCTGTGCACGCCTTTGGACAGGATGGGTGACAAAGTGCTTCTGCCGCAGGTGGAGGTGGGGGATCTGGTTGTTGTTTTCCAGTCTGGTGCCTATGGCCCGTCGGCTAGTCCCGGACATTTTTTGGGGCATCCGGCACCAATGGAAGTCCTTATCTGACTAATGTCAAGTTACCGCGCGGTATTCTTTATTTGCAAAAAACCATAAATTTGAATCACTTAGGAAGGGGTGGGTTGTGGATAACTCTGATTCATCTATTGATTCCTGTAGGTTAACCAAAAAGTTATGGTTGTGTGGTTGTATAACGCGTATGCCTAGTACATGTAATTTGCGCCGTGACGTATCGCGTTGATGGATGGCGCCTCAACTGACTTATTTAGTCTTTAGTCCTGGTCCTGGCGATTAATCAAAGGGAGGTGTTGTGTTATGGCCAACTCGTTGAAAAGAATGTGCCATTTCTTGATTGCTGCGTTTTGCCTTACTACGCAGGGAGCGCCCCACAGGCGCGAGGCCTAGGTGCTCATGACTTCATGTATTACAGTTTAATGAGTCGGTCCGTAGAGCAGGGTTTTTCGATTTTTGACTTTGGACGAAGCAAGGTTGGGTCAGGCCCTTATGTCTATAAGAAGAACTGGGGTTTTGAGCCGACACCATTAGAATATCAGTATTATTTGCCGAATGGTGGCAAACTGGCGCCACCACGGGCCGAACAGGGGGGCTTTGGGTTGGCATCATCACTCTGGAAAAAGCTGCCATTGCCTGTTGCCAGCAGGCTTGGCCCGATGGTTTCAGGCTATCTGGGATAAGTCATGCAGGACCTGCTGTTCCTAACACCGCGTATTCCCTATCCGCCTAATCGGGGCGACAAGTTACGTGCTTGGAATGTGTTACTGCATCTGCGGCAGTACTACCGCATTCATCTGGCCTGTTTTGTCGATGCTCCGGAGGATTGGGAACATGTGCCCTTCGTTAAAAGCATGTGTGCCTCGTCTTTCTTCGCGCCGTTGGACCAAAAGCGTAAACTATGGCGAGCCGGGCTATCGTTGTTGAAGGGCAAGCCTGTCAGTGTGGAATACCACTACGCGCGTGCCTATGAAGCTTGGGTACAGCAGACATTGGCGAACGTGCAGCCGTCGGCGGCCTATTTCTTTTCCTCGGAACTGGCGGACTATGTACCCGCCGTAAAGGAGTGCGGCGCCACTATTTTGTTGGATTTTGTCGATATGGATTCCGCCAAGTGGAAGGAATATGGGGTCGTCCGAAAATGGCCGATGTCTATGATCTTCCGCCGTGAAGCCGGATTGCTGCACGCCATTGAGGTCGATCTCGCCAACCAGGCGGATCATTCCTTTTTTGTATCTGCAGACGAAACCAAGCTGTTTAACGAGAGCCTGCCAGAGGGCATAACCGCGGCAGAAGCCCTGCCCAACGGCGTCGACCTAGACTATTTTGCGCCTGAGGTAGAGTTGGAAAGCCCCTACGAGGCCCACGAGCAGGCGATGGTCTTTACGGGCGTGATGAATTATTGGCCCAATGTGGATGCCGTGCACTGGTTCGCTGATGAAGTATTCCCGATCATTATGGCCGCTGTACCAAATGCGCGGTTCTATATTGTGGGTATGCGGCCAACGCCAGAAGTCGAAGACCTTGGCAAGCGCGACGGAATCGTTGTCACGGGCGCCGTGCCAGATGTTCGGCCCTATGTGGCGCATGCAACGACTGCTGTGGCCCCTTTGCGCGTCGCGCGCGGTGTACAGAACAAGGTGATCGAGGCTATGGCCATGGCCAAACCGGTTTTGGCAACACCCCAGGCGGCAGAGGGTTTGGGCGATATGAGCGAGGACGAATTGGTGGTGATCGAGGATCCGGCCCTTCTTGCTCAGCACGCAATTGGTCTGTTGAAAGGTGATATCGGCACACCAAGCGGGGTTGCTGCACGGGCCAAGGTAGAGCAGGCATTCTCATGGTCGGGTCAGCTTTCTCGTCTCAATCAGCTCTTGACGCTGTAGGTCTGCCCATTAATACGCAGTCACACACGCCAATTCAGCAATGGTCCCTTCCGTTGGGTGTGTGGGTGTCACTGACAGTAATATTGGTCGGGGCCTATTGGTCGACGCTTTCGGCCATGGTGGTGACCTGGGGCAGCTCCGACAGTTTCCAGCACTGCTATTTTGTACTGCCCTTTGTCCTGTATCTATTGTGGGACAAGAAAGATAGTCTCGCATCCTATGCGCCGCAGCAAGATTGGTGAGGGCTGGTTGCTCTTCTTTTTGCCGGAATGGCATGGCTGGTTGGCTATGCCGGCAGTGTGCAATTGGTTCAGCAATTGGCCTTTGTTGCGATGATCGAAGGGGTAATCCTGACGATGGTCGGACGGGCGGTTTTCAGGGCCATGCTGTTTCCTATGGTATTCCTTTTTCTCGTGGTGCCCATGGGGGAATTCATGGTGCCACTGCTGCAGGACTGGACCGCGATATTCCTGACCATCACCATTGACCTGCTTGGCTACGACAGCAGTAGTGACGGTTATTTCATCACCGTGATTGAGGCCGGACGCTCCTATGTTTTTGAGGTGGCCAAGGAATATTCTGGCATTCGATACCTCACCGTCATGGTCGCCATCGGCTTGGCGGCTGCTTATCTGTTTTTTGACAGCTTCAAGCATCGTGCAGTGATTGTCGGCCTGTCGGCGCTGGTGCCGATTGTGGCCAATTGGCTTCGCGCGTTGGGGATTGTCGTTTTGAACGTGGAGACAGAAGGGCGCCATGGCGCCGATGTGGACCATTTGATTTATGGTTTCTGGTTCTTCCTCGTTATGTTGATTGACTTTATTGGCCTGGCTTGGCTGCTGGCGCGCAAAGTCCAGCCGACAGCTTCGGTCGATAGTGCGGATCGTGGTGTTTCAAGTCAGCCTTCCTTGCGGCCAATACTGATTGGTATGGCCTTTGTCCTTGTTCTTTTACCGGCTGGATGGACCTTGTTGATGGCGCAGGCGACATCGGTGGTTACCGACTCCTTGAGCCAGCCTCATGTGGCGGCGCAAGGCTGGCGGCAGGTGCAAGACGTGCAGTTTGACTGGCGCGCCAATTTTGCTGGTGCGGATGAAACCGTGCAGCATCGCTATCGCCGTGGCTTGCAGGATATTGACGTCTACATTGCCCGTTACAACCGCCAGACAGAAGATGCCGAATTAATCCGCCATGGCAACATTCGCGTTGCCGCGCCATGGTTAGAGAAAAAGGCCTTGTCCGCAAGTGCGCACTGGCCGAACGCAGGCGAAGCCGCCATCCGCCGTTATGACCGGAATGGCCGCAAGCGGCTGGTGGTGCAGTGGTACGGTGTGGCAGACGACTGGACCAGTAGCCAAATGGTGGCAAAGGCATTAACGGCGAAAGCCAAACTTTCAGGTGGTCCGCAGGAGGCCTATGCAGTGGTGGTTTCTGCCCGCTACTTCGAAGAACCAGACAATGCTATCTTGGCCCTGCAAGGCTTTCTGAACGGCTTAAAGCTGACGGAGCAAGCGTTATGAAATATGGTCTATCAGTTTTGATTGTCTGCCTCGTTGTGCTGACCGGTTGGAGTGGCCAGGCACAGGCCGCACCCCTCAAAGATATAATAGCGCAGGTGAAGCCCAGTATCGTTGGCGTTGGTACGCAAGACACAATGCGCCGCCCGCAGTTTGCCGTGCTGGGTACCGGCTTTGCAGTTGGTGATGGTCTGCATATCATGACCGCACAACATGTGCTGTTCAGCCGCAACGTTGGGGGTGAGAGCGCTGCAGTGAAACTGGCTATTTTTGTCGGTGATGGTGAAGCCGGGGTGGTGCGCGACGTGGTGGTCGTTCATGATGACAGTCTGCTCGATGTTGCCATCCTGAAAGCAACCGGGTCGCCATTACCAGTACTGCATCTGGAAGACAATCACTGGTTAGTAGACGGTACGGACATAGCCTTTACCGGCTATCCGATTGGCGCGGCCTACGGGCTTTACAAGGCGACACATCGGGGCATGATCAGCGCCACCATGCCACTGGCGAACCCCACACGGGGGGAAGGCGCACTGAGCGCCGAAGCCATTGCTAATTTGCGTAAGAAGCGGCTGGTCTATCAACTGGATGCAACGTCTCTACCAGGTAATTCCGACGGCCCTATTTACAACCCCGAGACGGGTGCCGTCATAGGTACGATCAATGCTATTCACGTTCATGAAAGCAAGGAAGCAGGCGAGCAACAGCCGACAGGGATCAGCTTTGCCATGCCGTCGGCCTATCTGGCGCAAATATGGGCCGAATATATGGCCAAAAGGGCTGCAGAATAGCGGTCTGCGGCTTGACCAGCCCAAGGGGCACGGCTACTTTGCGCCAACTTTATCGCTTGAGGCAAAACAGCAATGGCCACCGCTCCTTCATTCCAGGATTTGATCCTGACCCTGCAGCGCTTTTGGGCTGATCAGGGCTGTGTCATCGTACAACCCTATGACGTCGAGGTTGGTGCGGGTACGTTCCATCCGGCGACGACATTGCGCTCGCTAGGCCCCGAGCCCTGGAAGGCGGCTTATGTGCAGCCATCACGCCGTCCGACGGATGGTCGCTACGGGGAAAACCCGAACCGCCTGCAGCACTATTACCAGTTTCAGGTCGTGCTCAAGCCGTCACCGGACAATATCCAGGAACTGTATCTTGACAGTTTGAAAGCGTTGGGTATCGACTCCGCGCTGCATGATATTCGCTTTGTAGAAGACGACTGGGAAAGCCCGACTTTGGGCGCCTGGGGGCTGGGCTGGGAAGTCTGGTGCGACGGCATGGAAGTCACCCAGTTCACATACTTTCAGCAGGTTGGTGGGTTTGACTGCCACCCGGTAATGGGTGAGATCACCTACGGGATTGAGCGCCTGGCCATGTATGTGCAGGGAATAGACAATGTCTACGACCTGGACTGGAACGGTGCCGGTGTCACCTATGGCGATGTGTTCCTGGAGAACGAAAGGCAGTTTTCTGCCTATAATTTTGAGCACGCCAACACAGACATGCTGTTCTCGCACTTTGCCGATTCAGAGGCAGAATGCCATGCCTGCCTGGAGGCAAACCTGCCACTGCCAGCTTATGACCACTGCCTGAAAGCCAGCCATCTGTTTAACCTGCTGGATGCACGCGGGGTGATCAGCGTGACGGAGCGGGCGGCCTATATCGGTCGTATTCGGGCGTTGGCCAAAGGGTCGGCAGAAAAGTGGCTGGAACACCTTGCCAAAGAAGAGGAGGCATAGTCATGGCTGAATTGCTGCTTGAAATCCTCTCCGAAGAAATTCCCGCTCGTATGCAATTGCGTGCTGCCGATGATCTGGCGCGCCTGATGGGCGATGCGCTGAAGAAAGAAGGGTTGGCCTTCGACCGCTGCCAGGCCTTCGCCACGCCGCGCCGCTTGGCGCTGGTAATCGATGGTCTGCCCACCGCGCAGCCAGACATTCGCGAAGAACGCAAAGGCCCCCGCGTCGATGCGCCTGAAAAGGCTATTGATGGTTTCTTGGGTTCTGTTGGGCTGTCGCGCGACCAGGTGGTCGAGATGGAAACCAAAAAGGGCACATTCCTGATGGCAGTGATCGAAAAGGCCGGTCGTCCGACCGCCGATGTCATTGCTGATATTGTGCCTGAGATTATCCGCAACTTCCCATGGCCGAAAAGCCAGCGTTGGGGCAGTGGTACGTTGAACTGGGTGCGCCCGTTACAGGGCATTGTGTGCTTGCTGGATGATACGGTTATCGATCTGGAGGTCGATGGCACACATTCTGGCAACGCGACGCTGGGGCATCGGTTCATGGCACTGGGTGACATTACCGTGTCCGGGTTTGATGACCTGGAAGCCAAGCTGAATGCTAGCAAGGTGATCCTGCGGACGGCTGATCGCAAGCAGATGATTGCCGACGCGATCGCCAGCGAATGTGCGACCCGTGGCCTGGACCCGATTGAAGATGATGGCCTGCTCACAGAAGTTGCCGGGTTGGTGGAATGGCCGGTGGTGCTGATGGGCTCTATCGATCAGGCTTTCATGGATGTGCCGGAAGAAGCGCTGATTTCTGCGATCAAGAAGCACCAGAAATATCTTACGTTCCGTGACCCCAAAACAGGCAAGCTGGCACCGTATTTTGCTGTTGTGGCCAATCTTGAAGCCTCAGACGGTGGCGCCGCCATTGTTGATGGTAACGAGCGCGTGCTACGTGCCCGCCTAGCCGATACGAAATTCTTCTGGGACCAGGACCTCAAAAACACGCTGGAAAGCCGTGTTGGCGCACTTGATAGCATTGTGTTCCACGCCAAGCTGGGCACCGTGGGCGACAAGATCCGTCGCGTCGCCGGACTAGCTGGCTATATCGCTGAACTGATCGGTGCCGATGCGCCCAAGGCGTCCCGCGCTGCCTCATTGGCCAAGGCTGACCTGACAACCGGCATGGTGGGTGAATTTGCCGACCTGCAGGGCCTGATGGGCCAGTATTATGCCGTGCAAGATGGCGAAGACGCCGCCGTTGCTGCTGCCATCGGCGACCATTACAAACCACAAGGTCCGGGCGATTCCTGCCCCAGCGCCCCCGAGACAGTGGCCGTGGCCCTTGCCGACAAGATCGACACACTGGTGGGCTTCTTCAATATTGATGAGCGCCCGACAGGCTCCAAGGACCCATTTGCCCTGCGTCGCGCCGCCCTGGGTGTCATTCGCCTGGTGCTGGAAAACAATTTGCGCATCGACCTGCTAAGCCTGCTTGAGAAGGCCGGTGCCGACGGTGATGTTGGCTTGATGGGCTTTTTCGCAGATCGCCTCAAAGTCCATCTGCGTGAACAGGGAGTGCGGCATGATCTGGTATCCGCCGTCTTTGCCCTGGGTGGGGAAGGGGATCTTGTTCGCCTCATGGCTCGCGTAAACGCCCTGCAAGGCTTCATGGAGACCGATGCGGGTGCCGACATGCTGGCTGCCTATCGGCGTGCAGCCAATATTGTGCGGATTGAAGAAAAGAAATCAGAAACGTCATTCGACGGGTCAGTAGAAGAAGCGGCCCTGAAGCAGGATGAAGAAAAGACATTGTTTGCAGAGCTTGGCAAAGCCGTTGGCGCGTCCAGCAAGGCAGTCGGGCAGGAAGCCTATGCTGACGCTATGGCCGCCATTGCCACTTTGCGTGGCCCGGTTGATGCCTTCTTCGACAAGGTCACGGTAAATGCGGATGATCCGGCCTTGCGGAAAAATCGGTTGAAGCTTCTTTCTTCAATTGGCTCTACACTGGACCAGGTAGCAGATTTCTCCGTTATTGAGGGGTAAGGCCAAATGACAAAGTGGGTTTATGGTTTCGGCGACGGCCAGGCAGAAGGCACCGCAGACCTCAAGAACCTGCTGGGCGGCAAGGGGGCCAACCTTGCTGAAATGAGCAACCTTGGCCTGCCGGTGCCGCCGGGCTTCACCATTACAACAGAAGTCTGCACGGCATTTTATGATGCAGGCGAGCAATACCCCGATGATTTAAGCGTGCAGGTTGACGATGCGCTGACCCAGGTGGAAATGCTGGCCGGTGCGCGTTTTGGGGATGCGTCCAACCCGCTCTTGGTCTCGGTGCGTTCAGGCGCACGGGCTTCGATGCCGGGGATGATGGATACTGTCCTGAATTTGGGCCTGAATGATGAAACTGTCGCTGGCCTCGCCGCGCTTTCGGGCGATGAACGCTTTGCCTATGACAGTTACCGCCGTTTCATCCAGATGTATGGCGATGTGGTGCTGGGTGTTGACCACTACCTGTTTGAAGACCTCATCGAAGACCATAAGCATGATGCGGATGTAACTCTCGACACCGACCTGACGGTGGATGACTGGAAAGCCATTGTTGACCAGTTCAAGGCGCTGGTGGAACGGGAACTGGGCAAACCTTTCCCCACCGACCCAAAGGAACAGCTTTGGGGGGCAATCAGCGCGGTGTTTATGTCATGGCGGAACGACCGGGCGAACACCTATCGGCGTCTGCACAATATTCCTGAAGCCTGGGGTACAGCCGTCAACGTGCAAGCCATGGTCTTTGGCAATATGGGTGAAGATTCCGCTACCGGCGTCACGTTCACTCGCAATCCGTCGACTGGCGAGAACGAAATTTATGGCGAATACCTCATCAATGCGCAGGGCGAAGATGTTGTTGCCGGTATTCGTACTCCGCAACAGCTGACTATAAAAGCGCGCCAGGCGGCAGAGGACGAACTGCCAAGCATGGAAGAAGCCATGCCCGAGACCTATGCCGCGCTCACCGGCATTATGGGCACGCTGGAAACCCATTATCGCGACATGCAGGATATCGAGTTTACGGTGCAGTCTGGCAAATTGTGGATGCTCCAGACACGTTCCGGCAAGCGCACGGCAGCGGCGGCGTTGAAGATCGCGGTTGAGATGGCTAGTGAAGGCGTCATCACCCGCGAGGAAGCGCTGATGCGCATTGAGGCCGAAGCGCTGGATCAGCTCTTACACCCGACATTGGATCCGGATGCGTCGCGCACCGTCATTACGAGTGGTTTGCCAGCCTCACCGGGGGCAGCAAGCGGCGTGGTGATGTTCGACGCGGATAGTGCGGAACGCGCGGCCCATGATGGCCATTCGGTTATTCTGGTGCGGATTGAAACCAGCCCGGAAGACATTCACGGTATGCATGCCTCCAAAGGCATCCTGACCAGCCGTGGGGGGATGACGAGCCACGCAGCCGTAGTCGCGCGCGGTATGGGGCGCCCTTGTGTGTCTGGCGCGGGTACGTTGAATATCGACTATGCCGCCAAGGTGTTGTCGGTTGGGGGGCATCAGATTCGCGAAGGCGACATCATCACCATCGATGGTTCCACCGGAGATGTCATGTTGGGGCCGGTTGAAACGATTGATCCTGTCTTGTCAGATGACTTCCAGACCCTGATGGCTTGGGCTGATGATGTGCGCCGCCTAAAAGTACGTGCCAATGCGGAAATTCCCGATGACGCGCGTACGGCGCGAGACTTTGGTGCAGAAGGCATCGGCTTGTGCCGTACCGAACATATGTTCTTCGAGTCCGACCGTATTCCCGCCGTTCGGGAAATGATCCTAGCGGAAACAGAGACTGATCGAAGGCGGGCACTGGCGAAAATCCTGCCGATGCAGCGACAGGACTTTGTCGACCTATTCAGCATCATGGAAGGCCGTCCGGTAACCATCCGTCTGCTTGACCCGCCTCTGCACGAATTCCTGCCCCGCACGGATGCGGAAATGGAAGAAACGGCCAAGCAGGCTGGTGTCTCTGTTGCAACGATCCGGGCACGCGCCCATGATTTGCACGAGTTCAACCCGATGCTGGGACATCGCGGCTGCCGCCTAGGTATTTCATATCCGGAAATTTACGAGATGCAGGCCCGCGCGATTTTTGAGGCCATGCTGGCCATGCAGGAAGATCGCAACCAAGCCGTTGTGCCGGAAATCATGATCCCCTTGGTTGGCTCCCGGCGCGAGTTAGATATCCTGAAACAGCATATTGATGGCGTGGCCAATGAGCTGGGCATTGCGCCAGACAGAGGCGCTTACATCATCGGTACCATGATTGAGCTGCCACGGGCGGCCCTGATGGCCGGTGACATTGCCGAGACAGCCGAATTCTTCAGCTTTGGCACTAACGATTTGACCCAGACGACGTTCGGGCTAAGCCGTGACGACTCAGGGGCCTTCCTGGAAGACTATATTCGGGGCGGCATTTTTGCCCGCGACCCCTTTGTCAGCATCGACAAGGACGGCGTTGGCCAACTGGTTGAATTGGCCGCCGAGCGCGGCAAGTCTGCCCGGGCAGATATCAAGCTCGGTATTTGCGGTGAACATGGTGGTGATCCTGCGTCGATCGCCTTCTGCGAATCCATTGGGTTGGACTATGTCTCCTGTTCTCCCTACCGGGTACCGATTGCACGTCTGTCTGCGGCTCAAGCTGCCTTACAGGCGAATGAGGACGCAGCATCATGACATCCGTCTGCCCGACACTTGAGGGCTTGCACAAAGGTGGCAAGCTGATGATGGCCTATAGCCTGGCCGAGATTGAAACGCACCCGGATAGTGAAGATGTCCTCTCCCTGCTGGAGGAATCCTGGGAACAGCCACTTGGTCATGTCATCGGCGTTACCGGCCCACCAGGGGTGGGTAAGTCGACATTATTGAATGTGCTCATCAATCGCTGGCGCGCTGAGGGCAAAACCGTCGGTGTTATTGCTGTTGATCCATCATCCCAACGTACGGGCGGTGCGCTGTTGGGTGACCGAACGCGGCTTTCTGTCGATCCCGCTGATGAAGGTGTTTTCGTTCGGTCAATGGCAGCGCGAGACAGGCTTGGGGGGCTTGCTGCTTTGACCTATCCGGCCAGCGTGGTGATGCGGGCAGCCTATGACATTCTCATTGTCGAAACGGTGGGCGTTGGCCAGTCGGAAACTGAAATCTCAAAGATTGCCGACACAGTGGTATTCTGCGTCCAGCCGGGCTCTGGCGACAGCCTGCAATATATGAAAGCGGGTGTAATGGAAGTGCCGCATCTGGCCGTCATTACCAAGGCAGATATGGGGCAAAACGCTATTCGTGCCCGCGCTGACGTAAAGGGTGCGCTGAGCCTGTCCCGCGAAAAAGGTGAAGAGGCTGTGCCAGTTTTGTTGGTTTCATCCAACTCAGGTGACGGTATAGACGACCTGACGGCCGCCATTGATGATCGCTGGGCAGCGATCGGGGACTCAGAGGGGTTGCTCCGGCACCGCCAGCAGGCGGGGCTCTATTGGCTTGAAGAAGTTATCCGAGAGGAATTTGGCAAGAAAGGATATGACCGCGTGGCCGCTTCTCTTGATGCTGGCCGCTCGCCCTTTGGCCAGTGGCGCGACATTCTTGCTGAAAATGATTAGCTAGATCGACAAGAGGATGATGGCAAATACCAGGCCGGCGCCCAGGATGTACCACATCATTTTGTCCTGTTCCTTGTTCTTGGCTTTGTTCTTGCGTGACGCCATTTTTCCCTCCTTAAAGACCCGTATAGAATAACGGCTCGCACCTATAGAAGGCCAGCCAAACCGACAAAAAGTTCTAAAGGTCTAGCGTATTAACGGTGATGGGCTGATCGCTCACGGACAGTGAAGCGCCACTTTCAACCTGTTCCACTTTCAGGCGGGCGATGCCACTTGAGCCGGCGACAGAGGTAACCTTGCCGACATCCTTGCCGTCAACCTCAACAGGGCTGCCGACCTCAGGTGCCGCTGCGCTGAATGCGACTGGATAAAAGCGATTGCGAATGGTCGCGCGGTGTTTGGTGCGGGCCGTCTGTTCCTGACCGACATAACACCCCTTGTCAAAAACAACACCATTCAGCTGGTCGAAATTCGCTTCAAGCAGCAGCGTACGTTCTTCCTCCATATCCTGCTGTCCATCGACGACTCCCAGGGAAACACGACGGGCTTCGTAGTCTTCCCTTGTGCCGATTTCGAAACCCAGTGCTTTGATGGTTGCCTCGGCGGTTTCCGTGGGCAAAATTGCACGGCTCCCCAATTTAGCACTACGGGGGTCTCGGTAAATGTAACCGCCTGCATGTGCCATGCTGGCGCCGGTTTCTTCTGCCAGCTCGTCCACTTCGCCTAAAAGGGCATAGCAAGCCCAGTTTGCAGAGGCGTCTTCCAGGCTCACATCAGCGCGCAGTCGATACATCATCAGTTTGCGTAGAAAGTCCGCCAATGGCGTCCTGTGCACGTCGATCAGCAGTGAATCACCCTGGTCTACCAGGATAAAATCATAGAGATATTTTCCCTGCGGGGTCAGTAAGGCTGAATAGAGCGCCGTGTCTGGCGACAAGCGGTCGACATCATTGGTGATGATGTTTTGTAGAAAATCTCGGCATTCCGGGCCGCCTGCGGCGAGTATGCCCCGGTCTTCGAGCAAGATGGCAAGGTTCGGCATCAGATCTCTGCTTGTAACACTGTTTGGCGCTATCATATATCGCCTGATGGTTAGGTCTTTAGAAAAAGTTTCAAACCGCCTATAAAATGGCGCAATTCACGAGGGCACTTCATGGCTCGATCCGGCAACCCATACCATTCGGGCGGGACACAATAATCAGATGGATCTGCTACTTCTTTTCATCAAAGGCATGATTGTTGGTGTGCTGGTCGCAGCGCCGATGGGGCCGGTGAATATCATTGTCATTCATCGCACAATCACCCGTGGCGGTTTCAGTGCCCTGCTCACGGGTTCTGGTGGTGCAATCGGTGATGGCGTGTTTGCCGTTATCGCCGCCTTGGGCCTGACCGCTGCCCGGCACTTTGTTGAGGAACATGAATTCTGGTTCCGTCTGCCAGGCGGGTTGTTCATGCTGTTCTTGTCATTCTTCATATGGCGCAGGCACCCGCATCTTGAAGGGGAGGATGATGGCTCCGGCCTGATCCGCTCGGTTATTACGACGTTCCTGTTGACGATCACCAACCCCATTACCGTGGTTGGTTTTGCGGCCCTGTTTGTGGCCTTTGGCCTGACAACCGGCTTCGATTATGGGGCAGCCACCATGGTTGTTGGCGGTGTTGTTGCCGGGTCCATGGCCTGGTGGGTCGTTGTTGTGTCGTCGGTGCGCTTGTTGCACGGCCGCATTGAAGACCGGCACCTGGAAATCTTCAACCGCTATGCAGCGGTTGCTGTGTTCCTGTTCGGTCTATATGCTATCGATTCTGTGACGACTGGCTTCCTCGATATGCTGATCGCCTAGTCGGCCCGCCTCTAATCGACCTACCCCTAATCGATTTGCCCCTTGGCAACGAAATACGGGTTTTCAAACTCTGGCTTGGCGTAGGTAAAGGGCTCTCCATCCAACAGGGTAGTTGTACCCCCGGCTGCACGCAGAACTGCATCGCCCGCGGCAATGTCCCATTCCATTGTCCGGCCCAGGCGGGGGTAGAAGTCTGCCTCACCAGAGGCCACCAGGCACAGTTTCAGCGAGCTGCCTGCAGAGCGCAGTTCAGCGACATTATACTGGCTGATGAACTCATCTGTCTCCGGGCTGCGGTGAGAACGACTGGCCACAACCGTCAGTCCTTCTTCCGGCGCGTTACGAATGCTGATCGCCTGCCGATCGCCACTAGCTACACCATTCTCGATATCCTGGCAGAAGGCACCAGAGGATGAGCCGCCATAAAGCTTGCCGATGGCCGGGGCATAGACCACGCCTGCGATGGGCGCGCCATTGTCGACCAGGGCAATGTTGACGGTAAATTCACCATTGCGGCTGATGAACTCCTTGGTGCCATCCAGCGGGTCAACCAGAAAGAAGACCCCGCCGCTGATATCCGGAATATTGCCTGCAGCAACGCCTTCTTCTGCAACGACCGGAATTTCGGATGCAGCTTTTGACAGCCCGGCCAGGATAATCTTCTCAGCGGCTTCGTCAGCATCGGTCACCGGTGAGGCATCGTCCTTGGTACGGACGTCAATATCACCATTATAGATTTCCATGATCTTGGCACCGGCGTCGAGACTGATCTGGACCAGCTCATTCATTAGCTGCGGTGAAACATCAGCAGGCATCTTTATTTCCTCTTCTTGGCCCCGTTAACGGGAAATTTTGCCGTTTATAGGCATGCAGGCACCAGAAGTCACCTGCAATAGCAGCCTTGTATCAGGGGTTTTCGGGGCTATATTGCGCCCATGAGCACAGAGACCAGTACAGCAACGCTTTCAGCGCCCCTTGTTCCCGGCAAAAGCCCGGCGGACACACGGGTGGTTGTGGCCATGTCTGGTGGGGTGGATAGTTCGGTTACGGCCGCGCTGCTGAAGGATCAGGGCTACGATGTCATTGGCATTACCCTGCAGCTTTACGACCATGGTATGGCGCTGGCCAAGAAAGGCGCATGCTGTGCTGGGGCAGACATTCATGACGCCCGTCGTGTAGCCGAGAATATTGGCATTGCCCATTATGTGCTGGACTATGAAAGCCTGTTCAAAGAATCGGTGATGGACGACTTCGCCGACTCTTATCTGCGTGGTGAAACACCTATACCCTGTGTGCGCTGTAACCAGACAGTCAAGTTTCGCGATCTGTTGAAGACCGCCAAAGACCTGGATGCAGATTGCCTGGCAACCGGCCATTATATTCAGCGCTTCGCAGACAATGGCTCATCCCAACTGCACCGGGCTGTCGACCCCGGCAAGGACCAGAGCTATTTCCTCTTCGCGACGACGCAAGAACAGTTGGACTTTTTGCGCTTCCCGCTCGGCGGGTTGGAGAAGAGCGATACCCGTGCACTCGCGGAAAAATACGGGTTGGCTGTTGCTAATAAGCCGGACAGCCAGGATATCTGCTTTGTGCCCAATGGCGATTACGCCAGCGTGATTGAGAAGCTGCGTCCTGGTGCCTCAGAACCTGGCGATATCGTTCACCTCGATGGTCGTGTCCTCGGGCAGCATGAAGGCGTCATTCGCTACACCATAGGTCAGCGCCGGGGCCTCGGTATTGGTGGCGGGCATGGTGATGACAATGACCCGTTCTATGTCGTTCGGATTGATGCCGATGCCAAGCAGGTCATTGTTGGCCCACGATCTGCCCTGGGTGTACAGGACTTTCCCATTGTTGAGTTGAACTGGCTTGGGGACCCGATCCCCGAAGACGGCCTATCGGTTCAGGTCAAAATCCGGTCCATGCGTCCGCCAGAGCCCGCGCGTATCCATCCGGTTTCAAAAACAACAGCCAGAATTTCCCTTGAGAAACCCGAACAGGGTGTCTCGCCAGGACAGGCTTGTGTTGTCTATGATGATACACGTGTCTTGGGAGGCGGGTGGATCACCCGCGATGAGGGGGAAACTGGTGACGGATCTCAATAATAAAATTGTCGCTCTGACCGGGGCCGGTTCAGGCATTGGTCTGGGAACAGCTATGGCGCTCGCCAGGCGCGGCGCACATTTGGCGCTGTCTGATATCAATGAAGAAGGGTTGAACGAAACCGCTGCCATGGTGGGTGATGCCGGTGGCAAGGTAACAACCCAAGTGCTCGACGTTTCCGATGAAGAGGCCTTCAACGTTTGGGCCGATAGCGTGATTGCTGATTACGGTCGGGTGGATGTTGTCATCAATAATGCGGGCGTAACACTGGCGGCCGTCGGCGCTGAACAATCTCATGATGATCTGGACTGGGTGATGAGCATCAATTTCCGGGGTGTGGCGCATGGGACGCGTGCCTTTCTTCCCCATATGCTGGAACGCAATAGCGGCCATGTGGTGAACATCTCCAGTGTCTTTGGCCTGTTCGGGGTGCCGGCACAGTCCGCCTATTGCGCCAGTAAATTTGCTGTGCGGGGCTATAGCGATGCCATTCGCGTGGAACTTCGGAACAGCAATGTGCAGATGACGGTGGTTCACCCTGGTGGCATTTCGACCAATATTGCCAATCATGCGCGCTTTCGCATGCAGGGCGAAGGCGTGCCGGATCGAGATGCCTTTGTAGCCAATGCAAACAAAATGCTTTCCCGCACCACACCTGCAAAGGCTGGCGAGGTGATTGCCAGAGGTATAGAGAAAAATAAACCGCGTGTGCTGATCGGCGGTGATGCCAAATATATCGACATCATGCAGCGGCTCATGCCTGCACATTTCCCTTTAATGATGTCGAGCAATTAATGAAACAGATTACAGGACGACTGGCCGCAGTTACGGGCGCCGCTTCGGGTATTGGCCGGGCGACAGCTTTGGCTCTCGCTGCAGAAGGCGCGAAATTTGCCCTGGCTGATGTTGATATGCATGGGCTCGAGGAAACGTCCAATATGCTGGAGCAACAGGAGGTGTGAGGTTGTGTTCAGCCGGGTGGATGTGACCTCTGCCGAGAATATGCAGGATTGGGCCGAGAGCATCGAGCGGGACGTCGGTCCCGTCGATATCGCCATCAACAATGCGGGTATTGCCTTGTTGGTGGAAGCGCATGACCAGCAACATGAAGATATAGCGCGCGTTATGGACATCAATTTCTGGGGCGTGGTGCATGGGACGCGGGCTTTTCTGCCGGGTATGCGGGAGCGTGACTGCGGACATATTGTCAATATTGCCAGCATGGCAGCGCTGACAGGCCTGCCAACGCAGTCCGCCTATTGTGCCAGCAAATTTGCGGTGCGCGGTTATAGCGAGTCGATCAGGGCAAAGTTGAATGGCACCAATGTTGGCATCACCACGGTGATGCAGGGCGGGGTGAAAACCGAGATCATGAACCGCGCTGAAATTCGCCTGGCAGGTCAAAGTAGCGAGCAGGCTGAAAATATGCGCCAGATGGTTAATTCTTTACTGGGGACGCCGCCGGAGAAGGCTGCGAAACTGATTGTTCGGGCCATTAAAAGAAATCGCTCAAGGCAATTGATTGGGCCTGATGCACGCATGGTCGATATCTTCCAGCGGCTGATACCGGCATCTTTTCCGTCGCTCGCGGGGGCGGGTAGAGGGCGTTTGCGCCAAGGCTAGGCTGAAAAGATAAAAACAGGCTTTTGGCATATTGACAGAAGGGGGCGGTTCGCCCTATTTAGCGGGCGCTTCAATTGTTTGAACGCTTTGGGGCGGAGTAGCTCAGCTGGTTAGAGCACCGGAATCATAATCCGGGTGTCGGGAGTTCAAGTCTCTCCTCCGCTACCATTTCGCGCAGGACGCGCCTGAAAAAGCCTGGGGTTTCCCAGGCTTTTTTTGTGGCAAGTCCCCGCGAAATCCCCCGGAGGGACATTGGATCGGGGCGCGAGGGAGCGATAAATAATAAGGTAATTGGGAAAGCGTATCGTTGACGCAGGACGCGCCTGAAAAAGCCTGGGGTTTCCCAGGCTTTTTTTGTGGCAAGTCCCCGCGAAATCCCTCGGAGGGGCGGCGGGGCGGATACTGTCTTTTCCTTGAACGCACCACATCCGTTCTTTTTGCTTGCTCGTACGCAGTAAATAACCACCTTAGAGTGCTAAGTGTTTCAGGGAAGAGGCAGGCTATGGCTGTTGAATTGCATGTGAATGGTGTCCGGCATCAGCTGGATGTGGAAGCGGAGATGCCGCTTCTGTGGGTGTTGCGCGACGAATTGGGGCTTACAGGTACCAAATTTGGTTGCGGTGTATCCTCTTGCGGGGCATGTACCGTGCATGTTGATGGCACCGCTGAACGCAGCTGTACCTTGCCCGTCGGCGACGTTGATGGCGCTCATATCACCACCATTGAAGGCCTGGGCGCGGATGAAGCCCACCCCGTGCAGATTGCCTGGATTGAAAAGCAGGTCCCACAATGTGGCTATTGCCAGTCCGGCATGATCATGGCCGTTGCAGCCCTGTTAGAAGAAAACCCGTCTCCCAGTCGTGCAGAGTTGGACGAGGCAGTGACCAATATCTGCCGCTGTGGTTCCTATCAACGTATTCACGAGGCCGTTGATGGCCTCACCAACGTATAGGAGGCGCGTCATGGGTAAATGGACACGTCGTGCATTCCTGGGGGCCGGTGGCCTCGTTGGCGGCGGTTTGGCGCTGGGTTTTGCCTTTGCGCCGAACCGAATGACGATCCTCAGTGGCGACTCAGATGCCTCAACGGCTGAACTGAATACCTGGCTGACGATCCGGCTGGATAACACGATCAAAGTGATTGTTCCACATTCTGAGATGGGGCAGGGCACCCAGACAGGCCTGCCAATGATGTTGGCGGATGAATTGGATGCGGATTGGTCGACGGTGACCATGGAACAGGCCCCGGCGACGGAAACCTATGCCAATAATGATGTGGCGCGTGGTTTTGTGTTGGGTGACACAACATTGCCCGAATCTGTTTCTCGCATGCTGGACTTTTCCCTGTTCAAGGTCGCACAGGTTGCTGGTCTGCAGATCACTGGTGGTAGCGCCTCCATTCGCTTCACGGGTCAGTTGGCCATGCGCCGCGCGGGCGCAGCAGCCAAGCATATGCTGTTGCAGGCAGCAGCCACCCGTTGGGATGTTCCCGTGGAGTCACTTTCTGCAAATGAAAGTATCGTTACCCATGCTACCTCTGGTCGCAGTGCGACCTATGGCGAACTGGCCAATGAGGCAGCCTTGGTGGCCCCGCCGGTAGAACCGACGCTCAAATCGCCGTCAGACTTCACGATCATTGGCCAGTCTCAGCCGCGCTTTGACATTCCGGCCAAGGTCGATGGCTCTGCTGCCTATGGCATTGATATTCAGGTGCCGGGCATGATGTACGCCGCCATCAAACATGCGCCCGTCTTTGGTGCCTCTTTCCAGGCACCCAATGTAGAACAGGTAAAAGCGTCACCAGGTGTGATTGATGTCATTGAGATTGATGGTGCGATTGCTGTGGTGGCCAATAATTTCTGGCGCGCAAAAACCGCGTTGGAAAATCTGGAGCTGCTTTGCGTCAATGGTGACGGCGAAAGCATGACATCAGCGCAGATTTATGAGCGTTATGCCGAAGCCGCTCTGTCGGAAGATGGCAGCTATGACGCCGATGAAGGGGATGTTGCTAATGCGATGCTGGGTGCCGATAAAATCGTGCGGGCCAGCTATCAGGTGCCGTTCCTGGCGCATGCCGCCATGGAACCCCTCAATTGTACTGCCTGGGTCCAGAACGATAAGTGTGATGTCTGGGTTGGCCATCAGAACCCACTAGGCGCGCGCAAGTCTGCCGCCAGTGCTGCAGAGCTGCCTGAAGAACAGGTAACGGTGCATAACTTTATGCTGGGCGGTGGTTTTGGCCGCCGGTCAGAGACTGACTTTGTTGAACAGGCAGTGACCCTGTCTCGCAAAGTAGGTGCTCCGGTCAAACTGATCTGGTCGCGCGAGGAAGATATTCGTCAGGATCGCTACCGCCCTGCGGTGGCCAACCATATGGCAGCCGCCCTGGGTGCGGATGGTATGCCGACAGCTTGGCAGAATTCCTACACAAATTCCGGGGCTAATGAGCCAGGCGAAAGTCCGCTGACGCAATATGCGATAGCCAACCAGTCCATCAAGGGTGTGGATGTTTCCAGTGCCGTGCCGTTGGGGGCGTGGCGCAGCGTGGGTCATACACAGCATTGCTTCTTTAACGAAAGCTTTGTTGATGAACTGGCGGCCGAGGCCGGACAGGACCCCTATGAATATCGCCGCACATTGTTGGCTGATATGCCGCGTCACCGAAAAGTGCTGGATACAGCGGCTGAAAAGGCCGGTTGGGGTACGCCGCTGCCAGAAGGGTACGCTCGCGGCATCGCCATTGAGCAGAGCTTTGGGTCGATTGTGGCCCAAGTGGCAGAGGTGTCAGTGGATGAATTTGGCCAGGTGAAGGTGCACAAGGTAACCGCTGCGGTCGATTGCGGCATCGCCGTTAATCCCAACGCTGTCGATGCCCAGATTGAAAGCGGCATCATCTACGGCCTGACAGCTGCGTTGTTCGGGGAAATCGAGATTGATGAAGGCTGTGTGGTGCAGTCCAACTTCCCGGATTACCCAATGGTACGCCTGCAGGATGCACCGGAAATCGATGTACACCTAATTGATAGTGGTGAAGCTATTGGCGGGATTGGTGAGCCGGGTACGCCACCGATTGCACCGGCTTTGACCAACGCCATTTTCGCAGCTACTGGAAAGCGGATCCGCTCTCTGCCTGTCTCGAAACACGACCTGGCATAGCAGCTGGGTCGTTACCCGTTAGCGCATGATGTTGAACACACCCGTCATGGTCATGATGACCTTGTCGCCGCTGAGAATCCGACCGCTGGTATAGCAGACGCGCTTGCCCATGCGGTCGACCTTGCCTTCGGCGACCAGCCAGTCGCCGAGCTTGGCAGGGCCCAGGAAGTTCGTGTTCAGCGAGATTGTCGTGACATTCAGCGCCGGGTCTTCCGCCCGGTGGGCCTGCAGGCTGAGAGTAACGTCTGCCAGGGTGGTCAGTACCCCGCCATGGGCGATATCAACATAGTTGATGTGCTTTTCAGTGACGCGCAGGCCGACCTTGAGCATGGCGTCTTCCGGCTTAACGTAATAGGGGCCAACTTCGCCCAGATAGGTGCCTTTGAACCCGGATGGTTTGAAGCCCTCAGGAATATCACTCACAGCTTAACTTTCTCGATTAGGTAGCTTTGCTCGTTGTAGTGCACGGTTCTTGAATGTCAATTCGCTCGCCGGGGTTCCTGTACCAGAAAAGCCGTCAGCGTAAGGGCTATTGCCAGCAGCACCGTCGAGCCAATGATGAGTTCCTGGTAACCCAAATATTGGGCCGTTAAGCCACCCAGAATGGGCCCCATGGCAAAGAACAGGGAATTCACAGCTGTGCTGATGCCGAGCAACATCGGAAGGTTTTCCCGATCGCCCATTTCCAGGATCAGGTTCATGGCACCAATCATGTACCCGCCCAGGCCAATACCGAGGCCGCCAAAGGCAATGGACAGCCATAGCATTTCGTTCGGCGTGTTCAGCAAAAGAATGGCCGAGGTGACCCAGACACCGATACTGGCCATAAAGACCAAGCGATTACCTTGTTTGTCAGCTATGGCACCCCAAAGAAAGTTTGAGCCCGTCTGGGCCAACAGGAAGCAAACGGTAAGCACAGATAAATCAGTGCCGGTCAGGATACGCATTTCGCCTGCATAAAGGATGTAGAAGGGCACAGCAGCCATGCCCAGGGCAGCGACTGAGCGGACGAGCACAAAACGTGTGAAGCTGGCATAGGTCCGCAGCATGGATGGTATCTCTTTGGCGTGTTTCAGCAAGCTGGATTGCGCCCGCATACGCGGTGGTTCGGGTTCGCGAATACCCAGGAGCATAAGCAGGCCGGTTACCGTCAGAATAAAGGCGAGTAGGAATGTCGTAGAATAGCCGTTACCCAGGATGTTGTTGTCGATGAAATAGGTGCCGCCGATCATGGCGACGCCTGCGGCGATAACACCGGATACGAAGTTGCGAAAGCCAGTTAGCTTTCCGCGTACACGCACCGGTATCAGTTTTGACAATGTGTATTGGAACATCACCATTTGTGCGCCATTGAACAGGCCGAAAAGGCCGAGGAACAAGCAGGTGGCCCACAGTGACATATTGTCGGAAAAGAAGAAGCCAGCCAGCGCAATGCCGAGAACCTGAAGGCGCATAAGCGCCCCAATGGTGAAGAAGAGTGGCAGGACGCGTGTCCGGTGGGAGATCAGGTTTGCACCGGGAATGGAGGCAATACCCGAGCCAATATGTTGCGCCGCCAAGGCAACGCCGACCAGAACATCAGAGCCGGATAACAGAAACAGATAGGCCGGTAAAAATGTTGGCGCCTGTAGCAACCGAAAGCCTGTCATGCCGAACATACCGTGCCCCAAAAGCGCCAGGAAGTTGCGCTTCAGGGAATTATTGACCTCCCTGTCGAAGGCTTCTTCCCGTTCCGGCATGGTCCTACCGTCGGTAGTGGAGTTTTGATCTGTCATCCTGGTCCCGTCATGCGATGCTTTAAGTGACCATAGAGAAGGGTAGTGGCAAATTCTTCATAAAACTTCTTGGGTTAGCCGGTTTGACAGCTTGAACAAGCTGAATTTGCCACTTAACCTGACGCTTCATATTTCTGGGGTGGAATAAGTGATGACGTCCAGAGGCGTTCTGTCTCTCATACTGCTGGTGTTTTTGTGGCCCGCCAATCTGTCGGCGGAAGTCGATAGTCGTAGCGGCGACCCTTATCGGCTGCAGCTTCGCTGGTTGGACCAGGCTCAATTCATGGGATACTACGTGGCAGAAGCACGTGGATACTACCGCGAAGTGGGACTGGATGTTGAAATCGTCCCCGGTGGACCGGGGGTTGAACCACTTGAAGAGCTTGAAAGTGGTGCAGCTGACGCTGTGGTCGAATGGGTACCCATGGCTTTGGATGCTTATAACGCGGGGCTCGAGCTCGTAAACATTGCACAGATATTTCAAAAGTCAGGATTCATGCTCACCTGTCGAAAGGACAGGGGGATACACGAGCCCGAGGACCTAAAAGGCAAGCGCGTAGCCGTGTGGCGAGGTAGTTTCGAGATACCGCTCCATGCCTGGCTCAAATCGCACAACCTGTCAGCCGATGATGGAGAAGAGGGCGTCTCACTTTTGGAACAGGGTGAAGGGATTGAGGCGTTGCTGACGGGCGAGGCCGATTGCATCTCCACCATGCGGTATAACGAATATTGGCAGGTTCTGAATGGCGGACTAACGCCACAGCAGTTGACGATATTCGAGTTTGCAGAAAACGGGTTTTCCATGTTGGAAGACGGGCTCTATATCAGTCGAGCTTGCTTCGATGACAATGTGTGCCGTGATCGCTCTGCGCGGTTCCTCCGCGCCTCCTTGCGTGGTTGGCGCTATAGCCTGGAGAACCCTGAAGACAGTGTTCTGGTTGTTGTTGGGCGCCTGTTGCAGCGTGCAGAAATTTCCGAATCTGCACAGCCTCATCAAGTCCACATGGCCAATGAGATATTGAAACTTGTCGGGCCGGATGCGGACAAGATCGGCTTGCTCGATATTGCCTCCTATCAAATGACGATCGACCTTGTGGAACAGCATGACCATACGGTTAGCGCGGCCGATCAGGATCACAGAGGAGCCTGGACGCATGAGGTGTGGACAGAAGCGGTGGATGAGCCCCCGCGATTGTTTGATCGAAAGACGTTGTTCTATTTCAGGGCGGTGGCTGAAGCTGTCTGGTTCTATTGGCTGGTCTTGTTTGGTACTGCGATTATTGGCATAGCGGGCTTCCTTCGTGCCCAGGAACATAATTACGATGTCTGGGGAGCACTTGTACTCGTCTCTCTGCCGGCAATTGGAGGGGGGACAGCGCGTGATTTGCTTGTTGGCGGCGACAGGTTGCCGCTTTTTATTACGACGGACCCAGCCTATGCCGCGATTATCGCCGGTATCGTCCTGATTGGGTCTTTCGTTGCCTTTTCACGCCCGCCGTCGGAAACCCTGATACGGTTGTTACAACCGGTCCAACAGTTTTGTGGCTCCATCGGTCTGGCGGTTATGACGGTCGTGGGTGCCCAGGTTGCCATTGTTGCTGAGTTACCATGGTTCTGGATTCCGATCTGTTCGGCAATTTCTGCGTCTGGTGGCGGTATGATGATGGATGTCATTACCGGGCAGGAGCCCAAGGCGTTTCAGGGGCGTCCTTTCGAGGAGTTGGCCATTGTTTCGAGCCTGTTGATGATGGGGCTGTTGCACGTTTCAAACTACCTGTTTGACCCAGCCGACTTTATGATTTGGGTGATTGGATTTGTGCTGGTTTTCACCGTTGTCGTGCATACCTGGGTGATCACAAAGGATGTTCGATCACCCGGATTAGGGCGAAATCACTGATGACGTGAATTGGACTGGAACTTAGTCCTGTTGGGCATGTTGTTGTTGGTCTTCCAACAAGCGTTCAATCACTTCGGGTGCATCCGGGCGGGCGAAAAAATATCCCTGCATCCGGTCGCAGTCGATGTCCTTGAGCAATTCCGCCTGTTCAAACAGTTCCACGCCTTCCGCCGTTACATACAGGCCAAGCGCCTTGGCCATGGTGATCATGGAACTGACGATTTCCAGGTCGCGCTCATCTTCCTGGATACGGGCAATAAACCCCCGGTCAATTTTCAGATGGTGCACTGGCAGGTGCTGCAAATGACGGTAGGAAGCAAAACCAGTGCCGAAATCGTCCATTGCAATTGAAATGCCGCGATTGTCCAGATCATTGAGAATGCGGACAAAGTGATCAAGGTCATCGATCAGTGTGGATTCCGTAACCTCCAGTTCCAGATGGTCCGGTTGCATGCCGGTTTTCGCAAAAATTTCGTCGATGGTTTCGACGAAGTTGCCGCTACGGATTTGAAGCGCGGAAACATTGACACTCATACGGACATGATTGCTGGTAATCAGCTGCGTGTGTCGCCACGACTGATACTGGGTACAGGCTTCTTCAAGGACCCTGGCGCCGATTTCCCGTATCAGGCCGCTTTGTTCGGCAACGGTGATAAAGTCCTTGGCACTTAGCAGGCCCTTTTCAGGGTGGTTCCAACGCACTAATGCTTCAAATCCAATGATTTGTTGGGACTTTGTATCGATCTGTGGTTGATAGTGGACCTCTAGTTGGTCACCATCAATAGCCCGTCGCAGATCAAAACTCATCTCACTGAATTCAAGCTCCATGCTCTGAAGTTCTTCAGAATAGAACCTGTAAGCGTTACGCCCGTCCTTTTTGGCCCGATACATGGCAATGTCGGCGAACTCCATAAGCTGGTCCTGGTCGTTGCTGGCTACAGGATAAACAGCAATACCGATGCTCGGCGTAACAATCAGGTTCCTGTTACGAAGGGGATTGTTCTTGCCCACAAGGGCCAGCATTTTCTCCGCAATGACGGCAACGTCTTTGTTATCACGAATATTTTCCATCAATACGGCAAATTCATCGCCACCAAAGCGGGCAACGAGGTCGTTTTTGCGGACGGAATCTCTGAGGCGACTGGCGACAGTCTTTAGCAATTCGTCACCGGCGTCATGCCCGAGCGTATCATTCACGGTTTTGAAATTGTCGAGGTCGAGGAAGAAAATGGCCAGTTTTTGGCGATCCCGGTCGGCGCGCAGGATGGCCTGCGACAGTGAATGGGCGAAGTTTTTTCGGTTTGCCAGTCCTGTCAAGCTGTCGTGCAGCTCAATATGTGACAGTTCCTCGTTCGACTGTTTCAGAGCTTTACGCGCCTGGGCCAATTCATCATTCTTGCGGCGCAACGCTTCTGAGCGTTCGTGAAGGTCGCGGAAGATCGATACCTTGCTGGCAAGCACAAACGGGTTTACGGGCTTATATATGTAGTCAACCGCGCCGGCATCGTAGCCTTCCATCACCAGCTGTTCTTCCTTGCTGGTCGCTGTCACAAAAATAATAGGAAGATGGGCTGTCTTTTTGTTGCCCAGGATCAGGCGTGCTGTATCCAGCCCATTGAGTTCCGGCTTCTGCACATCCATCAGGATGAGGAAGAAATTATGTTGCAGTACCTCGCGCAAGGCTTCTTCACCGGAGGATGCAAAGACGATCTCGAGGTCGTGGGAAGCGAGAATCCTGCTGATTGTGTGGAGGTTTTTAGGCTCGTCAGCAACAACTAACAGTTTGGGGGCAGCATCCTGTGTCACCACGCAACTCCCATCATTGCGTGGCAGAAATAGGCTGTACATGCGTCCACACGGCACGAGCAAACCACAGGTGCAGGGCCGCGGGGCATGGCAGCAGCGGTGTCGTCCGATATCTGTTCCATGGAGAAAGACAATATGTGCTAATTGGCCTCAGGCCAAGGATTCCGTGGATGATCGTGTTTCTGGCCTCGATATGGGCGCAGACGCCTACATAACGAAACCGTTTGAACCGCGCGAGTTAATGGCGCAGGTGCGCGTGGGTATTCGCGCGTTCTGGGAACGCCAGAGCACCCTGATGGACCCGTTGACAAACCTGTTCAATGGTCGGGCATTCAACGCGTTCCTGGATATGGAAATTGAACGAGCTGGTCGGCATGAACATCCGCTGTCCATGGCTCTGGCACGCATTGGCAACCTGACAGAAATTAATGAAAAGCATGGCCAGGTGACGGGTGACCGAGTGTTGGCCAAACTTGCGGAGCAACTGAGCGCTGACAGTCGACGGGGTGACCTGGTGAGCCACTGGGGAAGTGGCCGGTTTGCATGGTTGATGCCCGAAAATGACGAGACCGCTGCAAATGTTGCCGTGAAGCGCCTTATCAAGGCGGTCAAGGCTTTGGACTTGGGTATCTCAGACCCTCTCGACCTTGGTATTGTGACGCTCGCACTGACTGATGGAGAGGGCCCATCCGATTTTGTACGGCGGGCCGAAAACAAGCTATCCATGGCTTATTGATTGTGGATGTAAACCACAGGTATATCCGGCAGGGCAAATGTCAACATTGGCCTGTTCTGTATGGGGCAGTCTGGTATAGATAGCCCAGCAGGAGCAAATCAGCTGCAGGGGAGAATATCAGAATATGCTCGGTCAAATGCAGGACAGACCACTGCTTGTGTCATCGTTGATGGAACAGGCGGAGAAGTTTCACCGAAACCAGGAAATCGTCACCCGAACTGTTGAAGGGCCAATTCATCGATGCACCTATGGTGATGTTGGCCTGCGGTCTCGTAAACTGGCACAGGGCCTGCTGAAACTGGGTTTAGAACTTGGTGACCGTATCGGCACGCTGGGCTGGAATACCTTCCGGCACGTAGAGGTCTGGTATGGGGTGACCGGCATTGGTGCCGTTACGCACACTGTCAACCCGCGGCTGTATGAAGACCAGATTGCCTACATTATCAACCACGCCGAAAATAAATACGTTTTCACCGATACGAGTTTTGTCGAGATCCTGGAGCGGCTGGAGCCGCAATTGGAGACTGTTCAGGGTTTTATCATCATGGCTGATCGGCAGCATATGCCTGAAACGAGCTTGAAGAACGCCATCTGTTATGAGGAGCTGGTTGAGGCGGAAGATGGCGACTATGAGTGGCCAACTTTTGACGAAAACACCGCAGCGGCCATGTGTTACACGTCTGGTACGACAGGCAACCCGAAGGGTGTTCTCTATTCCAACCGCTCATGTGTGCTGCATGCGATGATGACGGCGACACCGGATATCCTGAACGTCGGGTCTTCCTCTGTCGTGTTGCCGGTAGTCCCGATGTTCCATGCTAATGGCTGGGGCATCCCTCATGTTGCGCCGATGATCGGTGCCAAGCTTGTGCTGCCTGGTCCGAATATGGATGGTGACAGCATCTATGAATTGCTCAGCGATGAAAAAGTCACGTTTACAGCTGCAGTACCGACTGTTTGGCTGATGTTGCTGACCCACATCGAAGAGAACGACCTTGCCCTGCCGGACCTGCAGCGTGTTGTGATCGGTGGATCAGCAGCACCCCGGTCGATGATCGAAACTTTCGAAACGAAGTATGGCGTTACTGTCGGGCATGCCTGGGGCATGACTGAGCTTAATCCCCTGGGTAGTCTGGGGATCATGAAAGCCGGGATGGAAGACCTGCCGTATGAAACCCTGCTGGATTTCAAGTGCAAGCAGGGCAGGGGCGTCTACGGTGTCGAATTCAAGATCACCGATGATGAAGGGATCCCACAACCCTGGGATGGTAAGTCGAGCGGTCATCTGATGGTGCGTGGACCCTGGGTCGTTGAAAGTTATTATCGTGGTGAAGGGGGCGAAATTCTGGACGACGAGGGCTATTTCGATACGGGCGATATTGCCCATATCGACGAAGAAGGGTTCATCCAGCTGACGGACCGTGCCAAGGATGTCATTAAAACGGGCGGCGAGTGGATCAGCTCCATTGATCTGGAAAATGCAGCTGTTGGACATCCTGACCTTGCAGAATGCGCTGTCATTGGCGTGTACCACCCCAAATGGGATGAGCGCCCCTTGCTCTTGGCCGTGCCCGCTGTAGGCAAAACGCCCAACAAGGAATCTGTGATGGACTATCTCTCTGAAAAAATCGTCAAATGGTGGATGCCGGATGACGTTGTTTTTGTGGATGAGCTGCCGCACACCGCAACGGGTAAATTGCTGAAGACTAAAATCCGCGACGAATACAAAGACTACAAACTACCAACCTACTAGTGGGGCCTTGTGACGGACGACCAGAAAGACAGGCAAAGTGACGTAAAGACAGTCGCACTTTTTGCGACATGTCTGGTTGATCTGATGCGTCCAAATGTCGGCTTTGCCAGTGCGTGTCTGCTGGAGCAAGCGGGTTACGATGTGGTCGTCCCCGAAGGTCAGACCTGCTGTGGTCAGCCTGCCTATAATGGTGGTGATCGTCGATCAGCTCGCCGGGCTGCCCGGCATACAATGGCGATTTTGGAAGGATACGACTATGTTGTCGTCCCGTCTGGTTCATGCGCTGCCATGATCTGCAAACACTATCCTGCGCTTTTCTCCAAGGGAGGAGGCGATTATCGCCGAGCGATGGAGCTGTCGGAAAGAACCTATGAACTGACGACCTTCTTGCGCGACGTTGCGCATTATGCGCCCAATGTCACCTTGGAGAATGAGACAATTACCTACCATGACTCATGTGCCGGATTACGTGAGTTGCATATCCAAAGCCAGCCGCGCGATCTGCTGAACTCCTGTGAAGGGATCCATCTGGCTGAAATGAACAAGCCAGATACCTGTTGTGGCTTTGGCGGTACCTTCTGCATCAAGTATCCCGACATATCCGACCGGTTGGTCGAGCGCAAAGCGGAAGATATTGTGGCAACCGGGGCCACACGTGTCGTTGCGGGGGATGTTGGTTGTATCCTAAATATGGAGGGCAAATTGCACCGGCAGGGGGCGTCGGTGTCGGTTAGCCATGTTGCAGAGATTCTAGCTGGCATGGTGGAAGACTGATGGACGTCACCAGCCGTCAATTCTCGGACAAAGCACATCAGGCGCTCAGGGACACGGTGCTGCAAAAAGCCCTTGGCCATATTGAGGAAGGGTTTGTAGAGGCGCGCAAAAATGCAGCGGCGAACCTGCCCGAATTTGAAGAATTACGCGACCGTGGGCGTGATATACGCGCGCATGTGATCGAACATCTTGGAGCGTATCTGCGACAGTTTGAAGACCAGGTTTATGCGCAGGGTGGGCGTGTACACTGGGCGCGTGATGCGGCAGAGGCACGACAGATCGTAGCCGAGATATGCGCCGAACAGGGTGCCAGGACAATTGCTAAAAGCAAGAGCATGGTGACCGAGGAAATCGAGCTTGTTCCTCATTTGGAAGCGCAAGGCCTCAAAGCCGTCGAGACAGACCTTGGCGAATACATCATTCAGCTGCGTGAGGAAAAGCCCAGTCATATCATTGCGCCTGTCATTCATTTGTCCAAGGAGCAGGTCTCAGAGACCTTCCACGAGCATCACCAGATCCATGGATTTGAGGACAAATTAACAGAACGGGCAGAATTGGTTGCCCAGGCGCGTTCGGTGTTGCGAGAAACATTTATGGACGCAGATGTCGGCATTACCGGGGCGAATTTCCTGGTCGCTGAAACCGGTTCTGTCGTGCTGGTTACAAATGAAGGCAATGCTGACCTGGTGACCTCACTGCCCGACACGCATATTGTGGTTACCGGGATTGAAAAAGTCGTGCCGACTCTGAATGCCTGTCACACATTGCTGCGACTTCTCGTGCGCTCGGCAACGGGCCAGGAGACCACCACCTATACCAGCTTTCTGACCGGGCCCAAGCGCCCCAAGGACGCGAACGGTCCTTCAAATTTTCATGTCGTGCTTGTCGACAATGGCCGGTCAGCGATGATCAATACACAAAACCGCGAGATGCTTCATTGCATTCGCTGTGGTGCCTGTCTGAACCACTGCCCCATCTATGCCAATATTGGTGGCCATGCCTACGGATCGGTTTATCCGGGCCCCATGGGTGCTGTGCTAACCCCACAACTGGCGGGCCTGGCGGATAGTGTCGATCTGCCGAATGCCTCTACATTTTGTGGAAAATGCGAGGCCGTGTGCCCGGTTCGGATACCGCTGCCCAAAATGATGCGCCATTGGCGAGAGAGTGAATTTGAACAACACCTGACACCAACTGGTATGCGTTTCGGGCTGGGTGTGTGGAGCTGGCTGGGTCGTCATCCTGCCCTTTACCGGCTTGTGCAGCGGTGCGCCCGGCTGGGCATGCGTGTCCTGGCACGCAATGGATGGATAAAGGCATTGCCACTGGCAGGGAAGGGATGGACTGCCTGGCGCGACATGCGAGCCCCGGATGGGGAAAGTTTCCAGTCCCAGTGGGCTAAACGTGGCAAGAAGGAACCAGCCTGATGGCCAACGCGCGCGAACACATCCTCTCCAGATTGCCAGATGCTCAGCCAGCACCGCATAGCTGGCAAGAACCCTTTGCACCGATTTCTACTTTGTTGCCTTCAGACCGCCGCCGCACGCTGTTTGCCGACAAGCTGGCACAAAATAAGGCGACCTTTTCCGAAGTCCTGGCGCGAAAAAGTATCCCGGGTGCGGTAGCACGCCATGTGGCCAAACAGGGTTATGCCGGCAAGGTGATACTGGGGCAGTCCCTGGCAGCTCTGCCATGGGACGTCGTTGATCTGGAATGTCACTGGGTTTCCGGCGAGAACGACTTGCCGCTGGAGGACGGCCTGATGATGGTGTCAGACTGTTTTGCAGCAGCTGCTGAGACCGGTACGATCATTACCCGAAGCGATCAGCACCAGGATAGCCGCCTCAATTTTGTAGCACGTCATCATTGCGTGGTGCTGGATGAGCGGGACCTCCTTGGGCCTTATGAAGACATATGGGTGCATATGCAAAGCCAGCAAAAGGCCATGCCTCGTTCTGTCAATTTTATCACGGGTCCATCTCGCACCGCCGATATTGAACAAACGATTGAGCTTGGCGCGCATGGCCCGGCGAGCCTACATATTATTTTGGTCAGAGCGGAAAGCACCCGTCCTGAATCGGGAGAACTGTGATGTATGCTGCCAGGATTGCTTTGTTGGGTATTGTTGCTGCATTGGGCTTGGGCGCAACGGCAGTTCTGGCGGATGTCACTATTAAACTGAAGGATGGTACAACCATCATTGTGCCAATTGATGCAGAGCAGGTTGAGTCTGTCTCGGTAGGTGACGGGGCACCGCAAGCGGCAAAGCCGCGCCAAAATAAGCCGCCCGAGGATACTCGCAAGCCGCGCAAGCGTTCCAAGGCTTACCGTCAGGCGCCATTACCAAAGGAAGGTACGGCAGCGGCTGCAGAAACATTTGGTCTGCCTGGTACATCTCCTTTCATTGAAGGTGCATTCGGCGGGGGTGAAGGACTTGGCCGTACCATCACAGTCGGGCCTATGGGCGAGTATAAGGTGCCGTCAGCTGCAGCCAGGCAGGCGGGTAATGGGGATGTCATCGAAATTGAACCTGGCCTCTATGTTGATGATTATGCGACATGGGACGCCAACAACCTGACAATCCGCAGTTCGGATCCGGACAGGCGCGTTCATTTGAGATCGACCAAAAATGCCTCTAACGGCAAGGCGATCTGGGTAATTTCTGGCAAAAATATCACCATAGAAGGCATTGAGTTTTTAGGCGCCAGAAGCAGTAGCAGAATTGGTGCGGGTATTCGCCATCAAGCTGGCAAGCTGACAGTCCGTAACAGCTATTTCCACCACAATGAAAGTGGCATTCTTGTTGCCAATATTGCCGATACCGAACTAGTTGTTGAGGACTCAGAATTTTCCTATCGGCGTTACCAGAATCCCCGAGCCCACGCCATTTACATGGGGAACGGCAAAAGTCTGGTGGTTCGGAATTCTTACTTCCACCACAATGACAGAGGGCATCATATCAAGTCGCGCGCTGCGGCTACTACTTCGATCAATAATCGCATTATTGATGGTGACGGTGGCTCGAGCTATTTGGTCGATATGTCGAATTGCGGGAAAAGCCTCTTGATTGGCAATGTGTTTCAGCAGGGGGAACACGCGGAAAACACCAATATGATCTCTTATGGTGCCGAGGGATGCGAGGAGACGGTCGAAGATCTGATTCTGGTCCACAAGACTTTGGTGAATGATCGGGGTCGGGGGACATTCCTGTTGAACCGCTCCAACGAGAAGGCTGTGCTTGCCAATAATTTGATGGTGGGCCGAGGCAATGCCTGGGATGACTTGGTTGATGATCGCGGCAACCTGAAACTGAACAACCATGCATTCGTTGACAGGAAGAATTGGGACTATCACCTGGTGGCAGGCAGTGCGGCCGTCAATGCAGGCAAAACTGCCTCGCTGTAAGGCTTGCCAGCCCCATAGGGCAGACACTTTGTTGGCAGGCCGGACATGGGCGCATACGAGTTGTCGCAATAATTGCGAACTTTAAGAAAATTAACAGTAAGGTCCTTGATTCCTTCTAGGTGGAGAATATTGTCGGCACATGTCCAGGCAAGTTGTTTATCTCATTGGTGCGGGCCCTGGCGACCCAGAACTGCTTACCCTGAAAGGGCTTCGGCTTCTTCGGGAGGCGCAGGCTGTCGTGTATGACAGACTGGTGTCGGACGAAATCCTTGCTGAAATCCCTGCAGATGTGACACGCATTTATGTGGGTAAGCAAGGTGGTACCCATTCCCTGCCGCAGGCAGACATCAACAAACTGTTGATCGACCTTGCCAAGCAATATGGCACCATCGTGCGCCTGAAAGGGGGCGACCCCTACGTCTTCGGGCGGGGTGCAGAAGAAGCTTTGGAGCTTGTGGCAGCTGGCATTGATTTTGAAGTTGTACCCGGTATTACGGCGGCCACGGGTATTATGGCGGGTCTTGGCCTGCCCCTGACCCATAGAGGTGTGGCCAACGGTGTCCGTTTTGTGACGGCCCAATGCGGCAAGGATGTCCCTTTGTCGTTGAATTGGGACAGTTTGGCAGACCCTGACACAACGCTGGTTGTCTATATGGGCCTGGCAAAATTGCCGGAAATCAGTGAGAAGCTAATTGCTGCGGGCATGCCCGCCGACCAACCGTCCATGGCTGTATCTCAGGGCACAACGGACAATGAAGTCGTGTGTCGCGCGCCGCTGTCGGACTTGCCGGAAAAGGTGGCCCTGGAGGCATTGGAGCCGCCAGTGCTTATAGTTATAGGCCGTGTTGCTGATCTGGCCGATTTGTTGGGTGAAAGTGCCCGCTAAGATCGATTAGAGGATTGAGCACGTGCCGCGTTAAGAAATTTATCTGGAAAAAGGTGACGAACTCGCCTGGCTGGTGATTGATCGGCCAGGCCATCACAATGCTCTGACGCAGGAGATGTGGTGGAAAATTCCGGCGCTGGTGAAACAGGTTGAGGATGACCCGGACGTCAAGGTACTGATCGTGCGTGGTGCGGGGGGTGTTGCTTTCAGCACCGGCGCGGATATTGCAGAATTTGATGAAGTACACCGTGACAAGAAACAGCGCGACCGGAACCGCGAGGCCCTGTCGACAGCGATGCGGGCGCTCTACACTACGCAGAAACCCGCTATCGCCCTGATCCAGGGGCTGTGTATTGGTGGTGGATGCGGTATTGCATTGGCCTGCGACATGCGTTTTGCCACCCCAGGCAGCCGCTTTGGTATTACGCCGGCGTGTATGGGGCTTGCCCAATCACTGGAAGAAGTGAAGAACCTCGTCGACATTGTTGGGCCGTCCATGGCCAAGAACCTGCTATTCACAGCACGCCAAATGCGTGCAGAAGAAGCGCTGCGCTCTGGCCTGATTGATGAGATTTTGCCACACGAGGAAATCGAAGACCGGGTTAAGGACTTTGTCGCGTCGATCTGCCGCAACTCGCAATATTCAGTGCGGGCCATGAAGCGTATCATCAGCCTGGTGCAGGAAGGCTATACCAGCGAAATCGGCGAAAGCTGGCGGTTGGTGCTAGATGCCTATGACGGTGAGAATCATCGCGAGGGCCTGGATGCGTTTGCGGAACATCGCGAGCCCAAATTCACCTATCGGGGGTAGGGTCAAACAGACCTTCTTCCACCAACCAGTTGAAGCTGTCTTCCAGGCTGCTTTTCCAGTCCCGGTCAACATAGCCCAGTTCTCTCTGTGCCTTTGCCGGTGTGCATTCCATGCGGGCATCCATCATTCGGGCAATTTCAGGCGTAATGTCCGGCTCAACGCCAGTCATGCGGGCGACCAACGCTTTCCATTGTGCAAAGATCGTCATGGCAACTTTCGGCACGGGGCGCAGCGACACTTCAATCCCGGCTACGCGGCTGATTTCCTCTAACATGGCGCGGTAGGGTACGGCTTTGCCGCCCAGCAGGTAATTCTCGCCCGATCTGCCGCGGTCATAAGCTGCCAAATGCGCGGCGGCAACGTCGCGCACGTCACACATGGAGGTTGCACCGCTGGGTGCGCCGGGAATGCCGCCGTCGCGCGCAATAAAGAAGCTACGGGCCCAATTATTGGTATCGCCCGGGCCTGTAATGGCTGTCGGGTTCAGGATGACCGCATCCAGGCCATCGGCGCATGCGGCTTTAACCTGCTGTTCGGCGGCATATTTGCTGCGTTCGTAATTGTTGGGTGAGTTGGCAGAGACGCTGGGGTACGTCTCATCAATAACAGCGTCACGTCGACCATAGGCAGAAATACTGGACGTATAGATGAACCGACCAGCCCGCTTTGCTTTGGCCACCCAGAGCATATTGGCGGTGCCAGTTATATTTACAGCATCCTGGCGCTGGTTGTTGCCGGACCACTGAGATGTATCGGCCGCAGCATGAAAGATGGCATCCAGATTGTCTGGAACAATTGCTTCAAGGGAGGCTTTGTCAGTCACATCTCCCGTCACCAGCGTGACCCCCGTTTTGGTGAGACGGGATATATCGGCAGAAGCACGATGCATGGCAGTCACAGACCAGCCTGCATCTATCAATTGTTCAATAATGTGCAGGCCCAGAAAACCGGTGCCACCCGTTACGAATGCTGTCTTCTGTTCTGTCATCTTGCCAACTTTCTAGAGGCTCAGAGTTTCATGGCTACCTGCCATGATCGCAAGAAGCATGATAGCCCCAAACTGGATGTTGGATTTGAAGAGTTTGAGGCACTTGGGCCCATCGTCAATATCAAGTGACCGCACCTGCCAGACAAAATGAGCACCGCAGGCCGCTAGGCCGAGATAGAATATTTCGGACATCTCAGCCCGCCATCCGGCAAGGCCCCAGAACAGTAGTGCTAGCGTATACAGCAGGGCGATCACCCTCGCCGAACGGTTGCCCAGGCGCAAGGCGGAAGATTTAACACCGGCTACCATGTCGTCGTTTCGGTCCTGGTGTGCGTAAATCGTGTCATAACCGATGGTCCAGGCTATGCAACCCAGATACAGCAGCACAGCAGGCATGCCCGGATAACCGGCTTTCACGGCAGTCCAGCCCAGCAGTGCGCCCCAGGCAAAAACCAACCCGAGGACAGCCTGCGGCCACCAGGTAAAGCGCTTCGCCAATGGGTACAAAAGCACGAGTGGTAGGGAGGCGATGCCAAGGATGATGGCTTTGGTTGGCAATTGGACCAACACCAGAAGCCCAATGCTGCAAAGGATACCCAGTGTCACGAGCGCCTGCAGGAAACTGAGCTCGCCACTCGCGAGTGGGCGGGCGGCGGTGCGTGCCACTTTGGCATCAATATCCCGATCCCACATATCGTTCACGATGCAGCCAGCAGAGCGCATGACGAAGGCGCCGATGGCAAACAGCACCATCATCTTCAGGATCGACCAGTGGGAGGCGCCGCATGGAATGCAGGCACCGGCCAGGGCGATGGACCACAGGCATGGCCACAGCAGCAACCATGTCCCCACCGGCCTGTCGGCGCGCATGAGCCGAAGATAGGGCCGTGTGGCAGCAGGTGCCCAGCGGTCGACCCAATTGTCAGCGGCGGCATCAAGGGGCCGTTGCTGCGTGGGATTTGTCATGCCAGAGTGGTAGCCCTATTGCACAGATTTGACAATAAGAGGCGCTATGTCTTTCGACCCCAACAAGATCCGGCTGCATATTGCCAACGACCTACAGGAGCGGGTGGTTGTGCCGTTAACGCGGGAGCAAGCGCACTACCTGGGCAACGTGATGCGTCGCAAGGAAAGCGAGTCTGTTTGGCTTTTTAACGGGCGCAACGGCGAATGGCGGTGTGAGCTGTTGGCCGTTGGTCGTAAAGGGGGCGAGGCATTGCCGGTTGAACAGAGTGCATCTCAAGTGGATACGCCGCCGTTGACACTATTCTTCGCGCCTGTCAAACGCACGCCGATGGAGTTTTTGGTGCAGAAAGCTGTCGAACTTGGGGTAACGCATCTGCAGCCTGTCTTGACCGAGCGCACGACGAACCGACGTATGAAAGAAGAGCGGCTGGTCTCCATTGCTATAGAAGCGGCCGAACAAAGTGAGCGGCTGGATGTGCCTGTTTTGCTGCCCACCATCAGTTTTCCCGAATTGCTGCAGGACTTGCCGGTCGATCATTTACTGTTCTGCGACGAGGATGATGGCATGAACGCCATGGCGGATGTTTTGTCCTGTCAAGATGAAGGTGGCTCATGGGGAATCATCATCGGACCGGAAGGGGGCTTCAGTGGTGCTGAACGTCATGCCTTGCAGTCAGATGAACGTGTTATCGGTGTTGGGCTGGGGCCAAGGATCTTGCGGGCTGAAACGGCCGCGATAGCGGCATTGACGATCTTCCAGTCAACGCTGGGCGACTTTTAGAAGCGTTCAAGAAAATGTAATTTGGCTTGCATGGTGTGGCTGCATCCGATACTTGCTGCATCGTTAAGCGGGGACAAAGCGAGAAAAGAAAAGCATGGCTGGCGCGCCCAACAAGAATGATTCCATCATTATTGAATCGAAAGATCAGCTGGTCGGTTATCTTGAATCCGGCTGCAAGCCCAAGGAGGATTGGCGCATTGGTACCGAGCATGAAAAGTTAGGTTTTCGCCTCGATACCAGAGACCCACTGACCTATGAAGGTGCGGGTGGCATCCATGCTTTGCTGACCGGTCTGCAGCGCTTCGGCTGGCAGCCTGTCTTTGAAAAAGAAAATGTCATTGCGCTGGAAATGGATGGCGCGTCCATCACGCTGGAACCAGCCGGCCAGTTTGAGCTGTCCGGTGCCATGCTCGAAACGGTTCACCAGACCTGTAACGAAGTGAATGCGCATCTGGCGCAGATTCGTGAAGTGTCAGAAGAAATTGGCGTTGGCTTTATTGGTCTTGGTTTCACGCCGCATTGGCGCCGTGAAGATGTCCACGTAATGCCCAAGGGGCGCTACGACATCATGCGCGCTTATATGCCGACCAAAGGCGACCATGGTCTCGACATGATGCTGCGCACTTGCACGGTGCAGGTGAATCTGGACTTCTCCAGCGAAGCCGACATGGTCCAGAAATTCCGGACATCGTTGGCCCTGCAGCCGTTGGCAACGGCACTTTTCGCAAATTCGCCTTTCGCTGAGGGCAAGCCCAATGGCTTTTTGTCCTACCGCAGCGAAATATGGAAGGACACAGACCCGGACCGTTGCGGTACCATTCCATTTGTCTTCGAAGATGGTTTCGGGTTCGAGCGCTATGTCGACTATGCCCTCGATGTACCCATGTACTTCCTGTACCGCGACGGCATCTACAAGGATGTCAGTGGTCTTTCTTTCCGCGATTTGATGGATGGCAAGTTGCCCGGATATGAGGGCGAACTGCCGACCATGACCGACTGGGAAAACCACCTGACGACCCTGTTCCCCGAAGTGCGTATGAAGCGCTTTCTGGAAATGCGGGGTGCTGATGGCGCACCCTGGAAGGGCATTTGTGCGCTGTCAGCGTTCTGGGTGGGGCTGATGTATGACCAGCAGGCGCTGGATGCTGCCTGGGACCTCGTGAAGGACTGGTCGCAGGAAACCTATGAACAGCTGCGCTTTGATGTAACCAAGCATGGGCTCGAAACCCCGTTGGGCGATGGCACGTTGCAAGACCTGGCCAAAGAGGTGTTGGAAATCTCTGCCATGGGCCTGCGCAACCGCAATCGTCTGGATGCAGGCGGTTCGGATGAAAGCGGCTTTCTGTCCACGCTGAACGCGTTTGCTCAGACGGGCCGCACGTCGGCTGTCCAGTTGCTGGAAGCCTATAACACCCGCTGGAACGGCAGCGTCATGCCGGTCTACGACGAATACGCTTATTGATTTTGAGCTTCTGCCAGAACGGTCTTTGCCGTTTCTTCATCTTCACTGAAAACCTGCAGCTGCATACCTTGCTTGCCTGTCATCAGAAAAGGTTGAACACCGATCTGGTGTTCACCCTTTAACAAGCATTCAATACCAGCTGCCTCAAGCACCGAGCGGGCGACCATGGCTTCGGTCTGGTCGCCAAAGACGGCAATGGTTACAAAGTCTGCCATATCAGGCAGCGGTGCCGCCGACAACAAGGCCTTCCATCAGCAGGGTCGGTTGACCAACACCAACGGGGACGCCCTGGCCGGCCTTGCCGCAGGTACCCACACCGGCATCAAGCTTGGTGTCATTACCAATCATCTTGATTTGCTTCAGGGCTTGTGGGCCAACACCGGTCAGCGTCGCACCCTTGACGGGCGCGCCGACTTTGCCGTTCTCGACCATATAAGCCTCGGTGCAGGTAAAGACGAAATTACCGTTGGTAATGTCGACCTGACCGCCCCCGAAGTTAACGGCGTAAATCCCGTTGTCGATGGAGGCGATGATTTCTTCGGGGTCAGCCGTGCCATTTTCCATAAAGGTGTTGGTCATGCGGGGCATGGGCATGTGGGCATAGCTTTGCCTGCGGCCATTGCCCGTGGCGGCCATCCCCATCAGGCGGGCATTCATGCGGTCTTGCATATAATTCACAAGAATGCCGTCTTCGATCAGCACAGTTCGCTGCGTGGGCGTGCCTTCATCATCAATGGTCAGTGAGCCGCGCCGACCTTCTATGGCACCGTCATCAACAACGGTAACGCCCTTGGCGGCAACCCGTTCGCCCATCAGCCCCGCAAAGGCAGAGGTCTTCTTGCGGTTAAAGTCGCCTTCCAGCCCATGGCCAACGGCTTCATGCAGCATGACGCCGGGCCAGCCAGGGCCCAGGATCACCGGCATTTCACCAGCCGGGGCAGGGACTGAGTCGAGATTCGTCATGGCCATGCGGAGTGCCTCATCAACCTGGCCTTTCCAGGTGGACGGGTCGAGCAGAGAATCATAGCCCCAGCGACCACCGGTTCCCATATGGCCACTTTCCTGCCGGTCACCACGGCCGGCGACGACGGAAACGTCAAGGCGCACAAGAGGGCGAATGTCACGCATGCGGCTGCCATCGGGCCGGATGATTTCCACGACAGACCATTGTCCGCTCAGGGATGCAGAAACCTGCCGCACATCGTCGCTTTGGGAACGCGCATAGGCGTCTATGTCTGACAGAATCTTTACTTTGGCGTCAAAAGGGTGGTCGTCCAGCGGATTGTCCGGCGCATAAAGCTGCCTGTTGGTATTTTGTGGAGCAACGTCGGCAATGCCTTCATGGCCGCTGCGGACGGCAGATACGGTGCCTGCAGCACGGGCCAGCGCGTCTTCAGAAATTTCTGACGCGTGGGCGTAGCCGGTTGTTTCACCGTCAACGGCGCGCAGGCCAAAGCCGCGTGTTGTGTCATAGCTGGCCTTTTTCAGGCGGCCATCATCAAAGGCAAAAGATTCTGTCTGGGCATATTCTAGATAAAGCTCGCCGTCGTCGCAGCCATCAAGCGCATCCTGGGTGATGGCTTCGGCCCGGGATTCATCAAGGCCCGTTTGGTTGAAGAAGAGGTCGTTGGAAAGTGATTCCCTGTCCATGGATGAAATCCGTCCGTTGTTGTTCTGCTGGCGCATTGATTGAAAGCCAAGCCTAATATGGCGACTTTGCTATGTGTTTTCGAGTGCCAAGTGTGTGCAAAGTGGGAAGTTGAGCATGATAGGGCTGAGAAACGCAGAAAAACAAGGGCTATACGGCCCTTTGTCTGGCTGTTTCTGCAGGTGCGACGCACTTGCAATGCCTCTTGTGGTCAATCTCAAAAAAGTACGCGATATTTGGTTGAGAACCAGTAATGTAGCGTGTAGGTTCCGCGCGAGGAAAACCCATCCCAATAAGGGCTTCTTGCGCAATATAATGAAGAACAAACAGAGGGTAATATGCGGCGGAATAGCATAAAAGCAGTACTGCTCGGTGCCATGGCCAGTCTTGGCTTCACCGGCACTGCATCAGCAGAAGATATTGGTCTGTCAGAGCCATGGCAAATTGGCTTCCAGCCTGAAGCAACAGAAATCATGGAACAAACCGTTTCCATGCATAACGACTTCCTGTTGCCATTGACCATTGTGATCGCCGTTTTCGTGATCGTTCTCCTTGGCTACACGCTGTTCCGGTTCCGGGCTGGCGCTAATCCGGAGCCAAACCGGTTCTCGCATAACACCTTTATCGAAGTGGTGTGGACGGCTGTTCCAACCATTATCGTGGCTGTGATCGCTGTTACCAGTATCAAGCAGATCCAGTTTCAGGATACGCCGCCGACAGACCCTGAAGTTACCTTGAAGGCCATTGGTCATCAGTGGTTCTGGGAATATGACTATGTTGATGAAGGCATCAACTTTGAAGCGATGAAGATTGAAGATGAAGACCTGCAGGAAGGCCAGCCGCGTCTGCTTTCAACTGACAATCACATTGTGCTGCCGGTAGATACTGTTATCCGCCTGCTTGTTACCGCAAACCCGATTGATGTGATCCACGCTTGGACGATCCCGTCATTCGGCGTGAAGGTTGACGCCATTCCCGGCCGCCTGAATGAGCGCTGGTTCAAGGTTAAGCCAGGCTTTGAAGGCCGCTACTATGGCCAGTGTTCTGAGCTTTGCGGTGCCCGCCACGCCTATATGCCGATTACGGTCGATATCGTATCGAAAGAGGAATATCAGGCCTGGTTGCTCAAGGCGAAGGAAGAGTTCGCCAGCTTGGATCGTGACGGTACGGTTGTAGCCTCTCTGGCTGCGTCCGACATCGCGAACTAATCCGCTACAGCTGCTGCAAAAGGAATCAAGAATATGTCTAATGAAGTGACTGCAGACGCCCATCACGAAGACGACCACAAGCCATCTTTTGTTGCGCGTTGGTTGTTCTCCACAAACCATAAAGACATCGGCACGCTGTACCTGATCTTTGCCATTTTTGCTGGCCTGGTCGGTGGTTTCATGTCGGTGCTTATGCGTATCGAACTGGCCGAGCCCGGCCTTCAGCTGTTTGCTGACCCGCATATGTACAACATCATGATCACGGGCCATGGCCTGGTGATGGTGTTCTTCATGGTGATGCCGGCACTGATCGGTGGCTTTGGTAACTGGTTTGTTCCGATCATGATCGGTGCACCGGATATGGCCTTCCCGCGGATGAACAATATCAGCTTCTGGCTGATGCCGCCGTCCATCCTGCTTCTCGTCTCCTCAATCTTTGTTGGTGACGGTGTGGGTGCCGGTTGGACCGTCTATGCGCCATTGTCGACAACAGGGTCTGATTCCCTGTCCGTGTCGCTGGCTATTTTCAGTCTTCACGTCGCTGGTGCGTCATCCATCATGGGTGCCATCAACTTCATCACAACCATCCTGAACATGCGTGCGCCGGGCATGACCCTGCACAAAATGCCGCTGTTTGTATGGTCTGTGCTGGTTACGGCCTTCCTGCTGTTGCTGGCGTTGCCGGTTCTGGCGGGTGCCATCACCATGCTGCTGACGGACGCCAACTTCGGTACGACCTTCTTCAGCCCTGAAGGCGGCGGTGACCCGGTTCTCTACCAGCATCTGTTCTGGTTCTTCGGTCACCCTGAAGTGTACATCCTGATCCTGCCGGGCTTTGGTATTATCTCCCAGATCGTTTCGACCTTCTCTCGCAAGCCGGTCTTCGGTTATCTGGGTATGGCCTACGCCATGGTCGCGATTGGTGTTGTTGGCTTCGTTGTGTGGGCTCACCACATGTACACCGTTGGCATGACCCTCGACTCACAGATCTACTTCACGGCTGCCACGCTGGTGATTGCGGTGCCGACCGGCATCAAGATCTTTAGTTGGATTGCCACCATGTGGGGCGGTTCCGTCACCTTTAAAACACCGATGCTGTTTACGCTTGGCATGATCATCCTGTTCACCATCGGTGGTGTAACTGGTGTGGTACTGGCCAATGCTGCCGTCGACCAGACGATGCATGACACCTATTACGTTGTGGCTCACTTCCACTACACCATGTCTATGGGTGCGCTGTTCTCGATGTTTGCCGGTTTCTACTACTGGTTCCCGAAAATGAGCGGCTACCACTACAATGAAATCCTCGGCAAAATTCACTTCTGGATTGCCTTTGCGGGTGTGAACCTCATCTTCTTCCCGCAGCACTTCCTGGGTATTGCCGGCATGCCGCGTCGTATTGTGGACTATCCGGACGCCTATGCTGGCTGGAATGAAGTATCAACCTGGGGCGCCTATCTGTCGTTCTTTGGTGCGATCTTCTTCCTGTTCATCATCGCTGAGGCATTCATGCGCAAGCGTAAGGCAGAAGCCAACCCGTATGGTGATGGCGCAACCACGCTTGAGTGGACCCTGCCTTCTCCGCCGCCGTTCCATCAGTTCAACGAACTGCCGCACATCAAATAAGGTTGCGGGTAAAGGACTGAATACGTGTCAGAGACACTCACAGCGAAGGGCGAAGCCTTCTCCATGGCTGCCATGGCCGAATATCGGCAGGGCGGTGTCGGGGATTACTTCGCCCTGCTGAAACCGCGGGTGATGTCTCTGGTCGTGTTCACCAGCATCGTGGGCATGGTTGCCGCACCCGGCGACATCCACTGGTTCCTCGGCTTTATTGCAATCTTGTGTATTGCTGTGGGGGCTGGTGCTTCGGGTGCACTGAACATGTGGTACGAGGCAGACCTGGATGCCAAGATGGAGCGCACGAAAGAGCGTCCCATTCCGGCAGGGGCGGTATCGCCCGGCGACGCGCTGGGTTTTGCCAGCGCCTTGGCTATTGCCTCTGTGGTGACCATGGGTCTGCTGATCAACATTGCATCAGCGCTGTGGTTAGCAGGGACGATTGGCTTTTACGTTGTCATCTACACAATGTGGCTGAAGCGGCGCACGCCGCAGAACATTGTTATCGGCGGTGCCAGTGGCGCTTTGCCGCCCGTTATTGGCTGGGCAGCTGTAACGGATTCTGTGTCAATTGAGCCGATTCTGCTGTTCGCGATCATCTTCCTGTGGACGCCGCCGCACTTCTGGGCGCTGGCGCTGGTCCGCAATGATGATTACGAAAATGCGGGTGTGCCCATGCTGCCCGTGGTGGCGGGTGTCAAGAATACCCAATGGCAGATCCTGCTATACAGCCTGCTATTGGTGCCTTTGGCTGTTACGCCTTGGCTGATCGGCATGGCCGGCATCGCCTATGGCATCAGTTCTATCGTGCTGGGTGCTGCATTCCTCGCACTCGCTGTTCGCGTATATCGTGGTGATATTGAGACGGAAAAAGGCCAGAAGGCGGCTAAGCAGCTGTTTGGCTATTCCATTCTGTATCTGTTCCTTTTGTTTGCCATCATCCTGGTTGAAGATCTAGTGGTGATGATATGAGCGAGCAGAATGATGACCAGAAAAAGCTTCGCCAGCGCAATATCGCCATTGCATTGGTCTTGCTGTTTATGGTCGCCATGTTCTTTATTTCTTCCATGGTCAAGGTACAGGAGAGCATGAATGTCTCCTGATCAGAACCTGCGGCAAAAACGGAATAATCGCGTCAAGTGGGCCTTGTTTGGTTTCGCGGTCGGTATGGTTGGCGTCTCGTTTGCCGCTGTACCGCTATACGACCTATTCTGCCGTGTTACCGGCTATGGCGGTACGACCATGCAGGCATCAGCGATGCCGAAGGAAATCAGGGACCGCGTTTTAGAAATCCGCTTCAATGCCGACCAGGCAACGAATTTGCCGTGGTCGTTTGAGCCGGTCCAAAATGCTGTTGACGTTAAAGTCGGTGAAAGCGGCCTGGCGTTTTATACAGCAGAAAACCATGCGGAAGTGCCGGTAACGGGCATGGCCGTATTCAACGTCACGCCCTTAAAGGCAGGACAATATTTCACGAAGGTAGACTGCTTCTGCTTTACCGAGCAGGAATTGCAGCCGGGCCAGCAGATGAATATGCCGGTGACCTTCTTTGTAGACCCGGAATTTGTAGAAGACCGTGATATGGACGATGTCCAGACGATCACGTTGTCCTACACATTCTATAACCAGAATGACGAGGACGAGACCCAGTTGTCGTCCCTCGACCAGTAACCTGAAACGACGAGCGAAAAAGAAAAAGAGCTAAAGCTCAACGGAAAGGAAAGACCATGGCCCATGCAGAGGTAAAACACGAATATCATTTGGTTGACCCCAGCCCCTGGCCGCTGGTGGCATCGATCAGCCTGTTCCTGATCACTTTCGGCATTGCGCTGAGCATCAATGGCGAAGCAACGGGTGACTGGATGTGGCCGTTGGGTAGCGCTGGCCTGATCTACACCGTCTACGTTTGGTGGCGCGATGTTGTGCGCGAAGCCCATGCCGGTCATCATACGCCGGTTGTTGGTCTGCACCTGCGCTATGGCATGGTGTTGTTCATCGCCTCAGAAGTCATGTTCTTCGTGGCTTGGTTCTGGGCCTATTTCAATGCCTCCATCTATCCGACGGAATTCATGGGTGGTGTTTGGCCGCCCGAAGGTGTGCAGGTTTTTGACCCGTGGCACCTGCCGTTCATCAATACACTGATCCTGCTGCTGTCTGGCACCACCGTTACCTGGGCTCACCATGCCCTGCGCGAAAATGACCGTAATGGTCTGCGTAATGGCCTGCTGTGCACGGTTCTGCTGGGCGCGCTGTTTACCGGCGTTCAGGTATTTGAATATACCCATGCAGCCTTTGGTTTCGCCGATGGCATTTACAGCTCCACCTTCTACATGGCCACTGGTTTCCACGGTTTCCATGTTCTGATCGGTACGATCTTCCTGATTGTTTGCCTGGCACGTGCCATGAAGGGTCACTTCACACCTCAGCAGCACTTTGGTTTTGAAGCCGCTGCCTGGTACTGGCACTTCGTTGACGTTGTCTGGGTATTCCTGTTTGCCGTGATCTATATCGGCTCTTCAGTTGGTGCTGCGCACTAGTCAGCGATACTGGACAACGTCCCCTTAAGGGACTAATACCGGCCCCGCCTCTTGGTGGGGCCGTTTTCTTTGGGTGTAGGTAGAAATGAAGCTGTCCATTCGTAAACCGAAACTGTTGCCGTTACTGATCACACTTGTCGCTGTTGTGACATGTGCCTCTCTAGGCGTGTGGCAATTGCAGCGTATGGACTGGAAACAGGGCCTCAAAGACCGCATCGCCGAGCGTGTGGGGAGTGAGGCGATTAGCGTGCCTTCCGTGATCGACACACCGGTAGATTGGGAATATCAGCCGGTTACCGTGACAGGGGTATTTGATCACAGTAAGGAAAGTTATCTGGCGGCTCAATCCACCAATGGCAATGCCGGTTTCCAGGTTGTGACACCGCTTACGCGCGCTGATGGTTCAACTATTCTGATCAATCGTGGCTGGATCCCTTATGAGATGCGCGATCCGAAAAACCGGCCCGAAGGTCAGGTTGAAGGCGAGGTAACGATTACGGGCCTGGGTCGCCTACCATGGTTGCAGACAGGCGTTGCAGGTATGCTGATTTATGATGCCGACCCGGTGACGAAGATTTTCTTTGAGGCGGATCTGGAAACCATGGCTGCCATGCATGATGTGACGGTTCTGCCGATCTTCATTGATGCAGCAGCTGACCAGACGCCGGGTGACTGGCCCAAGGGTGGTCAGACGGTTCTCAAGCTCGTCGATAACCACGAGACCTATGCCTATACGTGGTTCATCTTCGGTACCATTGCCTTCATCGTTTTCATGCTGGCGCACCGCGTAAAGCCCATGACCTATATCAGTACCCGCGGCACAGCAGAGCCGCTGGGGTTTGAAGATGTAGTGCTCGCTGGCCTGGCGCGCGATGGTGGTCTGTATATTCCCCAAAACTGGCCGCAGATTGCGCCTGGTGATTTGCCGCGTTTGTCCAAGCTGTCTTACTCGGACCTCGCGGTTGAGATCATGTACCCCTTTGTGGAAGGCGCGTTCACCAAGGAAGAATTTTCCGATCTTGTCCACCAATCCTATGCGACTTTTGATACTGATGAGGTTACGCCGCTTCGCGAGCTGGGCAAGGACGAATATCTGCTGGAGCTTTATCACGGGCCTACGTTTGCCTTTAAGGACGTAGCGCTGCAACTGCTGGGGCGTTTGTTCGAAGCCATTCTGGCGCGCCGCGAAGGTGACACCACCATTGTCGGTGCAACGTCCGGTGATACAGGCTCAGCGGCGATTGCTGCCTGCCAGGGCCGTAAAGGCATCCAGATTTTCATGCTGCACCCCAATGGTCGTGTGTCAGATGTGCAGCGCCGTCAGATGACAACTGTTGCTGCCAACAATGTCTTCAACATCGCTGTCGATGGTACATTCGATGATTGCCAGGCGCTGGTAAAGGCGCTGTTCAATGACCATGCGTTCCGTGATGCCAATAATTTGGGTGCTGTAAACTCGATCAACTGGGCACGTGTCATGGCTCAGATTGTCTACTACTTCCATGCAGCACTGAAACTGGGTGCAGCTGACGACGTGCGTCCCGTATTCTCGGTGCCGACGGGTAATTTTGGTGATGTGTATGCCGGTTACGTCGCCATGCAGATGGGCCTGCCGGTCGACAAGTTGGTGGTTGCCACCAATGACAATGACATTCTCTTCCGGGCGCTGAGCGCTGGCGACTATAGCCGCCGTGAGGTTCATGCCACCATTAGCCCGGCGATGGATATTCAAGTATCCAGTAACTTTGAGCGCCTGCTGTTCGATATGTTTGACCGAAACGGCCCGGCCTTGGCCGAAGTGATGGACAGGTTTGCTGATACAGGTGACCTAAAGATCGCTGAAGACAAATTGGCCAAGGTGCGCGACATTTTGCTGCCCCACAAGGTGGGTGAAGCCGAGGTGTTGGCCACCATCAAGGAGGTGCATGACCGGACCGGCGTTGAAATTGACCCACATACGGCAGTTGGCATGACGGCTGGCCTGCGTGTGGAGCGCGCTGAAGGTGTGCCGCTTGTTGTCCTGTCAACAGCGCACCCAGCCAAGTTCCCCGATGCCATGGAACAGGCGCTTGGCCATGGCCCGCAAACGCCGGAACGCCTAAAGGCTGTTATGAATGGGGAAGAACGGTTCGATACGCTGGCAGATGATGTTGATGCCTTGAAGGCCTATGTCACAGATGGGCAATAGATGTCAGTGCAGCTGACAACGTTGCCTAACGGCCTGCAGGTCGTTACCGAAAATATGCCTGGCTTAGAAACGGTTTCTCTGGGCGTCTGGGTGAATGTTGGCGCACGCGCTGAAGCGGCCGAGCTGAATGGTGTCTCCCATATGTTGGAGCATATGGCGTTCAAAGGGACGACCAGTCGGTCTGCACTGGATATTGCTGAACAAATCGAATCCGTCGGTGGTCATCTGAACGCCTATACGTCGCGGGAACAAACTGCCTATTTCGCTCGCGTTCTCGCCGAGAACGTGCCTTTGGCGACGGATATTCTGTCGGATATTTTGTTGAATTCGACCTTCGACGGAGACGAACTGGAACGCGAACGCGGCGTTATCCTGCAGGAAATTGGTGAAGCGCACGATACGCCGGATGATTTGGTGTTTGACCTGCTGCAGGATGCGGCGTTCCCGGATCAGCCCGTTGGCCGCCCGATTTTGGGGACGCCGGACCATGTGCGCAGTTTTACCCGCGAGACACTGTCTGGCTATATGGCAACGCATTATTCGGCCGGCAACATGGTACTGGCTGCTGCTGGCAAGGTCGACCACGACAAGCTCGTTCAACAGGTGCAGGAGGCCTTTGCAGGGGTAGGTACAGGAGCTGAGCAACAGTTGCAGCCTGCCCGTTATGCGGGGGGCGAGCGGGGCGTTGATCGCCCACTGGAACAAGTCCACCTGACGGTAGGCTTCCCAGGCTTCTCCTACGCGGATGAGCAGTTCTACGCGGGGCAAATTTTATCGACCATCCTGGGTGGGGGCATGTCCTCTCGCCTGTTTCAGGAAGTACGGGAAAAGCGCGGCCTGGCCTATTCGGTCTATTCATTCTCTGGTTCGCTGATGGATAGCGGCATGTTCGTCATTTATGCCGGTACCAGCCCTGACTTGGCCAATGAGCTTGGCCAGGTGATTGCTGATGAAGTCAAACGCGCCAGCGACCATATTGGCGAGGCAGAATTTGCCCGTGCCCGCGCACAGCTCAAGGCATCGACTTTGATGGCGCTGGAAAGTTCCGGCACGCGGGTAGAACAGTTTGCCCGACAGCTTTTTGTCTTCGGGCATTTGGTCAGCATGGATGAACTGGTTGAACGCCTTGAAAGCGTAACGGTTGAGCAAGTCAAGCAGGCCGCAGCCAGTCTGTTGACTGCGGGTGGGCTCTCACTAGCGCGCGTAGGCCCGTCATCAGGGCTGCATGACTATGAGACCGTCTCGGGCCACTTCAGGCTCTAGCCGAAAACTTCTGGTGGTTTAGGCGTGTCCTGGCGTTGAAGACAGCATGGACACATCAACACCAAGTTTGGCCATCGCCAGTGGCCATTTCATATCGGCCTCCGTGCTGAATAGCAGGTCCGTATCAATTTCCGTGTGCAGCCAGGCATTCTGCTGGATTTCGCTCTCCAATTGTCCGGGTCCCCAACCGGCATAACCCAGCGCTAACAGGCTATTGTTTGGTCCGGTGCCCATTGCCATAGTGCGCAGGATTTCCACGGTGGCGGTGAGGGCTACAATTTCAGAGACAACCAGTGTGCTTTCCTGGGTGAAGTCGGCTGAATGCAGGACGAAGCCTCTATTGGGTTCAACAGGCCCGCCGGTAAAAACGGATATGTCTTCGTGTTGGGTGGGCAGGTCGATTTCCAGCTGCTCCATCAGCTCTGAAAACTCGATGTCGAAACTGGGCTGGTTAACCACAATGCCCATGGCGCCTTCTTCATTGTGTTTGCACATACAGATAACGGTGCGTTCGAACCTGGGGTCGCCCATATTGGGCATGGCCAGCAACAGCTTGCCTCGTAAGTGACTCGTCCTGATGGTCGATGTTGTATTCAAAGTTTTGCTACTCGCAACTTAGGGGTCCCCTGGCTTTCAGCAATGCATAACGCAATGTGAGTGCCTATATTATACCGCTAGAGGACAAATGCCCATGATCAGATGTAACAGGTTTAACCTTTGTGGGTTTTTCCCCCGTGTTATCAGCGTGATAGTGTTGGTTGGCCTGATACTGTTGATGCCGGGCCTCACGTTGGCAGATGGTGTCGCCTCAGATTGGACCTATGCCCGACACGGCCAGGTGCGACTAATTGCGGCTCAGTCTGAACCAGATGGTAGTGGCCAGATAAAGCTGGGTCTGCAGTTCAGGCTCTATAAGGGTTGGAAGACTTATTGGCGCACACCCGGTGAAAATGGTATCGCGCCTTCTTTCGACTGGTCGGATTCTTCCAACCTGAGGGCCGTGACTGTTAAATGGCCCTTGCCCAAACAGTTTAGAGACGGAGAGGGCTACTCACTGGGTTATAGCCGCGAGGTGATCTTGCCAATTGATGTGAAAGTTGCCTCGCCGAGTGAGGTTGTCTCTATCTCCTTGGCGTTGGATTATGCCGTTTGCAGTGACATTTGCGTACCAGCGCAGGCGGCCTTTCAACTCGACTTCCCAATGCAGGCATCATCTGCAGCATTGGCACGATCAGCGCGGGATATATCCCGGTTCGAAGCAAAAGTACCCCGGTCCCATGAAGGGAGCAGCCTGCGCATATCGTCCCTGAAGCTGCTTGGCGATGGCGATAATCAGCAGCTGCAAGTTTTCTTGGAAAGTAAAGGAATGCTGGAAGGTGCCAGTGCCATCATCGAACTGGCCGGTCCCTATAGGCTGGGGGAGGCGTCCATTGTTGACGGTATGCCTGATGCGGCGACAATTGCCGTTCCGGTTGTCGCCGATCCCGATGCGCCACCGTTGAGCGGCCGCACATTGAACGTGATTGTATGGGATGGTGCAGGCCGGATTGTAGAGCGCGCCCTGCCTGTCGTCGCAGCAGAAGCCGATTAGTCTTGTATTTATAGCAGACGTGGTAGTATTCCCTCCTATGAGAACGGCCTTATGGCCATCTATTTGGATTACTGGAGAGAGTAAATACCATGACTATCGCAGTTGGTGACAAGATCCCCGAATCAACCCTTATGCAGATGACCGGCGACGGCCCGGCACCTGTCAGCACCGCCGACCTGTTCGCAGGCAAAAAGGTTGTGCTGTTCGCCGTACCTGGCGCTTTCACGCCGACATGTTCTGCCCAGCACCTGCCGGGCTATATTGAAAATGCCGACGCCCTTTCAGCCAAAGGTGCGGACAGCATCGTTTGCATGGCTGTGAACGACGTTTTTGTGATGGATGCCTGGGGTAAAGCCCAGGGCGCAGACGACAAGGTTTCCATGGTTGCAGACGGCAATGGTGATTTCACATCCGCCCTTGGCCTGGAACTGGACGGTTCCGGTTTCGGCCTTGGCCAGCGTTCGCAGCGCTTTTCGCTGATTGCTGAAGATGGTGTTGTCACCCATCTGAACCTTGAAGAAGGTGGCGGGGCGTTCAAAAACTCTGCTGCTGAAGTTGCGCTTGATCAGCTTTAAGTTGCTGTAATTGCAGTGCTAAATCAAAGGGAGGGCATTGCCCTCCCTTTTTTTTGGTGGAATAATCACTATATGGGGTGGGTAGTAAGCATGATGGAAAGGAAGAGATAGATGGAATTTTTTGTTTTGGTGATTTTTGCAGTTGTCTTGGGCGGTCTGTTTCTTGGGGTCAAAACCGTCAGCCAGGGTAATGAATATACCGTTGAGCGTTTCGGTAAATATACCCGTACGTTACAGCCCGGTTTCCACGTCATTATGCCCGTCTTCGACCAGATTGGGGCCAAACTCAATATGCGCGAACAGGTGATGGACATTCCCTCACAGGAAGTGATCACCAAGGATAACGCCATGGTGCGGGCCGATGGTGTGGTCTTCTTCCAGATTATTGATGCCGCTATGGCTGCCTATGAAGTTAACAACCTCACTTTGGCCATTCTGAACCTTGTTCAAACAAACATTCGTACGGTCATGGGGTCCATGGACCTTGATGAATTGTTGTCGAAGCGTGACGAAATCAATGTCCGGCTATTGACCATTGTCGACGACGCAACGACCCCGTGGGGCGTTAAGATCACGCGTGTTGAAATCAAGGACATTGAACCACCGGCAGACATCGTACAGGCCATGGCCCGCCAGATGAAGGCGGAGCGCGACAAACGTGCCGCTATTCTGGAATCAGAAGGTATCCGTCAGTCAGAAATTCTGCGTGCAGAAGGTGACAAGCAGGCGGCTATTCTGGAGGCTGAAGGTCGTCGTGAAGCCGCGTTTAAGGATGCTGAGGCCCGTGAGCGTGAAGCCCAGGCAGAGGCCGCTGCAACGCAGATGGTGTCGGAGGCGATTGCCTCAGGCAATCAGAACGCGATCAATTACTTCGTGGCGCAGGAATATATCAAGACCATGAAGGAATTCGCTATTTCGCCGAACCAGAAGCTTGTCTTCATGCCGCTTGAAGCCTCCAGCGTCATTGGTTCTATCGGTGGCATTGGTGAGTTGTTCAAGGACATCAAGGAATCCGGTAGTGGTTCCGCGGCCATTCCCAATGTCGGCAATGACCAGGAGTAAATAATGGATTTCTCCTTTGACTTCTTCACCGCCTGGAGCTGGCTGTCGATCGGCATGGCGTTGATCCTGATCGAGATGCTGGCCCCAGGTCTGATCGTTGTCTGGTTTGGTGCCTCTGCGCTCGTGATGGCCCTGATTGTCGGCTTCTTTCCCGGTATGGGTTGGGCGATTCAGCTGGGTATCTTCTCTGTGATGTCGCTTGCCAGCCTTGTCGTTGGCCGGGCCTATCTGAAGAGGAATCCGGTCGGGAGTGACGAACAGTCACTCAATCGTCGTGCCGACCAATATGTCGGCCTTACGTTCACGCTGGTTGAGGCCATTGTGGATGGCCATGGCAAGGTAAAGGTTGATGATTCAATCTGGAAAGTCGTTGGGCCAGACCTTCCCGAAGGAACGCGCGTGCGCGTGACAGGGACGTCTGCCACTGTACTGGAAGTTGAAGAAGCCTAGTTGGTGGGGCAGGGTGCCTATTTATAGGCGGCCATGCCCCGGTTCGCGAGCGCGTCAGCCTTTTCGTTCCCTTCGATGCCCGCATGGCCCTTCACCCAATGCCAGCTGATATTGTGTTGGCTGATCTGGGTATCCAGTTCCTTCCACAGATCATCGTTTTTCACTGGCTTTTTGGCGGCCGTACGCCAGCCATTTTTCTTCCAGTTCTGGATCCATTTGGTGATGCCGTCGCGCACATAAACGCTGTCTGTATATAGCTCCACCGTGCTGGGCTTGCGCTTCAGGGCTTCCAGCGCCTTGATGGCAGCCATCAGCTCCATTCTGTTATTGGTGGTCTCCGGCTCGCCGCCGAATAGTTCTTTTTCGTGGTCACCAGATTGCAGCCAGGCCCCCCAACCCCCAGGGCCGGGGTTCCCAGAACATGCGCCGTCTGTGTAGATCGTAATCGGTGGCATAATCTAACCCAGTCCATATTCACCGGCGCCCTTGACGCGGCGGTGGAAACGCAGTTTGCGGACATATTCCATCGGGTCCTTGGTCTGGACGACGGCTCCCTCGACGGTGTTGATCGAGTCGTATAGCCGAGTCAGCAGAAAGCGTAAGGCGGCACCCCTTGCCAGAATAGGCAAAGCGGCAATTTCTGCATCTGCATAGGGGCGTTCCTGCCCATAGGCGGCGGTTAGGCGCCGTGCCTTGGTGGCATTGAACGAGCCATCGCGTTCAAAGCACCAGGCATTCATGCAAATGGCCAGGTCGTACATGAAGGTGTCCGTACAGGCGAAGTAGAAGTCGATGAGGCCAGATAAGGAATCATTCAGAAAGAAGACATTGTCCGGGAATAAATCGGCGTGGATAACACCTTCCGGCAGGTTTGCAGGCCAATGGTCATCCAGATAGGCCAATTCATCTTCAATCATGGCAGCAAGGCCGTCTTCAACGTCATCTGCTGCGTGCAGGCAGTCTTGTGCAAGGGTACGCCAGCCTTCATGCGCCAGGCTGTTGGGGCGCTTCATATCAAAGTCTGCCACCGCTACATGCATGCGGGCTAGCCCAGCGCCGACCTCAGCACAATGTTTCGCCATGGGGCGACCGACCGAGACCCCCTGCAAAAAAGAGACCATGGCCGCCGGGCGGCCATTGAGCTCACCCAGTTGGTTACCCTCGCTATTGCGGATGGGAACCGGGCAGGCAATGCCTTTATGGGCCAAATGGTCCATCAGCGAGAGGAAGAAGGGCAGGTCGTTCTGGTCGACACGCTTTTCGTAGAGCGTGAGGATATAGCGGCCTTTTTCGGCGTCCAGCAGGTAATTGGTGTTCTCTATGCCCTCAGCAATGCCCTTGAAGGAGCGAACGCCACCGACATCATAGTCAGCCAGAAAGGCTTCCAACTCTTCTTCTTCGACGTGTGTATAAACAGCCATAGCTTTAGTTCGCCAATATGGGTGGCAGCTTGAAGCTGACATCCTCGGTACGGGTCATGACATCTTCAAGGGTCGTGTCGAAGTGCTCAGACAGCGCAACCAACACCTCTTCCACCAGAATTTCGGGAGCAGAAGCGCCTGCAGTGATGCCCAGGGTCTTTATGCCTCTGAGGCTATCCCAGTCGATATCCGTGGCGCGCTGGATCAGTGCAGATTGCGCGCCACAGCGTTCGGCTACCTCTGCCAGACGGCGGGAATTGGAAGAATTGGGGGCGCCGATCACCAGCACATAGTCACAGCGACTAGCGATGGCTTTGGTCGATTCCTGCCGGTTGGTCGTGGCATAGCAGATGTCTTCCTTTTTGGGTGCAGCGATAGATGGAAAACGTTCCATCAGCACATCCAGAATGTCCGCCGTGTCGTCGACCGACAAGGTCGTCTGGGTGATGTAAGCCAGTTGATCCGGCTGGTCCGTCTCAAAAGCCAAAGCGTCGTCGGTGGTTTCAATCAGCGTAATCGCACCGTCGGGCAACTGACCCATACTGCCGATGACTTCCGGGTGCCCAGCATGGCCGATCAACAGGATATGGTGGCTACTTTCAAAATGGCGTTCCGCCTCGCGATGCACCTTGCTGACAAGTGGGCAGGTGGCATCCACATAGAGCATCTGACGGCTTTCAGCCTCAGCTGGGACAGACTTTGGAACCCCATGAGCCGAGAACACAACCGGTGCATCATCGGGGACCTCATCCAACTCATCGACAAAGATGGCCCCTTTTGCTTGCAGACCCTCTACGACATAGCGGTTGTGAACAATTTCGTGGCGCACATAGACGGGCGTACCGAATTTCTCCAGCGCCGAATCGACAATCTGGATCGCGCGGTCAACACCCGCACAGAATCCGCGCGGCCCGGCCAGCAGGATGTTGAGTGCTGGTCTGGCTACTTCATTTGCCACTGATTGTTCGCTTTTCTTGTTCAATTTGAAGCCGTTCACTAGAATGCGCCCTACGCAGCCGTTATATACACTGATAAGCGGAAGGAACACCACACATGTCAGAACCTGTTATCGCCCAGAAAGAACCCTTTGCCGTCGACGTTAAAGAAGGCAAAAGCTATTGGTGGTGTTCGTGCGGACAAAGCAGCAAACAGCCATTCTGTGACGGCAGCCACAAAGACACAGATTTCGTGCCAGAAGAATATAAGGCGACCAAAGATAGCACAGTCTATTTCTGTGGTTGCAAGCACTCTTCCAAAAATGCACTGTGCGACGGCACACACGCCAAGCTCTGAGCTTTCAACCTAGCAGGACGCCTTTTTGATGACATCTTATCGCCGTGCTTTTCTGACCCTGTCACTTATGGGCCTGCCACTTCTGGCAGGTTGCGGCATCTTTGGTAATCAGGTCAGCCTGGAACTGACAGATGAAGACAAACAGCGTTGCCCTGCAGTGGGTATCGTCGCCTATACGGGTGAGATCACACGATTTCGGGGTGAAGGCCGTACAACGCAGGATGTCATTAACCGTGGCACAATCAGTGAACTGAAAGTGTCCTGCTTCAATACCGCGAGTGGTGTTGATGCAACCGTGTCCTTCGATGTCAGTGCATCAACGGGACCTGCTGCGACGAGTGATACGGTCAATCTCGACTATTTCGTCGTTATGATCGATGACGAAGACAAGCCGCTTGAGCGCGATATCTACAGCATCAGTGTTCCGACCTCCGGCGGCGCGGGCACTGTTCGTCAGCATGTCGGTGTTCAGGTTCCGTTTGATGGTGGCGGTGAACGTCTGGTTGATCAGGAAGTCATGATTGGCTTCCAACTGACGCGGGATGAACTCACTTATAACGTTCATCGCTAGTCTTCTTTCTTTCAATTTGGACGCAATAACTGGTCGTTCGTTCGAATCAGACCACAATATCTAGTTATACGTTGACTCTGCATAGCGCCTTGCTATCTTGAAATCTGTCTCGTGCCCTTGCGGGAGAGACTTGCAGTTTTATCGTTCGGTGAAGCTGTAGGCGCCGAAGAAGCAACCACCCCGGAATCTTTCAGGCATCAAGGACCGCAAGGGTTTCGACACTCTGGAAAGCAGGCGTCACAGCGCCTCACCGAAGGGGTAAGCCAGGGCATTTAGGTGCCGTATTTGGTCAATCTCTCAGGTTCCGCGACAGAGGGGGCTCGCTGCATGTTCAGCGACACTTTTGGTGAATCGGGAACCGGATGACAGAGACAAAACAACAGCCGCTCAAGCAGACACCGCTCAACGATTTTCACCTGTCGTTGGGGGCGAAAATGTTTCCTTTCGCGGGTTATGACATGCCGGTTCAATATCCTGCGGGCATTATGAAGGAGCACCTTCACTGTCGGGAAAAAGCAGCGCTGTTCGATGTCTCCCATATGGGGCAATTTACCTTAACGGGTGAGAACCGTATTGCAGCACTTGAGGCCTTAGTGCCCGGTGATATCCAGAGTCTGAAACTGGGCCGGATGCGCTATACACTGTTAACCAGCGAGACCGGCGGCATTCTTGATGATCTAATGGTTACAAAACGGGAAGATGACCTTTTCATCGTGCTCAATGCCGGCCGCAAGGATACAGACGAAATCCATCTTCGCGCCCATCTGCCAGAGGGTGTCGCGCTTCACCGGCATGATGATCTGGCGCTCTTGGCCTTGCAGGGGCCGGCAGCAGTTAATGTTTTGTCGGCAGAAGCACCTGCTTTGGCTGAATTACCCTTTATGGCGGGCGCGCAAGCCAGCCTGTTTGGCGTTGACTGTTTTGTCGGGCGTTGCGGTTATACGGGCGAAGACGGTTTTGAAATCTCCGTTTCTGTCAGTGATGCGGAAGCCCTGGCCAAGAGTCTGCTTGCGCATGATGATGTTGAACCGGCAGGGCTGGGCGCACGAGATACACTGCGGCTAGAGGCAGGGCTTTGCCTCTATGGCAATGATATCGACGAGGACACAACACCGATTGAGGCGGGGCTTACCTGGACCATTGGTAAACGTCGCAAGATCGAAGCCGATTTTCTGGGGGCTGAGCCCATCATGAACCAGTTGTTTGAGGGAACTGACCGACTGCGGGTTGGTATTCAGCCGGAAGGGCGTGCACCCGCGCGGGCGCATACGCCCATTGTGGATGCTGATGGTAACGTTATTGGTGAAATCACCTCAGGCGGGTTTGGGCCGTCCGTCGGTGGTCCGGTTGCTATGGGCTATGTGCGGGCCGACACGGCCGAAGACGGCACTGAAATCGGTTTGATGATTCGAAACAAGGTGCACCCGGCAAGGGTGGCGCCACTCCCATTTATCAAAAAGGGCTGGCAGTCCTGACAGGAGAGGAAACAGGGATGAGTGATATTCGTTATTCAGAGGAACATGAATGGATTCGCGTGGATGGTGATGTCGGCACGGTCGGTATTTCCGACTATGCCCAGGGCGCCCTGGGTGATGTCGTATTTGTTGAGATGCCGGAGGTCGGCACCAACCTGGATCAGAACGCCGAAGTCGGTGTCATCGAGTCGGTTAAGGCTGCCAGTGAGATCTACACGCCAGTATCCGGTGAAGTTGTTGCGGTGAATGACGCCGTCGATGGTGACCCGTCGCTGGTCAATACGGACCCGCTGGGTGAAGGCTGGTTGTTCCAGGTCAAACTGTCCAATGCTGACGAGTTGGATGGCCTGGCCAATCAGGAAGCCTATGACAAATTCCTCGAAGGGCTCGACTAATGCGTTATTTGCCGCTCACGGCGGATGACCGCCCGCACATGCTTGCCAGTATTGGCGCGGGCGACATCGATGATTTGTTTGTCGATGTGCCCGCAGACAAATTGCTGGGCGAGCCGCTGAACCTGCCGGATCATCAGAGCGAAATGGCCATTGAGCGGCATATGTCTGCCCTGGCGGCACAGAATCATGCGGCTGGTAGCGGCCCCTCGTTTTTGGGGGCGGGGGCCTATCGGCACCATGTGCCAGCAACGGTAAAGCATCTGATGTCGCGCGGCGAGTTTCTGACGGCCTATACGCCTTATCAGCCAGAGATCAGTCAGGGGACCCTTCAGGTCCTGTTTGAATTCCAGACACAGGTCGCGCGGCTGACGGGTATGGAAGTGGCCAATGCCTCGATGTATGACGGTTCCACCGCCTGTGGTGAGGCTGTGCTGATGGCGCGGCGCATCACCAAGAACAAGAAGGTGATTTTGTCGGGCAATCTGCACCCGCACTATGCGGATGTCGTCGAGACGGTTACCCGCTACATGGATGACGATGTAATACGCCTGCCTGCGGCCCCTGAAGGCGGCTTGCCGGACGTTGAAATTATAGATGATCTGTCCTGTGTGGTCATTCAAAACCCGGATGTTTTTGGCCATGTGCATGACCTGGCGCCATTGGCAGAAAAGCTGCACGAGGCCGGCGCGCTGCTGATTGTTGTGGTTACGGAGGCTGTATCGCTAGGTGCCATTCGCTCCCCTGGTGAAATGGGGGCGGATATTGTGGTGGTTGAGGGGCAGTCCATTGGCAATTCCATGAATTTCGGCGGGCCCTATCTAGGGCTGTTTGCCACGCGCCTGCGCTATGTGCGCCAGATGCCGGGGCGCTTGTGTGGTGAGACGGTCGACAGTGATGGCCAGCGAGGCTTCGTCCTGACACTGTCTACGCGCGAACAGCATATTCGCCGCGAAAAGGCCACCAGTAACATCTGTACGAATTCGGGTCTCTGCGCACTGGCTTTTTCCATTCACCTGTCGTTGTTGGGGGAAACGGGGCTGCGACAGTTGGCGAGTATCAACCATGCCCGCGCGGTGCACCTCGCTGAAAAGCTGGAAGCTGTAGAGGGTGTTTCCGTTGTTAATGAGAGCCTGTTTAACGAGCTGACGCTTCGTGTACCGAGTGATGCCGCCGGCCTTGTTCAGAGGCTTGCCGATCAGAATATTCTGGCCGGTGTTCCTGCATCTCGTCTGTTTGGAGAAGGAACAGGGGTGGATGATCTGATTTTATTGGCGGCGACGGAAACCAATACCGAGGAGGACATAGATCAACTCTGCGACGCCCTGCAGGAGGCTTTGTCATGATGAACCGTCAGGGCAGGCCGTCACAGGCGGCAGAAAACACGTCCAGAACCACAGGGCCCACCTCGACAGGTCACAAGGCGCTGGACCTTTCAGAACCGTTAATTTTTGAGCAGGACCGCCCCGGCCAAACCGGTGTCGATTTTGAGGATGTTCCGTTGTCCAGAAGTCGTCTCGGCGGGTTGGACCGTGACCAATCTATTGGTCTGCCGGGTTTAACCGAATCCCAGGTCGTGCGGCACTACACACGGTTGAGCCGCAAGAACTACGCTATTGATATGGGCATGTTCCCGCTTGGCTCGTGCACCATGAAACATAATCCGCGGCTCAATGAGGCCATGGCAGGCCTGCCCGGTTTTGCCGACATTCACCCGCTGCAACCCACCTCGACCATTCAGGGTGCATTGGCCGTTATGGACCAGTTGGGTGACTGGTTGATTGAACTAACAGGTATGCCCGGTGTGTCCTTGGCACCGAAAGCAGGGGCTCATGGCGAACTGTGCGGCCTTATGACCATTCGAGCGGCGCTGGAAGCCCGAGGAGATGCCCGTTCGCGTGTTTTGGTGCCCGAGTCCGCCCACGGGACGAATCCCGCTACAGCGGCGCTGTGTGGCTATAAGGTTGATTCGATACCGGCCAATGATGAAGGTCGTGTTGACCTGGAAGCCCTGAAAGAAAAGCTGGATGACGATGTCGCGGCGATCATGCTGACAAACCCCAATACATGTGGGTTGTTCGAGCGCGATATTGTCGAAATTGCCGAGCTAACCCATGCTGCCGGCGCCTTCTTTTACTGTGATGGGGCGAATTTCAACGCCATTGTCGGCAAGGTGCGGCCCGGTGACCTGGGTATCGATGCCATGCATATCAATTTGCACAAAACCTTCTCTACGCCACATGGCGGTGGTGGGCCGGGCTCAGGCCCTGTCACGTTCTCTGAGGCGTTGGTACCGTATGCACCGGGACCCTTCGTCAAACAGGCGGGCGACGCGTTGACGTTGGATGAAGGCTTTGAGCCAGAGGCCATTGGCCGTATGGCGGCCTTCCACGGGCAGATGGGCATGTTCATCCGTGCGCTGACTTACATGCTCAGCCATGGCGGTGATGGCCTCAAACAGGTGGCGGAAGACGCGGTGTTGAATGCCAATTACATACTGTCATCGCTGCAGGATGTCATGTCGCCCTCCTTTGCGGGGCCGTGCATGCACGAGGCACTGTTCGACGACAAGTTCCTGAAAGATACCGGCGTTTCCACGCTCGACTTCTCCAAGGCGTTGATCGATGAAGGCTTCCACCCCATGACCATGTATTTCCCCTTGGTTGTACAGGGGGCGATGCTGATTGAACCCACGGAAACGGAAAGCCGGGAAAGCCTGGATGAATTTATCCATGCGCTTAGGCATCTCGCGCAATCGGCTTCGTCTGGCAAGAGCAACAGTTTCGTTGCAGCCCCACAATATGCGCCGGTTACGCGGCTGGATGAAACACAGGCGGCACGCAAACCGGTTCTGTCTTACCAGCCACCAGAAGTCGACGCCGCGGAATAGCCGTGGGCTGATAGCAAGAACCGGGTGGCTGCATGGCAATGGGCGGCATAGAGTCGCCTTATGACTCGCGACGCTTACAACCAGATTGAGCAGGTTCTGGAGCGCCTGATGGCCTCATCAGACCCCTCGGTGAGTCTGAGCGTGTTGGCAAGTGATCTAGGTCTTAGTGAGGGGTACTTTCAACGCCTGTTTACCGAATGGGCAGGTGTTAGCCCTAAGAAGTTTCAACAATTTCTGACCCTTGAGGCGGCCAAAGAGCGTCTTCAGGCTTCTGAGAGTGTACTCGATACCAGTCTGGATGCTGGGCTTTCTGGCCCAGGTCGTTTGCACGACCTGATGGTCAGTCTGGAGGCCATGTCACCCGGGGAATACAAGGATGGTGGTGCAGGACTGCAGATCAGATTCGGTGAACTTTCGACGCCGTTTGGTATGGCTACAATCTTCCGAACATATCGGGGTATCTGTGCCCTGGAATTTTTGTCCATGTCACATGCGCTTGAGCAGGTGCAACAGCGCTGGCCAAATGCAGACTTCGTCACTGATCCTGAAAGCGGCCAGAGCTTGTCAGAGCAGATTTTCCAGACCAGCAAGCTTGTGCCGGAGAAGCCGTTGGCTCTGCACGTCAAAGGGACCCGATTCCAGGTGCAGGTCTGGAAGGCGTTGTTATCCATCCCACAAGGCCAGGTATCAACTTATGGCAGTGTTGCCGAAGCCATTGGCCGAGACCGCAGGGCATCGCGAGCCATTGGCAATGCGGTGGGTGCGAACCGGATAGGCTGGTTGATTCCCTGCTATCGGGTGATACGGCGCAGTGGGTTGTTTGGTGCGTATCGTTGGGGTGCCCAAAGAAAAATGGCCATGCTTGGTTGGGAGGCATCCCACCAGGCACGGCCATAATTTCGGGCTAGAAGCTGAAGCTTAGTTCAGCTGCTGGCGCAGGTCGCCAATGGCCTTGTCGACCAAAGCATCCGCCTGGGCGGTCGACAGGTTTTCAGCAATCATCTTGCGGGAAGTTGCAACTGCAACTTCAACAGCAACATCACGCACTTCCTTGACCGCGTTGGCCTCAGCCTGGGCAATCTTGTCCTGCGCCTGGGCTTCGCGGCGGGCGATGCTGGCCGCCAGTGCTTCCTGCGCTTCTTTCGTTGCGCGTTCTGCCTCTGCCTGTGCCTGGTCGAGAATACCCTGTGCTTCGTCCTCTGCTTCGCGCTGCTGGCGCTCATAAGAAGCAAGAAGAGCCTGTGCATCCTCACGCAGCTTGCGAGCTTCCTCCAGCTGGGTAGCAATTGATTCCCCGCGGGCATCCAGCGCACGACCAATCATGGCCGGGACCTTCACGAAGATGATGGCCAACACAAAGATTGTGAAGGAAATTGCAACCCAGAAGGTTGTGTCAGCGTAGAAGGGTTCGGAAACGCCGGGGACGGGGCCGTCAATGGCCACTTCCATCGACGTTTCGAATTCCTGCTGTGGAGTGGTTTCTTCGTGATGAGCCATCTTAGTTCACCCCTGCATTGGCGAGTTCTGCATCCAGTACAGCGTTGAGGGCTGTATCATCGGGTACGTCACCCAACAGCTGTGTAACAACGCCAGTGGCCGCAGCGCTTGCAATTTCACGAACATTGCCCATGGCTTCGTTACGGGCAGCCTGAATCTGCGCTTCAGCTTCGGCAGCACGTTCGGCAAGGCGGGCCTCCGCTTCTGCCTGTGCTGCTTCAGCTTCGGTCTGCACCTTGGCGCGCGTTTCCACGGCAAGGGCGTTGGCCTTGGCACGGGCTTCAGCCAGCGCTGTTTCATAGGCCTTCAGGGCTTCCTGGGCCTCATTATTCAGGCGCTCTGCAGCGTCCAGGTCGTTGGTGATGCGCTGTTCACGAGACAACAGCATGTCGGAGACGCGGGGCAGGGCAACACGTGCCATCAAAATCCAGAGCAGGCCAAAAGTAATGGCCAGCCAGACCAATTGAGGCGCGAAATCAGCAAATTCGAGCTGAGGCATGCGGAACTTCCAGTCTTGCTATCGGGCCCAAAGAGGCCCGAAGGTCAGTATTAGCCGAACAGAATGATCATAGAGACCACAAAGCCGAACAGACCGGTTGCTTCGCAGAGGGCGAAGCCAATGTACATGTTGGTGGTCTGGGAGGCTGCTGCTGCAGGGTTACGCAGAGCACCGGCCAGGAAGTTACCGAACACGAGACCAATACCAACACCAGCCCCGATAAGGGCTGTTGCTGCAATACCGGCACCAATCATGCGAGCTGCTTCAGTTTCCATTTTTAGTTCTCCAGGTTTTAGAGGAAGAGTTTTCCGATTAGTGGATTAGTGAAGATGAATTGCATCATTGAGATAGATGCAAGCCAGGATCGAGAAGATGTAGGCCTGAAGAATGGCCACAATCACTTCAAGGCCGGTCAGCGCGACCATAAAGGCGAGCGGCACAATACCTGCCATGCCGAGTGAGATCACAAAGCCGGCAAACACTTTCAGCATCGTATGGCCTGCCATCATATTGGCAAACAGACGAACGGACAGGCTGATGGGCCGGATGAAGTAGGAAATGATCTCGATCGGGATAAGGATAACGAGAAGAATCGGCGAGGCGCCTTCGGGGGCGAAGAGCTTGGTGTAGCCCAGACCATGGCGCGCAAAGCCGATAATGGTAACGCCAATAAACACAAAGGCCGACATGGCAAAGGTTACGGCGATATGGCTGGTAACCGTAAAGCTGTAGGGGATCATACCCAGCAGGTTACAGGCCAGAATGAAGGTGAACAGCGAGAAGATAAAGGGGAAGTACCGCTGAGCTTCGCTGCCCGCAGTGTCCTTTATCATGTTGGCGACAAGTTCATAACTCATCTCCACCATTGACTGCCAACGACCGGGGACCAGTGACTTCTGGCGCATGCCCATGATCATAAACGCGCTGATAACAACCAGGGCAACAACCATCCATGCAGCGGAATTCGTGAAAGAGGCGTCAATGCCACCGGCCTGAATTTCGACGATGCGGTTGATCTTGAACTGATCTAGGGGATTTTGAGCCACGGTTAGGTCCTTGGAGCGTGATTAGCGGTTGTCGCGTTGCTTGTTCTGACGGTTCTGTCGTTCGGTTTCCAGTGCTGCTGTACGAATGACATTCCTGATACCGGCTGCTGTGCCAAGGAGGATGAGAAGGATCATCATCCAGGGTGTTGTATCCAGCCAACTATCCAGCGCCAAACCTACTACGACGCCAAAGGCCACACCCGATATCAGATCAACACCTATTCGAAAAGCTACTCCCGCTGAGCTGTAATTCTGTTCGGTCTTCGGCTCGTTCTCCGCACGCGCCTGTTGGATGCGTGTTTCGATCTCACTTAATGCCCCATCCGGGTCACGTTCGTCCAAGCCGACCTCCTGTCCAATGCCGGGAATCGGCACCTTGAAGGCGCGTGCACCATAGTGGGTGCCCCCCAATGCTGTCAAGACCGTATAGGGGGTTGCTAACCTATTGATAATTAAGGGTATTTAAGTTTTTTGATTACTCGGCGGCAATCAATTCTTCCGCTTGGTCAAGGTCAACCGAAACCAGTTGCGATACACCCCGCTCACCCATGGTGACACCGAACAAACGATGCAGGTGTGACATGGTGATTGGGTGATGCGACACGATCAGGAAGCGGGTCCCCGTTTTTGCCGAAATTTCGTGCAGCAAATTACAGAATCGTTCGACATTGGCGTCGTCAAGCGGTGCATCAACCTCATCGAGCACGCAAATGGGCGCCGGGTTGGTCATGAAGACCGCAAAGATCAGCGACAAGGCGGTCAATGCCTGCTCGCCACCAGACAGCAACGACATCGCCTGCAAGCGTTTGCCCGGCGGACTAGCCATAATTTCAAGTCCGGCTTCAAGCGGATCGTCAGATTCGGTCAGTTCCAGATGGGCCGAGCCACCACCGAACAGGCGTTTGAACAGGTCCGTGAAGTGTTCATTCACTTCGGTAAAGGCGGTTGCCAGGCGTTCGCGGCCTTCGCGATTCAGGCTGTTGATGGCGCGGCGCAGCTTTTCAATGGCTGCTTCCAGGTCTTCCTTTTCTTTTTCCATGCCATCCAATTCGGCCTGGATTTCCTCGGATTCCTGATCCGCCCGCAAATTGACAGGACCCATCGTATCGCGTTCCCGCTTCAGGCGTTCCAGTCGCTTATGGGTATCTTCCATATCCGGTAGGGGTGCGCCTTCTTTGTGGCCCGAAATTTCCAGGGTGTCCTGCGGGCGGCACTCCAGATCTTCTTCAATCCGTTGGGTCAGGTCTGTGATGCGTTCGCGTGCCTGTTCTAACTGGCCTTCGGCGCGTACCCGTTCTTCACGGGCATCTGCCATTTCGCGTTGGGCTTCTTCCAGTGCTTTGTCAAAACCGGCCAGGTCAGATTCTGCCTCTGCCAGGGCGTTGGCCGTTTTCTGGCGCGCCGCACTGGCTTCCGCCATTTCACCTTCCAGTGCTCGGCGTTTCACCTGCAACTCGTCCGGGCGGGCTTCTAATTGAGACAATTCATTGGCCGTGGCGGTTGTGCGTTCTGCCAGTTGCTCGACCTGGCGAACGGCTCCGGCCTTGCGGTTGCGCCAATTATCTAACTCGCGCTCGATATTGGCTAATCTGTGCTGGCGCTGTTGATCTTCACGGACCAGGAAGTCGCGGCTTTGGCGTGTTTCGGCCAATTGCTCCTGACTGGAGGCGAGGGTCGACCGCGCCTCTTCCAGCGAGCGCTGATAGGCATCAATGTCCGGCAGCTCTTCCAGGTTGGATAGAAGCTCGCCTTTTCGGCTCGTCAGTGTTTCTCTGTCAGCCTGCAGGCGCTCCATGGTTTCGGCCATGGCTTGCAGACGGCTGCTATTGCGTGCGTTTTCCTGCGCAATGTCCGCTTCCTTATTGCGCGCCGCAATCAAGGCGTCCTGTGCGCTCTGCAGGTCGGCCTTGGCCTGTTTCTCCATGGCAGCGGTTTCTGCGGCGCGTTCCCCGGCTTCCGTCCACTCAGTTTCACGGCTGTTCACGTCAGACTGCAGGGATTCGATTTCACCGGCCAGAGCTTCAAGGCGGTTGCGCTGTTCCAGTCGTACGGCGGCGGTGGACGGTGCCCCTGCGCGGGTCACTTTGCCATCCCAGCGCCACACATCGCCTTCTTTGCTGACCAGGACCTGTCCGGCCTGCAAGGTATGATGCAGGGCATCACCAAGATCCGCGTCTATAACGCCGATATAGCTCATGATGCGGTTCAGGGCGGCAGGGGCCTTGATGTGCTGCGCAAGTGGTGTGGCACCGGCGGGCAGGTCAGGTGTGCTGTCCAGAGGCTGAAGCCCGCGCCAGAAGGCGGTTGCTTCATCATCTGTACCCAGGGAAAGATCATCACCCAGGGCGGCGGCGAGTGCTGCCTCGAAGCCGCGGTCGCTCTTGATATCATCCAGAACAGGGGAACCTGTGGGCTCTGATTCGGCCAGAAGCGCCGTCAGCGCCTTTTCCTCAGCTTGAAGGGGGGCCAGTTCATCCCGTGCTTCTTCAAAAGCAAGACGTGCATCGGCTTCCGTTTCAGCGTACTGGAGGGCCTGAACACTTAGCTGATCGGCATTTGCTTGTGCGGCATCGGCTGCTGTCCGGGTATCTGCTGTTGCGGCTGCTGCTTCACGAACGGCTGGGTCATTCTGTGCCTGTGCGGCCAGTTCGTCATGTTGCTCACGTGTGCTCTGGATGCGTTTGTCCAAATCACCAATCTGGATGTCGAGGCTCGAGGCCTGTTGTGACAGGCTGGTTTTCTGAGCGCTGAGTTGGGTGAATGATTCACTGGCGCCGTCAGCCAATGTTTTATTGCGGTCGACAGCGGCTTCAAATTCGTTGAGCAGCGCCTGTTGGCCTTCCAACTGTTCGGCATGGCCATCATTATTGTTCTGCAGTTCGTCCCGTTCGCTTTGCAGTTCCGCAATATGCTTGTCAGCATCGGTAACGAGGGACTGTTCGCGCGTTGCATCCTGACCAACCTGTTCAAGACGACCTTTCAATTGGCCCAGTTCTCGGGAGATGCGGGCTTCTTCTTCGTCCAGCGATTCCCGCGCAACGGTCAGGCGGTGAACAGCTGCGCCTCGTTCCGATTCTTCCTGGCGCAGGGGCGGTACTTTGGATGCTGCAATCGCCTGATCTGTGCTGGCTTTGGTCTGTACTTTGGCCCGTTCGCGAACGACTGTTTCAATGGCTGTCATGCCCTGTTCGGCGGCTTCAAGCGCGGTTGTTGCGTGTAACCAGCGCAGATGCATCATCATGGCTTCTGCCGCGCGGAGACGACTGGACAGCGTGCGATAACGCGCTGCCTGGCGGGCCTGCTTTTTCAGCGTCGCCAGTTGTCCTTCAATCTGGGTCATCACGTCTTGCAAACGCCCCAGATTGGTCTCGGCGGCGCGCAGGCGCAGTTCCGCTTCGTGACGACGGGAATGAAGCCCGGAAATGCCAGCGGCTTCCTCCAGCAATGATGCCCTGTCACGCGGTTTGGCGTTGATCAGCGCGCCAATGCGGCCTTGCGAGACGAGAGAAGGGGAGTGCGCGCCTGTTGCCATATCGGCAAACAGAAGCTGCACGTCGCGGGCGCGGGTTTCTTTGCCGTTTACGCGATAGGCAGAGCCGGATTCGCGTTCAATACGGCGGGAAATCTCAATCTGGTCATCTTCATTCAGGGCAACCGGGGCAAGGCGCGTGCTATTGTCGAGCAACAGGGTTACTTCAGCCAGATTGCGCGATGCTCTTGTTGCTGTGCCTGAGAAGATGACATCATCCATGCCTGAGCCACGCATGGCAGAGGGCTTGGTTTCGCCCATCACCCAGCGCAGGGCTTCCAGCAGGTTGGATTTACCACAGCCATTGGGGCCGACAACGCCCGTCAAACCCGGTTCGATATACAACTCGGTTGGGTCAACAAAGGACTTGAAGCCCGATAATCTCAGCCGTGTAAATTCCAACCCATCCTCCCCCGATGGTTTCCCAGACTACTGGTTTGCGGCCAATAGCTCTTCTATGTGACGGGCAACATTGTTGTACCCGACGCCCTGTTCAAACAATTTGCCGTTGATCACAAGTGCAGGTGTGCCTGTCACCTTGTATCGGTTCACTGCCTCATTACGTTTCGCCGCAATCCGCTTCTGGACGGCTTCATTGTCCTGGCAAGCTTCATTCATTTCTCTCGTCACGCCGAGGTCTGCACCAATGCCTCGCATGGCAGCCCGGATCTTGCTTGCAGTACGGGGCAGGATCCATTCTTCCTGGCGTTCAAAAAGGCCGCTCACGACATCAAAGTAACGCTCTTCACCGGCACAACGCGCCATAATGGAAGCTTCCAGCGCATAGGTGTCGAGTGGAAATTCGCGAAACACGAATTGGATCTTACCTGTGTCGATATAGTTCTCTTTCAGCCTCGGATAGGTGTGCTTGTGAAAACTGGCGCAGTGTGAACAGGTCATCGACGCATATTCAATGACTGTCACCGGCGACGCGCTATTGCCCAAGATCATATCGCCCATGGCAATTTCCGGGGCGTCAACAGGTGCTGCATGCGCGCTGCCCTGGGTCGTCCCTGTGTTGCCGCTATTGGCACCTGATGCGCTGTCTTCGCCACTGCTACAAGCGCTTAAAAAGCCCGCAAAAGCGAGCATAGTGCCCAGTTTCAGGGCCTTCTTGGTAACGGTCTTGGTTCGACTATATATGGTGTGCGTCATTTCATACCTACTAGATGTAGTGGGAAGTATAGGGGGATTCGGCCAAGGGGCACAACAGAACATTGATGTCGGTTCAGGGTATGTGCAAGCAAGCCCCGGTATTCCTTGGCATTCAGCGGTTTTTACCTTTTACCTGTCGGCCGATTTCCATGAGGGATTGTCGCAGGCGGTCGTTATTTGTGTCCTCGACCAGCGAATCGATCTGTTTTTGATCCTGCTCGGACAAATTGAGCGCCGCTTCCTGTCGTGCTTTGTGGTCGCGTGGCAATGGCCCTTGCCGGATCACGATTTTGTCGACGGCCTGGTAACCAAAATAGCTATTAAGTCGTTCGAGCACGTCGGCCTGACGGTGTTGCAACTCCAGCGCAAACGAGCCCTCAACTCGCACCATCAAGGTGCCGCCTTGTCGGGCATGGCGCGGAAAACTGATCTTTTCTGGCCGAGAAGACTGAGCCAGTGCCACACCAACAATATCGGCCCAGCGGGTGACGATTTCTTTTTTTGCAAATCCCTGCCTTCGAAACAGCGGGTCCATCAGTGGTTTTGTCAGCTGCGACAGGTGCCGCGTCGCACGGACGCGCTCATAGCGTTTTTTGCTTTTTCCGGGTCGTTTAGCTGGTGGGCTCATACGGTCATTCTTGACGGTGGGGGCAGGGCATGGCAACGCTTTTATTCTTGCTGGTTCAGCTATTGGGAAACATGGACAGAGCCGACCTTTCAACACTGCTTTTAGGGTGGTACGACGCGCATCGCCGCGTCTTGCCCTGGCGCGCGCTGCCGGGCGAGGTGCCAGACCCCTATCGTGTGTGGCTGAGTGAAATCATGCTGCAGCAAACAACCGTGGCGACAGTTCGCAACAGGTTTGAGGTATTCCTGCAACGCTGGCCGACTGTGGCAGCGCTGGCTGAAGCCGACCTGGATGACGTCTTGGCTGAATGGGCCGGGCTTGGCTACTACGCCCGTGCCCGAAACCTGCACAAATGTGCAGTGCATATTGCCTCTGAGCTGGATGGTATTTTTCCAACGGATGTTGAAGGACTTCAGGCTCTGCCAGGCGTTGGGGACTATACGTCTGCGGCTATTGCCGCCATCGCGTTTGATGCCCCGGCAACAGTGGTGGATGGCAATGTAGAGCGCGTGATCGCTCGCCAATTTGCGATTGAAGACGTAATGCCTGCTGCGAAGAAGGCGATTAAGGCTGCCGCCACGACTTTAACGCCGGCTGATCGCCCCGGTGATTATGCACAGGCGCTGATGGATCTGGGGGCAACAATCTGTACGCCGAAGAAACCGGTTTGTGCGCTTTGCCCGATCAATGCCAGCTGCAAGGCGCTGAAAGCTGATGAGCAGGAACGCTTCCCCGTCAAAGCGCCTAAAAAACAACGCCCTACAAGGCGCGCCAATATTTATTGCCTGCTTCGTGAAGGCGAGGGCGGGCCAGAGACGTGGCTTCGACGGCGGCCTAAAACAGGTCTTTTGGGGGGCATGTTGGAGTTCCCATCCAGTCCCTGGCAGGCAGAGCGGGAAGAAGCCGTGCCGCTGGAGGCTGATTGGCAACAGGCTGATCAGCAGGTAGTGCATATATTCACCCACTTTCGGCTGGAGCTTACCGTGCATGTTGCCCTGGTTGTGGATGCAGAGCCATCTGAAGAGGAGGGGCGATGGGTACCCCTCAGCAGATTGGATGATGTGGCTTTGCCGACGGTCATGAAAAAAGTGGCCCGGGCTGCATTTGAGCCCGAGCCACTTTCGTCGTGACATGACTTTTAAGGCCGGTCAGGCGACCATTTCGGCCCGGATCTGCTGGCGTAACAGGTCGATAGAGACCAGATTGCCCTTTTCCTCAAAGTGCCAGAAGGTCCAGCCGTTACAGGCTGGCGCGCCTTGAACATGGGCGCCAACCTGATGGATGGAGCCTGTGCGGTCCTGCGCGACGATGGACCCGTCGGCCCGAACCCGTGCCCTATGACGCTTTTTCTGGTCACAGAGCACGGTGCCCGGACGGAGTAGCCCCCGTTCAACAACAGTCCCGAAGGGAACGCGTGGCTGGGATTTTTTGGATGGCGTGATAGCAATGTCTTCATCTGCCAGCACGCGGGTATTCTTCAGGCGGCGGATGGCCAGGTCCACATAGTCTGGCTCGCGTTCGATGCCGATATAGTTGCGGCCCAGGCGTTTGGCGACAACGCCGGTGGTGCCTGTGCCAAAGAAGGGGTCGAGAACAACATCGCCCTTGTTGCTTGTCGACAGAATAACGCGGTGCAGTAGTGACTCCGGTTTCTGCGTGGCATGGGCCTTTTCACCATGATTCTTCAGGCGTTCTTTGCCTGTGCAGATGGGTAGCAGCCAATCAGATCGCATCTGGACATCATCATTCATGACCTTCATGGCGTCATAATTGAACGTGTACTTCTTTTGATGTTCGCTCTTGGCGCACCAGATCATGGTTTCATGCGCGTTGGTAAAGCGGGTACCGCGGAAGTTGGGCATGGGATTTATCTTGCGCCAAATCACATCGTTCAAAATCCAGAAACCCAAATCCTGCAGGATCGCGCCGACTCGAAAGATGTTGTGGTAGGAGCCAATGACCCACAGGCCGCCATCGTCCTTGAGGACGCGTTTGGCTTCCGTCAACCAGGCGCGTGTGAAGCTGTCATAGGCATCAAAGCTGGCGAACTGATCCCAGGCGTCATCCACACCATCCACTTTGGAGTTATCGGGCCTATGTAGGTCGGAATTCAACTGTAGATTGTATGGTGGATCGGCGAAGATCAAGTCGACAGAGCTGTCCGGCAGCTGCTTTAAAACGTCAACACATTCGCCTCGCAAAACACGATTAAGGGGCATTTTTTTCATCTGACACGTCCTGTTGCCGCCTTTCCTGGCGGACAATCATTGTTGTTTACGCGTCATCCATCCTGATTCATTGCCCGAATCGCGTCAATACGAAAATTTGATTCAGTGTTTTGAATCAAGAATTTATGGAAGAATCTTGAGTCAGAATCTTGCGAATGGGGGCAAAACTACGTCGGTGATGGGGTGTTACACCCACAAGATTTAGTGCATCCCTGTGTTGGGCTGTCCCATATCCTGCGTTTTTCTCCCATCCATAGTCTGGGTAGGTTTGTGCCAATTCCCGCATAAGGGAGTCCCGATGATTTTTTGCAATAATTGAGGCTGCAGCGATGGAAAAACTCCGACCATCACCCTTCGTGACAGTTTTAAGCGGCAAATTTATAGGTGGTTTTTGATTTCCATCGATTAAAAGATAGGCTGGTTTGACCGGTAAATCGTCAACAGCACGCTGCATAGCCAGAAATGTGGCCTGCAAGATATTGAGGCTGTCGATTTCCTCGACACTGGCCATACCCACACCAATTTGAGCGCAGTTTTGTAGCTCTTCGAACAGGGATTCCCGTTTGCGGGCACTCAACTTTTTTGAATCATTCAAACCTGCGGGGAAATTAGCCGGATCCAGAATTACAGCCACAGCCACAACCGGCCCGGCCCAGGGCCCGCGGCCAGCCTCATCAATGCCGGCAACCGGCGTAGGGGCGTCTTGTTCAAAGGAAAAGTCAGGCATGTCTGTTGATACCATGCCTGCGCATATTGGCTACGGCCTTATTGCATCAAACAGGGCCAGTTGGTCTCCGGGTCTGGGCGGCAGCGCAAACTGCGAACTGTCCAATGCTGAAGACACTTGCCCCTTTTCTTCCCCCTTGCGGAGGCTCAGTCCATAACGCTCGCAGGCCAGTTTGAAGCGATCTCCCAATAGGGTGGCATAGGGGCCGGTGCCCTTCATGCGACTGCCAAAGCGGGGGTCATTGGCTCTGCCTCCACGAATGTCATGGATCAGAGAGAGCACCTTGCGGGCCTTGTCCGGATAGTGGGTGATAAGCCATTCTTCAAACAGGTCGCGGATTTCCAGTGGCAGGCGCAGGGCAACGTAACCGGCGCTTTGGGCGCCAGCGTCAGCACTATGCTGCAGGATCGAATCCAGTTCATGGTCGGTCAGGCCCGGTATCATGGGGGCAACCAGTACGCCAACCGGAATGCGACCATCGTTCAGGGCACGGATGGTATCGAGACGACGGGCAGGGGTGGCCGCCCGAGGTTCCATATGGCGTGCCAACTGGCGGTCGAGCGTTGTGACCGAAATATAGACGCTGACGAGATTGCGCGCTGCCAGTGACTGCAGGATGTCGATGTCCCGCAAAATCATGGCAGACTTCGTGACGATATAGACCGGGTGGCTATATGCTTCCAACACCTCGAGCACCTGCCGGGTAATGCGATAGGACTTCTCTATGGGCTGGTAACAATCTGTGTTGACGCCAAGCCCGATTGGGGCGGCCTCATAGCCCGGTTTGCGCAATTCCTGTTCCAGAAGAGTTGCTGCGTTTTCCTTGGCGAATAGCTGGCTTTCAAAGTCCAGCCCGGGAGACAGGCCATAAAAGGCATGCCTTGGCCGCGCAAAACAATAGATGCAGCCGTGTTCGCAGCCCTGATAAGGGTTGATTGTGCGGTCGAAGCCCACATCCGGCGATGCATTATAGGTGATAATTCTCTTGGCAGATTCCGGGGTTACACGCGTGCGTAGGTTGGGCGCGGGTTCATCGAAGGTGCCCCAGCCGTCATCAAAGGGTGTTGAGGCAAAGCGTTCATATCTTCCCTCTTGTCTGGAGGAACTACCTCTGCCACGGGCCCGCAGGAGTGGATCGGGCGATATGTTTCGCGATTGAACCATAAAAATAGGCTATCATACAAAAAAGAACAAAACAAGAACAGGTTCATTTGTCGCCGTAGGGAAGGGAATGCGGTGCCTTGGGCTACGAATACAGCTACACTTGCGGGCATGCTCAGTGTTGTCATGCCAGTTCTTAATCCCGATGCCCGTTTTCGCGAGGTTTTGCAGATGGTGCAGTCAGAACTGGGACCCCTTGGAGCCGAAATTATTGTCTCAAGCGCCGGTATGTCGGCAGAGACGATCGGTTGGTGTGACGCCGCTGGTGCCACCATTATCGAAAGTGCGAAGGGCCGGGGCCAACAATTGGCTTTGGGTGCTCGGCAGGCCAAACATTCCTGGCTGTTGTTCCTGCATGCGGACAGCGTTTTACCAAAGGGTGCTGGTTCGCTGATCGCCGTGTTCATGTTGGATGCGTTGAACGATGGCGGCGCAGCCTATTTCAAGCTGGGATATGATGACGAAAACCCCGGGATAGATCGTATTGCCCGCCTGGCAAACTGGCGTGCCAGAGCCTGGGGTTTGCCCTATGGCGATCAGGGATTGCTGGTTAGCAGGGCGTTGTATGAATATATCGGCGGCTATGCCGATTTACCATTGATGGAAGATGTCGACTTCGTGCGTCGACTAGGCAAAGGACGCTTGGTGCAACTTGAAGGAACGATTGTGACATCTGCAGAACGCTACCGTAAGGGTGGGACTTGGCTGCGGCCAATCCGTAACCTGTTGTGTCTTGGCCTTTATTTCTGCAGGGTCCCCATATCATTTATCCAGCGCCTGTATGGAGCAGGCCGTTGAAGCAGCATCTTGTTCTGTTTGCCCGCAGGCCTGTCATGGGCGCTGTCAAAACGCGTTTGGCAAAAGACATTGGCGGTGTCCGCGCAACACAGTTTTACCGTCAGAATTTTGCTGAGACAGCCCATCGTCTAGGCGCTGATCCGCGTTGGCAGTTACATATCGCGGTGACACCGGATGGCGCCCGCCGTTGGCCGGGTGTGCCAGAAAATGCGACGATCATTCAACAGGGCAGAGGTCATCTGGGTCAGCGTATGGACCGTGTTTTCCAGACGTTACCCAATGGGCCTGCTATTATTATCGGCGCAGACATTCCCGACATCCAGCCGTGCCATATCAACCGGGCTTTTCAACAGATCCGGCGAAACGATGTTGCCATAGGCCCGGCGGGGGATGGCGGTTATTGGTTAATTGGCATGCGACGCAGGCCGGTTGTGCCGCGCGGTGCGTTTGACGGCGTTGAATGGTCCAGCGGCATGGAGATGTGGCAGACGCTCAACAATTTAACGCGGTGGAACCGTATCTGGTCAACAGAGCTGCAGGATGTCGATGATGGAGATGATTGGCACCGGTGGCGCAGAAGGCCACGCCGCTGAACTTGCCGCTTTCTAGGTAGGCGGATTGTCCAGATGTTCCTGCAGGCGGGGCATCAGTTCCACGAAATTGCAGGGCTTAAAGCGGTAATCCAACTGGTCATTCAGGATCATATCCCAGCCATCTTTGCAGGCGCTGGGTGAACCGGGCAGGGCAAACAGATAGGTACCACCTGCCAGGCCGCCAACGGCACGGGACTGAATGGTTGAGGTGCCGATTTTCTCGTAGCTCAGCATGCGGAACAGTTCGCCAAAACCATCAATTTTTTTCTCAAAGATGCCTTCAAAGGCCTCTGGCGTCACGTCGCGGCCTGTCAGACCTGTTCCGCCGGTAGAGACCACCACGTCAATACCATCATCATCGATCCATTGCTGCAATTGGCCGGTGATGGCGCTGACATTGTCGGTAACAATCGCCCGGTCCGCCAAGCGGTGCCCTGCACCTTCAAGGCGTTCTACCAAAATATTGCCTGACCGGTCGTCTTCCAGCGTGCGGCTGTCAGAAACAGTCATGATGGCGATATCGAGGGGTACAAAGGGCCGTAAAGCGGATGTCATGGTGCTGCTGCGTCCTGTGGTTCTGCGGGCTGGGTGTTGAGGCCGGCTGTCTGCTTGGGCTTGGCTGGTGCGAAGGCCGGGTCGAGCGAGGCATAGCGCGGTAGAGCGCCTTGTGCAACTTGATCCAGCGTCGGGGCCTCTTGACCAAAGCGCAGGCGATATATCCACAGATTAGCCAAAACACGCTCTACATAATTGCGGTTCTGCCGATTGGGAATGGATTCCATGAACAGCAGCCAGTCATCACCATGGCCCGTGCGCAGCTTCCACTTGGCAATATTACCCGGCCCGGCGTTATAGGCGGCGATCACCAGCATCAGATTGCCGTCGGTCATTTTGTGCCGCATTAGATAATTCAGATATTTCTGTCCCAACTTCATGTTGAAGGAAGGATCAAAGAGTTTCCTATGGTTCTTGCGGCGCAGGGAATTGTCGCGCTCAATATAAGCGGCGGTCGCGGGCATCAACTGCATCAGCCCACTCGCCCCTGCATAGCTGACAGCATAGGCGTTGAAGGCGGATTCCTGGCGCATTACCGCCATCAGCAAGGCCTTATCGAGCTTGAAGCCATCTGCCGGGACCCAGTCCGGCATAGGGTACAGGGCACTGTCGATGGCTTGGTCATGGTTGTTGATAATGCGCCGGGACAATTTTGCGACGGAGCCATGCAGGCCCATATTCATCGCAACGGGCAGCAATTCCAGGTCATTCCCCGGAGGCAGGCGTCGATGCGCCATCAGAAATTCGCGATCTGCAGCCTCAGGCATGCCCACTTGTTTAAGGGCGATTGCGCGGCGCAAACCTGCGGTGTCCATAGCGAGCTTGGCACCCGTTGCATTTTCTACAGGTAGGTCCCAGTTGAAGGTGTTTGGTTCGCCCAGCTGGCGTTGAGCCAAGAGGCCATAAAATGTGCGTTGTTCTGCCGCCGCTTTGCGCAGCATCGCGTTGGCCTGGTTTGGTTGCCGCGCTTTCATGTGCGCCCGTGCTGACCAGAAGGCCCCTGCGGCGCGCAGCCAGCTGTTGGATTCGGGTGAAACCCAGACTGCCTCAAAGTAGCCTGCGGCTTGCGACCAATGACCCAACTTCCAGGCAGCTAAACCTGCAATCCAGCTGGCTTCCGGCAATTGGTCAATCGACCGCTCAGCCGCAATGGAGCCTAAGACTTCAGCGCGCTCCAATTCACCGGCGTAATAGTAGGCGCTGGCAATACGCGACATCTGGGTATCAAAGGCCAGTTCGTCGAATATACCGGCAGTCTCGGAACCCCATAGACGCTTCTCGGCGCGAGCGATTTGGCCGCGCTCTAAATATTGTGAAATTTTAGAGCGCGCGCGATACTCCGCCCGGTCGCGCTTTTTCTCCGCTTTAGTTTTTGGGGGCAGGGCCGTTGCTGTTGAGGGTGTTGTTGCTGGCCCCTTGTAGTTGCGAGGTGCGGGGGCTTTGGGTGCCCGATAATTGGCGGGGCGTCTTTTATTGGCCAGGCGGTAAATCCGATACGCTTCTGGATGGTCGTTATAAACAGCCATCCAGTCCCGCAGCTCTTTGTATTTAGAGCGATATTTGGTAGGGTGCATATAGCGCTGAAACTTCACATGCCCCATCAGGATGTCACTTTCTAACTTCTTGATGCGGCGGTCGGCCTTTTTCCAGCGGCCATCTTCCTGCAGGTCGAAGATTTCCTGATACAAGGCAATATCTTCCGCACTCAATATTTCGAGCGCGGGCGCTGCAGGAGCCGGTTGCGGGTCGAAGGCGCTGAGGGTCGGCGGCGTCTCTTGTTCGGCTGTGTCCGCCCAAACAGGAGGCGTAAACAAAGAGACAACCAGTGTGAGCGCCAGCGTCTTCAATGTCTGGCTGTTCATGATTTTGCTCCCATGTCGTGCAGCTGTTTGCGCATGCTCAGCAGGTCGCGCCAGGCATCACGTTTCTGGGCGGGTTGGCGCAACAGATAGGCTGGGTGGTATGTCGGCAGGCAGGGTATTTTTGTGCCGTTCAAATCCAGATTCATCCAGGTGCCGCGCAATTTTGTAATGCCGGTGGTCGTCTCCAGCAATGTGCTGGCCGCTGTGCCGCCCAGCAGCATCAGTGCTTTTGGTTCTACCAGCTCAATATGGCGCAGCAGGAAGGGCAGGCACAGGCTGGTCTCGAAGGGTGTTGGTTTGCGATTGCCCGGAGGCCGCCAGGGTAGAATATTGGTGATATAGCTGTTTTCACGATCCTGCATGATGGCGCCCAGCATACGGTCGAGCAGTTGACCGCTGACGCCGACAAAAGGAAGCCCCTGGCGATCTTCATCGGCACCCGGTGCTTCCCCGATAATCATCAGGTCGGCCTGAGGATTGCCATCCCCAAACACCAGATTTTGGGCGGTTGCTTTCAAGGGGCATTGGTCGAAGGCATTGAGTGCAGCGCGTAATTCTTCCAGCGTGTTGCACGCGGTTGCCATGGCTTGGGCGGATGCCGTCGTTTCTTCGGCAGACTCCAGCTTGACGACGTCTGGCTGTTTTTGTGGCGCTGGTGTGGGGGCGGGGCGTGCCGCGTTCGTTTCAGGCTTTTTCTCAGCCGTGGGCTCAGCAATTGCAAAGCGATTGACGGGCGCATCGCCAATGGCTTCATCAGCGCCGGCATCAACGTGCCACCGCAGTGTTTTAAGAGCCGATACGCTACCCGTTGGTGATTCCATGGCCACAGCCTAACGCCAGTGCGCGGCGATACAAAGACTGAACAAAGGCCTGCAGGCCAATTTCTTTGATCTTCCCTTTTACCCGGTCGTAAACAGCCTATACTGACGCCAAATTGAGCAGGAGTAAGAGCATGGATGATCAAACCAGAACAGAGCTTGAAGCAGCAGCCTTTCGCCGCCTTGTGAGCCATTTGCGTAATCGGCCAGAGGTGCAGAATATCGACATGATGAATCTGGCCGGGTTCTGCCGGAACTGTTTGTCTGACTGGTATCGCGAAGCAGCCGAGGAAAAAGGCCTGGAAATAGACAAGGCCGGTGCGCGCGAAATTGTCTATGGCATGCCCTATAGTGAGTGGAAAGATAAGCACCAGACGGAAGCGTCGCCTGAACAATTGGCGAAATTTGCTGAATCCAAGCCTGCATAAGCCCTTAAAGGGCAAATTTACCTGTTTTGGACGGGGCAGAGAATTGACCAGATTGCCTCTGCACGCCTATAAATCGGTAACAAACAAGAACATATAAGGCGCTTGCTGTTGGGGTTTTAGGATCCTGGCAAAAAGTCCCCTCCAAAGAACAAGGAAGATCCTGATGGAACGCGAATCTATGGAATATGATGTTGTCATCGTTGGCGGTGGTCCCGCTGGCCTGGCAGCGGCTATTCGGCTCAAGCAGCTTTGTATGGAAAATGAGGCTGACTTCAGCGTCTGCGTTCTTGAAAAAGGGTCGGAAGTTGGTGCGCATATCCTGTCTGGTGCGGTGTTTGAACCGCGTGCACTGACCGAATTGATACCAGACTGGAAAGAAAAAGGCGCACCGCTGAATACGCCCTGCGAGCAGGACAAATTCATGATGCTGACGGAGAAAGGCTCCATCAGCGCACCCAATTTCATTCTGCCGCCGGTTCTGCATAACAAGGGCAACTATATTGTCAGTCTCGGCAATGTGACCCGTTGGCTGGGCGAACAGGCAGAAGAGCTGGGTGTCGAAGTCTACCCGGGCTTTGCGGCTGCTGAAGTGCTGTATCATGAAGACGGCAGTGTTAAAGGTGTCGCCACCGGTGACATGGGCATCGGCAAGGATGGCGAGCCCAAAGCGCATCATGAAGCTGGTATGGAACTGCATGCCAAATACACCTTCTTTGCCGAAGGCGCGCGTGGCTCACTCACCAAGGAGCTGACTGAAAAATTCAACCTGCGTGACGGTGTTGGTCCGCAGAAATATGGCATCGGCATCAAGGAGCTTTGGGAAATTGACCCAGCCAAGCACAAGCCGGGTTATGTGCAGCATACATTCGGTTGGCCGATGGATTCCAAGACCTATGGCGGTTCTTTCCTGTACCACCTGGAAGACAACCAGGTTGCCGTCGGTTTTGTGATGGGGCTCGACTACAAGAACCCATACCTCTCGCCGTTTGAAGAATTCCAGCGCTACAAGTCGCACCCGGTCATTCGCCAGACATTTGAAGGTGGCAAGCGCATTTCTTACGGTGCCCGTGCATTGACGGCTGGTGGTTTCCAGTCTGTACCGCATCTGGTGTTCCCAGGTGGCCTGCTGGTGGGTTGTGCTGCCGGCTTTATGAACGTGCCGAAGATCAAGGGCTCCAACAACGCCATGAAGACGGGCATGATGGCGGCTGAAGCTGCCTTTGCCGCGCTGCAGGGTGGTTCAGAAGGTCATGACACCTTGGATGCCTATACCACCGCTTACGAAAATTCCTGGGTTTACAAGGACCTCAAGTCCGTCCGCAACGCCAAGCCTGCCTTCGGCTGGGGCCTGATTGCGGGTGTGCTGATGACGGGTATCCAGGGTTGGCTGGGCGGCCTGTTGCCGTTCACACTCAAGCATAAGAAGGCAGACAACGAATATCTGGAGCCTGCTGCCAAGCATACGCCGATCGACTATCCGAAACCGGACGGGGAAATCACCTTTGACCGTCTGTCTTCGGTGTTTATCTCGAACACCAACCACGAGGAAGACCAGCCAAGTCATTTGACGCTTGGCAGTGATTCTGTGCCCATCGAGATCAACCTGGCGGAATATGACGCGCCGGAACAGCGCTTCTGCCCGGCTGGCGTCTATGAAATTATCGCTGAAGATGATGGTTCCAACCCGCAATTGCAGATCAATGCGCAGAACTGCGTGCATTGTAAAACTTGCGACATCAAGGACCCGACCCAAAATATCAATTGGGTCGTGCCGGAAGGTGGCGGCGGGCCGAACTACCCCAACATGTAAGCCAGCTAGTTTTCCAGTTCGGTAGAAAGCCAGTGCAGCAGAAGGACAGCGTAAGAGTGACAAGTAAATCGCGATCAGCTTGGCTGAAAGTAGCGAGCTTCGTGCTTTTTGGCGCTTTCCTGTCGTGTATGGCCTATAGGCCGGCACACGCTTCCGAGGAAGTCGGGACAGAAGAGGTGACGATCGACTGGAAGAACTACCTTTCAGGGCGGTTCGCCAGTACGCACCGTGACACTCATCGTGCCGCCGATCATCTGAACAAGGCAGTTGAGGCTGACCCGGACAATCCGGAGTTGGTGCGCCAGGCATTTTCCATGTCGCTTGCGAGTGGTCGTAGTGAACAGGCCGCTGCACTTGCGTCCAAACTTGCGACCATGGAAGACCAGCACACAAGCCTGGTTGATCTGGTCCTGAGTGCTTCTGCCTTGCGCAACAAAGAGTGGGAGAACCTAGAGCAGACATTGGTGAATGCCAATGCCGATGGCATCATCAACCTCATCAAGCCATTGGCTCGCGCCTGGGCTGCTGCGGAACAAGGCGATGTGGATGCAGCGCTTGATCACCTGCTGGTGATCAAGGGGAGCAGAAGTTTCGATATCTTTGGCTCTATCCATAAGGCCTATATCCTGGACTATACAGGGCGGACTGATGAGGCTACAGCAGCCTATATGGATGCGCTTATTGAACTGCAGGGGGCAGACCTGCAAGTAGCCCGGGCCTATGGCAATTTGTTGGAACGGTTGGGTAAGCAATCTGCAGCCCAGATGATTTACGCGGAGTTTCTTGAGCAAAATCCATCTGATTTGACGATGTCTTATGCACTGGAGCGTGCAAGAAGTGGTGAGGTTCCTGAGCCATTCATCAGCAGTGCAGCAGCAGGTGTGGCAGAAGCTTATTACAATACGGCGCGGCGTTTGGCGCGGCATCGGTCACGGTCACCGGCTTCCATTTATTTGCGTTTGACGCTGATGCTACGGCCAGATTTCCCGATAGCCCAGGCTCTTCTTGCAAATTTGCAGGATCGTGAGCGCCGATATGATGCGGCGCTGGCCAGTTTTACCAATTTGATGGATGACCCTGTTTTTGGGTGGGAATCCCAATTTGAACGGGCGCGCTTGCTCATTCAGCTGGACCGGGAAGACGAGGCGGTCGCTATTCTTGAGGCAATGCATCGGGATAGGCCGGAAGATATAGGCGTGTTGGCCGGTTTGGCTGACCAGATGCGGAACAATGAACAATACGAGTTGGCCACCAAATATTACGACCAGGTTCTGAGCCTGATTGGGGAGCCGAAACAGCGTCATTGGTCTTTGCTTTATTCACGCGGGATTTGTTTTGAACGGACTGGCAAATGGAAGAAGGCGGAAAAAGACTTCTTCGCTGCTCTTGCGCTGCAGCCTGACGAACCCCTGGTGTTGAACTATCTTGGTTACAGCTGGCTGGAAAAAGGCAAGAACCTGGATGAAGCCCTGAAAATGATAGAAAAGGCCGTCGAGCAGCGGCCGGAAGATGGTTATATCATTGATAGTCTTGGCTGGGCACACTACCAGCTCAAACAATATGAAGAATCAATCGACTGGCTGGAAAAAGCGATCATGCTGCAGCCGGAAGACCCAACCATCAATGACCATTTGGGTGATGCCTATTGGCGGTTTGGGCGCAAGCTGGAAGCCCGGTTCCAGTGGCGACACGCGCTGGTTATGAAGCCCGAAAAAGAAGATGTTGAGCGTATTAGGGCCAAGATCAAGAATGGGTTGCCCAAGAAGCACAAAAGAGGCGAATAGGCTGTGTCGGGTCTGGCGAAGGCCTCACTGCGCCTGACGGCCCCTGCGAAAGTAAACCTGTATCTCGAGATCACCGGCAGGCGAGACAATGGCTACCATGAACTGGACAGCCTGTTTGTTTTCGCTCGCGATGGTGATGAGCTTCTGATTGAGGAAGCGGATAGCCTCAGTCTTACCTATGAAGGGCCGGGTGCAGCTTGTTTGCCGGACCCAGAGAACAATATTGTTTGGCAAGC